>Ga0209048_10001537_pt1 | contig 23569 bp, 22 predicted proteins | sample FrelakmetCRP12CR_FD_187146 | JGI IMG/M metagenome (GOLD analysis project Ga0209048, IMG submission 187146) | Freshwater lake sediment microbial communities from the University of Notre Dame, USA, for methane emissions studies - CRP12 CR (SPAdes)... | ecosystem: Environmental > Aquatic >... | reverse complement strand
GAAATAGGCATAAGCGCTGAATGAAGGCACGATCTCCCGCGCGTAACGTTTCACCTTGGCGATGGCTACCTCGCGCGGTATGCCGTTTTCTTTCGAATAGACTTCAACAGCATGCAGCACTTCTGGATCGTAAACGAGCTGATCGGTAAGCACCTGCCGTTTGGTGAGCTTGAAGGGCTGGATTTGCAACTTGAGCCGCGTGTTCAGCTCGTTGATCGCTTTGTTCGCACGTCGCCGCAGCGCCCACCGCACACTTGGAAGCAAAAGGCGTTCGAGTGCGGCAAACGTTGCCAAAAGCGTCAAAATAACCACGACCCAGAGCGGTAACGTCACTTGCGACCACATTGCATTTTCCCGAAGACCCAGCTTTGCGCCCGTGGCCTATGTTAAAGCGTCCCCTCGAAGGGCTAGACTACCATCTGATTGTCACCCACCTACAAGACCACATTCGCGACAAAGAGCAGTGGAAAAAGAAAAGCAAGATGCCGCCTTCCCTGAACACCTTACCCGGCACGATGAATGAGGCTTCGGCAGAGGTCTCGCCCCGTCGCTTTCTGAAAACGCGCGCTGCTGCCGGGCGACGTAAGCGCTGGCTCATGAGCCAGACGCTTGGCTGGCCGCTGTTTGACCCGATTAGTTCGTGGATGTTGCGGCGTCTCTATCTCCCTTCGTCACGGCTGTGGGCTGCGGCGCATCTTGCGGAAGGCTCGCTCCAGCGTTTTTGCGACGCGGTACCGATGCCGCGCCGTATCGGCAACAGCAGCCGGCTCGAAGCCGCTCTCGCACGTTTCGACAGGGCGCGCGTCGCTGCTGCCGCCATCGAAACGGAATGGCAACGAGTTTTCTTCGGACCGGAAGATATATCGCCAGCGTATCGGAGCGCGGTTGAAGCTGCGCGGCTAGATGCGACACACGCTTATTACGCCGCGCGTAAGCATTTTGCTTTTCTGATTGGCCGCAATGTACCTGCCATCAATCTGGAGATTGAAAGCCCGGAAAGCGTCGCCCAGATTTACGGCAATGCGCGCGATGACTTCGCTCCGTTCGTTGCGATGCCCAATCCGATGCCGGAAGTTCAAGTTTCTCGCGCGATCCGTTCATCGCTCGGAAAAGACTATTGGCTGCGTTTCAAAAGCCCATCCTCACGACTCGGCGATACGGTCTATGCTCGCGTTCATGAGCCGCAGGGAGTGATCGATCCGCCCACGATCATCTACGGACACGGCGTCTGCGTCGAATTCGACCATTGGCGTGGTCTAATTGAGGAAACCTACAATCTTTGCGCTGCTGGCTTCCGAGTGATTCGGCCCGAGGCGCCGTGGCACGGCCGCCGCCAACCGCGGGGATTTTTTGGCGGCGAGCGATTAATGGCCGTATTTCCAACGGGTTCAATCGATGCGCTTTCTGGAGCCGTGCGAGAATGGGCTGTGCTCGCCGATTGGTCGCGAAAGACCTCACGCGGAACTCTTTCCTTCGGTGGAACTAGTCTCGGTGCGCTCACGGCGCAGCTTGCGGCCGATCGCGCGCATAAATGGGAAGAACGTCTCCGCCCCGAAGGTCTCTTCCTTATCACGCACAGCGCCAGCATGACCGATATCGTTATGCAGGGAGAAATTTCAAAACTCTTTGATGGAACGGAAACTGCAAAGACAAAAGGTTGGACGATCGATACACTCAGCGCTTATTTCCGATTGCTTGATCCTTCCCATTCTCCGCCGGTAGCCCCGGATAAAATCGTAACGCTGCTCGGCAAACGCGACACCGTAACGCCGTTCAATAGCGCGCTTCCGCTAGTACAAAGTTGGGGTGTACCCAAAGAGAATATGTTCGTTTGGGATCGCGGACATTTCTCGGTGCCGATGACGTTGATCCGCGACCAGCGTCCGATCCGGCGTTTTTGCGCGGTGATGGGCTCGACGGATTGCTAATAAAGCCAGCTCTACGCATTGCATCGATTTTTAATTGACCATCGTATACCATTGGTCAGAATGGCGACATTCGATTGTGTCTTGCCTTCTTCACACTTAAATCGCATCGTGTAGCACTTTCAAATCTAGCCGCTCTATGACCAAACCAATCCATCAAATGACCGCGGCCGAACTTTCGGTCGCCTTTAAGAAAAAGAAACTCTCGCCTGTGGAAGTTTCTGATGCTCTGTTGCGTCGGATCGAGAAGCTCGACCCGCAGATCAATTCTTTCTGTCTCGTGGATCATGACACCACAATGACGCAAGCGCGCGCCTCAGAAGCGCGTTGGAAAAAAGGCAAGCCACTCTCCCCGCTCGACGGCGTGCCAGTCGCGGTGAAGGACATTCTTCTGACGAAAGATTGGCCGACCTTGCGTGGCTCGCGGACGATCGATCCAGATGGCCCGTGGATCGAGGACGCGCCTTCAGTGGCGCGGTTGAAAGAAGTGGGCGCGGTTCTTATCGGCAAGACGACGACGCCAGAATTCGGCTGGAAAGCGTGTACGGATAGCTTGCTGTCCGGCATCACGCGGAACCCCTGGAATTTGAACAAGACGCCAGGCGGTTCGTCAGGCGGATCGTCAGCGGCCCTTGCCGCACGTCTTACTCCGCTCGCGCTCGGCACCGACGGCGGGGGCTCGATCCGCATTCCTTGCTCGCTCACGGGTGTTCCGGGTCTTAAGCCGAGCTTCGGGCGCGTAGCTGCTTATCCGCTCTCGCCCTTCGGCACGGTCGCGCATGTTGGGCCGATGGCGCGAACGATCGTAGATCTTGCGTTGATAATGAATGTGATCGCCAGGCCCGACGCGCGCGATTGGCACAATCTCCCTTACGACGCGAAAGATTATTCAAAAGAACTGAAAGGCGGCCTAAAGGGAAAACGCGTCGCGTTCAGCCTAACGCTTGGCGGCAAGCCGCAATTGCATCCCGAAGTCGAAGTGCTCGTGAAAACAGCTGCAAAGAAGATCGAAAAACTTGGCGCGCATATCGTGGAAACTGAACCCGATATGGCCGATGCCGGAGAAATTTTCCGTACCTTATGGTGGTCAGGCGCGGGGTATGCGCTCGGCGCCCTCCCCGAAAACAAGAAATCGCTACTCGAACCGGCGCTTCGCCAGGTTGCCGACGAAGGCGCAAAACTTCCGCTGCGTACTTATCTCGAGGCTAACGCCAAACGCGGTGCACTCGGTAGCCGAATGCGCATATGGATGGAGCAATACGATTTTGTCATTACACCGGCGGTCGCGACGATCGCTTTCGATGTTGGAAAGTTACATCCAGACGATGGACAGGGAAACGCTTGGCTCGATTGGACTCCGTTTAGCTATCCGTTCAATCTAACGCAGCAGCCGGCCGCGAGCATACCGTGCGGGTTCACCAAGGACGGTTTGCCGGTCGGATTGCAAATCGTTGGACGGATGTATGACGATGTCGGAGTACTGCGCGCAGCGCATGCCTATGAAGCGGCGCATCCGCTGTTCGATCAAGCACCACCAGGATTCGAATAACCTATACCAGCTCGCTGAGATAAAGCGTCGCGCTGCCTCTTGATCTTCGTAGCATCTATTGTAGCGCTGCAATCAACTGTCGCATCAGAAGACGAGGGCTCGCTCTCATGGCCAACTACCAGGAAGATGACCCGAACCGCACGCCGCGCGGCGAACTTTCCACCCGCACACTCGCGATGCCGGCTGACGCAAATCAGAACGGGGACATTTTTGGAGGTTGGCTGCTCGGACAGATGGATATCGGCGGCGGTTATTCCGCCTCGATGATTGCCCAAGGACCAACCGTCACGGTCGCGATCGACGCCATGTCATTCAGAAAACCGGTTTATATAGGTGACATCGTCGCCGTTTATGCCGATTTGATCCGAATCGGCAACACTTCGATTACGTTGCACATCGAAGCCTGGGTTACGCGACGGAATGCGGCAAAGAATATTCTAGTTACGGAGGGAAATTTCACTTACGTTGCCATCGATGAACATCACGTCCCACGCCCCGTCAAAAAGCAGAGTTGAATGCGTACGGTGGTTCAGTATGGAAGGCCACTCCTGCCGCACCAGCCATTCATATCGGATTCTTTTCTTCGGATCCTTCTCGGTTACGTCAAGTCCGAATGGAATCGTTTCCAGACCCAAGCATGAATGCCGCCCCGCAACTATTCACTGATCCCGACGCGCTCGCGGCAACCGTCATCCGCGAAACTGGGAATAACATAATAGTTGGTCTGCCACTTGGCCTCGGCAAGGCGAATCATATCATCAATTCGATTTACGCGTGTGCAGAGGCCAGCCGCTCGATTCATCTTGAGATTTTCTCCGCGCTGACGCTCGAGCGTCCGAAAGCTGCGACAGAATTGGAACGCCGGTTCATTGATCCAGTATTCGATCGACTATTCGGCGCTTATCCAGTGCTCAATTATGCGAAAGCCATGCGCGCAGGCACTGTTCCGCCGAACATCCATATCAGCGAGTTTTTTCTTTTTGCTGGCCGGTGGTTGCATGTTCCGATGATGCAGCAAAATTATATCTCCGCGAACTATACGCACGCGGGCCACTATTTGCTCGCACGCGGCGTAAATGTCATTACGCAGCTCGTAGCAAAACGTACCATCAACGGCGAGACTCGTTACAGTCTTAGTTGCAACACCGACATCACGCTCGATCTCCTGAAAGCGCGCTCAGAGGGAAAGGCGAATTTCGTGCTGATCGGTCAGGTCAATTCAGAATTACCATTCATGCTTGGTGAAGGCGACCTGCCGGCGAACACCTTCAGCCATATTCTCGATAGTCCCGATACCGATTTCACGCTGTTTGCGCCCCCGAAACAGCCAATACCACTGCCTGCTTATGCGATGGGAATTCATATCGCAACGCTCGTGCCTGACGGCGGCACGTTGCAAATTGGCATCGGCTCGGAGGGAGACGCGGCGGCGGCTTCGCTAATCGTGCGCCAACGTCAGAACACCGCGTTCCGCGAAATGGCCGCAGGTTTGAACGTCACTAGCACGCCGTCGGGCCCAGAATGCGGCATCTTCGAACAGGGCCTTTATGGTGCGAGCGAAATGTTCGTTGACTCCTTCCTTGAGCTCATCAAGGCCGGCATCTTGAAACGCGAGGTCGATGGCGCACTTTTGCATGCGGCGTTTTTTGTCGGGCCGAAATCATTTTATCGTGCGCTGCGCGAAATGCCGGACGTACAGCTTGCTAAAATCCAGATGAAGGCCGTGTCCTTCGTCAATGAGCTATATGATGGCGAGGACGAGAAGCGCCGTGCGCGCACCAATGCGCGTTTTATCAACAGCGCAATGATGGCGACGATGCTCGGCGCGGTCATTTCTGACGGGCTCGAAAATGGTCAGATCGTAAGCGGCGTCGGCGGCCAGTATAACTTCGTGGCGCAGGCTTTCGCGCTCGAAGGCGCACGTTCGATCCTTACAGTTCATGCGACGCGCAATTCGGGGGGTAAAATAACCTCCAATATCCGCTGGTCCTATGGTCACGAGACGATCCCGCGCCATTTGCGTGATATCATCGTGACGGAATACGGTGTCGCGGATCTGCGCGGTAAATCCGATCAAGACGTTATCGCGGCGATGCTTTCTGTTACAGATTCACGCTTTCAGGCCGATCTATTGCGGCAGGCGCGCGATGCGAACAAGGTCCCGACAAGTTACGAAATTCCCGCCCAGTACTGCGAGAATACGCCGGAGCGCATCGAGCGTGCCCTGAAGCCTTTTGTCGAGCGCGGGCTGCTTTCCCCATTTCCGCTCGGTTGCGACTTTACCGAAATCGAACAAACACTGATTCCCGCGCTGCAGTTGCTGCGTGAGGCGTCCAGCTCGCCCGCAAAACTCCTAACGTTGGCGTTTCAAGGTCTCTTCAGAGATGGTGGTTCTAAAGACGAATCCGCCGCACTCAATCGCATGGGCTACGACCGGCCAAAAACTCTCGCTGAGCGGTTTTATCGCGCACTTCTTCGCGCCGCGTTAACTGAGACCAGCTCCTGACGAAGTGGTTTCTAGCTACGCCAGTCAAATATCAACGCTTTCGTCGCATCCTTCCGGGAGAACAATGTTATTCGGCGGCCTTGCGACTGCGACTACCGTGCATCGATAGGTACCAATCGAGAATTTCGGCGCCATTCCAATGGAGCACACCCTTGAAGCCATTCACATATTCATAGATCTTTTCGAGATACTTGATCCGGTGTGGCACGCCGGAGATATAGGGATGGATCGCTAGCGCCATGATTTTTGCGCGCTTTTCTCCTTCAGCATACAGCCGATCGAATTGGTCAATCGCGCGGCGGAGCAAATAATCACTTTCGTGATGTTGCACGATCATCATTGGAATATCATTGAGCTCGACCGAATAAGGCAGGGTCACGAGCGGACCTTTCGCCGTTTTGATTGTGGTCGGTTCGTCGTCATAGACCCAGTCACCAATGTATTTGACGCCAGCATCTACAAGCAATTCGGGTGTGTCCAACGTTTGCGTTAGCCCCGGCCCAAGCCAACCGACAGGACGCTTGCCAGTGAAACGCTCAAGCAAATCCATCGAGCGGTTGATCATTCCCGCTTGATCGTCGTGCTTGTGCATCGGCATTTGATCGTAGGCATGGCCCATGAATTCCCAACCAGCCTGCTTCGCTTGATCGGCCACGCGCTTGTAATCCTCGCAAACTCGCGCATTGAGCGACAGCGTCGGGCGGATTTTCAGCCGCTCGAACAGTTCGAAAAAGCGCCAGACGCCAACACGCATGCCGTATTCGTGCCAAGACCAGTTCGGAACGTCGGGCAATAGCGAAACGCCGGTCGGCGGTGACAAAGCTTGCCGCGGCATCGGTCGCGCGATTTCCCATACTTCTAGGTTCACGATGGACCAGACGACTACGCGCGCGCCGCCGGGTAGCTTGAGTGGAGGACGATCGATGATTGCCGAATATTCGGCTCTTTCACGCGGGATCATAGGGTTCGCCATAAATAAATTATAGCATCAATTTCCATCACCGCCGCTATCGTTCATGCCGCACTGCACGATAGCGCAGTGCGCGGCCTCCCCTTACATTCATTCCTTGTCGGAGTAATCCAGTGAAGCCTCGAAATTTTGATTATGTGCGTCCGAAGTCCTTACCTGAAGCACTTGCGGTGCTGCAGCGACATGGGCCGGATGCCAAAATCATCGCCGGGGGCCAGAGCCTCGTTCCGATACTCAATATGCGATTGGCCTCGCCTTCAATCCTTGTGGATATCGGCGCACTGCACGAGCTGCGCGGTATCTCCGTTGAAAACGGAATGCTCCGGATTGGCGCGCTGACGCGCCACGCACAGGCCGAACACTCACCCGAAATTCGCAGACATGCCCCACTATTCGCAAAAGCAATTCCATATATTGCCCATCCCGCGATCCGCAATCGCGGTACAATTGGCGGATCGATTGCATTAGCCGATCCCGCAGCTGAGCTTCCGGCTTGCTTGCTTGCACTCGATGGCGAAGTCGAAATTGCAAATATAAAAGGAACGCACACCGTTAAGGCTGGCGATTTTTTCAAGGATTTATACGAAACCGCCCTCAACCCCGGTGATGTGTTGATCGCAATCCGCTTGCCGCAGGCCCCGAAAGCGCGCGTGGGGTTTGCAGAGCTTGCTCGCCGCCACGGCGATTATGCGATGGCAGGACTCGCCGCTTGCCAGGAAGACGGCAAAGTGCGGCTCGCTTTCTTTGGCGTCGCCTCGACACCTATTAGGGCGAAACACGCGGAGGCGGCAATTTCCAAGAGTATCGAACAAGCTGTCTCCGCGCTCGATCGCGATCTCGATCCGCCGGATGACTTACATTCAAGTGGGGCTGTTAAAAAACATCTTGCGAAAACGCTGCTTCGTCGCATCGCCGGAGACTTGCAATGAGTACTATCGACATCTCGCTCATTGTAAACGGCGAAAACGTGCAGCAAACTGTCGAGGCGCGAAAGACCCTCGTCGATTTCCTGCGTGAAGATTTGGGGCTTACCGGAAGTCATGTCGGTTGCGAGCACGGTGTGTGCGGCGCTTGTACCGTTCGCGTCGACGGCGAAATCGTACGCGGCTGCCTCGTCCTCGCTGTGCAATGCGAGGATACGATCGTCGAGACGATTGAAGGTGTTTCCGATACCGGCGAGATCGCAGCACTGCAGGATGCTTTCCAGAGACGCAATGCGTTGCAATGCGGCTATTGCACACCCGGTATACTGTTAACTGCGCAAGAATTGCTAAAATCCGGCAGCGCGAAGAATCGTGAGACGATCCGCCAGTATATGTCCGGAAATTACTGTCGCTGCACCGGCTATCAAGCCATTATCGATGCCGTCGAAGCGGTTGCGCAGATGCATGGGAGTAAGCCATGAAAATCGTGGCCGATCTTCCATCCAGCCTCAGCGTGCTCGATCGCCCGAACAGCTATATCGGCCGTTCCGTGGCGCGCCCCAACCTTGCGCGGTTAATGCAAGGTCGCGGACAATATGTAAGCGATATGACGTTGCCGCGCATGGGACATGTAGCGTTCGCACGTTCGCCGCATGCGCACGCAAAGATCAAAACAATTGAAATATCGTCCGCGAAAAAAATGCCGGGCGTGATCGCCGTGGTTCCAGGTGCGGAACTTGCGAAAGTGATGACACCGTGGGTCGGCGTGCTAACGCATCTCAAGGGCATCAAATCCGCGCCACAGCATGCCATCGCCGTCGACCGCGCCTGCTGGCAGGGCGAGGCAGTGTGCGCGATCGTCGCAAAAACACGCGCGCAGGCCGAAGACGCAATTGAATCGCTGGAAATCGAATACGAAGAACTTCCTGCCGTAGTTGACGCCGAAACCGCGCTCGATCCGAAGACATTCGTTATACATCCGGAGCTTGGCGACAATCTCACTTTCGAGCGCAAACACGAGGCCGGTGGGGTCGACAAGGCTTTCCAAGAGGCCGACGAAACCGTTGAAACGACTTTCATTTTTGGCCGTCATACCGGCGTATGCCTCGAAGCCCGAGCGATCGTTGCCGACTGGAATGCGGGCGACGAGCGGCTCACTGTCTACCAGGGCACGCAAGCACCACACATGATGCAGAATCTGTTTGCGAAACATCTTTCGCTTGCGGAACACCAAGTGCGTGTGGTGACAAAAGACGTCGGCGGCTCGTTCGGAATCAAAGTCCATGCCTATGCCGACGAGATGGCGGTTGCTGCACTGTCAAAATTATTGAAACGGCCGGTGAAATTCGTCGCCGACCGTTTGGAAAGTTTTATCACCGATATTCATGCGCGCGATCATCGCGTGAAGGCTAAGATCGGCGTGAAAAAGGACGGAACGATTACAGCATTCGAGATTGACGATCTTACCGGCATTGGCCCCTATTCCGTCTATCCGCGCACGAGCGGGATCGAGGCAAACCAGGTCGTAAACCTGACCGGTGGTCCCTATAAATGCTCGAACTACCGCGCGCTCGCCCGCGTTGTTTTCCAGAATAAGAATGTGATGTGTCAGTACCGCGCCGTCGGTCATCCGATTGCGACCGCAGTGACCGAGGGTCTCGTCGATCTCGCCGCCGCAAAAATCAGCATGGACCCGGTCGAGATCCGCCGCAAGAATCTTATTCCCGACGATGGCTATCCGTGCAGCGCGCCATCAGGAATCAAATTCGAGAAGCTATCGCATCACGCTTCGCTCGATAAGATCGTGAGAATGATGAGTTACGAGAAGCTGCGGGCCGAGCAGTCGGAGTTGCGGAAGAAAAAGGTCTATCGTGGAATTGGCTTTGCATCCTTCATCGAAGTCACCAATCCGAGCGCGGCATTTTACGGTGTCGGTGGGGCGAAGATTTCAGCTCAAGATGGCGCGACGGTTCGCCTCGATGCGCAGGGCGCGGTCATCGTGCAGAGCGGCGTCACGGAGCAAGGTCAGGGTGCGGAAGCGGTTCTGGCACAGGTCGTGGCATCTGCGTTTGGCGTTCCTATCGAGCGCATACGCGTGATTACTGGTGATACTGATAATACACCCTATGGTGGAGGCACTTGGGCATCGCGTGCAGCCGGTATAGGTGGCGAAGCGGCTTGGCAGGCAGGCAAGGCGTTGCGCGAAAACGTGCTTGCCGTGGCTGGTTCCATTCTGCAAGCCGACAGGAGGACGTTAGATATTCGCGATGGCCTCGTTGTCGATGCAGATACGGGCCGCGAGCGCATCGGTCTCGATGAGGTCGCACGTATCGCCTATTTCCGCCCCGATACGCTGCCGCCCGGATTCCAGGCCGAGCTGGTGGCGACGCGTCATTATGTCCCGCGCGCCTGGCCGTTCGCCTTCACCAATGGAATTCAGGCATCCTATCTCGAAATCGATACTGACACTGGATTTGTAAAATTGCTGCGTCATTGGTGCGTGGAGGACTGTGGCACGGTGATCAATCCGCAGCTCGTCGACGAGCAAATTCGTGGTGGCATTGTTCAAGGCTTGGGTGGCGCGCTGTTTGAACACTGCGTCTATGACGATCGCGGCCAACTCACGAACGGCAACATGGCCGATTATCTCGTGCCGATGGCGGGCGAAATGCCCGACATGGAAATCGGTCATGTCGTCTCACCAACTGCCGACTCCGAACTCGGCGCCAAGGGCGCTGGCGAAGCGGGTACCGCCGGCGCACCCGCTGCTGTCATGAATGCGATCAATGACGCACTGCGGCCGCTCGGCGTGAAAGCGCTGACCGAAATGCCATTCACGCCCGAACGAGTTCTGAAGGCCCTCGGCCATGTGTAATCGGGAAGACGGTAAAGCCGTTTGGAAGGAGTAACAGATGGCGAAGGTCAATAAGGTCATCATCACCTGCGCGGTCACTGGCTCAATTCACACTCCGTCAATGTCACCACATCTCCCGATCACCGCGCAGGAAATCGCCGATGCCGCAATCGGCGCCGCTGAGGCTGGTGCTGCGGTTGTTCATTTGCATGCGCGCAAGCCCGACAATGGGTTACCAGATCAGTCGCCCGAAGCTTTCGCGCCGTTTCTAAGAGTCATCAAACAGCGCTCCAATGTTGTCGTAAACATCACGACCGGCGGCGCGCCTACGATGGCGATCGAGGAGCGTGTACGACCGGCAGCGACCTTCAAGCCAGAGGTCGCTTCCCTCAATATGGGTTCGATGAATTTCGGTCTGTTTCCGATGTTGGACCGCTTCAAGAAATTTAAATACGACTGGGAGAAGCCCTATCTCGAAGGTTCGCGTGAACGGATTTTCCGCAACACTTTTGCTGACATTGAATATATCCTGCGCACTTGCGCTGAGAATGGCACGCGCTTTGAAATTGAGTGCTACGACATTGGCCATCTCTACACATTGACGCACTTCGCCGAGCGCGGCATCGTGAAGCCACCGTTCTTCGTGCAATCCGTGTTTGGCATTCTCGGCGGCATCGGCCCGCATCCCGAAGATGTCATGCACATGCGCCGGACGGCGGATCGACTACTGGGACGCGAGAATTATCAATGGTCGGTGCTGGGCGCCGGGCGCAATCAAATGCCCATCGCTGCGATGGCAGCTGCCATGGGAGGCAATGTGCGAGTCGGCCTGGAGGACTCGATCTGGATTGGCCCAGGCAAGCTCGCGGAGTCAAATGCAGCGCAGGTGATGAAAGCCCGCCAGATCATCGAAGGCCTTGGCCTCGAAATCGCATCGCCCGATGAGGCGCGCAACATTCTGCAGCTTAAAGGCGGCGATAAGGTTGCGTTTTGAAAATTATCAAGGAGAGCAAGATGAATATTGCTGTCGGCCGCAAGGCAATTGCAGAGGCCTCAAAAACCCTTTCGAACTGGGGTCGTTGGGGTAAAGACGATCAAATCGGCACACTCAATCACGTCACGCCCGAGGATATTGTGAAAGCTGCGAGTTTGATCCGCACCGGCCGTGTGTTCGCACTTGGCATTCCACTCGACTCGAACGGTCCACAGACAGGCCTGTTTGGCGGGCGTTTCAATCCGATTCATCAAATGCTCGCGACCGGCACCGATGCGATCGCTGGGCGGCAGGATTGGAACAAGATCCGATACGCCGACGATACATTGAATTTATGCGTACAGGGTGCGACGCACTGGGACGCACTGGGCCACATCTTCTACGAAGATAAGGCCTATAACGGCCACGATGCGAAACTGATCGATGCCAAAGGATTGAACGTTCTCGGCATCGAGCACTCAAAGAATAAAATGGTTGGGCGTGGCGTACTACTCGACATCGCGCGGCATCGTGGCGTCGATTGGATGAAGGACGGCGAAAGTATTTCCAACGACGAACTCAACAAATGTGCCAAAGACCAAAAGGTTGAAATCCGCAAGGGTGATTTCGTGATCATCCGCACGGGACAGATGGAACGCTGCCTGAAAGAAAAACAATGGGGCGGCTATGCCGGCGGCGATGCGCCCGGCGTGAAATTCGAGAACTGTTATTGGTCGCAGGAAAAACAGATCGCCGCGATCTGCTCCGACACCTGGGGCGTCGAGGTGCGACCCAATGAAACTACAGAGGCGAACCAGCCTTGGCACTGGGTGGTGATTCCGGCCATGGGCCTGTGCATGGGCGAAATTTTCTATCTCAAAGAACTCGCCGAGGACTGCGCTAAGGATAAGGTCTACGAATTTTTTTTCTGCGGCCCGCCGCTGATTATTTCCGGAGGCAGCGGCTCACCGATCAATCCGCAAGCGATCAAATAGTCGCTAGATGACCCGCCAAGCGCGGCCGATCGCGACGGGAGCACAAACAGTACGTCGAGCGCCACAGCGATCTAGGAACCTCGCTCTCGTCGATTTCAAAACGAATGTCCGAAGCGGATGAGCTTCGCTCGAATTCTGCTAACACTCGACGAGCCCTCTTCGCCACCGGTTGAGCCCGGTCGCGGCCAAGTTTAACTGCCTGCTCTCCCAGATTGCCCCGCTCTTGGATACAATATTCTAACAGTCTCCGACCGATTTACAGCGAGGTTTCATGCCGCGAATTTCCACACTCGTCCCCGAAAAACTTTCGCCTGTGCAGCGACGCGTCTATGATGCAATTGTCGCAGGGCCACGCGGAAAGGTGGAAGGCCCGCTCCGAGTCTGGCTTCTCAGTCCTGACTTCGCCGAACGCGCACAGGAATTGGGCGCATTTTGTCGTTATAAGACGAGCCTACCGCCGCGACTCTCGGAACTTGCGATTCTTACCACCGGCGCGTTTTGGAAAGCCAATTTCGAATGGCATGCGCATATGCCTCTGGCGCTCAAGGCAGGACTCGACCCAAAGGCACTTGAGCTAATCCGAACTGGCAAGAAACCAAAGTTCAAAAGAAAGGACGAGCGTACCGTTTACGAAGTGGCGCGTGAACTGTGGAGCAAGCACCGCATCTCCAGTGCGCTCTACAAACGTGCTAAAAAATTACTCGGACTTAAAACCCTTGTCGAACTTGTCGGTATTCTTGGTTATTACGGATTGATCTCGATGACGATCACGGCATTCGAGGTTTCGGTACCCAGAGGCATAGCGAAACCATTCGGGTAATCGATGGAGAGGCCAACATGAATGCACACAGAGGCGCAGTCGGTATCATCGGCCTTGGAATTATGGGCGGGGCATTTGCGCGCAATCTTGCTTCCGCCGGCTGGCAAGTGACCGGCTATGACATCGACAAAATACGCCGCGATGAAGCCTCAGCAGCAGGGGTCATGGTCGCAATCAATCCGAAGGCCGTTTCACAGTTCGCCTCCACAATCATTACGAGCCTCCCGAAATCAACCGCATTACGTGAAACCGTTAACGCACTCGCTTCTGCAAAAACAAAACAACTCACTATTGTTGAAGCAAGCACTTTCGCGCTTGAAGATAAGTTAGCCGCGAAAAATATTCTCGATGAGGCGGGCCACATCACCCTGGATTGCCCCGTAAGCGGCACGGGTGCTCAGGCAAAGACGAAGGATCTCGTCATCTATGCCAGCGGTGACCGTGCGAGCATCAAAGCGCTTCGTCCCATGTTTGCGGATTTTTCGCGGGCAACATATGACCTCGGCATTTTTGGAAACGGGAGCCGGATGAAATATGTGGCGAACCTGCTGGTTTCGATCCATAATGTAGCATCCGCGGAAGCCTTCGTTCTCGGCATGAAAGCCGGTCTTGATCCGCAGCAAATTCAAGAAGTGATTTCCGCCGGAGTCGGAAATTCGCGGATTTTCGAGTTGCGCGGACCTATGATGGTCAGAGACGATTATCGTGAAGCCACCATGCGGATCTCGACCTGGCAAAAGGACATTCAGGTCATCGAACAATTCGCACGTGAACTTGACTGTCCAACGCCCACTTTTGACGCGACGTTGCCGATCTACAAAAAGGCTCTTGCTGAGGGTCGCGGTGACGAAGACACGGCAAGCGTCTGTGCCACGCTGGAAAAAATGGCTGGCTTACAGCGCGGCTAGACTTTCCTAATCTTGCAAAAAATCCAGAACCGCCGTTTCCTGCATTACAGATTCCGGCGAGCGAAATCGGTCAGCGAGGGCTTTTTCCTCGGATGTTCGCAGATTAGACTGCATATAGGCACCTAAATGCCGCGCACGTTCGACAATGCGCTGACCGATCCTGATACGGGTCCGCTCGTATTCTCGTAAACTCGTTTCAATATCAGTGCCGGACTTCACGGATAGCGCGAGCGCCATGGCATCGGCGGCCGCTTTCGCAACACCGGCTCCGACATGTGGTCGCGCCACGAAGGCAGCGTCACCAATGAGCGCGACACATCCAAATGATATTTTTACAGATTCCAGGTCATAGATCGGCTGTAAAAACGGTTGCAATGTTAGCGCCACCAGTTCCTGAAACTGCGGCGCCAACACTTGGGCTGAGGCCGTGCGCAGTTGGTCGATGAGTTCCGTTCGAACCAACGGTGGCGGAATCGAAAATTTGTGAGTAAACCCGTTTTTGTCGGTCAGCAAATTATCGAGCAATTCTTCATCCGCTGGACGGTACCAAACCCAATTGTAACGCCGATCGCTTACTTGGATTTCATTGTCTGCGCCCGCAACCGGGTAGCCCAGCATCTGTTCTCCGGGCGGCAAGCAAAATGAAAAGTATTCAAATAGATCGGCATGCGTGCGTGCGCTAATTTCGCGTTCAGCTACAAGACCACGCCATGCGACGTAACCTGCGTAAACTGGTTTGGCCGAGGGAAAATATTGTGCGCGGACATTCGAACGAATGCCATCAGCGCCGACCAGTAAATCCCCCTCCTCCTCAGAACCATCAGCAAAATGTGCCACAATGCGCGTGCCGTGTTCTTCGCAGCTTTGTAAGTCTTTCGCCAAATGATAGCTTTTGGCTGGCAGCATGCTCCTCAGAATCCGATACATGCGATCCCATGAAGTGAGAATTTGCGGACATTCGCTCTCATGTGTGATGTAGCCTTCACGATCGATCACGCGCCGACGGCTGACGCTGATCCCAAGATTATTGTTCGGATCGAACCCCGCCGCCGCTAGTGCGTTTCGAAGCTCGGTGTGGGTGACGATCCCCGTACCGCGACCAGCGAGTTCGACGTCCGAGCGCTCAAATATCTCAGCTTCCCAGCCTTCGCGTTGCAACAAAAGTGCTGCAAACAGACCGCTGAGCGAGCCGCCAATAATCAACGCGCGACCGTTTTTCTTCTTCATGCCGCTTTCCCCGCAGTTTCTTCGTAGATTAGTATAGCCTCTCGGCAGGTTTAGGAGGAAAGTCATGGCGCTCTCGATGAAGGAAAAGACGGCAGTGCGCTCGGAAGTGGCGTGGCCGCAGTGGGTGAGCGATGAATTTCAGAAAAATCAGCAGAATGCTTGCGTCGGCACGCGTCTGCTCTCAGAAAGCGAACGCGTCCGCGTGTGGGAGATTCGGCTGAAGCCCGGCGAACGGATCGGATTCCACCGCCATGTGCTCGACTATTTCTGGACTGCAGTAACGCCCGGACGCGCCCGTTCGCACCAGCAAGACGGCTCGACGGTCGAGACAGATTACTCTATCGGCGAAACACGTCACGAGACCTATGGGCCCGGCGAATTTAAAATGCATGATCTCGAAAATATAGGCAACACAGAGTTGGTTTTTACGACTGTGGAATTCTTGAGCAGCGCTAATAAGCCACTTGTTATTCCGGCCAAGGCTCCCATGGGCTAGCCAAGCGGACGCCTTTCCCGCAAACTGGTGATGAAAGGCCGCCGACTGCACTGTAAAAAATGCATAATAAAAGCGTAAAGCGGCGCTGGGGGTAAAGCGTGTATATCCAGTTCGATTTATTGGTCGGCGCATTAGTCGCAGGCATTTTGCTTGGTGGATTCTACGCCGCCGTTACAGTTGGTGTGTCGATTTCTTTCGGAATTCTGGATATCGTCAATATTGCGCATCCCGGCTTTATCATCCTCGGGTCTTACATTGCCTACATTGCCAATCAACGGCTCGGCATCGATCCGATTGCCGTGAGTATTCTTGTGCTCCCAGCATTTTACGCGCTCGGCGTACTTATCTATCAGATCTATCACGTGTCGTTTGAAAAGCGCGGACAGGATGCCTTGCGTGGTCTCGCGTTCTTCTTCGGCCTTCTCTTCATCACCGAGGTGGCGTTGATTTTAGTGTTTGGTGTCGACTTTCGTTACGTCGAGGCCTCATACATCGGTCCGACATGGCATTTCGGCATCGTCAACCTGCCGCTGCGTTTGCTAGTTCCGTGCTTAGTTTCACTCGTTGTGCTCGCCGTTCTTCAGCTCTTTCTTACTAAAACCTTCATCGGTCGTGCAATTATGGCGGTCTCGCAAGATCAACTCGCGCTTCAACTGATGGCCGCAGATCCTGTTCGCATTAAGCGGATCGCATTTGCGATTTCGATCGCGACCTGTTCGATCGCCGGCGCCTGTCTAATCATCATCCAGCCGGTGGAACCCTCTATTGGCCGCGAATATATCGGTCGCATTTTTGCGATCTGCGTCCTTGGCGGACTGGGAAGTCTACCGGGCGCCTTAATCGGAGCAATGCTTCTGGGAATCGTCGAGAGCATTACCTCCACCTTCTACGGGCCCTCTTGGGCGCCTGCCGTCGCCTTCGGTTTTCTATTGCTCACGCTTGCCTTCAGGCCGGCTGGGCTTTTGGGAAGATAAGTCTTGCGTTCATCGGTGTTTTTTCTCATCGCGATTCTGATTGGCGCCGCCGTGTTCTTTGGCGTTACGCTTGTGAAAAATGATTATGTATTTTTCGCCGGCTATGTCATTTTGCAATTTATTGTCCTCGCGACTGCCTGGAATATTCTCGGCGGATATACCGGCTACGTGAATTTCGGCACAGCGGCCTTCTTCGCTCTCGGCGCATACAGCACGGTCTGCATTCACAAGCTTTATCCGCTCCCAATTCCGTTCCTCATTCTGATCGGCGGCCTTGTATCCGGCATCGTCGGATTCGGCATGGGCTATCTCACGCTTCGACTTCGTGGGGCTTTTTTTTCGATCGCAACGCTTGCATTGGCAGTCGTTTTGCAAACGCTAATCGTCAATTGGGATTTTGTTGGCGGCTCGCGCGGCGCCTATGTGATCCGCCCGGCTACCGCGCCGTTGATCGGCAATTACATCGAATATTTATTCCTGATTATGCTGGTGTTGGCAGTTCTCGCGATTACGACCGCGCGCATCATTGAACGTTCGCAGCTTGGTTACGGATTTGCGGCGATCCGTGACGACGAGATCGCGGCGGAAGCGTCGGGCGTCCCGACATTGCGTCTGAAGCTCATCGCAACGACGCTTTCCGGTGGACTAATGGGAATGGCCGGAGCGCCGTATCCCTATTACATCGGCTATCTCGATCCCACTTCGGCCTTCGGACTCGCCTATGCGGTGAATTCCATCGCCATGCCGATGATCGGCGGCACCACAAGCTGGATCGGTCCGTTGGTCGGCGCGCTTTTGCTCGGCACCATCCAGCAGGTCGCAACGGTAACAATATCTTCCGCCGTCAATCTGCTGATCGTGGGAATTCTGTTAGTCGCCTTCGTCATTATAGCCCCGAAAGGGATCATCGGTTTTGTGCAGGACCGCCTGCGCGCGAGGAAAGCATGACGCCGTCGCTGCTCGAAATCTCCGGTCTCGCCAAACGATTCGGTGGATTCGTCGCGCTCGACGGAATCAATTTGAACGTGAAACAGGGCGAACGGCTCGGGCTCATCGGCCCGAACGGCTCAGGCAAGAGTACCCTGGTCAACTGCATCTGCGGGACGCTGCACAATGAAACTGGCTCAGTAATTTTTGATGGAAAATCAATTAATGGTCTAATCGCACATCAGCGTACACGGCTTGGCCTCTCCCGCAGCTTCCAATTGCCACGCCCATTCATGAGTCTTTCCATCATCGACAATTTGCGCGTTCCCCTACTCTATACAATTCATGCGCGCGAGGGAAAACGCATATCACCGCATGAAATCGAAGATCACTGCTCCGAATTTCTGCATCTCGTCGGTCTCGCCGACAAGGCAAACCGGCTGCCAGGCGATCTCAGCATGGTAGAGATGCGGAAGCTCGAACTTGCCCGCGCGATGGTCGCCGAGCCTAAATTGCTGATCGCGGATGAGGCGATGGCGGGTCTATCGCATTCGGAAGTTGACGATATTCTGGCGCTCCTCGTCCGGCTGAACGAGCGCGGCGTCACGATTATCTTGATCGAGCACATTATGCGTGCGGTGATGAGTTTCTCTCAGCGCGTGGCGGTTCTCGTCTCGGGCAAGAAAATCGCCGATGGAAGTCCAGATGACGTAATTCGCGATCCCGAAGTGGAAAGAGCCTACCTTGGCCAGTAGCATTCATTTCGAAAATGTTCATGCGGCGTACGGCGCGGTACGCGTGCTCGATGATGTATCGCTAAATGTCGGCGCAGGTGAAACCGTCGCGCTGCTCGGCACTAACGGTAACGGTAAGAGCACGGTCATGAAATGCATCATGGGGATCGTGCGGCCAAGCGCGGGTAAGATCACCGTCGAAATTGACGGCCAGAAACACGATCTTGTCGGTCGCACTACGGAACAGATCGTTGACCTCGGTATCGCGCTTGTCCCGGAAGGCCGGCGCCTATTTCCCAGGCTCAGCGTCGAAGAAAACTTACTGCTTGGCGCGTTTCGCCCATCGGCGCGCGCGAAAATCAAATCGAACCTCGATTTTTGCTTTGAGGCGTTTCCGCGTCTCGCCGAGCGGCGCAAGCAACTTGCCGGTAGCATGAGCGGTGGAGAACAACAGATGCTGGCGCTTGCCCGTGCCTTGATGCTCGCGCCAAGAATTCTGCTGGTCGACGAACCCTCGGTTGGACTTGCGCCCATTCTCGTCAGCCGCACCATCGAAAAAATCAAGGAACTGAAGGATCAATACAGCTTGACTGTTCTGATGGCCGAACAGAATTTTGCCCAAGCGCTTAAGATTGCTGATCGCGGTTACGTGATCGTTCACGGCAAGATCGCCTTCGAGGGAAAATCGGCGGACGAACTCAACAACAACGATCTGATCCGGAAATTCTATCTCGGCCTTTGACCAGCCGCGAAAATAAAAAAAAGCGCCGCGCCAGTTTGATCCGCGCGGCGCTCGTTCGTTGATGGGCGTATTATTTCGCGTTTTCGAAAGGATAAATCATATCGCCCGACTTGTATTCTGCTGGGTCGATCACGACTTGTGTCGCGATATCCTTGAAGTTGCTGACGTCGTTACCCTTAACGTTCCTGAACTGGGTCTGCAACATCCGTGCTTGTGCCCACTCGCCCTTCGCCCCGAACTTAACGTCACCGACCACGGTCTTAAAAGTGTTGGCGCGAATGTAATCCGCGATCTTCTGGTCATCGAGGCTCTTGGTGGCTTCAACCGCTTGCTGCAGTACTTGGAGTTGCGCGTAGCCCCATGGTGCCATGTAATATCCGAGCGCATCGACACCTTCAGCCGCGGCTCTGGCCTGATACTTGGCCATCAACTCGGCGACACCGGGAAACAGCATCTTCGGCACCGGGACCCAGAAGTCATAATTGACCCAGCCGTTGAGCAATGGCCCGAGCTTCGTCTTGATCGCCGTCGCCTGCAATCCGACCATGGCGCCGCCAATCATCTTCGGTTTGTAACCGAGTTCGTTGACAGCCTGCACAATACCGACTGAATCGGGCGGATAGGAGCAGACGATGACCAGGTCCGCATTCGTTGCCTGAATCGCACGGATGATCGGCGTAAAGTCGGTGGTCGAAGGCGGATAGGTTTTGTCATAGACAATATTCAAACCGGCCGCCTTGGCATTTTCGCGTGCGCCATCCGATGCATTACGCGAAAATTCCTGATCTGCGGCGACGATTGCAACCGTCGTCGGTTTTGGATTCTGCGCCATCGCGGCTGTAAACAAGCCCTTGGTGAAAGCCGGCTTCGGATTTGGCCCTGACGGAATCATTGCAAAATAATTAGGGTAATTGAACTCGGAGTTAACCGCGAGGCCGAGCAATCCGATGAACACCTTGTTCTTCTGCATCACGACAGGGATCGCGGGGGCGATCATGGCGGTAGCATAGCCACCCATGATCAGCTCGACTTTATCGACGTCGAGTAATTTCGTGTAGATTCCTGGAACCGTCGCAGGGTTGCTCTGATCATCGTAATACACCAGCTTGACTGGCCGGCCGAGCAGACCACCTTTTGCATTCGTCTCTTCCTCCCAGATCTTCTGCGCAAGCAGCGCGGATTTTCCGTTGCCAGCAAGGCCGCCCGTAAGCGCCATACTGTAGCCGATTCTGATCGGCTCGCCCGATTGGGCGCCCGCTCCAGTGGCGAACGAAAGTGCCGCAGCCGCAACGAACAATACGCCGCCCGCGAATGCGTGCGCCTTAGTCTTTATCACTCCAAGCATTTTCAGCTTCCTCCCCCTATGGTTGGCTTTTCTATATTCTATGCGGAATTCGTGAAGTTGTGCTAGGGCAACATGGGCGCTTTCCATTTTGGGTGCAACGCATTAGCGCATTAGCGTGCCGTCCCTTCTCCACCCTCTACGATGATCGTTTCGACTTCGCCAGCACCGCTGCGCCGAAATGCCGCCGCTTGGTCGTATTCAGCCGAAGTGAAGCAGGCCACGGCCTGATCGAAAGTCGGAAATTCGATGACAACAAATCGGTGGAACTTGTCTGGACCTTCCATGATCTGAAATCGGCCGCCTCGTGCCAGCACTTTTCCGCTATATTTTGCGATAATCGCGGGAACGAGGTCGGTATATTTCTTGTATTCGACGGGATCGTTGATTTTTGATCTTGCAACCCAATAGGCGGGCATTCGCTAACTCCTTGGTGCCTTCTGGACAGCGCCCTTTGTATTGGCCAAAACTAGCATTTGTCTATGACTCTAGCGAACAACGCCCGCCAAGAACACGAACAGAAAGTTTAGGGAGTTTCCGTCATGCCGCTTTCCTTCATGGAGCACTTTCTTATTCAAGCAGAGGACATCGAGGCGACCAAGGACTGGTACGTCAAAGTGCTCGGCTTCACGGTCGGACCGCATCCCGATTTTAAATTTCCTGTTTACTGGCTTTATCTCGGCGACCGTGATGTGCTGCATTTGACCGTCGGTGGATCTAAGGTCTCCGAAAACCGGATGAAATATCTCGGACAGGAATCGCAAACGACACGCGGCTCTGGGGTAATCGATCACGTTGCGTTTCGCGCTAGTGATCTAAATGGCGTTATCGAACATCTGAAGAAAAACAAAGTTGAATTTAAGGAGCGTCGCGTCGATGATCAGGGGCTTTATCAACTGTTTTTATTTGACCCGAACGGTGTGAAGGTGGAACTCAATTTTGCGGCCGCCGAAGCCAAGGGACGCAAGGCTGAAGTCATGGCTTCTGAGATGACCGCGCCGAATTGATTTCATCCGGATCGACAAAAATGCCATACCTGACCAAGGGACGATAAGATATGCCTTATGTGACGGAAAACAATCTGACGGATCTCGCGATCGAGCGCTGGCAAAACATTCCTGACCAGCGGCTGCGAAAAATCATGACATCGCTGATCAAACATCTGCATGGCTTCGTGCGCGACGTCGAGCTGACCGAGGCGGAATGGTCTACGGCAATCGACTGGCTAACGCGCACCGGCAAGATGTGCACCGAAAAACGGCAGGAATTCATCCTCGCCTCCGATGTGCTCGGCATCTCGATGCTTGTCGATGCGATCAATCACCGTCTCGATAGCGGTGCGACACCGACCACAGTCACCGGACCGTTTCATGTTCACGACTCTCCGGAACTTGAGAACGGCGCCAACATGGCCGATGGTGCTCCGGGAATTCCTTGTTATGTCAGCGGTGTCGTACGCGATTTGAGCGGCAAGCCGATCAAGGGAGCAGTGCTCGATATCTGGCAAACCGACGGCGAAGGTTTTTATGAAGCGCAGCGCGACGTCAAAGAACCATGGCTGCGCGCGATCTATCACACGCTGGCGGATGGCTCCTACGTGTTTCAAACTGTTGCGCCAATCGGCTACACCATTCCGATGGATGGCACTGTTGGTGAGCTAATGTCGCGCACGAAGATCAGCCATATGCGTCCCGCACATATTCATTTCCTGATCGATGCACCAGGCTATCATCGCATCATCACGCATATCTTCCAAAAGGGCGATCAATACATCGATACCGATGTTGTGTTCGGCGTGAAGGAGGCGCTGATTGTGCCGTTCGAGAAAAAGCTTGCGGGCCGCACACCGACCGGCGAGATAAGTGACAAACCATTTTTTCAAGTTAAATATGATTTCACGCTGCAGAATGCGACCTAAGAGGCTCTTGCGAAGCGTTGATTTCGGCACGCTGTGTTACGTAGGTACGGACTGGGCGGACTGCGAGCTTTCCCGTCGTTCCATGATTTTGATTGCCGAAAAAGAAGTGTTTCGTGCGATCAACGCGGCGATTAAATGATTCTAAGTCCGATACCCACCCAAGGAAGCCAGTCATTCCAGAAAACGCTGGAGGCCGGCCGGTTCGTAATCACGGCTGAGATCACACCGCCTGCCTCTTGCAACGCTGAAGACTTGCTTCACCTGGCGCGGCCGCTCAAAGGCGTCGCCGATGCGGTCAATGTGACGGACGGCGCTGGCGCGCATGCGCAGCTATCAGCACTTGCGGCCGCAGCCATTCTCGCGGAAGAAGGAATCGAGCCCATTCTTCAGATGGTGTGCCGTGACAGAAACCGGATCGCCTTACAGGCGGATCTCATGGGTGCAGCCGTATTTCACATTCGCAATCTCCTGATCTTGCGAGGCGATAAACCCGATGCCGGCGATCAGCCCGAGGCAAAAGCCGTCTTCGATCTTGATCCTGTCGGATTACTGCAAACGGCGCGAAATTTGCGCGACCGTCAGGAACTACCGAACGGACGTAGGGTGGCGGGTGAGGCCGATTTCTTTTTAGGCGCTGCCGATCTACCGATCGATCCCTCCGGCGAATGGAAACCGACTGCTATCATGGCAAAAATTGCCGCAGGAGCGCGCTTCGTGCAGACGCAGTTCTGTATGGACTCGGCGCTCCTGCGCCGTTACATGGAAAGACTTGCGCAATATCAAATT
>Ga0209048_10001536_pt1 | contig 23587 bp, 21 predicted proteins | sample FrelakmetCRP12CR_FD_187146 | JGI IMG/M metagenome (GOLD analysis project Ga0209048, IMG submission 187146) | Freshwater lake sediment microbial communities from the University of Notre Dame, USA, for methane emissions studies - CRP12 CR (SPAdes)... | ecosystem: Environmental > Aquatic >... | reverse complement strand
CCCTGGAGACGTATCTTCCCGATACAGGTGATGGTGCACTGGGTTTGCCGCCCTTGCTCGACCGCAGGATAACACCCGATGCATTTTTCTGACACGCGGGTCATCATGTTGAAGAAAGTTTTTTTGTAAGGACACCCGCGCACGCATTCGCGGTAGCCCCGGCAACGGCTCTGATCAAGAAGGACGATGCCATCCTCGGGCCGTTTATAGATAGATTGCCGTGGACACGATCCGAGGCACGCCGGATAGGTGCAGTGATTGCAGATGCGCGGCAGGTAGAACATCCAGTTGGCGTGCGGAGCTTCGAAGTAGGCGCCTTCGCTCATCAGGCCGACGGAGTCGTCCTCACCAAGATTCGGATTGGCGTAGTCGAGATCGTCGGGGAGATAGCCGAGCGCCCGTTCTCCCTCTGGCGCGGCTTCGAAAATGGTCTTTCCTTTATAGGCGCCGTTCGAAATTTCCTGGACGCCGAGCTTTTCCAATACGCGCACATCCCAGCCGAGCGGATAATAGCCATATGGCTTTGTCTCGACGTTGTTCCAGAACATGACTTCTTGGCCACGTCCTGAGGTCCAGGATGTCTTGCATGCGACTGTGCAGGTCTGACAAGCGATGCACTTGTTGAGGTCCATCACCATCGCGAATTGTTTTTTCGGACGCGTCCCTTCGTACGGGTACTCCATCTCGCGCCCGATCTGCCAGTTATACACCTTGGCCATCTGTTTTTTCCTCTGGACGACGAGACGATCAGGCTTTGACAAACCGGCCGGACAGGTAGGCGCGCAGCCCCTCGTTTTCGACCGTCGGGCGGAATCCAAGAGCCACTGGGCGCCAAAGGCCATGGCCGCCGATCCCGCCATCTTCCGCCTTGGTGAAACGCGCGATCGACTCGCGCGGGGCACCGGTGACGCAATGGACGTCAACGTTGAATCCCTTGACAACTTCATTCGTCCAAGACTTGCGTGAGATTAACGTCTGGGTTTGATGCGTCGGTTTGAGCCAACTTCGCGTCAGACTTTGGTGCCCGCCGTAGCGGAACAGCGCCTGATAATGCGTTTCGGCGTTCTTCGCGAGGCCGTCGGGACGCGTCTCATGCGCGCGCACCGTTCCGGGCGTGGCCATATAGCCGTTGAACCACATACGCGTGACGCCAACCGGAGTTCCAGGGTAATAGCGGGCGCGGGCCATTAGACGCGCAATCTTATATTCCGCCTTACGCGCAGGATCGTTCCATCCGCGGAACGGAAGATCCGCGGGATCCCCGTCGATCCAGACATAATCGCCATCGTGGACCCCGAGCTTTTGCGCGTCGACAGGATTGATATCGACATACATCTCACCGGTTCCTGGCATTCGCCTGTCTCGGCGATAGGCGTCGCCGAATGGACCGAACAGCGCCGCCATGAAGTCGGTGTCGATCGGCATAGTGTGTGCGCCGTGGCGATATTTCGGAGTATGGAAGATGTGCCGCCAACCTTTGCCAATCAGCGGATGCTCGGTATTGAGCAACTCGTCGGACGTATGGACGACATTGCGCATTTGACGCGCCATATGCGATCGGTCGTCCGGCTTAATCCCCCAATCTGCCGGAGATTTTGGCCTGATCGCAGGATGCGCCGCCGCGACGATAGCGCAGGGATCATAAAAGGTGGCGTCAGACGGCTCACGATGCACCGGCAAATTCTCGCCCGCTTCTATGAACTCGACCTCCGGCCGATAAAATTCGAGGCGACCGGTGCGCGTATACCAGGGCTTCGACTCGTGCACCTGCTCGTAGCTATTGATGCGTGGATAGCTGCGCGTATTCATCAACGCCGGCACGCCCTCCGCCGCTTTCGCCTCGAGTTCGGTGAACTTATAACCCTTAAGAGGCGTCGATCCGTCTATAATCCGCTGTAGATAGACGTCGACTTTGTTGTCGGCGACGAATTTCCACATATCGTTGAACCGAGGCTCGTTTGCGAGCTCCGCCAATTTTCGCGCAACGCCGGCGTAGGTCGCAATATCCGGGACTGTCAGGCCGACTCGGCGCATTGGCGTGCGCGGATACATTTGCAAAAAGGGATTGGTGTTCGAGGCGGTCATGTCCGGCTGCTTGAACTCCATCCAGGAGTCGACGCCGTACACAATGTCACAAAATTCGCATGAGGCCGTCCACCACCATTCATTGTAGCAAACAACCTCGGCTTTCGGCAGAGTATTGAAGACGACGTCGTAAAAGCCCTTTTGATTGCCCAGGCTGGAATTTGAATTGACTTGCCAGATTGCCTTGGTTGGGGTGGGCGTATGTGGGCCGCTGGTGATCTTTTTGTCGCCAGCTTTCATCAGCCGTTCGCCATTCGCCCAGTAATGCATGGACTCAGGCCGCACGATCGGCCGCACCTTCACCTCGCCGGAGGGGTCAGTCTGCGGATTGAATGGATCTTCGTAGGTGTAGCGTGGAATTCCGGAGAACAACGTATTCTTATATGTTCCCGCGTAACTCCCGATATTGCCGCCATGTCTGCCGATGCTGCCGACGAGCGAGAGCACGAGAAACAGCGCACGGTCCTTATTGTCGTTGTTCCAGAATTGATTGGGTCCCATACCGCAGGCGATCAGAGTTTTGGCTTTGCTCGCGGCAATGGCGCGGGCGAGGGATAATGTCGCCTGCTCGGGGGCCCAGGTGATCGCCTTTACTTTGTCGGGCGTCATCGCATCGGCGAGATATTGACGCAAGAGACCGAAGACGGGACGAACCTCAACCTCCTTTCCATCGGAAAGCCTTACTTTGTAGCTTCCATCGAGCTCTGGCTTGATCCCAAGTTTCGCAAAATGGGCGCCGAGTTGATCGTGCGAAACCGCCACGGGCTTCTGAGTCTTGGCGTCCCACATGACAAAGTCGGCGAAATCGCCAATGATGTCATCGTGAATCTGTTTACCCTGTTGAAGGGGCGTCGGCGCGGCCTTTTCATCATGACCGAGAACCTTCGTCCAGTTTTGAGGCGTCGCGTCTTTGTAGTCAGGGAAGACATCGTGCGCTGCTAGCCGATCGAGAGTGTCCATCCGCACGAGGCTTGGCAGATCCGTGTTGGCGCAGACGAAGTCTTCATCATAGAGCTTCTCGGCCATGATGACTTGCGCGAGGCCAAGCGCAAACGCCGGATCGGTTCCCGGGCGCAAAACAACAACCTCGTCGCATTTTGAGGCGGTCGCGGAATATTCTACCGTGACGGCGACAGTCCTCACGCCCTTGAGACGCGCTTCGGTGAGCCAGTGCGAATCCGGCATCTTTGTCGTGATCCAATTCATGCCCCATACGAGCACGAGATTGGCGTTCTCCACGTCGAACAATTCGAAATCGTTCGTCTGTTCGCCGGCGACCATTGGATGGCCGGGAGGCAGGTCGGTGTGAAAGGAATAGGAGTCCCAAACGCCCGCCGCTTTGGCTTTGGCGGGTTCAACGCCGCGCAGATGCGCATCGAGCAAAGCCATGGAATTGGCCATGCGAAACGCGCCGAAAATACGCGTCGCGCCCTGCTTCGCCATGCCGCCACGAAATTTCATGACCCGCGTTCCGACGCCATCCGCCGCAGCGATCATGTCGGGGTCGTAACTTTGTGCTTCGAGATATTTACGTCCCTTCTCGCCGGAATATGTCTTGGCGATGTCGTAGAGCGCACGGGCGTGATAGCTGTAAGCCTCCTCATGGCTCATGCGCACCCAGCTGTCCCAGCCTCGTCGCATGAGCTCCTTCGGCGCCGCCCCCGTAATCGGATCGCGCGGAAACCCTCGGTCCGCCCATTCCTTGAAGCCCTTGCGAACGAAAGCGCCGGAAACGCGTCGATCGCCATAAAGACGACGCGCCAGCACGAGGCCCTTTTGGCAGCAACGCGGGTCCCATCGATGAGACGACGTATTGCCGTAGAGGTCTGTCGCTTTTCCATAGCCATAGGTCGGCTCGATGCGCACAACGACGTCGTTCTTCACGAAGGCGTGCAGCAAGCAATTGTGGGTGTCGTTGGGACAGCATAGGAAAGTGAACTTGCCGTCGGTCCTAAAAATGTCGCGATACATGCGCTCCCAGCCTCGGCTCGGATAGGAGGCGAGTGGGTTATCGACGGAAATGGGCTGGAGGTGTACGAATTGGGCGAGGGCGGCCTTTTCGCTCGCCAGAGCGCCGAAGCCGGCCGCGCTCATCATGCCCAAGAAATCTCGACGCGACGTGACACGTCCGCGATAAGTCGTCATGCCTTTTGCTCTCGACATGATCGTTTCCGCCTCTTCAGCGCCAGAGAATCGCGCCGCAAAATAGGTATTCAAGATACCTAATTATCGGCGATAGTCGCCAGGAATCGACCAAACGATCTCTGAGGCCAAAAGTCGCAGCTCCGCCCTACGTCAACCAAGTACAGCCCGAGCTGAAAGAGAATAGCGCCGCCGTGAGGAAGTTTGCCGCTAGGCAATCATGGCGCATAGCGACTCGGCGGAGGTCTTTTAAAGGTCCGAACGCGCGCTTAACGGCGGTCGTGATTGCCGCGGAGGAAGAACGAGAAGCAACTTTTCTAACGCCGACTCGCTGTCGGTGAGCCATCGCGCGTCGCGCCTGTTTTCTAGTCGACGGCGGATCGCACAGCTCTCATAGTCCGCAGCGTGCAGGAGAGGGGACGGCGGACCGAGACGAGGCGAGTTTTCCAAAATTGCCCTATCTCATTGATGCAAATCAGGCGGTTTTCCAAAATCTGATCGATCTAACCAATTGATTTAGGTTGAGACACCAGGTGACTGAAAATCGCAGTGTCGGTGGTTCGATTCCGCCCCTGGCACCATAAAATGAAATAAAATCAAAAAGTAACGACCTAGTCGCGGCTTTTGATTTTTCGATTGACCGGGCAAAGTTTTCTAAATCTTGTGGAAAGCGGTTTCCTAACTAAGTCGTTCAACTCATGCGCTTACATATCGATAGCGCTTGCATCTGCAAATGCTCCCTATTTTCCGCAAATAAAAAACGGTTCGGCGCGGCGTGGTTCGCTCGGGCGCCGGCACCTTCATGACCGCAGGTTGACTCACCTCGGCCCACTCGACGCTCGCAAATAGCGCCCATTCACCCAGCCGCGCAGAGAAGGATCGTCGGGCCTCTCGATCCTGCACCATCTCTGCCCCCGTGCGTTCTTGCAGCCGAGATTGCGCAGCACAGTTCCGTTCACGAATTGCGCGACCAGCGCCCCGCGCCGCGAGGGGTCCTTACGCAGACTCAACGTGTCGTGTGTGCTAACGCCCGTTACTTCCCAATAGTCCGGTCCGCCAATCAGGCCGTCGGCGTAATCCGGGCCCGTTTCGTTGGCGGCGCTTTTCTCACCGAGCGTGATCGTCAGCGTGTATTTGGCCGCTTCCCCTCGACGCGCTGCGCTGCGCATCAAATAGATGCGCGCTGTGTAATCGCCGCTCGCCGGCGCGACGCCCTCATAACTGTCGCCACTGACAGATCCGATGAAAAACGCCGCCTCGGTCTGGCCCGAGGCCAGGAGGTTGAAGTAACTGGCGTTATTGTTGGTCTTCAAATCCGCCTTCAATGACTCCCCCGCGCCGGCGGGAAACATATAGTCGACATACTGATAGCCCTTGATGCGGCCCTTGATCATTGCGCGTCCGTCCTTGAACGTCACGCGCTGCGTGCGATGTTCGGACTTCGCAACGGCGACGGCAGGCGCCAAGGCAAGCAAGACAATAATCGCCAATATGCGAGACAAGCCAACCATGCCGGTTCCTTCATCTCAATAAGTCTGTCACCGGCCTCGCCGCAACTGATCTGCGCACGCCGTTGCCAAGAACTCGGAATACTACGCCGTCGTGACGATCACGAAGTCCTTCCCGGAGCGACTGTCCGGCGAAAGCGGCGCGTCGGTCAGCACGAGGGTCATGCCCGGATGCATGCGCTCCCTCAGTGCTGTTACGAAGGACGGCGCGGCGCGAATGCGCTGGATCACATTTTCATCCTGTGAGAGAGTTGCGTCTTCGTGGTGGTGGGTGATCGCACTCCAATGCATGCCGTGTGAATACTGGTCGGCGCCATTGAGGACGAAGACATGCGAGCCGAGCTTGTCATCTCCCTTCAGCGTAAAACTCGATCGTGCGACCACCTTGTCGTTTTCGATCAACTCAACCGTGCCTCGAAGCCTGCGGCCAAGGCGCTGATTGAAGTGCTGGCGCAGGAGGCTGAGTCACGCTAGGAGCAGGCCGTTTGATGGCCGCCGCGCCTCAACCACGAATTGCGATCGGCCATTACGCAACGACGACCGCTTCGGCCTTCGTCGGAGGCGCGACCGGCGGTTGAGCCAATTGCGGCTCCCAATAGCTTCCTTGGGCAAACATGTGCCGCGCCTGCGCATATTGGAACAGCATGCGAGAAACAATCGCAATCGTCCCCGGCCGGCGTATGGCCGCGCCCCACACACGGTTCCACATGCGGCCTTCCTCCTCGCCCATGCGACGCACGTCCATAGCGAGCTGAAAGGCCCCTCGGTCGATGAATCGCAATGACCCCCGATCCATTTTGCGCCTGGGGCGCATCGGGCCGCGCGCGGCCGAAGGTTTCGATGAATCGCAACATCCGTTCGCCGAAGGCCTCCGGCGCATAAAGCGCGTTGCACAGGTTCTGCAATCCGCCGTTCAACTCTTCCATGCTCATATAGTGCGCGGTTCGATATTGGAGCTCCATGGGACCGCCTGCACGCCTGGGTCGCTGGGAATGAGACGGACCTCACGTATGATGCGATCGTGAAGCGGAGTCGCTTCCGACGCCATGAGCGCGCCAAGGCTGAACATGGGCACGGAAGCCGACATGGCGAATTCATATTGCTGAGCGAAGACGCTCGGCCCCGTCGGCGTCGAAGCCGACGATCATCCCGCCCATGACCGAAATGCCGCGGTCGACGAGTTTCTGCACTTCCGCGGCAAGATCGACGCGCAAATTCTGCCGCTTGCCGGTTTCGCGCAAACTTTCGACATTCGGCGTCTCGATGCCGATGAAAACTTGCGTCAGACCCGCCGCCGAGCACATGTCGAGCAGCTCTTCGTCGCGTGTGGCGTCGATGGAGATTTGCGTCACGAATTCCATCGGGTGGTCGCGGCGCCACCAGGCGATGGCCTTCAGCAGCTCCTTGCACCGGCTGCGATAGGCGGTGAAATTGTCGTCCGCTAGAAAAACCGCGCGATAGCCGCGCCTGTACTATTCGTCGATTTCCGCCACCACATTGGCGACGGGCTTGTGGCGCTGCTTGCGTCCAAGATATTGGATCACGTCGCAGAATTCGCATTCGAAGGGGCAGCCGCGCGAGGTCTGCACGGCGCCCAAGAGCGCGCGGTCGTCTGGATAAAGATCCCAGCACGGCGACGGCGTGAGCGAGAGATCGGGTTTTTTGCCGAAATAAGTCTCGCGCGGGCGCCCCGCACGGAGATCGGCGAATAATTCTGAGGCGATCTCCTCTGCTTCGCCGCACACCATCACATCGCAATGCTCCCGCACGCGCGCCGGGCTCAGACTCGCATAAGGGCCGCCAATGACGACGCGTTTTCCGCGGCGCCGGAATTTGTCTGCGATTGCGACCATTCGCTGACGTTGACTGACCTTGCCGGTGATCGCGATCCAGTCCGCCGGATGATCGAAATCGACGGCGAAACGGTTTCGTCGCATATAGAAAGTTCGAAATCGGGAGGCGCCATTGCGGCGACCTTGGCCGCAGCGAGATCCGCCATCATCACCGCCGGCGCCAGCCCTGACGCCGCGAGGACTTCCGCGCCGAAATAGGTTGGAAAATCAGCCGCCGGATTCACGATATACATTGACGAAGGCATGGAGCCTCCATAATTCGAGCTGCTAAAAACGCGGCTAAGCCACTTTTACTCCGCAACGCTGCTTCGAAAAAGCTTAAATCATCGGGCCCGGATTCCGAGTTGATTTTGCAAAAATCCTATTGCGGTCCGCGACCATTTCGCAGCGCCCGGACGCAACGCGCCGCCGGCGCAATCATACGCAAATGATTGATCTTGTGGGATTGTATGAGAGATTCGCGGGCCCTGTTCGAGGCGACTGGGCGCCGTCGCCGCTGTGGACTATTTTGGGGCCGCCTCTATTTGGTCCGGAATTCGAAAAGGAGCCGCAATGCAAGATCTTCCGAACAAGCGGAGGCCGGTCAAGCCGCCCGAACGCAGTCAAACGCCATTGTGGTTCGTCGCGGTCGGCCTTGGAATCGTCCTCTTCAGCCGCGGGATGAAAGACGAAATGATTTCCGATGTCGTGTTTTGGCTCGGCGTAGCTTGCGCCGCCGTCGCCATACTCTATTGGGGCTTTCGTCCAAGACACGGAATGTGAGTGCGCCGCCGAAGCGGCGCGCTTATTTCACGCCGAGCAGCTCCACGTCGAAAATCAGCCAGGCGTTCGGCGGAATGACGCCGCCCGCGCCGCGCGCGCCATAACCAAGCTCCGGCGGAATAATCAATGTGCGCTTGCCGCCGACCTTCATGGTCGCGACTCCCTCGTCCCATCCCGGAATGACCTGGCCCGTCCCGATTGGGAATTCGAAAGGCTCGCCGCGATCATGGGAACTGTCGAACTTCTTTCCCTTGGCGCCGTTCGCATAAATCCATCCGGTGTAATGCATCGAACAGATTTGCCCTGGCTTCGGGGTCGCGCCGGTTCCCACTTTGGAGTCGATGATCTTCAGGCCCGAAAGCGTTGTCGTCGTTTTCGCCGCGTCCTCGGCGACGGCCGGCGGCGGCGCAACGGCCGCGAGCAGCCATGCTTGCACAGCGAGGGCGACAGTGAAGGCTCGCGATAGTTTCTGCATCTTGTTCTCCTGGCTTTGCTAGTCGAGCAGCCCGTTGTCTCGCGCGAGCTGCAACAGATTTTTTTGCGGACGCGCGCCGAAATGCGAAATGACTTCCGCAGCCGCGAGCGCGCCGAGCGCCGCGCATCGCTCATGCGGCACGTCCCGAACGTAACCCGCAAGAAATCCCGCCGCGAATAGATCTCCGGCGCCGGTCGTGTCGACGATTTCTTCGACCGGGAAAGCGGGGACGGCTTTTATCGACGCTTTCGTCGCGACGACGGCGCCTTGTTCGGATCGTGTAACGACGCCGAGAAGATTGTCTTCGGCGCGAAGCGCGCCGAGCGCGGTATCGAAATCGGCGGTCTGATACAGAGCGTGAAGCTCGCTTTCATTGGCGAAGACGATGTCCACGACGCCGTCGCGAATGAGCGACAGGAACTCATCGCGATAACGGTCGACGCAGAATGAATCCGAAAGGCTCAGTGCGACTTTGCCTCGGCTCGCGCGTGTGATCCTGGCGGCGCGCAGAAAGGCCGCCTTTGCGCCGGGCGGATCCCAAAGATAGCCCTCCATATAAAGCACCTTGGCGCCGGCCGCGAGTTCCTCGGCGACGTCGTCGGGTTCGAGCGCCTGACAGGCGCCGAGATACGTGTTCATGGTTCGCTGCCCATCGGGCGTAACGAAGATCAGGCAGCGCGCCGTGGACGCGCCATTCGTCGCGGGCTCGGTTTCGAAGAAGACTCCCGCGCGGCGTATGTCGTGAGCGAATTCGCGCCCGGCGTCGTCGTTTCGAACCTTGCCGACAAAGGCGGCGGATCGACCAAGACTCGCCAGCCCCGCCATTGTATTTGCGGCAGACCCGCCGGAAACGATCGTCGTCGGCCCCATCGCCGCATAAAGCTCGTCGGCGCGCGCCTCGTCGACAAGCTGCATGAAGCCTTTGCGCAAGCCCGATCTTTCGAGCTCATCGTCTTCAGCGCGGGAAAGAATATCGACAATGGCGTTTCCGACGCCGAGAACGTCCACCGATGGGGGCATGAGAGAACCACTTCCATGCAGGCGCGTTCGGAAGACGCATAGGCTGCGTCAAGGCGCCCAATAAAATCCCGGCTCGATCCTTGGATCGGCCGGGACGTTCTTTAGCATCGTAAGGCCCGGAGGCATAGTTCGGGAAAAGCGGATTCTGCTGCCGTTTTCGGTCAATCGATCACATAGCGGAAGCCCACGCGGGCCTGTTGATTGATCAGATCCTTCGAGATCCTGTTATTGAGAGAATCGACGCCGTCGATCCTACCCAGATTGAGCCAGCGATAGCCCAGGTCGATCTTGATGTGATCAGTCAGATCGTAGGCGACGCCGCCCATAAATCCATAAGCGAATCGCAGGAAGGTTCCCGAAAACACTCTGTCCCAATTCGCCATATAGGTTCCGTTAGTGAAAGGATCGGTCCACGTCGTCCCGGCGTAGGCAACCCCATTGCTCTCGAACCAATTGATCTGCCCCTTTTGATAGAGAACGTTCACGCCTGCGCCGGCGCCAATGTAAGGCGTAAAGCCCCACCATTTTCCGAGATCGAGATAGGCGTTGGCGAGAAATGTCGCAGATTCGGTGCGTGTATGCGCGACAGGAAAGCACGCGGCATAGATGGGGTCCGAGCCGGTGAAAGCTCCTGCGCCTGCGCCCAGTGGCGTTCCGACGGCGCCGATTTGACAAAGCAGAGCCGCGTTTTGCGGGCCGTCCGCCTTGTACAGACTCTGATAGTCCGCCGTCACGTCAGTTCTGAACCAGCTGTTATATTGATAGCCGGCCCCCAGTCCTGCGGTCCAGTTATTGGGCCAGTCGGGCGACAGTATAACGCCGTTCAAATCATGCGGGCGGATATAGGCGGCGCCGACGTCGCCCCGCAAATACCAGCCTGTTCCCCATTCGACGAGACCTTCATTCACAGGCTCCGGCGCCGGAGCGACAAACGGCATATCGGCGGCCTTGGCCAGCTGGGAAAAAAGCGCGCCGGCCATCGCGGCCAGCAGAAGAGCGCACAGCCTCAATCTAAGGAACACCATTGCAATCGTCCTTGCTTCACGCAGGCCGGTTTGAAGAAACCGGCGCTGGCATAAGGCAAGATTGACCGATCATGCTTAATTTCCGCTTAATTTAACCATAAGCCTTAACGCTTTCGGAGGCGCGTCGAACAAAATGAAGCCCTTAGCCGAACCGGCGTTAAGGGCGCCGGACAAATTTCGGGGGGAAAGGCGGAAGCTTTGGCCCCGCAATAGCGTCCGGCGATTCAGCGGAGCATGCGACACCCGTAACGCCAATTATCGGAATGCATTATCCGCCTTGCGCGCAGCTTCGCGATGGCGCGCTTAACCAAATCTTAGGGTAAATGAACCATTATAATGCGCATCGTAGCGAAGATTTCTTCACCAAATTCATTGGCCGAACTGGGGGCCGCTAATGGATCTTTTTTCGTAGAGGGCCAGCTGACGGGCCTCAATAGGCTATTGGCAATGTCGAAAGGCGAGATCATCCACCTTCTTTCATTCTTTGGCGAAACCAGCACTATCGTCGCCGTCGGGCTTTTCCTGACGTTTGTGGCCATTTGAACTTCGGCGACGTTGCGCAAAAAGCCGCGGGATCGAACAGACGCGAAATGCGGCGATCTAGCGCCGCATTTCAAAGTAACGACATGCGATGACAGCCCTTATTTCAGCAAAGCCGTCAGCACGAAGCTCTCAAGGACCACATAGAGGCAGGCTGTGACGAAAGCCGGCAACGGCCGCAGGAGAGCGTGTCGATAGATCCACGCGAACATAAAGAGATTCCACACGATCAGCGGGAACAGCAGGAATCTCACGAGTCTGTCGGATGGCAGCGGAGGCGGAAGCGCGATCGCGAAGAAAAAGTGCAGGACGATATATCCGAGGCAAACGATCGCGCCCATGGCGCCAAGCGCCGTGAGCGTCTGATAGAGGCGGTCGCGCGCGCCGACGGAGTTCAGCGCGAAATAAGTCAACCCGGTGAGAACGGCGACGACAACGACCGCATAAACGAGGGAGCCGAGAAAGGAATGTTCGACCAGATGCGCCAGAAATTCGGCGACGGCATAGGCGCCCAGCGCATAGCCCGCGAGCGTCTGCGATTCGGGGAGGGCCCTTTGCGAGCCTTCCATCCGCGCGATGTTGAACAGCGCCTTGGGAATCGGCGGGAGATTAATCGTCGATAACGAAACCATCGATGCTCTCTTTGTTGAAGCTGATCCGCCTAACGCATCTTTTACGCATTTTGGCGGGCCAATTCGGGGGCGGCTACGTCGTCCCTCGATGAGACCGCGCAGCTCAAACGGTTGGGAAGCTTCTATCACGCTTCTCCGCCAGGCGAAAAGCGATCCTCTCAAAGGCGCTGCAGCGCAGCATTATCAGGGAAGACGCCTGCTCCACTCGTCCTTTTCGACGATCGAGACGATCCGTCGCGCGGCGTCGGCCCAGGTGGAGCGCAACACCTTGTCCGGAGCGCCCTTGACCTCGCCGGCCAGGAATTTGCGAACACGATCCGCGAGCGCCTCCGCGTCGTTCGTCCTGAAATAGACCGCGCCTTCTTTGCCGACTTCGTGAAACACTTTTATGTCGCTGCATATCACGGGACGTCCGCGCCGCGCCGCTTCCACGATCGGCAATCCGAAGCCTTCTGCAAAGGACGGGCAAATCAAAGCCACGGCGCGCTCGTAGAGGAAGCTCAGCTCGCCGTCATCGACGTCGTCGAACCAAAAGAAGCGGCGCCCGAATTCGGGATGCGCTTCAATGTCGCGCACCGCGGCTTCGTCGTACCAACCTCGGCGGCCTACGAAGACGAGCTTTGCACCTGCGCCCTCGCTCCAGAGCGCATCGAAGGCGCGCAGAGCGATACGATGGCCCTTTCGCGGCTCCAGCGTTCCGACGCAAAGAAACAACGGAGCGCCATCCTCAACGGCGGGTCTTATTTTCTCACGCACAGGGCCCGAGGCTTGTGCGGTCATGTCCGAGCCGTTGTGGAACCACCCGATTTTCAACCCCGTGCGGTGCGGAAACTTCCGGGTCCTCACAAAATCTTCGAGCTCCTCTGAAACCGTCTCGGACACTGCAAGCACTGCGTCGCTGTGGAGAAGCATATGGCGGAACCAAGCGTCGTAACGCGAAACTGTGGCCTCGTGACAGGCGTGCGGATGAAGCTTCGGAATAAGGTCGTGCACTCCCGAGACGATAAAGACGCCGCGCCTGTGCAAATTTTCCAGAGTCGAATCATAGTCGTCGAGCGCGTTCCATGTGTCGGACAGCATAAGGAAAATATCGCCGGGACCGGTGGAAATCTCCACCGCGGGAGTAGCTACGGAAAATTCTTCGGCGGCGAAAAGCCTCCCGTTTTCACAACGAACGGCGACGGCCGGAAGATGTGCGTCGTTGCGCTCCCGAAGCGCGCGCAAGAGGTTTTTCACAACGCGCTGAATGCCCGCGCCCGCGTCCTGTTTTACGACTCCCGTCACATCGACGAGCAGTCTCTTCGGCCTTTCGCGAGAAACGAAAACCGAGGCTTCTTGCGCCGTGGACGCTTCGGTCGCGAGCGGTGCGACGACTCTGGTCGACGCAATTCTTCCCGCAAGCGACGATGCGAAGCGCACCAGCCCGGCTTCGAATTCGCGCAGCGGCGAAAAGACGCGCCAGGACGCCGAATAGGTCATGGTCTCGCGCTCATGTACGAGATGGAGCATTTCCGCCTGAAGCCATTCGAGCTGGCATTCGAGCAGCCGAATGCGATCGGAACTCACGGCGACAGGCCAGGCCGGCGAGTTTTCTTGAAGCGAGTCTGCCTCCCATTCGCAGCCCATGACGACGTCGACAATGCGTTTCGCTGCGTCGGACCAGGCGACGCATCTGACTTTTTTCGGATCGAGCGCGATCTCGCCGTCAATCCACCCCTCGACGCGGCGCGCGAGCGAACGAGGATCGGCGACGCAAAAATAGGCGGCGCCTTCGCCGCCGACTTCGCGAAATACAGGAATGTCGCTGCAAATCGACGGACGCCCGCGACGCGCGGCTTCGACGATCGGCAGACCAAATCCCTCGGCGTAGGAAGGGCATAAAACGGCGGAAGCCTTTTCGTAAAGCGCGGAGAGTTCGGCGTCTCCGACATCGTCGAACCAGAACAAGCGGCGTCCGAATTCGCTATGGCGCCTGATCTGCGCGATCATGGCCTCCGCATACCATCCATTGCGGCCAATGATGATCAGACGTACGTTCCGGCCACTCTGCCAAAGCAGGTCGAACGCTTCTAGCGCCGTGCGATGGCCCTTACGCGGCTCCAGCGTGCCAACGCATAGGAATACCGGCGCCGGCCCCGCGACGGCGTCGGAAAGCGCGGCGCGCAGACTGGCTTGCGCGGGCGCAGGGATGTCCGATCCGCAGCGGAACCATCCAATCTTCAAATCGGAACGATGCGCAAGCGCGCGCTCGCCGACATAGCTTGCAAGCTCTTGGGCGACGGTTTCCGAAATGGCGATGAACGCGTTGCTTTCGAGAAGCGCCTTGCGCAGCCAGTTGCGGAAAAGGGGCGGCGTGACCTCGTGACAGGCGTAAGGATGAAGCTCGGGGATGAGATCGAAAATACAAGTGACGATCTCGCCGCCGTTTCCGCGTATGCGCTCGAACACGGGAGCATATGTCTCGAAGGCGTTCCAGCTGTCCGACAACATCAGAAAACGGTCGCCTGGCTGGACGAGGATTTCCTTGTCCGCGGGCTGACGCGCGCCCGTGAGCGCGCCGACGAAATCGCCGCATGTGAACAAGCGACCGTTCTCGCAGCGAACTGCGATGGCGGGGAAAGGCGCGTCGCTCGCCTCGTAACGCGCTTTGACTACATTTTTGACGACGCGCTCTATGCCCGTCGCCATGTCGCGCCGCACTGTCCCGGTGACGTCGATCAGAAGCTGATTGGGAAGCGGCCTTTCGCGCTGGTCGGGCGAGGCGCGCCATTCGGTTGAAACAGGATCGACAGAACGAGTCTCTCTCTCCGGATTGAACGGACGCCGCAAAGCCGAAAACAAATCTACGAGCTTTCTCTCGAAAACGCGCAACGGCCGGTAAATGAACCAGGATGCGGAATAGGTGAGTCTGTCGCGTTCATGGAGCAAATGCAGCATTTCGGCGCGAATATAGTCGAGCTGATGCTCCAAAATGCGGATGCGCCGCTCTATGGCCGTCTTTGTGCGGCCATCCGGCGACGCCTCGCCCAACTTCGCCGGACGGTCGCTCATCCCCTCGTTCTTTCGACCTCGCGCCAATAATCGAGCAGCGATTGCAACATGTCTTCGATTGAATGGCGAGGCGCCCAGCCAGTGACTGCACGCAAAGTCTCCGCGTGGGACGCGACGCATTGGAGATCCGTGTTCGCCGACCGCAAGAGGCGCTCGTCGACCACGACCTCGAAGGTGCGTTTCGCTCTAGCGCGCAGACCGTCGAGCAAGGATTTGATCGTATGCGCTTGTCCCGAGGCGACATTGAATATGTTCACGCGTTCGCGGAATTTGTCCGAAGCGGCAATAAGCGCCAGATAGGCGGCGATCACGTCCCGAACGTCCAGAAAATCGCGCGCTTTGCTCAAATCGCCGACATGAAGGCGCGGCTCCAGCCGTCCCGACTCGATCCCGGCGATCTGCGACGCGATTGACGCAAGAACGAAGCTGGAGCTGTTCTGACGCGGTCCCGAATGATTAACGGGACGGGCGATAATCAATCGCGAGTCGCGCGCCAGCACGTCGCAGAACATCGCCTCGGCCGCGGCCTTGGAGCGGCCATAGGCGTCGAGCGGCCGCAAAGCCGTCGATTCCTCCACGGCGCCGGACCGGAAGCTCTCTCCGTAAACCGATATGCTCGAGGGAAACATCACGGTGGTTTGCTGCGAATGATGCGCCAGCGCCATCGCGAGGTTGAAAGAGCCGCAAAAATTCAATCGCCAGGTCAGTTCGGCCTCGGCGAGCGCATGGCCGACCGAAGCTTGTCCTGCGAGGTGAACGACGAGATCCGGCTTCAGATCGCGCACGGCGGCGTCGATTGCAGGCCGATCCAGAATGTCGGCCGCGACGGAGACCCAGTCAGGCCCGCTGAAACGTTCGCCAGGCCGCACGAGCACGATCCGTCTTGCATCTGGGTAAGTCTCGGCAAGCGCGCGCGACAGATACGAACCGACGAAGCCGGTGCCGCCCGTCATGAGGATTCGTTCGAAACGCGGCATAGCCTCTCCCTGGCGGTCGCCCGTCAGGCCGCGGGCTCCATCTTTATCCGTTTGAGGTCGGCGTCGACCATTTCGTGGATCAGCTCCTCCAAGGCGATTTGCGGCTCCCATCCGAAAGAAGCGTGGGCCTTGGATGCGTCACCAAGCAGAACATCCACTTCAGCGGGCCGATAGAAAGCTGGATCGATTACAATATGCCTATCCATGTCAAGCCCCAAGTGAGCGAAAGCGATTCGGCACATGTCACGAACCGTCGTCGTGCGACCTGTCGCGACAACATAATCGTCCGGCTTTTCCTGCTGCAGCATGAGCCACATGGCGCGCACATAGTCCCTGGCGTGACCCCAATCCCGCTTGGCGTCGACATTGCCGAGTCGCAATTCCTTCGCTTTCCCGAGCGCGATGCGCGCGACGCCGTCGGAAACTTTTCGGGTGACGAATTCAATGCCGCGCAACGGGCTTTCGTGATTGAAGAGGATGCCGGAGGATGCGTGCAGCCCGAAGCTCTCGCGATAATTCACGGTGATCCAATGGCCGAATAATTTTGCGACGGCGTATGGCGAACGCGGATAGAAGGGCGTCTTCTCGTTTTGGACGGGCTGCTGGATGAGGCCGTACATTTCTGAAGAGGACGCCTGATAGAATCGCGCACCGGGCGCGGCGATCCGCACCGCCTCCAGCATATTGGCGACGCCGACGGCGGTGATGTTTGCAGTCAGGACGGGCTGGCGCCAGGACGAGGCGACGAAGGACTGCGCCGCGAGATTATAGACTTCGTCAGGACGAACGTCCTGCGTGATGCGGATGAGACTCGAAAGATCGGCGAGATCGCCGTCGAGCAGGCGAACGTCATTCGCGATCCCAAGCCAGCGGAGACGATGGTCTTCGACTCCGCGATGGGACGAACGGCGGATGACTCCGAAAACTTCATAACCCTTGTTGAGGAGCAATTGCGCCAGATAAGCGCCATCCTGTCCCGTTACCCCGGTGATGAGCGCGCGTTTCGTCATTCAAAGTTCCTCGGCGGGATGAAGTTTATTCGCCTGTCGGGAGAAGGCAGAAATGGAAGCGGTGTCCAATACGGCGCCGCAGCTCCAATCGACACCGCAAACGAATATTCCGCCGGAGCGGCGCCTTTTGCCGACGGCCTGCGCCGCCTTAGCAAAATCGGCGGCTCGATGGCAAGTGCGCCGCAAAGTTAAATCGTGGACGCGTCCGAACAGGGTTGACCATGAAGAGGCGCTCTGGAACTAATGGCTTTCCCATTGCGCGATAGAGGCCCGCTTTGCTCTTTGCAGCCATTTGTCTGGACAAACCGGACCATTTCGAGCTTCGCGCTTCGACCCGGGCCGCGCATCTCGCTTTTCTCGACCAAAACGCGGTCCATCTGAAGCTTGGCGGGCCTTTTCTGGATTCGGAAGAGAAGCCGATAGGCTCTCTTCTGATCCTCGAATGCGATAATGAGGCGCAGGCCAGAGCCCTCCTAGAGCGCGATCCTTACGCCGTCGCGGGACTTTTTGCGAGCGTCGCTCTGAGGCCATGGAAACGCGTCGTAGGCGCGGAGCTTTGAATGGCGCACTGGCTTTTGAAGAGCGAGCCATCAAGCTGGTCCTGGGATCAGCAGGTCGCCGCGCGCGCGAAGGGAACCTTCTGGAACGGCGTCCGCAACCATCTCGCCAAGAAACATCTGATGGCGATGAAGAAAGGCGATCGGGCTTTCTTCTACCACTCCAACGAAGACAAGGCGATCGTCGGGATCGTGGAAATCATCAAGACATATTATCCCGATCCGACGGATGAGACCGGCAAGTTCGGCATGGTCGACGTGAAAGCGCTCAAGCCTCTCGAAAAGCCAGTGACCCTCGCGCAGATCAAGGCCAAGCCACAGCTCGCCGATATGGTGCTGGTCAATAACTCCCGCCTCTCGGTGCAGCCTGTGACCGCGGAGGAGTGGGGCCTCATCCTTGCGATGGGGGGCGTCGCCGCTTATTAGCGACGCCCGAGGCGAGAGCGCTCAACCGCCGCTCGCGCGGGCCTTGTCTCCGGCGACCGAACTACCGTCGGGCAGGCCCTTGTTGATCTTCTCGAGGATTTTCGGAAGCTCATCCGGCTCCGGATTGAGGTCGCGCGCATGGTTCCATTGGAACTGCGCCTCGAGCTTACGTCCAACCTTCCAATAGGCGTCGCCAAGGTGATCGTTGATCACCGGATCGGAGGGCTTAAGATCGATCGCCTTCTCGAGCTCCCTGACCGCCTCGTCGTAGCGGCCGAGCCGGTAATAGGCCCAGCCGAGACTGTCGACGATATAGCCGTCTCGTGCGCGCAGATCGACCGCGCGGCGAAGCATTTTGAAAGCGTCGTCGAGGTTGACGCCCTGATCCACCCAGGAATAGCCGAGATAATTCAGCACTAGAGGCTGATCGGGGAAAAGCTCCAGCGCCTTTTTGAGATCGGCTTCCGCGGTCTTCCAGTTCTTGCGGCGCTCATTGGCGATGCCGCGGTAATAATAGAGCAGCCATTGGTTTTTCTCGGGCTTGGGCTGCAGATCGAGAACGCGCGTATAGGTCGACACCGAGTCGTCGAATAATTTTCGCGACCGTTGCAGATTGCCGAGCGCCGTCAGCGCCTCCTGATTTTTGGGATTGGCGGCGACCACCGCCTGCAGATGCTCGGTAGCCTCTTTCGATTTTCCAAGCGATTCTAGCAGCAAAGCCGATTGCACTTCGGCGTTGATGCGCAACGGACTATCCGCCGGCACGCTGCCGTAGAGCTCGATGGCCGCTTCCTCCTGCTTCATACGCTCGTAAATATCCGCGAGCGTGATCGTGGCGAGCGCATTGTTTGGCGCGAGATAAAGCGCGAGGCGCAGATAGATGAGCGAGGCGAGCTCGTCGCCCTGCCGTCCGCCCACGGCGCCCAGTCCGTAAAGCACTTCCGCGGCGCCCTCCTCGACAGAACGCACGAAGGGCGGCAGGGGCTTGCCGGCGTCGAGGTCGGCGAGCGCCGCGACGACGATTGGATGGTTGGGTGCGACGTCGTCAAAGGCGTTGTAAATGCGCTTCGCCTCTTCCCGGTCGCCCCGCGTGGCGAGATGCCGGGCGTAAGCGTCGGCAAGGCGAAGTGTGTTTTTCTCGCCGGCGTAGGACGCCTTGAACCGCTTCGAGGCTTCCGCCTTGTCGCCTGCAAAATCGGCGATCAATCCGGCGTGATAGTCGCGGAACACCGCGAATGCGTCTTCGCGCAGCCCATCGACGACCGACAATGACTTACGCTCGTTTTTCGCGCCGGCGTAGGTCCATGCGATCAGCAGAGTGGATGTGATGTCGTGCTGGCGGTCGAGCGAACCGTCGAGCGCGGAGCGCGCCTTGTCGAACTTATGCTCCTTGATCGCCTCGACTCCGAGAACGAGGTGAGCAAGACCGTTTTTCGGATCGCGCGTCAGCACGCGCTTCGCCAGTACGGATGCGTCGGGCATATTGCCGTTGGCCAGCGCGGAGACAAAAGCGCGCTCGACAAGCTCCTGATTGCGCGGATCGTCGCGCAGCGCCTCCCTGAAGAAGGTCGAAGCCGCGTGGGTGTCGCGCGATGCCCCGGCGACGATCGCCGCGAGATAATTGCCGGATGGGCTGACGCCGACTTCGAAGGGCGTTGCGATCGCCATATTCTCGCGCGCTTCCGCAGCGCGCCAACAAGCAAGCGAGCAGGCGAAAACGAACAACGCCGTCGCGGCTGCGACGGCGAATTCACGTCGTGAGCGAAGGCGCGGCGCGGGATTCGAGGCGCCTCGTGTGCTAAGAATAAATTTCAAGCGACGATCCTCGAAATTCGCCAGGAACGGCGGCTGCGCCGGGCAAGGGGCTGCACGTAATGGCTTCACGCTGTTTTGGAGCGAAAAGATGGCCGTTTTGAGCCGCCGCCGCAAGGACAATATTTCGAAAAGCCCTTAAACGCGCGCCTTGATGGCGTTGACTATTTTTTGCGCGGCGTCGTCCAGATCGTCGGCGGGGATCACGTCGAGGCCGGATTTCAAAATAATCTCCTTGCCCAGATCGACATTCGTGCCTTCGAGCCGCACGACGAGCGGGACTTTGAGCCCCACTTCCTTCACGGCCGCGATCACGCCTTCGGCGATGACGTCGCAGCGCATGATGCCCCCGAAAATATTAACCAAAATGCCTCTGACCTTGGGGTCGGCGGTGATGATCTTGAACGCGGCCGTAACCTTCTCCTTGGTTGCGCCGCCGCCGACGTCGAGGAAATTCGCGGGGCTTTCGCCATAAAGCTTGATGATGTCCATCGTCGCCATGGCGAGTCCGGCGCCATTCACCATGCAACCGATGGTTCCATCGAGCGCGATATAGGCGAGATCATATTTCGACGCCTCGATTTCCTTGGCGTCTTCTTCCGTCTCGTCGCGCAGGGCGGCGATCTCGGGATGACGATACAGCGCATTGTCGTCGAAAGAGATTTTCGCGTCGAGGCAGCGCAACCTGCCGTCCTTTGTGACGATCAGCGGATTGATTTCGAGAAGCTCCATGTCCTTGGCGACGAATGCGGCATAAAGTCGCTCCGCCAGCGCGCCGGCCTGTTTGGCGAGATCGCCCGAAAGACGCAGGGCGTCGGCGATGCGGCGGCCGTGATGCGGCATGACGCCCGTCGCCGGATCGACCGGGATTGTGACGATCTTCTCCGGCGTCTCATGCGCGACTTTCTCGATGTCCATGCCGCCTTCGGTCGAAACCACGAAGGAGATTCGCGAACTCGCGCGGTCGATCAGCATTGAGAGATAAAATTCTTTCTCGATGTCGGCGCCGTCCTCGACATAGAGACGGTTGACCTGTTTCCCCGCCTCGCCCGTTTGCTGCGTGACGAGCGTCGAACCCAGCATTTGCTTCGCGAAATCCTGGACCTCCTCGATCGATTTCGCGAGCCGCACGCCGCCCTTCTCGCCCGCATGAGGCTCCTTGAATTTCCCCTTGCCGCGGCCGCCGGCGTGGATTTGCGCTTTCACCACATAGACCGGACCCAGCAGGGTTTTGGCGGCGGCGACCGCTTCCTCGGCTTTCAGCGCAGCGGCGCCCGAGGCGACCGGGACGCCAAATTCCCGCAACACGGCCTTGGCCTGATATTCATGGATGTTCATGCGGAATTCTTTCCTTGCGGCGCGCCGCGCCGGTCACGATTCCCACGGCAAATGGGCATGAGCGGAGCGGTTTCGTCAAGCCGGGAGAGAGGGTGCGGGAAGTCGATATGGAGCGCACGATCGGGAATCCAGAAAAACAGATGTCGTAGGCTCGTCTGGATTCCCGGTCGGGCCTTCGGGCCCACCGGGAATGACAGCCCGCCGTGCAATGGCTGCGTGCCGCGGAATAACCATCCGCAGCGAAAGGATGTCTCAGGCGAATTCCGGATTGAGCGCCTTGCTCGCCTCGATCAGCGTGCGGACGGAGGCGGCCGATTTCTCGAACATCTGCTTCTCGCTTGGATCGAGCCTGATTTCGAGCACGCGCTCGACGCCATTGGCGCCGATCACCACCGGCACGCCGACATACATGCCGCTCACGCCATATTCGCCGGAAAGATAAGCCGCGCAGGGCAGCACGCGGCGTTTGTCCCTGAGATAGCTCTCCGTCATGGCGATGGCGGCGGTCGCGGGCGCATAAAAGGCGGAGCCGGTCTTGAGCAGCCCGACGATCTCGCCGCCGCCCTTGCGCGTGCGCTCGACAATGGCGTCGATGCGCTCCTTCGTCGTCCAGCCGAGGTTGATCATATCGGGCAGAGGCACGCCGGCGACCGTCGAATAGCGAATGGAGGGCACCATGTCGTCGCCATGCCCGCCGAGCACGAAGGCGCTGACGTCCTCGACCGAGACGTTGAACTCCTGCGCCAGAAAATAACGGAAGCGCGAGGAGTCGAGCACGCCGGCCATGCCGACGACCTTATTCGTCGGAAGGCCGCTCGTCTTTTGCAGCGCCCAGACCATGGCGTCGAGCGGGTTGGTGATGCAGATGACGAAGGCGTCGGGGGCGTGGGCCTTGATTCCCGCGCTGACTTTCGAAATCACGCCGAGATTGACGGTGAGAAGGTCGTCCCGGCTCATGCCCGGCTGGCGCGGAACGCCCGCCGTGACGATGACAACGTCGGAGGCCGCGATGGCTGCGTAATCGTCCGCGCCGGCGAGATTGGCGTCGAAGCCCGCAACCGGAGCCGCCTGGGCGAGGTCGAGCGCCTTGCCCTGCGGCACGCCGCTCACAATGTCGAACAGAACGACGTCGCCCAGCTCCTTGAGGCCGATCAAATGGGCCAGAGTGCCGCCGATATGGCCGGCGCCGATGAGGGCGATTTTTTTGCGCGACATCGCTATTCCCATGCTCGAATGAATGAGAAAGAGCTACCTTGCTTTTTCCTCTCTGGGAAGACAGGCCTCCCGTTTTTTATGTCTTTTATGTCTAATCTAGCGGCGCGAGGAGAAGCCCCTTCGGGGGCCGGAGCGCGTTGAACAAAAGGTTGGCATTCGCAATGGGCGCCCCTTTGCTATGCAGCAACGCCGCCTGTTTCGCGAAGCGCCCCAATCGCTTGGCTTCATGACGATTGCATAATGGATTCGGCGATCACACATTTGGTGAAAAGACCGAACCGTCTGGCAGGGGAGAAGAGGAATGCGCCGAGAATCGAACTTGGGCGGCGATATCCAGTGGCTGCGCGTTGCGATTTTTTTCTGTGCTCTGGCGGCGGCGACTCTGTCCCAGTCCCGCGGCGCGCGCGCCGCCGAGGACCCCGACGAGGCCGAGTTGCTGAAGTATTACAAGAAGGCGGACGTCTGGCACGCACATGTCGACTATAAGGTCGAATACAACAACCAGGATGTGATCGTCACGCGCGAGCTCTCCCCCAAGCCGCCCATCGACGAAAAGCTCTGCTACATCCGCTTCGATCTGCTCGAAGGTTCGGGCGATTACGCCTATGGGTTCAAACCCGCGGCGTTGGGCGGTCCGCGAAAGGACACTGAATGGGGCGTCTTCGTGCGTCGGCGCGGCACGGTGCTCGACCAGTTGCGTTCGACGCTTTCGTTGAACGTCATCTATTTCTACGTCGGCGAGCCGAGGGACGAATATAAGAATTCGCCGCCCGACATTTGCGCGCGCAAACAGGCCGCCGACACGCCACAGGCGGGTCACGGCTACAAGGCGAGCGAATGGTCCGATCTCGTCACAAAGGGCAAGCTGACCCAGGGCTGGCCAGCGGCCTCGCCGCGCTAGGAGGGCGGAGAGGCCCCGGGGCTGTCCGCCAAACTGGACAGAGGCCGGGGCTTTTGTTATCTCCCCCGCTCGTTCCGGAGGGGTCGGCGAAAGCGCCGCCTTTAAGGACGGGCGCATAGCTCAGTTGGTAGAGCAGCTGACTCTTAATCAGCGGGTCCAAGGTTCGAGCCCTTGTGCGCCCACCAAATAAGACAACGGATCTGGCGCTCACGCCCATTGCGTCCGCATCCCAATCAGGCTGCGGCGAACGAGTTCCTG
>Ga0209048_10001535_pt1 | contig 23593 bp, 21 predicted proteins | sample FrelakmetCRP12CR_FD_187146 | JGI IMG/M metagenome (GOLD analysis project Ga0209048, IMG submission 187146) | Freshwater lake sediment microbial communities from the University of Notre Dame, USA, for methane emissions studies - CRP12 CR (SPAdes)... | ecosystem: Environmental > Aquatic >... | reverse complement strand
CTGCCGCCCGCTAGGAATCCTCCGCCGGCGAGACCCACGACCAGCGCTCCGCCGACGAGTGCAACGACGAGCCATGGGCCCAGCTTCCGTGCCATTGATCCCTGCATAGTCGCTCCGATGCTACACGCATGGGCGTGGTTGGGCGCCGGAGTTGAAGACATGCTCGGTCCGACCGACCCCGAAGGCAATCCCCGCGTACCCGGGGCGGCCCCCGACATCGGCGCATTCGAGTTCAGCGGAGAACCCACCACGCCCACGGCGTCGCTGTCGGGCGCGGGCAAAACGGGTAAAACGATTGCCGTGCCGGAAGGGGACCGGGTGAGCGGGCGCATCGGCAACCAGGCAATCAGCCCCCAGTCCTACAGCGCCATGCTCAGCGCGAGCAACGCAGGCGGATACTCGAAGCCCGTCACGCTGAGCTTTAACATCGTCTGTTGGAGCCTGGCCGATGTGGCGGCTAATCCGGCCCCCGACCCGTCTATCGTCCGCCAGACCCGAGCGGGGGCTTGTCACGGAGCGGCGCGGACGCGCTCTCGCGTACGTCGCCGTTGCGAACGACTGGCACGGGCGGCGAAGCCTCGCAGGAGCCGGGGATCGAGGCGGTGCTACACGGCAGCCGCCGGGCCCAGCCGTCCCGGCGCGCCATGGAGGACGAGGGCTTCGGGCAGCTCGACGCCGCCGTCGCCCTGCTGGCCGTTCTCCAGCAGGGCGACGAGCGTACGCCCGACCGCGACCGCGGTGCCGTTGAGCGTGTGCGGCGTCTGGGTGCGCTGGCCGGCCTCTGGCCGCTCGCAACGCATGCGGATGTTCAGGCGCCGGGCCTGGTAGTCGGTCGTGTTCGAGCACGAGGTCAGCTCGCGGTAGCGGCCCTGGCTGGGCAGCCACGCCTCGCAGTCGTACTTCTTCGCAGCCGAGCTCCCGAGGTCGCCCACGGCGATGTTCATGACGCGATAGGGCAGCCCCAGCTCTTGCAGGATATCCTCCTCGATCGCCAGTATTCGCTCGTGCTCGTGGGCGGACTCTTCCGGTGAGACGAAGCTGAACATCTCGACCTTGTCAAACTGGTGCACGCGGAAGATCCCGCGCGTGTCCTTGCCAGCGGCGCCCGCCTCACGGCGGAAGCACGGTGAGAACCCGGCATAGCGCAGCGGCAGCCGCTCGGCGTCGATCATCTCATTGGCGTGCAGCGACGCCAAGGCGACCTCGGAGGTGCCGATGAGGTAGAGGTGATCCTCGGGCAGGTGATAGATCTGCTGCTCTGTGTCCGGCAGGAAGCCGGTCCCGTACAGGGCGTGCTCACGCACGAGCACCGGCGGGATCACCGGCTCGAACCCTTGCCGGCGCAGCTTCTGAAGGGCCCAGCTCACGAGCGCCAGCTCGACCATCACCAGGTCTCCTTTCAGGTAGGCAAAGCGCGATCCCGAGAGCTTGGCCGCGCGATCCATGTCGATCATCTCGCCCGCCAGCTCGAGGTGGTCGCGGGGCTCGAACACGTGCTTGGACACCTCCCCCACCTCGCGAACCACCTCGTCCTCGGGGCCCTCGGCGGCGGAGGGATCGGGCACGTTCGGTAGCGACGTGAGCGCGGCCTGCAGCTGCTCTTGGGCGACTCGTGCCTGCTCGACCAGCTCCTTGACCTGAGCGCTCATCTGCTTCATCTTCGCGAGCTCTTCTGCGACATCGGCGCCGGCCTTCTTGGCGGCGGCGATGCTCTCTGAGTGATCACGCTGCATGGCCCTGAGGTTCTCGGCCGAGCTCGTCGCGGCCCGCCACTCCCGGTCCTTGACGATGACCTCGTTGAGAAGGAGCTCCAGCCCGGGGTCGCGCCGCGCCAGCGCCGCGCGGACGCCGTCGGGGTCCTCCCGGATGAGCTTGAGATCGAGCAAGCCCGCCGCCGCCCGCGGCGTCCTATTTCGTGGAGAGCGTTATGTTCACGGAGGGCACGTGCTGCGCCTTGCGCCCGGAGTACGCGGCGAGGAAGCCGGCAACCGCCTGCGCGTCGGAGCCGAGGACGATGTTCTGCGGCATGATCGCGCCCGAGAAGCCGCCGTTGCGGATCGCGTAGAGGACCTGTTCGGCGTTCTCCTTGCGGATGTTGAAGTTCGGCCCGTTGGTGCGAAGGCGATTCTTGATGCTCGTGGCCGACCCCTGCGCGCCGACGACAGACAGCGTGTGACAGCCCGAGCAGCGTTCGCTGAACAGGACCGCGCCGCGATGGTGGGGGCTCGAGCTCGAGACCTGGATGCCCTGCGACCCGCAGGCGGCGAGGACCGAGGTGAAGGCCAGCACGGCCGTCGTCGTGGCGGCGATCTTCGGGCAGAACCTCATCCGGGGGCGGAATATATAGCCCCGGGCCCGCCATGGCCCGGCCCCGGCGTCGCGGCCGCGCCTCAGAACCCGTGGGCCGTGCCCGCCGCGCGCAGCGCGAGGAACACCACGACGAGTGCCGACAGCGCCATCACGCCGACCTCACGGCGCACGATCGCCGCGACGACCCCGCGCTGCTCGCCCGCCGGCAGCCCGCCGACTGCCTTGGCGTCCTTCAGGCCGCGCTGGTCGAGGATCGTCTGCGCCGAGGCGACCCGTAGCTGCTCGGCGACGAGAGCCACGGCCAGCGGCAGCAGCGCGTACAGGTAGAAGAGCTGGCCGCTCGAGCTCTTGCCCGCGACGGCGAGCAGCCCGACGGCCCCTGCATAGACGATCGCCGCGGCCTGGGCGACGCGCAACAGCACCCAGAACAGCCTCAGCTGCCGACGGTCGCCCGGCGCCCCTCGATACCACAGCCAGCCGCCGAAGAGGCCCGCGACGGCGTTGAGCGCCGCCACCGCGAGCGCACCGGCCACGACGGCTTCGTTCACGGCCGGAGTATCGAGCCGATTGCCACTATGTGACACTCTGCCACAAGCGGTGATATAACAGCGCGCGGTGCTGCGAAGCTATCTGCCAGCAATCGTGTTCATCATTCTCGGCGGTGCTGTGGGGGTGGCGTTCGCGGCGCTCAACACCTACATCGGCCCCCGTCGTGCGACGGCGCACAAGGATGACCCCTACGAGTGCGGCCTGCCGTCGGAGGTCACCCGCGAGATGCGGTTCGGCATCAGCTTCTACCTGATCGCGATGCTGTTCATCCTGTTCGACATCGAGGTGATCTTCCTGTACCCGATCGCGATCGAGCTGCGCGCCTACGGCAGCTTCGCGCTGATCGAGTCGATCGTCTTCATCCTGCTCCTGTTCGTCGCGTTCGCGTACGTGTGGCGGCGTGGTGCGCTCGAGTGGAGGTGAAGCGTGACCCGATCGCGCCGGACGGCGCCGCCGGCCCGGGCCTGCCGGGGGCGGAGGGGCAGCGAGATCTGCGCGTCCAGAGCCTGAACGCGCGCCAGCTGCTGCGCGGCGGAGACCTGGAGGGCGCCAACCAGCCGGCGCAGCTGAAGGGCGCCGACCTCGACCGCTTCGTGGCAGAACGCGTGCTGACCACCACGCTCGACAAGACGGTCGCTTGGGCGCGGTCGAACTCGTTCTTCCCGCTCGCATTCGGGCTCGCGTGCTGCGCGATGGAGCAGTTTCACGCCGCCGGTCCGCGCATGGACATCGCGCGATTCGGCTTCGAGGCGTTCCGGGCCTCACCGCGCCAGGCCGACCTGATCATCCTCGCGGGACGGGTGTCGATCAAGATGGCCCCGATAATCCGCAGGCTCTACGACCAGATGCTCGAGCCGAAGTGGGCGATCTCGATGGGAGCTTGCTGCAGCTCGATGGGCGTGTTCAACAACTACGCCCTCGTGCCTGCCGACAAGTTCCTGCCGGTCGACGTGCACGTGCCCGGATGCCCGCCGCGCCCGGAGGCGCTGATGCACGGGATCCTCAAGCTGCGCAAGATGGTGCAGGACGACCCCGACAGGGGCTGGCGCGAGCGCTACGACGCGATCGGCACCGAGGAGGCTCCGTCAGGTGCCTGATGCCACGGGCCTGGAGCTGCTCGCCGCGGAGCTGGGTGACGCAACGCTCGAGACCGTGTACTTCCGCGAACGCGCCACGCTCCTCGTCGATCCGGCGCAGATTCGCATGGTGCTCGCGGCCCTGCGCGCAAAGGGGTACGGGTTCCTGGCCAGCGTGCACGGCGTGGACCACTACCCCGAGGAGCCGCGCCTGGGCGTCGTCTACGAGCTGCTGGACATGAGCCGGGTGGACCGCATCACGGTCAAGCTCCGCGTACCGGTCGACGCACCGCGGGTCGAGTCGGTCGCCGAGGACTGGCCCACGGCCGACCATCAGGAGCGCGAGGTGTATGACATGTTCGGGGTCCTCTTCGACGGCCACCGGGACCTGCGCCGGATACTGATGCCCGAGGACTACGAGGGACACCCGCAGCGGCGCGACTTCCCGCTGGGCGGCGAACCGGTGATATTCACGCGCACCGAGGCCAGATGGCTGGAGAAGCGCGAATGAGCCCGGCCGGAACGGGGGGCCCGTCCCTGTCGGAGTACCGCCGGCGCGAGCAGAGCATCACGCTTGCGCCCGTCGAGGATCAGCTCGACGGGGTACAGGGCGCCGAGACGAGCGAGGAGCTCCTGACGCTCAACTTCGGGCCGCATCACCCCGCTACGCATGGCGTCCTGCGGCTGCTGGTGACGCTGCAGGGAGAGGTCGTGCGCGACATCAAACCGATCGTCGGGTACGTGCACACGGGCATCGAGAAGACGGCCGAGGACAAGGCCTACTGGAAGGTCATCCCGATCGTCGAGCGCATGGACTACCTGTCCTACTACTTCAACGCGATGGCCTACTGCGGCGCCGTGGAGAGCCTGCTCGAGGTCGAGATCCCCCCGCGCGGCCAGTACCTGCGGGTGATCCATCTCGAGCTGAACCGCATCGCCTCGCACCTGATCTGGCTCGGCACGAGCGCGCTCGACCTCGGCGCGAGCTCGATCTTCCTGTACTGCCTGCGCGAGCGCGAGCTGATCCTCGACCTGTTCGAGATGTCCTCCGGGCAGCGGATGCACACGCGCTACTTCCAGGTGGGAGGCGTGATCGAGGACATCCCCTCCGGATTCGAGGCCAAGCTGCGCGAGTTCCTGAAGATCATGCCCGCGCGCGCCGACGAGTACGGAGCGATCCTGAACTCCAACGAGATCGTGCTGCAGCGGCTGCGCGGCACCTGTCCCCTGGACGCGGACACGCTGCTCGGGCTCGGCGTGACCGGCCCGCTGCTGCGCGCGGCGGGAAACCCCTGGGACCTGCGCAAGGCCGCGCCGTACAGCTCCTACGAGCACTTCGAGTTCAAGATCCCCGTGGGCACGGTCGGCGACAACTACGACCGGTTCGCGGTGAGGCTGGCCGAGATATACCAGTCCGTGCACATCATCGAGCAGGCGCTCGACGGGCTGCCCGAGGGACCGTGCATGACCGAGGACCGCAAGGTCTCGCTTCCGCCCCGGCACGAGCTCGCCACCTCGATGGAGGCGCTGATCCATCACTTCAAGCTCGTGACCGAGGGGTTCAGGGTGCCCCCGGGCGAGGTGTACAACCCGATCGAGTCCCCCCGGGGCGAGCTCGCCTGCTACGTGCGCTCGGACGGCAGCTCCAAGCCGGCGCGGGTGCACATGCGCGACCCGTCCTTCGTCAACCTCCAGGCGCTCGCGCCGATGTGCCGCGGCAGCTACATCGCCGACATGATCGCGACAACCGCGATGCTCGATCCGATTCTCGGGGGGATCGACCGATGAGCGCCGCGGCCGGCTCGCGCGGCTGGGACGCGCCCGCCGCCCTGGACTCCGGGCCGGCGGGCATCCCCGACCCAGCGACGACTCCGGTCCCGCCGGAGCTGCGCCGCGAGATCGAGGCGCACATGGCGCTGTACCCCGACCCCGGCTCGGCCTCCCTGCCGGCGCTCGAGGCGGCGCAGCGCGTGCACGGCTGGTGCTCGCCGGAGGCGATCGAGCAGGTCGCGTGCGTGATGGGCGTGACGCCCGCCTCGCTCGACGCCGTGGCGACGTTCTACGACATGCTCGAGACCGAGCCCGCCGGGGCGCATGCGATCTACGTGTGCACGAACATCTCCTGCTCGCTGCGCGGCGCGGACGCGCTGTACGAGGCGATGCGCGACGCGGCGGGCGAGGACGCGGCGTTCAACGTGCGCTCGTTCGAGTGCCTCGGCGCGTGCGACATCGCGCCGATGGCATCCGTGGACGGCGTGTACGTCGGCCCCCTTCAGATCGAGGACGTGCCGAGGCTGCTGGACGACGTGCGCGCCGGGCGGCCGGTGCTGGCCGAGAAGCAGCTGCTGGGCAGAGCCTGCGCGGACCCGGAGGCTTCTGGATGAAGATCCTGTTCGACCGCATCGACGAGCCAGGGTTGAACACGCTCGAGGTCTACGAACGGCGCGGCGGTTACGAGTCGCTGCGCAAGGCACTGGGAATGACCCCCGAGGCGCTGCTGAGCGACCTGGAAGCCTCCAACCTGCGCGGACGCGGAGGCGCGGGTTTCCAGATGGGCAAGAAGGTCTCCTTCCTGCCGCACGGGGCCATCGACCGCTACCTCGTCTGCAACGCCGACGAGTCCGAGCCGGGGACGTTCAAGGACCGCGAACTGATGCAGAAGACGCCGCACCTCTTGATCGAGGGACTGATCATCGCCTCCTACGCCGCCCGCGCGAGCCGCTCGTTCATCTACATCCGCGGCGAGTACGTCCAGCAGGCCGACGTCCTCGAGGCCGCGCTTGCCGAAGCGCGCGCCGCGGGATACATCGGCGAGCGCATCCTCGGCTCCGAGCACTCGCTCTCGCTGGTCCTCCATCGCGGCGCGGGCGCGTACATCTGCGGCGAGGAGACCGGCCTGCTGGACTCGCTGGAGGGCAAGCGCGGCAACCCCCGGCTGAAGCCGCCCTTCCCGGCCAATCAGGGGCTCTATCAAGGGCCCACGCTGATCAACAACGTCGAGACGCTCGCCACGGTCCCCGCGATCGTGCGCATGGGCGGCGCGGAGTACGCGCGCCTCGGCACCGAGACCTCGACGGGCACGAAGCTCGTGTCGGTCTCCGGCCACGTGCAGCGGCCGGGCAACTACGAGATCGAGCTGGGCGTGCCGGCACGCGCGATCATCTACGGGCTCGCCGGCGGGCCCCCGCAGGGGCGCAGCGTCAAGTGCTGGTTCCCGGGCGGCTCCTCCTCGCCGGTGATGACCGCAGAGGACCTCGACCTGCCCTATGACTTCGACTCGCTGGCGAAGGCCGGCTCGATGCTCGGCTCGGGCGCGATCATCGTCGTGGACGACTCCACCCGGATCCTCGACGTCGCGCTGAAGACGGCGAGGTTCTACCGCCACGAGTCCTGCGGCAAGTGCACCCCCTGCCGCGAGGGCACCAACTGGACGGTGCACATGCTCGAGCGCATCGACCGCGGCGAGGCCACCCCGATGGACATCGAGATCATGGTCTCGGTCCAGAACCACATCATCGGCAACTGCCTGTGCGTCCTCGGAGACGCGATGGCGATGCCGATCGGCTCGATGATCGCCAAGTTCCGGGATGAGTTCGAAGCGCACATCGAGACCAGACGCCTGCAGGCGCTCGAGCCGGTGCAGGCCTGATGCCGCGGCCGCAGCCGCACATCATCACGCTCACGATCGACGACCGCGAGGTGAGGGCCCCGGAGAACGCGATGCTCGTGGACGCCGCCAAGCACGGCGACGTCGAGATCCCCGTGTTCTGCTACGAGCCCAAACTGGGCCAGCCGGTGGGCGCCTGCCGCATGTGCCTCGTCGAGATCGAGGGCATCCCGAAGCTGCAGACCGGCTGCTCGACGCCCGTCAAGGATGGGATGGTCGTGCACACGCAGTCGGCGCGCGTGAAGGAGGCCCAGCGCTCGGTCGTGGAGTTCCTGCTGATCAACCATCCCCTGGACTGCCCGGTGTGCGACAAGGGCGGGGAGTGCCCGCTGCAGGACATCACGTTCGGATGGGGCGGCGGACTTTCGCGCTTCGTCGAGCCGAAGCGCCACTTCGTCAAGCCGCTGGCGCTCTCCCCGACGATCGCGATCGACCGCGAGCGGTGCATCCTCTGCTACCGCTGCGTGCGCTTCAGCCAGGAGATCTCCGAAGACAGCCAGCTCGTGCTGCTCGAGCGCGGCGCGGATTCCTACGTCTCCACGTTCGACGGCCACCCCTACGTTGCGCCGTTCAGCGGCAACATCGTCGAACTCTGCCCCGTGGGCGCGCTGACCTCGCGACCCTACCGCTTCAGGGCGCGCCCGTGGGACATCGAGGACGCCGGCTCGGTGTGCACGCTGTGCCCGTCGCACTGCAACGTCACGCTGACCGTCCGCGACGAGCGCGTGCTGCGCGTGCAGGCGCGCGAGCACCCCGAGGTCGACGACGGCTGGCTGTGCGACCGCGGCCGCTTCGCCTACCCCGCGCTCGGCGGCCTGCCCCGCGTCAACGGCGCGACCCCCGCGTCCGCGGGCGCGCGCGTGCTCGAGCCGCTCCTGCGCGACGGCGGAGAGCTGCGCCCGGTCTCGTGGGAGCGGGCGCTCGATGAGGCCGCCGCCGGCCTGTCACGCGCCGGCGAGCGCACCGGCGCGCTGGTCGGCGGCGCGGCCACGAACGAGGAGGGCTTCCTGCTCTCTCGCCTGATGCGCGAGGGCCTCGATTCGCGGCACATCGACTCCCGCCGCTCGGGCACTCTGCCGTTGGATCTGCACCGCGCGCTGAACGACCCGCGCCTTCAGGCGCGGGTCAGCGACCTGGAGTTCGCCCACGCCGTGCTCGTGCTGTGCGCCAACCCGATCGAGGACGCGCCGATTCTCGACCTGCGCCTGCGCAAGGGCGTCCGCCGGCACCGCATGCGCCTGCACGAGGCGAGCGCGGCGGACCTGCTCGACGGCGGTCGCGCCGGCGAGGTGGCGCAGCGGCTGCGCGACGCCGGCGAGGAGATCGTGATCCTGTGGCACGAGCGCCTCACCGCGGGCCCCGACGGCGCCGCGTGCGCGCGAGAGCTGCTCGAGCTCGCCGACGCATTGGCCCTGGCCGACACCGACGGCGCGGGCCTGCTGGAGATCCCCGCTCACGGAAACGGCCGCGGGCTGCGCGAGGCCGGGGTTCTGCCGAACGCCGGTCCCGGCCTGTCAGAGCTCCCCGGGGGCAACGGCGCGGACGGCCTCGATGCCCGCGGGATCGCGCAGGGGCTGGCCGAGGGCGAGCTCGCGGCGCTGCTGCTGCTGCAGGCCGACCCGCTGAGCCCCGAAGGGCGGGGCGCCGCCGAGGAGCTGTGGCAGCGCTCCCTCGGGCGCGCCTCCACGGTGGTGGCGCAGACGACGTTCCTGACGGACGGCCTGCGCGAGCACGCCAACGTCGTGTTCCCCGCCCAGGCGTACGCCGAGAAGGAGGGCACGGTCGTTCACCCCGACGGGCGGATCCAGCGGCTGCGACCCGCCGTCGCCCACCCGAGCGCGACGCGCGCGCAGTGGCAGCTGATCGGCGAGCTCGCACGACTCATCGGGCTTGACCTCGAGGTGCTCACCGGCCCCATGGCCTCCCGGCAGCTGTTCGACGCGGTGCCGTTCTACGCAGGGCTGACGCTGGAGGAGATCGGCGGCAAAGGCGTGCGCTGGCAGGACCGGCCGGCCGCCGGGGCCTACCCCGGACGGAAGCAGCTCGCATGAGCGCGCCGGGCTTCGTGTCCTCCCTGGCCACGGTGGGCTTCTACGAAGAATGGTGGATCCAGGTCCTGAAGGCGATCATCATCTTCGCCGTCGGCCTGCAGCTCGTGCCCGTGCTGCTGCTCGCCGAGCGCAAGCTGCTCGGGCGGTTTCAGTCCCGCTACGGACCCAACCGCGTGGGACCGTACGGCGCGCTGCAGCCGCTCGCGGACATCCTCAAGCTGCTCACCAAGGAGCAGTTCCGGCCACGCACCTCGGCGGGGTTGCTGTTCGCGCTGGCGCCCATCATCTCGATCGTCACAGCCGTCGCGGCGTTCGCGATCATCCCGTTCGGCAACGTGCAGAACATCTTCGGCACGCCCGTCGGGCTGTACGGGATCGACGTCTCCATCGGGCCGCTCTACCTGTTCGCGTTCGGCGCTATCGCCTTCTACGGGATCATGCTGGGCGGCTGGTCCTCGGGCTCGAAGTACTCGTTCCTCGGCGCGATGCGCGGCGCGGCGCAGCTCGTCTCCTACGAGGTCTCGCAGGGCCTTGCGCTCGTCGGCGTGATCATGACCGCGCAGACGCTCTCGCTGACCGGCATCGTCGAAGCGCAAGCCGGGATGTGGTTCATCGTTCCGCAGCTGTTCGGCTTCTTGATCTTCCTCACGGCGAGCTTCGCCGAGACCAACCGCGCTCCGTTCGACCTCACCGAGGCCGACGCCGAGCTCGTGGGCGGCTACAACACCGAGTACGGAGGCGGGCGCTTCGCGTCGTACTACTTCGCCGAGTACCTGAACGTGCTGGTCGTCTCGGGGATCGTGACGACCGTGTTCCTCGGCGGCTGGCTCATGCCCTTCGGCATCCATCCTCCGGGCTGGGTCAACCCGATCGTCGTGCTCTTCAAGATGTCGCTGGTCTCCTTCCTGTTCATCTGGGTCCGCGCGACGCTGCCACGGCTGCGCTACGACCAGCTGATGAGCTTCGGCTGGAAGGTCCTGCTGCCGCTGGCCACCCTCAACGCGCTCGTGACCGCCGTTCTCGTGGTGGCGACGCACTGACATGACCGGCGAGACCGCCCAGCCGCAGAGCCCAGGAGCGCCCGCCGCCGCGCCCTCGGCGTTGACTGTCACCGCGTGGAGCCCGGGCGATGACGTGATCATGGTTCAGCGCACCCCCGCGCCGGGTCCCGCGCGCGGCACGTGGCGTACGTTCCGCGAGACCCTGCGCGGCCTGATGACGACCTTCGGGCGCTTCCACGAAACGCCCGTGACCGTGCAGTACCCGGAGGAGAAGACGGCCGTCTACCCCCGGTTCCGCGGCCGGCACAAGCTGCATCGCTTCGAGGACACGGGGCTCGAGAAGTGCGTCGGCTGCTCACTGTGCGCGGCCGCCTGCCCGGCCGACTGCATCCGGGTCGTCGCCGAGGAGAACACGCCCGAGAACCGAGTCTCGGCCGGCGAGCGCTACGCGGCCGTGTACGAGATCAACCTGTCCCGCTGCATCTTCTGCGGCTACTGCGAGATCGCCTGCCCGTTCGACGCGATCACGATGGGCCACGACTACGAGCTCTCCGACTACGACCGCACGGACCTGATCTTCACGAAGGAGATGCTGCTCGCCGAGCCGCTCGAACGCACGCCGCTGAGAAACGAGGGCGAGTGAGCTCGGTGCTGTTCTTCCTCGCCGCCGCCGGCGTCATCGCGGGCGCGATCGGCGTGGTGGTGCTGCGCGATCCGTTCTACAGCGTGCTCGCGCTCGTGGCCCACCTCGTCTCGCTCGCTGTGCTGTTCCTGCTGCTGCGCGCAGAATTCGTCGCCGCGGCACAGGTGGTCGTGTACGCCGGCGCCGTAATGGTCCTGTACGTGTTCGTCGTGGCATACGTAGGCAGCGAGAGTGCGTCGTTGGGCGAGCGCCTGCGCGGACCCGGTCCGGTCGGCTCCGGCCTGCGGCTGGCCGGGGCCGTCGTCGGCGCGGCGCTGCTCGTGGAGATATCGATCGCGCTGCTCGGAACGGGCCTCGAGGCGGTGGAAGGCAAGGGCGCCGGCTACAGTCCCGGACCGCAGACGTTCGGAACGCCCGCCTACATCGGCAAGCTGCTGCTCACGCGCTTCCTCTTGGCGTTCGAGATGGCCTCCTTCCTGCTGCTGATCGCCGCCGTCGGCGCGGTCGTTCTCGCCCGCCGCCGGCACGGCCTCGGCGATGACGAGGAGCGAGAGCTGCTCACGCCGCTTGACCTGCTGCGCCCGAGGGAGACCGGCACGATGGCCGAGGGCGTGGGGCGACGCCCGTGAGCATCGCCTGGTACCTGGCCGTCTCGGCGATCGTCTTCGCGCTCGGCGCGGTCGGGGTGATGACGCGGCGCAACCCCCTGGTCGTGCTGCTCTGCCTGGAGCTGATGCTCAACGGCGGGAACCTCGCGCTGATCGCGTTCTCGCGGATGTGGGGCAACGGCGACGGGCAGATCCTGGCGCTCGTCGTGATGACTGTCGCCGCGTGCGAGGTGTGCATCGGCCTCGGCATGATCGTCGCGCTCTACCGCCGGCGCCTGCCGATTGACGTCGACGAGCTGCGGGAGCTGCAGGGCTGATGGCGACGACCACCTACGCCTGGCTGGTGCTGGCGCTCCCGCTCGTCGGGATGCTGGTGGTCGCCCTGGGGTTCCGGGCGCTGCCCGGGCGCTCGGCGGGGTGGATCGCCACGGGCGCGATCTTCCTCGCGTTCCTCGCCGCGCTCGGCGCGCTGATCTCGCTGCAGGGCCACTCCCCAGTCCACCGCCAGCTCTCCTCATCGCTGTGGACCTACTTCTCGACCGCCGGCGTCGACGCGCAGATGTCGATCCTCGTCGATCCCCTGTCTGTCTACATGATGCTCGTCGTCACGGGCGTCTCGGCCCTGATCCACCTCTACTCGATCGCCTACCTCGACGAGGACCGCGGCTTTGCACGCTTCTTCTCCTATCTGAACTTCTTCGTCTTCTCGATGCTCCTGCTGGTGCTGGCGGCCAACTTCGTGCTGCTGATCGTGGGCTGGGCCTTCGTCGGCGCGGCCTCCTACCTGCTGATCTCGTTCTGGTACCGGCGCACGACGGCCACGCGTGCCGGGATCAAGGCGTTCGTCATCAACGTCCTCGGCGACGCGGGCCTCGTGCTGGGCACGTTCTTCATCTTCAAGCACACGGGCACGCTCGACCTGCTGCAGAGCTTTCACAGAACGACCGCGGGCGCCGCGTTCGGGACGGGCACCGAAAACGGCGACCTCGTCGCGGGCTGCATGCTGCTGCTGGTGGGGGCGTTCGCCAAGTCCGCCCAGGTCCCGCTGCACACCTGGCTGCCCGACGCGATGGAGGGCCCGACACCGGTGAGCGCGCTGATCCATGCGGCGACGATGGTCACGGCGGGCGTCTATCTGATCGCGCGCATGCATCCGCTGTTCGAGCTCGCCCCGGCGGCGCAGGACCTCGGCGCGATCGTCGGCGCGGCCACGCTCTTGATCGCGGGCACGATCGGCCTCGCCCAGACGGACATAAAGCGGGTGATCGCCTACTCGACGATGTCGCAGATCGGCTACATGATCATGGCCGTCAGCGTCGGCGCCTACGCCGCCGGCCTCTTCCACATGATGACCCACGCCTTCTTCAAGGCACTGCTGTTCATGGCGGCCGGGTCGCTCATCGCCGCGATGGCCGGCGAGCAGTCGCTCGACAGGATGGGCGGGTTTCGCAAGGCGATGCCTTTCACCTACGGCTGCTTTCTGATCGGCGGCCTGGCCCTTTCGGGGATACCGCCGTTCTCGGGCTTCTTCTCGAAGGACGAGGTCCTGCTCGTCACCGCCGAGCGCGGAGGCTGGCACTGGGCGCTGTATGTCGTCGGCTACATCGGCGCGTTCCTGACGGCCCTCTACACCTTCCGGATGATCTTCCGCGCCTTCCACGGCGAGCCGGTGGCAGAGGCGCGCGAGCTGCAGGGCGGCCATCTGCATCATGCCGAGGTGCCTCGCAACCCGGCGACCGGTGAAGAGGAGGACATCGACGTCGGCTTTCCCGGCCCCGTGCATGCGATCGCCGAGCGGGCGTTGAAGATGCGCGTGGCGATGGGCACGCTCGCGGTGGGCTCGGTCGTCGCCGGGCTCGTGCAGATCCCGAAGGTGGACTTCGTGGTGGACGACTTCCTGCGTCCCTCCTTCGCCGAATCCCATCTGTACGCCCCACGCGAAAGGAACGGCCTGCTCGTGTTCGGGCTCATCCTCGGCACGCTCCTCGGCCTGGCCGGGATCGCCCTGGCCCATCGCATCTGGGTCGCCCGCCCCGGGACTGCGGCGGCGGTGCGGGCGCGGGCGCGTCCGCTGTACCTCCTGTTCGTGAACAAGTGGTACTTCGACGAGCTCATCGAACGCCTGGTCGTGAGACCCGCCGCAGCCAGCGGGCGCTTCGCACAGAACACGTTCGAGCGCGTGTTCGTCCAGGACACGCTGATCGGCGGGACGACCGGCCTCGTCCGCGCCGGCTCGGCCGCGGTGCGCGCGGCGCAGAACGGCTTCGTGCGCTACTACGCCGGGCTGCTCGTGCTCGGGGTTGCGGGCGTCGGCTTCTACTTCCTCCTTCAGTCGTGATCGCCTAGCCCATGCCCCCGCTCTCCATCCTGATCTGGCTGCCCGCACTGTGCGGTGTGCTCGGCGCCCTGCTGGCCGCGGCTCGCCGCGGCGACGCCGGCGACGAGGCCCGGCCCGCCACGCCGAGCGCGGAGCCCACCACCGGGCGGCCGGGCATCCCGGGCGCCCTCGCGCTGACCGGCTCGCTCGCCGCCCTGGCCCTCTCGATCGGCTACATCGCCGACTACTCTCCGAGCACCCACGGCCTGACCCACGTGACCGACGTCGTATGGATCTCCCAGCTCGGGATCCACTACAAGCTGGGGATCGACGGGTTGAACGTGTTCCTGGTGGGCCTCACCGCGCTCCTGTTCGCCGCCGCCACGCTCGCGGCCAACCTGCGAGATTGGGAGCGCCCGGGGCTCTTCTACTTCCAGTTCATGCTCGCCGAGTCAGCCGTCCTCGGGGCGTTGACGGCACAGGACCTCGCGCTGTTCGTCGCGTTCTTCGACCTGATGCTGATCCCGTTCTACTTCCTGATAGGAGGGTGGGGCCGGGAACCTGGGCGTGTGAAGGCGACGATCAAGGTCGTGATCTACACCTTCGTGGGCTCGCTGCTGATGCTCGCAGCGGCGATCGCCACGGGCGTGCTCGCGGCCCAGCACGGCACGGGACACATCACGTTCGTTCTCTCCACGCTGCAGCAGCATCCCCTTGGCAGAGGGTCCCAGGAGTGGATCTTCCTGTTCTTCGCCGCCGCGTTCCTCGTGAAGATGCCCGCCTTCCCCCTGCACGGCTGGATGCCGGACGGCTATCGCGCGATGCCCATCGAGGTGCTGATGGTGTTCTCCGGCGTGCTGTCGAAGGTCGGCGCTTACGGGTTCCTGAGGATCGTCCTGCCGCTCTATCCCCAGGCGGCGGCCCACTTCCAGACGCTCATGCTGCTGATCGCGCTCGCCTCGATCCTGTATGGCTCCGCGGTCGCGTTCACGCAGACGGACGCCCGCCTCGTCGCGGGCTATTCCTCGGTGGCGCAGCTCGGGTTCATCACGCTGGGGATCTTCTCGCTGAACGCCCAGGGGGCTCAGGGCGCTCTGCTTCAGATGGTCAACCACGGGCTCGTGGTGGCGGCGCTGTTCTTCATCATCGCCCTGCTGGCACAGCGTGCCGGGGGCTCGGAGGACGTCGCCAGGATGGGTGGCATCGCGTTCCGCGCACCGGTGCTCGCTTCCCTGTTCCTGATCGTGACGCTCGCCACGCTCGCGATTCCCGGCTCGTCGAACTTCGTCGGGGAGTTCCTGATCCTGCTGGGGGTCTTCAACACCAAGCTGGTCATCGCGATCATCGCGTTCAGCGGCGTGGTGATGGCCAGCGTGTACGCGGTGCGACTGTTCATCCGCGCGATGCACAACCGGGTCGGCCCGGAGGTGCACTCGCGCGAGATGACCCTGCGCGACGCCACCGTGCTCCTGCCGCTGGTGGCGGTGATCCTGTTCCTCGCGCTCTACCCGCAACTGGCGCTGCACCGCAGCGAAGGCTCGGTGAAGGCCGCCGTTGCCCCGGCCCACGCCGCGCTCAGCGGATTCCCCCAGGCGTCCGCTAGCACGCTTCCATGACCCCCCTTGCCGTCACACACCTCAAGGGCCCGTACGTCGACTTCGCCGCGCTCTCGCCGCTGATCGCACTGCTCGGCGGTGCCGTCGTCGTGCTGCTCGCCGGCCTGCCGCGGGCGGTCTGGGTGCGCGCGCAGTTGGTGCCCGCGCTCAGCCTCGGCGCCCTCGCGACCGCGCTGGGGCTGACGATCTGGCAGTGGAGCGCCCAGAAGTCGGTCGTCTCCGGTGCGCTGCGCATCGACGATCTGGCGCTCGTGCTGAACGTCATCCTGGTCGCCGGCGGCGCCTGCACCGTGCTGCTCGCGTGGCGTTCGCTTGCCGCGCGCGAAGCCGGCCATGGCGCATTCCACTCGTTGCTGCTCACGTCGATCGCAGGGATGTCGCTGCTCGCGGCGGCACAGAACACCGTGGCCCTCTTCCTGGGCCTCGAGCTGCTGTCGATCCCGCTGTACGTGCTGTGCGCCACCGAGATGCGACGCGAGCATTCGCTGGAGTCGGGGCTGAAGTACCTGATCATCGGATCGGTCGGGTCGGCCACGCTGCTGTACGGGCTGGCGATGATCTACGGGGCGACCGGCGCCACCGACTTCGACGCCATCGCGCTCGGGCTCTCACACAATGGCCTGGCCAGCGACCCGCTGACGCTGACGGGGATCGCGCTGTGCATGACCGGCCTCTGCTTCAAGGCGTCCGTCGCGCCCTTCCATCAGTGGACGCCCGACGTCTATGAGGGCGCGCCCACGCCGGTCACGGCATTCATGGCGGTCGCCACCAAGGTCGCGGCGCTGGGCGTCTTCTTGCGCCTCTTCGACGTCGCGTTCATCAGCGCCCATGGCGCCTGGGGACCGGCGCTGGCGGTGCTCGCGACGATCACGATCGTCGTGGGCAACGTGGGTGCGCTGGGACAGTCCTCGTTGAAGCGGATGCTCGCCTACTCGTCGGTCGCACAGGCCGGGTACATGCTCGCCGGGGTGGTGGTCGCAACCCGGTTGGGCGTGCAGGCGACGGTGTTCTACCTGGCGGCGTACGTGCTGATGAACATGGCGTCCTTCGCCGTGATCCTCGCGCGCGAACGGGAAACCGGCCTGGGCGACTCGATCGAGGCAGTGACCGGCCTGGGACGCGAGCGCCCCTTGCTGGCCTGGCCGATGACCCTCTCGATGCTCGCGCTCGCGGGCGTCCCCGCGACGGTGGGCTTCATCGGCAAGTTCTACCTCATCGACGCCGCCGTCTCGGGCCAGTACACGTGGCTGGGCGTCGTGATCGTGATCGGCTCGATGATCTCTCTGGGCTACTACCTGCCGGTGATCGCCGCGATGTGGATGCGTGAATCGCCGGCCGGAGCCGGCCGCCGCGGCTCCCCCGGCGCAGAGCCTCCGGCGCCCGCCCCAGGGGGTCTTCCGGCCCTGGCCGGGGGGTCCCCCGAGCTCGACTCCGAGCCGGCGCCCGACGGGGCCACGCCGACCGGTTCGCCCGCCCACCCCGAGGTCGTCTTCGTCGCGGTCCTCGCGGGAGCCGGCACGCTCATCTTCGGCGTCCTTCCGCAGCCGCTCTTCGATCTCGTGCGGGGAGCGGGACGGGGGCTCGGGCTGTTCTAGGGGTACGCGGCGCAGCAGGGTAAGCCGCGAAGCGGGTCGCGGGCGCGGGCGCTACAGGCGTCCGGAGCCCCGCGCGGCGGCTTCGGCGTCGGTGAGCTGGCGCTCCACGAGGTCGAGCCCGGCATCCCAGAAGCCCGGGTCGGTGAGGTCCACCCCGACGATCCTCCCCAGCTCCTCGGGGCTTCGCGAGCCGCCCGCGGCGAGCATCTCCAGATAGCTGGGCACGAGCGCCGCTCCGATCTCCTCATAGCGCTTGTAGACCGACAGGGCGAGCAGCAGCCCGTAGGCGTACGCGTAGACATAGCCCGGGCTCCCGATGAAGTGCGGTATGTAGGACCACCACGACCGGTAGCCATCGGTCAGCTCCACCGAGTCGCCGAGCATCTCGGTCTGGCTCTCGGCCCACAGCTCCCCGAAGCGCTCGACCGACAGCTCCCCCTGCTCGCGCCGCGTCGAGTGGACGAGCTCCTCGAAGCGGCTCATTGCGACCTGGCGGAAGACCGTGGCGATCGTGTCCTCGAGGTTCTCGGCCAGCAGCGCCAGGCGCGAGTCCGGGGAGGAGTCCTCCTCCAGCAGGCGCCCGAACACGATCCGCTCGCCGAACACCGATGCGGTCTCGGCGAGCGTGAGGGGGGTGTGCTGGTGAAAGATGCCCTGACGGGCGGCGAGCGCGAAGTGCACCCCATGACCGAGCTCGTGAGCGAGCGTGAGCACGTCGCGCCGCCGGGCCGTGTAGTTCAGGAGCACGTAGGGCGCCACCGAAGGGACCGCCGAGGCGCAGAACGCGCCGCCGCGCTTGGCGGGGCGGACCGGCGCATCGATCCGGCGATCCTCGAAGAAGCCTCTGACCACCTCGCCCAGCTCGCCGGAGAAGGACTTGTAGCAGTCGAGCACGGTCTCCCGCGCCTGCGCGTAGGAGAAGCTGACTTCATCCTCGGTGACGGACGCCATCCTGTCGTAGTCGGCGAGCCGCGGCACGCCGAGCAGCCCCGCCTTCAGCCGGTACCAGCGACGCGCGAGCTCGTAGCGCCCGCTGACGGCCTCGATCAGCGCGCGCACCGACTCGTCGCTTGCCTCGTTTGCGAGGTTGCGAGCCGCCAGCCAGTGGGGATAGCGGCGCAGGCGATCGTCGGTCGCCTTGTCGGCGAGCAGCGTGTTGAACAGGAACGCCCGCGTGCGCAGACCGGGCGCAAGTGCCGCGGTCACCGCCTCCGCGGTCTCCCGCCGGGCCTGCCGGTCGGCCAGCGCGAGGCGACTGAGCGCGACGTCGAGCGCCATCCGCTCGCCGGAGCGGGGCAGCTCGACCTCGATCGCCGAGGTGAGCTCCTCGAACAGCCGCGTCCAGGCGCCTGCGCCCGTGAGCGCCTTCTCGGAGAGGATCCGCTCCTCGGGCTCCGAGAGCAGGTGATCGCGATAGCGGCGCACGTTTTCGAGGTGGTGCCGGCAGAAGTCGAGGCCCGTGCCGGCGAGCAGCTCCGCGGCGCGCTCATCGGAGAGGGCCGCCCATTCGAGCTCGAAGAACAGGAGCGTCGTCTGGATCGCCGTCTCCTGCTCCTGGGCCTTCTGCAGCAGCGCGCCGTTGGCCGGGTCCGCGGTGTCGGCGGAGAAGCGCAGCGCAGCGTAGGTGCCCGCGCGGCCGACGAGCTCGTGGACGCCGGCGAGCGTCTGCATCGCCTCGGCGAGGCCCTTCGAGTCGAGCTCTCCGATCTTGCCGAGGTGGCTCGCCGCGAAGCCCTGCGCGCGCGAGAGGGCCTCAGCGAGGCAGCGCTCGACCCCGTCGGGGCCCTCTCCCTCCAGTAGGGGCTCGAGATCCCAGGCGGCCGCGGCCAGGTCGGGGTCGAGGGACTCGGAGGACGCGGTGGCCACGATCGCCAGCAGCTTAGCCGGATGCGCGCCGGGCCGTGGACCCTGGCTACTCGCTCGCCAGGGACTGCAGCATGTCCAGGCGAGCGGCACGGCGGGCGGGAAGCTGGGCCGCGAAGAGGCCGGCCAGCGCGGCGACCACGAGCAGGATGGCCAGCGTGCCGACGGGGATCGACTGCACGTATCCGGACCCCGACAGAGTGAGGGATGTGACGAGCACCGCACCCACGATCCCGATCACCAGGCCGAACACCCCGCCGATCAGCGACGTGATCACCGACTCGTAGCGGATCATCTGGCGTACCTGGCGCCGCGAGGTGCCGATCGCGCGCATCATCCCCAGCTCGCGCGTGCGCTCGTAGATCGACAGGATCAGGGTGTTCACGATCCCGAACAGGGAGACGATCACCGACAGCGCCAGCAGCACGTAGATCAGCGCCAGCAGCGTGTTGACCTGATTCGCCTGGTCCTGCTTGAACTGCGCCGCAGTGCGCGAGCGGGCCTGCGGGAAATAGGCGGCCAGGAGCCGGTTGACGGCCGGCTGGACCTGAGCGTTGCTGACGCCGGGCGAGTAGGACACGAAGTTGAGGGCGTCGTCGCGTTGCCCGAACGCTGTGCGCGCGAGCGCCAGGTTGATCGTGAGGTTGCTGAGCAGGCCGCCGGCGTTGTCGTTGGCGATGCCCCGCACGGTCAGCGCGACGCGCCGATCGGTCGGGGTGAGCAGAGAGATCGTCTGTCCCACTTTCAGGTGCTTCGAGCTCGCGTAGCCCTTCGTGAGGATGGTGTCGTTGCTCTGAAGGCCCAACAGGGTGGCGTTCGAGCCCTGCTTCCATTCGACGCGGTAGGCGCGCTCGAAGGAGCTCGGGTCGACAGCCGTGATCGTGGCGTTGCTGGAGCTCCCGCGCAGCCGCCCTTCGGTGAAGGCGATCGGCGTGACGCTCGCCACCCCGGGCACGCGCCGGACCGCGGGCGCGACCAGCGCCGGAATGCCCTGTTCGCGACCGTTCGCCTGCGAGTTCTCGATGATCAGGTTGCCCGCGAAGGAGCGGCTGACGGCCCGATCGATCGTGGCCTTCGTCCCGTCGGCCAGCACCGCCACGAAGGTCACGAGCGCCAGGCCAACGGTGAGCGCGGCGGCGGTGATCATCGTGCGCCCGGGGTGGCGGATCGTGTTCTCCTGTGCGAGGCGCCCGGTGATCCCGCGCCAGCTCACCAGCGCGCCGATCGCCCGGGCGATCGCCGGCACGACGCGATAGTGGGCGGGACGTGCACCCCGTCTGAGGCGAACGAGCAACCGGACGAGGTAGGCGCCCCACAACACGAGCAGCACGACCGGCATGGCGCCGCCGATCAAGCCTCCCAGCAGGACCGCGGCGACGAAGGCACCCACAGCGCGTCCGATCAGCGCGCGGCGCGTCAGCACGCGAGGCGGGATCTCCACGCCCTCGCGCATCGCGGCCAGCGGGGGTACGCGCGTGGCGCGCACCGCGGGCGGCAGCCCGGCGAGCAGCGTCACGATCATGCCCACCAGCAGAGAGACGACGATCGTGCGGGTCTCGATGACCGTGCCGCTGTGGGGCAGGTCGGCGCCGAAGGCCTTGAACAGCGCGTTCAGTCCGGGGGCGAGAGCTATGCCGCCGAGCAACCCGAGCGTGGCACCCGCCACGCCCAGCATGAGCCCTTCATAGACCACCGACTGCAGGATCTGCCCCCGCGAGCCGCCGAGCGTTCGCAGCAGTCCGAACTCCCGCGTCCGCTGCGCCACCGTGATCGAGAAGGTGTTGAAGATGATGAACGCCCCCACGACTAGCGCGACATAGGCGAACACGAGCAGGAAGGTGCGGATGAAGCTGAGATTGCTTTCCAGATCCGAGGTCTGCTTGGCCGCCTCCTGGGCGCCCGTGCGCACGTCGACCGTGTTCGGCAGGACGGCGCGGATGCGGTCTCGCAGCGCGCTCGCCGTCACCCCCGGCCGCGCGGCGACGTCGAGCTGGTCGAAGCGGCCCTGCGCACCGACCACCCGCTGGGCCTCGGCCAGCGTCAGGATCGCGGCGCCCGCTCCGCCGAAGGACTGGCCGCCGCCGAACTTCGTGATGCCCACGATCGTGTAGCGTTTTGCAGGAGCCGAGCCTGCGACGATCATCTGCTCGCCCAGCTTGAGGCTCGCGCGTTCGGCGGTCGCTTCGTCGATCGCAACCTCGTCCGCGTTGGCGGGGAAGCGACCGTGAACGGCCGTGAAGGACTCGAAGCGCTTCGGCGCCTCCCCGGCCACGAACGCCGGCGCTCCGCCGTTGGTGAGCCGTTTGCCGTTCACGTCAAGGAAGGTCCCGGGCGTGAAGATCGAGCCCGCCGCCTCGGCCACGCCCGGCGCGGCGCGCACCTGCGCGAGCATCTGGTCGGTGATCGGGGAGGTCTGCGAGCGCGTCCTGCGCCCGAGGGCCTGCGTCGGCGTGATGACCACGTCGTGGCCGCGGTTCGCCACCTGGAAGATGCCCGCGAACGACTGGTTGATCGTGTCCGTGAGGATGTAGGTTCCCGCCATCAGAGCCACCCCGAGGGCGATCGCGATGGCCGTCAGAACGACCCGCAGCTTGCGCTGCGTGAAGCCCCGCAGCACCAGGGTGAACATCAGCCGACGGACTTCATGAGGTTGAGCGCATGCTCGGCCGTCGCCGCGTCGCCGTCGTGCACGATCCGCCCGTCGGCGAGCACCAGCAGGCGGTCGGCGAATGACGCCGCGTGGGCATCGTGGGTCACCATCACAACGGTCTGGCCGAAGTCCACGACGGCCTGGCGCAGCAGCTCGAGCACGTCATTCGAGGATTTCGAGTCCAGGTTGCCCGAGGGCTCGTCGGCGAAGACGACCGACGGCCGCGAGATGAGGGCGCGGGCCACCGCCACCCTCTGCTGCTGGCCGCCGGACAGCTCGGCCGGCCGGTGGCTGAGCCGATCGCGGATGCCGACCGTGTCGATCAGGCGATCGAACCACTCGCGGTCGGGCTTGCGTCCGGCGATCGAGAGCGGCAGGAGGATGTTCTCCTCGGCGTTCAGCACCGGCAGCAGGTTGAACGTCTGGAAGATGAAGCCCACGCGTTCGCGTCGCAGCTGGGTCAGCCGCCTGTCGTCGAGGTCCGTCAGCTCGACGCCGCCGATGCGAACCGTGCCCGACGTGGGACGATCGAGGCCCGCGAGGATGTGCATGAGCGTGGACTTGCCCGACCCCGACGGACCCATGATCGCCGCGAAGCGACCTGTCGGGAAGTCCACCGTGACGCCCGCCAGAGCGTCGACGGCGGCTTCGCCTTCGCCGTAGCGCCGGCAGAGGTCCTGCGCCTGGACGATGCTCTGCGGCTCGCCGCCGTCTGTCGTGGCGCTCATCGCCGAGCAAGTCTAGACCGCACCCGGCGCCGCATGTGACCGGACCGCCACCCGGCCCGGCACGACTGCAGAATGACCCCCGGGCCGGTATGTAGCATCGTCGCGCGATGCACGAGACGACGCCAGCCGTGTTCCTGATCGCACGCCCCTCGATCGATGTGGCCGGAATGCGCGGATACCTGCGAGAGGTCGGCGGGGAGTCGTGGCTCGAGCGGCGGTTGGACGAGGCCGAAGAGCGTCCCAACAGCGGTGAGCTGATCGTCGAGTTCGGCGGGCGGGCCTGCTACCGCAGCTGGGAGCCGGGGCTCAACCCCAACGTGACCAAGGTCCGCACCGACCAACGCGAGTACTTCGCGAACATCCTGCGCTCCGCCCACGGCAGCGTTCTCGAGCACGCCAACTACTCCTTCGCGCTGCGCAACTGCTCGAGGATTTTCACCCACGAGCTTGTTAGACATCGCGCCGGATCGGCCTTCAGCCAGGAGAGCCTTCGCTACGTACGCCTCACGGACATCGGCTTCCGTGTCCCCCCTGCCCTGGAGCCGCTTCGCGAGCAGGTGCTCTCCATCGTCGAGCAGCTCGAGGAGTTCCAGCTGAGCGCCGCCAAGGAGCTAGGGATAGACAAGGAGGGCGTTCCGTTCCACGTCAAGAAGGAGGTGACCTCAGCCCTGCGCCGCCTCGCGCCGACCGGACTGAGCACCGACATCGTGTGGACCGCGAACGCCCGCACGCTGCGCCATGTGATCGAGATGCGCACGGCGGCGGGCGCCGAGGAGGAGCTGCGGCTGGTGTTCGACAGCGTCGCGCGGATCATGCAGGCCGAGGCGCCGGCCCTCTTTCAGGACTTCACCCGCCAGGACGACGGCGCCTGGGTGCCCGAGCACCGCAAGGTGTAGGACAGCCGCGGAGCGGCGCGGGG
>Ga0209048_10001534_pt1 | contig 23606 bp, 19 predicted proteins | sample FrelakmetCRP12CR_FD_187146 | JGI IMG/M metagenome (GOLD analysis project Ga0209048, IMG submission 187146) | Freshwater lake sediment microbial communities from the University of Notre Dame, USA, for methane emissions studies - CRP12 CR (SPAdes)... | ecosystem: Environmental > Aquatic >... | reverse complement strand
CAGAACAATTTCACCTTCCGCCCCCGCACCTTCGGGATCACGGCGGGGTTTCGGATGTGAACGCCTAGCGAGCCCGGGCGCTCCTCAAGCCACCGCGCGTGCCGACTCGACTCCCGTGGCGTCCTTGATCGCGGCGGCGAGGATGTTCAACGCCTCCTCGAGCACCGCGTCGGGAATGGTGAGCGGCGCGAGCAATCGCACCACATTCGCCTCGGTGCCGCAGGACAACAGGATCAATCCGCGCTTCTCGGCGTGAGCCAGGATCGAGGCGGTGAGCGCCGCATCCGGTTCCTTGGTGGCGGGATTCTTGACCAACTCGAAGGCGACCATCGCCCCCAACCCGCGCACATCGCCGATGCACGCATGCTCCTTGGCGAGCGCCTGAAGCCGCGAGTGCATCTTCTGTCCGACACGCACGGCGCGGGCGCACAGACCCTCCGCTTCGATCACGTCGAGCACCGCATGAGCGGCAGCGATGCTGATCGGATTGCCGCCATAAGTCCCCCCCAGACCGCCCGGATGCGCGGCATCCATGATGGTCGCGCGGCCGGTCACGCCCGAGAGCGGAAGGCCGCCGCCCAAGCCCTTGGCCACGGTGATCAGATCGGGCACCACGCCCGAATGCTCGATCGAAAACATTTTCCCGGTGCGCGCGATGCCGCCCTGCACCTCGTCGGCGATCAGCACGATGCCGTGCTCGTCGCACACGCGGCGCAGCGCGCGCAGGAACTCGAACGGCGCCACGTTGAAACCGCCCTCGCCCTGCACCGGTTCGATCACGATCGCCGCGACCGACTTCGGATCGACGTCGCTGTGAAACAGCCGCTCGAGATCGGCGAGCGCCTGCTCGGTGGTGATGCCGTGATAGGGCTGCGGGAACTGGGCGTGATACACCTCGGCCGGAAACGGCCCAAAGCCGCGCTTGTAGGGCATGACCTTGCCGGTGAGCGCCATGGTCAGCAGCGTGCGCCCGTGAAAGCCGCCGGAGAATGCGATGACCGCCGACCGCTTGGTGAAGTAGCGCGCGATCTTGATCGCGTTCTCCACCGCCTCGGCGCCCGAGGACAGGAACAGGGATTTTTTCGCGAAATCGCCGGGGGCCAGGGCGTTCAGCCGCTCCGCAAGCCGCACATAGGATTCATAGGGTGCGACGTGAAAGCAGGTGTGCGCAAAGCACTCCGCTTGGCTTGCGACCGCGGCCATGACCTGCGGGTGGCGGTGACCGGTGTTCAGCACCGCAATTCCCGCGGCGAAATCGATATAGCGCCGGCCATCGGCGTCCCACAGCTCGGAATTCTCGGCCTTGACCACGTAGATGCCCTTGGTGGCCACGCCGCCCGGCACGGCCGCCGCCTTGCGGGCCTTGAGTTCAGCAGATTTCGACATCGCTCATGCCCCCCAAAATACGCACAAGAATACGCATCTGAATCGCCGAACGGTATCATTGGCCGGGGATTTGAGCAAAGCTTAGACGATGAGAACGGCGGCAATGAGCGGGCGACACCCATGAGCGCGGCAACGCGCAAGGCAGGCTGAGGCATGGCGGTGCCCGCAGGCCTTAAGGCGGCGGCCGGCGGCACGCTCAAGGTGCGCGTGCTGCGCGCCTCCGTGGATACCTGCGTCGAGACGGACGATCGGGTGGCGGTCGAGGCGCCGCTCGAATTTCAGCTGCACCACCCCGCCCTGGGAGTCGAGCCGGCTTCCTTCGGCACCACCATGAGGACGCCGGGCGATGACGAACATCTCGCCGCCGGATTGCTGTACGGCGAAGGAATCATCAACCAGGCGGCTGACATCGAGGCCATCGAATCGAGCACCCGCCGGCCCAATGTGGTCAATGTGCGCCTGCGGCCGAGCGTTGTGCTCGAAGCGCAGATGCCCGCCAGACGCTTCTCGGCCGGATCGAGTTGCGGCGTGTGCGGCACCACCTCGCTCGATGCGGCGATCGCACGCGCCGCCGCCACCCGCATACCGGCCACCGGGAGAGCCGGCCTGCGGGTGCTGCTGCGGCTTCCCGGACGTATGCGCGAGGGGCAATCGAAATTCGGCGACACCGGCGGCATTCATGCCGCGGCGCTGTTCGATTTCCAGGGGAATCTGCTGAGTCTCGCCGAGGATGTGGGCCGCCACAACGCCTTCGACAAGCTCGTCGGCGCGAATCTGCTGGCCGGACAGATGCCGCTCTCGAATCATGTGGTGCTGCTGAGCGGCAGAGCGAGCTTCGAGCTGGTGCAAAAGGCGCTGCGCGCCGGCGTCGCGGTACTTGCCGCCATCGGCGCGCCTTCGAGCCTGGCGGTCAATCTGGCGCTGGCATCCGGCCTCACGCTGGTGGGATTTCTGCGCGAGACACAGTGCAACATCTACGCCAATCCGCAGCGCCTCACGGACGTCGGCACCTCTTCCGCATCGAGTACTACTTGACGGTGTAACCGCGCCCTTGCAGGCAGGCTGAAAAGGCACTGCGATAGGCATTGGACCCCGCCTGCGCCGCCGCGGCCGCTTGATTCACCTGCTGCTGGGCCTGGTTGGCCTGCGCCTGGGCATTGGCGTCCGCCGCCGAACCGATAATGGCGCCCGTGGCGGCTCCCAGCAGGAAGCCTGCGCCGGAGTTGTAGGGGCCCGCAATGGCTGAACCCACGATCGCGCCGGCGACGGCACCGGTTGCCGTGGCTGCGCCCGGCGGCGGAGCCTGCTGTACCACGACGACCTGGGAGGCCCGGCTGCTTGGGTCCACGCCCGTTTGCTGCACTGCCCACACGTGACACTCGTAGCGGTCCCGATCGACCTGCTGCTGAGTCTGACCAGTGCTGGGATAGACGAAGATCCTCGGCTGCGGCGGGACCTGCACCACGACGGTCTGAGGCGGCGGAGCCACCACACAGGCGGCCATCCCAAGACTCGCGGCAAGCATCATGGAAGCCCGCGACAGCACCTGAACACCGTGTGTAAAACGCAATAATTTCATGGACTTAACAAAACCTCCGCGGCGCTTGTCTACAAACGCTTGAGCCGCCGCTGGGTTGACAGCGGCGGCCCCGCTTAGTTCGGCGCCGGCTGCCCGCTCTCAAGGCTTGGCGGGTTTGCGGAACTTGAAGATGAACTGGTCGGTTTTGCCGCGGATCGCGGGGTCGAAGACCTTGGCCGTATGCGCATCGCCCGTCTGGCGCAGCAAGTCGCTGCCGGCGACGAACTCGAAACCGGCGGCCAGCACCTCGCGCATCACCGCCTTCGGGTCGATTCTGTGCAAGGTCGAGGTTTCGCCGATCCCGGTGCCCGGCGCACCCGCATGATCCAGGATGAGATAAATCCCGCCGGGCTTCAGCGCCTCGAACACCAGCTGATTGAACACCGTGACATCGAGACCCGGAAAATTATGCAAGTCATGATAGTTCTGCGACGTCCAGACCACATCGACCGGCACCGGAGTCGCGAGCTGACTGAACGGTTCGGTTACGACGCTCACGTTGGAATAATGGGGGTCGGCGGCCAATGCCCTGACCCGTATCGAGAAATCCGGCGTATTCGCCGGCGCATCGGGCGCCGGAGCCGGCACCAGAGCGTAAATATGGCCATTGTCGCCGACGATGCTGCTGATGAGGCGCGTGAAGTAGCCGCCGCCCGGCAGCAATTCCGCCACCTTGTCCCCCGGCTTGATGCCGGCGAACTGCAACACTTCGGCCGGCTTGCGATTCGCGTCGCGCTCCTTGTCGGCGGCCGGGCGGTTCGCATCGGCGACGGCCGCCGCGATGTAGGGCGGAACTCCGGCCGCCAGCGTCGGCGGCGCGGCCAACGCAAAGACGCTCGCGATCGATGCGAAAAGAAATACCTGATGGCGAAGCATTGCAATCTCCCGGTGTAGCGGTAACGCGCACGGCGCGAACCCCAGGGATTCTACCACTGCGCAAGCCATAGCCGCGGATGTGCGCCAGCGCCGGGATACCGGTCCGCGTATGATTGGGCGAACCCAGATAGCCAAGGTCTTGAGCATGAGTCTCAGTGTCTTCGATATATTCAAGATCGGCATCGGCCCGTCGAGTTCACATACCATGGGACCGATGAATGCGGCGCATCGCTTTGCGCAGCTGCTGGCCGATCGCGACCTGCTCAAGGTGACCGCGCAGGTATCGGCGCAACTGTACGGCTCGTTGGCGCACACCGGCCGCGGCCATTGCACCGACCGCGCGATTCTATTGGGGCTGGAGGGGCTCCGCCCGGACACCATCGACCCCCGGGTGATCGAACCCACATTGATGAGAATTCGCACCGACGGCCGCATTCGGCTGCTGGGCCGCCACGAAATCGCCTTCGACGAACCGCTCAATTTGCTGTTCCACACCGATCAGGTGTTGCCGGGACATTCAAACGGCATGCGCTTCACCGCCCACGACGCGGCGCTCGGCGTCCTCGCGCGGGAAGAGTATTACAGCATCGGCGGCGGATTCGTGGTGCAGGCGGGCTCCGAATCGGGCGCCGGCGGGGCGCGTCCGCGGCCTCCGTACGAGTTCGATTCCGGGGCGCGCCTGCTGGAGATCGCGCGCCAGGGGGGAATGAAAATCCACGAACTGATGCTGGCGCGCGAGCGAACCTGGTACAGCGACGCCGACATTCGTGCGCAGCTCGCGCGTATTTGGCAGGTGATGCAGGACTGCGTGCAACGCGGCTTCGCGGCGGAAGGGCTGCTGCCGGGCGTGCTCGGCGTGCGCCGGCGTGCGCCCAAACTGTATCGGCAGCTCATGAGCGGGGACCCATCGAGCGCCATGCACGCCCTGGACTGGGTCAATGCCTTTGCGCTCGCCGTCAACGAGGAAAACGCCGCGGGCGGCCAAGTGGTGACGGCGCCGACCAACGGTGCGGCCGGGATCGTGCCGGCGGTTCTGCACTATTACCGGCGCTTCGAACCGGGAGCGGACGAGGAGGGCGTATGGCGCTTCCTGCTCACCGCCGCCGCGATGGGCATGCTCTACAAGCAAAATGCATCGATCTCCGGCGCCGAGATGGGCTGTCAGGGTGAGGTCGGCGTCGCCTGCTCGATCGCGGCGGCCGGATTGGTCTCCGCCCTCAACGGCAGCAACGAGCAAATCGAAAATGCCGCCGAGATCGGCATGGAACACAATCTTGGCCTCACCTGCGACCCGGTGGCCGGCCTGGTGCAAATCCCCTGCATCGAGCGCAACGCCATGGGTTCGGTCAAGGCGATCAACGCCGCGCGCCTCGCGCTGTTCGGCGACGGCTCGCACAAGGTGTCGCTCGATCAGGTGATTGCGACCATGCGCCAAACCGGAATCGACATGTCCACGATTTACAAGGAGACCTCCCAGGGCGGTCTGGCGGTGAACGTGCCGGAATGCTGATCATCCGGTGGCTTGCAGCCCTTGCGCTATTCCGCTGATGGTGGCGCGCAATGCGCCGAACAGCGCCTCATCTTCGCGCGCACTCGCGCGCCATCGTTTGAGCAGATCCACCTGCATGAAATGCATGGGGTCGACGTAGGGGTTGCGTAGCATGATGGCGCGCTGCAAGGTCGGATCGCCGTCGAGCAGGGACGGGTAGCCGCGCAGCCGCAGCACCCGTTCGACCGTGAGCGCGTACTCCCGGCGGATGGTCTCGGCCTGCGGGCGCAGCGCATCGCCGGCGAGCGCATCGTAATGCGCGGCGATCCGCAAGTCGGTGCGCGCCAACATCGCCTCGACGTCGTCGAGCAGATGCGCGAAGAACGGCCATTGCGCCGCCATCTCGCCGACCACTTCGGCGCCGTGTTCATGCAGCGCCGCCTCGAGGCCGCTGCCGAAACCGAACCAGCCCGGCAGCATGTGGCGGCTCTGAGTCCAGGCGAATACCCAGGGAATGGCGCGCAGCGCCGCAAGGCCTTCGCCGCCGCAGCGCACCGCGGGACGCGAACCGATGTTCATCCTTTCGATCACATCGAGCGGCGTCGCCGCGCGCAAGAATTCGGCGAATTGCGCGCTGTCGAAAACCAGCTGCCGATAGGCCGCGAGGCTGCGCGAGGCGATCGTCTGCATGGCCGCGAGCTGCGCCGGGGCGATGGGCGGGCGGGTGCCGCTGCGCGCCGTCGCCAGCGCCACGGCCGAGAACGTCCGTTCCAAGGTGCGCATCGCGATCGGCCGCAAGCCGTAGCTTTGATTCACCACCTCGCCCTGCTCGGTCAAGCGCAATACGCCGCGAATCGCGCCATCCGGAGCCGCTTCGATCAAGTGCTCGGTACGGCCGCCGCCGCGCGCCGGTGTGCCGCCGCGTCCGTGAAATATCGTGATCGTGATCCCGGTATCGTGCGCCGCCTCCAGCAGACGGTGCTGCGCGACCTGCAGCGACCAGCGGGAGGCCGCGATACCGGCCTGCTTGTTGCTCTCGGAATATCCGATCACCACCCATTGGCGATTGCCGCGCCCCGCGAGGTGACGGCGATAGGCCGGATCGTCGGTCAAGCTGCGCAGCAATTTGCCGGCATTCTCCAGAGAGTCGACCGAATCGAGCAACGGCACCACATCGAGGGAGCACTCGCCGGTGCGCTTGTCGACGACATCGGCCCAGCGCGCCAGCAGCAGCACCGCGAGCACGTCCTCGGGGCGCTCAGCGCCGCTCACGACGTATCCGCCGAAGGCCCGGCCGCCGAGCTTGTGCTGCGCATGAATGATTGCATCGAACACCCACAAGGCCCGCCGGCCGATCGCGTCGAGCGGCGCCGTCGGACCTTGGTCGCGAGCCAGCAAGTCGCGCAGCTGCCGCAGCCGCTCCGCGGGCGGCAGCTCCGGCCACTGCGGCATGCCGAGCCCTTGCGCGATGACCTGGTCGTGCACGTGCGCGAACTGGATCACGTCCAAGGTGGCGAGATGGAAACCGAAGGTGCGCACCCGCCGTATCATTCGACGCACCAGAAAATATCCCGCATGCCGACCGCGATTGTCCGCCAGGCTGTCGGCGGCGAGCTGAACGTCGGCAAGCAATTCCTCGGGGCTCTGGTAAGCGTTGGGATTGCCTTCATAGGTCGCCTTGAGCCGCTGGCCGATTTGGCCGAAGTAGATGCGGTAGGGCATCCGGTCATGGCGGGCGGGCGCGAGGGCATGGGCCCCCGGCAGCAGTGCACTGTAGGCATCGATGCGCTCGGCAAGCGCCGCGCTCACGCGCACGCGGCCGGCGCTTTGGCTCAAGGTCTCCGCGAGCTGCCCGCACTCCGTGTAGTAGCTCGAGACGATCAGTTGCCGGTGCCTGCGCAGCGTTTCGCGAATGGTCTTGCCGTGAACGTCGGCATTGCCGTCCATGTCGCTGCCCACCCACGAGCCGAAATGCAAGATACTCGGCACATCGAGCGACTCGACCGGCACTGCGTAGGCGCGGGCCACCGCCGCTTCGATCTCCTCGTAGAACAGCGGCACCACGCGATACAGTATCTCGATCAGGTAGAAGAGCACATGCTCCCGATCCTCGGCCACCGTCAGGCTCTCGCTCGGATGCTCCTCGGTCTGCCAGATGCTGGCGATCTCGAGGCGCACCCTCGCCCACAGCGAATCGAGTTCGGAACGGATCAGCGACGGATTCAGACGCTCCAGCAAATTCTGCGCAATGCGCTGTTGCTTGCGCAAAATGGTGCGGCGGATCGATTCGCTCGGATGCGCGGCAAACACCGGCTCGATGCTCATGGAGGCAATCAACGCCAGCGTCTGATCCAGCGACAGCCCCTCGCGCTTAAGGCGTGAAATGCAATCCGCGATGCCGCCCGGCTGCGCCGTGCTCGAGTCGTTGAGGTATTGGCGCCGCCGGCGCACCCGGTGCACCTTCTCGGCGGTGTTGACCGCCTGAAACCAGAGAGAAAATGCACGGGTAAGGTTCGTGGCGGACGAGGGTTCGCGGCCCGCGGTCCGGCCCTCGAGATCGCGGTCCCCGGCGCCCTCGCCTTCGCGCCGCGCAATCGCCGCCCGGCGGTCACCTTCCACGATTTCGAGGAATCTATCGCCGCCCTGATCGCGTATCGTTTCGCCGACGATCGCCCCGAGTGCATGCACGTCCTCGCGCAGCTCGGTGTCCTTGATCGGAAAACGTATGTCTTCGCGGTACATGATGGCGCATCATACAATGCGCACGGGCGCGCCGCGCGCCTTGCCTGTCGCGATTTGGACTCGCAACGCCGCCATGAGACAAGCGTGAACAGGCCTTAGCGCGGATTCAGCAGGACCGTGGTGTCGAAGCTCTCGTAGGAGGTCAGGACGCGCCGGTAGGCGGTCTGCATGATGCGCTGGGCGTTCTTGTCGGCGCGGGCCCCGAGCAGCATTCGGATCACCACATCGTCCGCGGGCCGCGCCGCGTCCTCGCTCAGAAGCTGGTAGCTGAAGCGCGCCAACCGCTGCACAATTTCGTTGGAAAAACGCAGCCGCGACAGATCCTGGCCGTCGCCCGCCCCCACCTTGGCCTCTTCGGCGATTTCGGCCATCAAACGGTTGATGAAGCGTGCCTTGTCGAGCAGGCCCAAGTCGCTGAAGAAATCGATTTCAGATTGAATGTTCATCCGGCGGGGAAGAAATCAATGGGTTTGGTTGCGGTCAATGTCGCCACGTCCTTGGCGTCGAACTTGAAAAGCCGTATGCGCGCGAGCAGCTTGTTTTCGAACTCCGGGTCGTTGAGCTCGCTCGACACGATGCGCGCCGCGGTGATGTCCCCGGAAGGCGCAATGGTCAACTCGACCACGACCTTGCCCTGCAGCGCGGGATAGTCGCGCAATGCGCGGGCGTACATGGCGTCGATGGCGCCCTTGTTGCGGGTGAATACCAGGGCGATTTCATCGGCGCTTCGCGAGGCCTTGCCGCTGCCGCCGGCGCGGGTCGCGCCCGCGCTGCCGGACGCGAGTGTAGGATCCTTCACCTGCGTCGTGCGAATGCCGTTCAGCGATCCGGACCCGGCTGCGAGTCCGCTGCTGGTGGGTGCGCTGATGCCGCCGCTGGTGCCTCCGGCCTTCGAGGTGATGATCGAGCGCTGCACCACGCTCACATCGCCGGGGTCGTTGGTTTTCGGCTGATTCTTGGCGAATTTATCCAGATCGACCTGATCCCGCAGCGCGGCCAGATCATCCATGCTCGCGAGCAGACCGCTCTTCGCGGCCTTGACGCGCGGGTCCACCGGCTGCGGTATGGGCGTCGGCTTGGGGACGGCCTTCTCGATCGTCTTCTCGGGCTTCGGCGGCGGCGGCGGTGGCGGCGGCGGCGGCTCCATCACCAGCTGCACGACTCTTTCGGGCAGCGAATCGGTGTTCACGACTTGCTTGTGCCGCGGCAGAAAGGGCATGAGCACTGCGATGATGGCGAACGCGATGGTGAGATTGCGCAGAATGCCGCGAAAGCGCCGTTCCATTTCCTCGGAGGGCGACCACGGCAGATCATAGCGCCGGTAATACGGCGCGAGTGTCGTTGCGGGGGCGCTTTGGGCGGGGTTTGCGGCTGTCATGATTTCAAGTCGCCACCCGCTCGCGCTCGATCACGGCGAAGGACACCTTGCCGTACTCGGCATCGCTGCAGGTCAACATGATCTTCTTGAGCAGGCTGTAGGGGGTGCCCTTGTCGCCCATGATCGTGACTTCGCGCTTGGCAATGTCGGTCTGCTTCGCACCACCCAGGCTGCGCTCGTTCTGCGCCATCAGGGCGGCCTTGAGCGGCCCGAACACCGGCCCGGCGTTGGCGGCGACATCCGCGACCGACCCCACCAGATTGCCGTCCACGTACACCGAATCCTTGGTCACCATCACCACCACGGCCGCGCTCGGTTTGCGGTCGGACAGCGACTGTGGAATCGAAATGTTCTTGGTATTCGGCAGAATATCGACTTCGGCGGTATGCGCGAGCAGAAACACCACCAGGATGGTCATCATGTCGATGAACGGCACCAGCGCGAAGTGGCTGGCGCCGTGCCGGCGCTCGCGGTGGCGTTTGATGCGGTACGGCGTCATGTCGGGGCATCCGCTATGGCAATGTCGGGAAACAATTCCGCCTTGGAGAATGGGGCCACCGGCAATTGGTAGATGCGCACCGCGTCCATGACCTGCACCAGGGTGTCATAGGACACGGACGGTCCGGGCAGGATCGTCGCATCGGTCATCTGCGGAAATTGCGATTTGACCTGGCGCATGAACACCGACAAGTTCTGTAGATCGTAGCCGCCCGCGGTGTTCACGATGACCTTGAGCGGACCCGAGTTGCGGTCGTTGACCAATAGGTCGTCGGGCCGGATGATCACTTCGAGCTTGAGCCCCTTGGGCAGATCGACCGGTGCGGAATTATTGGCCGGCAGATTCAGCTGCAATATGTTTGTCTTGGAGAACACGGCCGTGAAGATCAGGAAGAACACCAGAATCACCATCATGTCGATCATCGGCACGATGTTCAAATCGTCGCGCCCGTGGTGGTAGCGGGCGTGATTGCGTCGGACGAGGCGCGCGGCCTTTGATTTCATGGATTCAGCACCTAAAAGCTCGAGGGGTCCAAACAGTCCCTAAACCGTGCCGCGGGCGGCGGCGGGCGCGCGCGGCGCCGCGGCCGGCGATTGCGGCGCCGACGCCGGTTCGTGCGCTTGACGCTCGGTGATGGAATTTAAGAATTTCACCGAAGCGATCTCCAAGCTGTCGATCAGCGAGGTGGTCTTCGATTCGAGAAACATGTGGGACAACAGCAGCGTGATGGCGACCCCGAGGCCGGACGCGGTATTGTTCATGGCGACCGAGATGGCGGCGGCCAGGAGACTCGCCTTCTCGGCAGGATTCGCGGTCGCCACGGCGCTGAAGGCGCCGATCAAGCCGGTGATCGTGCCGAGCAGGCCGATGAGCAGGCCGACATTGGCGAGCGAGGACAGGTAATGGGTGCGCTTTTCGATGCGCGGAATGACTTCGAGCAGACTCTCGTCCATCGCTTTTTCGATGTCGTCGCGGCGGCGCGCGCTCGCGACCCGGGCCACCCCGTAATTCAATATGGTAGCGATGGACGCGTTTGAATTTTGCGTCAATCCGACCACCTGCTTGAAATTACCCGAACTCATGGCCGGGACGAGTTTCTCCCAGAGGGCGCGATTGCGAATAGTTTCGCGAGTCAGATACACATACCGTTCGATTGCAATCGACACACCGACCACGAATATCAAGGCCAACGGATACAGGAAAATTCCGCCGTCCTTGAAGAAATTGATGACCGAACTCATGAAATTCATCTGCGCGCTCCTAAATGAAACCTACCCGCTTCATAAGACTTGGATTGAACCAGATTCCGTAAAATAGGCTATGACTTACTTCTCACCCTGCTTCGCTGCCGGTCGCGCTGCACCATTTTGTGACGCATCCGGCTTCATGGCCTGGTAATAGATCACTTCTCGTTTGAATTCATCGCGGTCCACAGGCGCCAGCGCCTCGTCCAACAGGCTGTTCATGGGCTTGCCCGACAGATCCCCGATGTCCGATCTCTTCCACGGGACGATGTACATGACCTTCGGCTGTTCCCGGTCACCCGTCACAGTTGCCGTGCCCAACTCCAGCCGATCGGCGGCGGCCGGTTTCGCGGCCGCGCCGTCTCTGCGGACCGCGGTCGCAGGCGCCGCAGCCGGTTTGGCCGGGCCGGCCGAGGCGGCCGCCTCGGCCGGCTGCGCCGCGGGCACGGTATCGGCGCGCGGTTCGCCGGCTTCCGCTTGCGCCGCGCTCGCCGATGGGGTCGCTGCGCCCGAACTCGGCCGGGGTTGCTGAGCGGCGGCGGCGGAAGCCCACGCCACAACCAGAATCATCCACGTATACGCCTTGATTGTGACGTTCATGCCGGCTCCTTCGGTGCCGCGGGCGGCGCCGCGCCGACGCGCTTGCGCAGCTCAATCACCCATCCGGCCACTTGCTTGTTCTCGCCCGCGAGTGCGAGGTAGTGCTCGTACTGTTCCAGCGCCTTTTGCGGCTCGGAGAGATAAAGGTCGTAAAGCATGCCCAGGTTCAGGTACGCCGCGGCATAGGTGGGATCCATGGCTATCGTGCGTCGATACGCCGCTTCCGCTTCGGTGAATTTGCCGAGTTTACGTTCGGCGATGCCGAGCTCATTCTCGGCGACCGCGTTATTGGGGTTGCGATCGAGCGCCGCTTTGAATGCTCCCTCGGCTTCGCTGTTGCGCGATTCGCGCATATAGATGAGACCCAGATTCAATTGCGGTCCCGCAAACTCAGGATACGCCAGCGCGAGCTCCTTGAACTCGAGTTCCGCATCGCCGGTACGCCCCGACCTCATCAGGGTCAGCGCCTGCGCGTACTGCTGTGCCGCGCGCGCAGGCACCGGTGCGGCCTCCGCCGCGGCCGCCGGCACTGCGCCGCCCTGCATTGCGGTAGCCGGCGCCGGCCTGCCGGGCGTCGCGCTCCCCGCAGCCGCGCCCACGGTTGTGACGGTGGCCGCGGGAGCCGGCGCAGCGGGACCAGCCGTGGCCGTCGGCTGCGGCGGCACGGGTCGCGGCGGCGCGCCGTGACACCCCGCAAGCACCGCCAGAACCATCAGGCTAACGAATCGATTCGACCAGCTGCTCACCGATTTCCACCTTGCCGTAGCGGCCTGGGTTGAGTTGCGCAAGCGCGGCAAAGCTCTTCTGCACCCACTCGTCATAGGTGCCGTCCTTGGTGCGCGCGGTATTGACCTCGTGCAATTTAATCGCCTTCTCCTCGAACGGGAAGGCCTGCTCCTCGAGCAGCACGTCGTATTGTTCCAGCTCCTCTTTGGAAAGATTCTTTGGCCGCTCCGAGCTCATCAGATCCTTGCCCAGCTGCCGGTACAATTCGGCGCTCTCGAAGGTCGCCGCGGTGGTCACCTCGGCCACCTGATAATCGGCCGCCTGGCTGTAGGCCTTCAGCGCCGCCTCCATTGCCCTGCGCTTTTCCGCCAGAGATTTCTTGAGCGGCACCACGAGCTTGATGCGCACGAATTCCTCGCGTGCCGGAGCCGCGAGGGTGAGCGTCGCCCTCGCGGCCAATGCCTTGCTGCGATCCGTGCGGGACGCGCCCGCCGAGCGGTCCGCCGCGATGATTTCCCTGAGCCAGAAATCGCGGCCGTTGAGATCGCCGGCCTTGCCGGCAATCAGGCTCAATTTATTGCGCGCCTCCATCGCCGGATTCAGCGGCTGCGGGAAATGCTTCACGAAGGACTCGAGCATGCCGCGCGACATCGCCGCGTCCCCGGCCTTGTCGTACAGATCGGCCGCCTGCAGCGTCGCTTCGCGCTGCACCTCCGGCGTCTCGCCGGGAGAATGGGCGATCCGTTCGAATTCCATGGCCGCCTGAGCGGGCCGGTTCGATTCGGCGTAGGCGACCGCCAGCTTGCGGGTAACATCGGGCTGCAGCTGGCTATCCGGGAAATTGCGCCTGAACCCCTCGAGCACCACGATGGCCCGATCCCACTGTTTCGCTCCGATCAAGAGCGCCGCCGCGTCGAAATCCGCATTGGCCCGCACCTTCGAGGTGGGCGCCATGGTCGAGACGCGCAGGAAATCCTCAACCGCCGCGGCGCTGTCGCCGGCCTTGGTTTTCTGCTCCCCCTGCTTGTAAATCGATGCCGCGAGCCGCTCGACGATCACCGGGCGCTCGGGGTCGTTGGCCGGCATCAATGCCTGCGCCTGGACATAGCCTGCCTCCGCCTTGTCGAAATTACCCTGCTCGAAGTTCGAGTTCGCGATCACCGTCCAGGCGGTGCGCTGTTTGACCGCATCGACCGGAGGCTGGCGCGCCAGCAGCGACTGCGCGGCGGCCATGGCGCGCACATAGTCCTTCGCCGCATACAATTCTCCCGCGGCGCGCGTCAATACCTGGGCGCTTTCCGGATGCAGCGGAAATGCCGCCGCGAACTTCAACGAGCTGTCGATTTCCCGGCCGTGCACCTTGCTTTTGGCCTCGCCGGACAGCCCCTCCTCCTCTTTGCCGTAAGCCACGATCGCCGCATAACCCGCCGCCGCCGCCTTGTCGTGGCCGCCGTAGCCGTAGGCGGTGTTCTCGTACTCCTGCGCGGCATCGAGATAGGATTTGCTCTCGAACAAGGTCTCCGCCAGCAGGAAATTGGTGAGCGCGGAATCCGGATCGTCCGGGAACGAGGTCAGATAGCTGCGATACCATTTGGCGGCTTCTTGGTATTCGGCCACGTTCTTGGTGCGCTGAGCCTCTGCGTGATAGTACTGCGCCACGTCCTTCAGATTGGTCTTGAGGACGGCCACCACCTTGGGTTCGCCCTGCGGCGTGCGGCCCTGCCAGTACGCGGTGCCGTAGCTGTAGTTCTCGACGAATTCCTTCTTGCCCTGCAGGACCAGCTGCGGAAAACCGCCCTTCGAATAGGCCTCGATGGCCTGCATCTCCAAAAGCGGCGCCTTTTCATTGTTGCGATCCTGCAAGACGAACGCCCGGTAGCTGTCGGCGGCGTCCGTGTAGCGCTCCTTCTCGATGTACAGATCGCCGAGGCGCGCGTACAGCAGGTAATAGTACGGCCGGGGTTCGCGATGCCTGAGGAATTCGTCGATCGTTTTCGGCCCGTCCGCATACGAAAAGGTGATGGACATGACGCGAAACGTGTCCTCGACCAACTCCCGATTGGCGCGGCTCAAGGTGTCGACCTCGATCAGTTTCCTCGAGTCTCCCTTGGACACCAGCACCGAATCGAGCACGCGGGCGAAGGACTCCAAGCTGCGCTCGGCCTCGCCCTGTTTGAACAGGGACCATCCGTGCTTGTAGAGGCTTTGATTATAGAACGCGGAGGCCGGCCCGAATTTGATGACCGCTTCGTAGGCCGACTGGGCGCCCGGATAGGCCTTGCTGGTGAACAGCAATTCGCCGCGGCGAAATTGCGCCTCGTCGATGTAGCGGCTGTTCGGGTAGCTCGTCACCAGCCGGTCGAGCGCGACCATCGCCTTGTCCGGCTGGGCATTGAGCTCGTAAGCGCGCGCCAGCTGGTACAGCACGGCATCGTTGCGCTCGTAATTCGGATATGCCTTGAGCAAGGCGGAATACAGATGAATGGCCTCGGTGGCGCGCAACCCTTCGTTGGTCACCAATTCGCGCTCGATGCGCTCCGACTCGGAGCTCTCCAAATTCAGGTCTCCGAGGCGCCGCAGCGCTTCGGCGCGCAGCGCCGCATCGCCGGCATTGAGATCGAGAAAGCGCCGATAGCTGTCCATGGTCTTATTGGTGTCGATTCCCTGGGGCGGATCGGGACTGACGGCGACTTGCTGACCCTCGAGGTCCTTGATGGTCGCCGGCTTTTGCGATGCCGCGGCGGCGGCCACCGCCGGCAAAAGCGCCCAGCAGCCCATGGCGGCGAGGGCCGCTGCGCGCAATACGTGCTTCCGGGCCCGGGTCATGGATGTGCCTTCGGTTTCTCGCTGGTGGCCTTGTCGTAAATCGCGGCCAGCTCGAAGCGCGCCTGAATCTGGTAGATCTCGATGCGCTGCTTCTGGCGTTCGAGCTCCTCGATCGCCAACGCCTGAAGAAAGCGATTCTGCCGCTCGGACAGCGCCGCCAGACGCTGCTGCAACTGGTCCATGCGCGCACGGATCGCCGCGACCCGCGCCCCGAACTCGCCGTTGTTGGTGGGCACCCCGGAGCGCGCCTGCCTGACCAGCACCGCGCGCTTCTGAGTTTCCACCAGCGAGGCCTCCAGCTCCTTCACCGAGCGGCGCTCGTTCCAAAGCCTGGCCTTGAAGCTCTCCGACAATCGCCAGTACATGACGCCCTTCTCGAGGCGGAGTTTCTCGCGCATGTCCGTCAAATCCGGATCCTCCGGATGCGCCGCGAGATAGTCCTCGACGCGCTTCAACCGGGCCCAGGTCTTTTGCTCCTCGGGCGTACCGAGCGCCGCGACCTCGCTGCGCTTTTCTATTTCGTTGATCCTCGACTCGAAATCGACCCGCTGCCGGGTCAGGGCATCGAGATCGGTCGCCGCCATCACCCGATCTGCTTTCGGCACGCGCTCGTCGTAGGCGTGCTGCCGGGTGTCGAGCATGTCGTCGTATGCCGATAGGTCCTGGCGCAAGTCGTCGAGATTGCGGCTCATGAATTTGAGCTCGCGGTAATTCTTGAGGCCCTCCTGGAATTCGTTGCTGGCGAGCAGCTGATACAAGTAGCGCGACTCGGGCGCCTCAGGCAGCGTCTTCAACTGCCAATACCAGGTGAGCGTGTCCTTCTTGTCGTCTTTCAGCAGACGGTCGAGAAGTTTGCCTTCGCGAATTTGTTCGATCGACTCATCAATGTGCTTCGATTCGGCATCGAAGGCATCGATCGCCGAATTATAATACTCGGCGGCCTGGCCGCTTGCGCCCAGCTGATTGAACGCATAGGGCACCGTGAGGTAGGACTCCTGCACGGCCGAATCGAGCAGATCGCGTTTGCGCAGCGCCATCCAGGGCACCAGCGCGCGCTTGAACTCGCCGAGGGCGGAGTCCGCCCAACCGACGCCGAGCAGCGCCTTGCTGGAGTACGGACCATCCAGGCGCACCCGCTCCAGGATCGGCCGCGCCTCGGCGGCACGCTGCGCCTGGAGCAGGGCGAACCCTAAGGCGAGATTCGCCTTGTCCCGCAGGGACAGCAATTCCTCGTTCGCGGTCGCCATCTGGCCCACCCGGTCGAGGTAGCGCACGGCATCGCCCAGCCGGCCCTTGCGGACCAGGGCGACGCCCAGATTGAACTGCGCGTAGGCGGTCCAATCGGGCGGTCCGTGCCAGTTGCTTAAGGCCGCGACGGCATCGTCGTCGCGGCCCTGGCGCAGCATGATTTGCGCGAGCAGCATGTAGCGCTCGGCGCTGATGCGCGGCTGGATCTGGTCCGACACCTGGCGCAGCGCCCGTTCGGATTCCTGCAGGTAGCCGCGCTGATACCAGACCTTGCCGAGATAGAACCACGCCTTGTTGCGCACCGCTTCGGAGGCTTTTCCCGCGAGCAGCGCCTCGAATATCCTGCCGGCCTCGACGTGCTCGCCCAGGGACAGGTACAACCCGCCCAGGAGCAGTTCCGCCTCGCCTTCCGTGTGCCGCAGCCGCCCCAATTCCTGCGCCGCCAGGAGCCGTGTGATCGAGTCGAAGTAATCGTCCTGAAAGAAATAGAACAGCACGTCCCCGTACTGCAAATCCATGACCTCGTGCGGCGGCAGGCCGTTCGGGTCCGGCTTGACGTTTTTCGTCGCCGCAAAGGCCGGCGCCAGCGTCAGCAGCAAGCCGCCGAGGACAATCGGCCGAAGCATAGAACTCATGCGCCGCACGTCATTCCCAGTCTTTGATCGTGAACTCTGGTTGGTGCTTCGAAACCTTGTCGGTGATCTTCAATTCCAGATACTTGGCGCCCACGCCCTTGGTGAAGTTGATGGTGGCGCCGCGCTTGTATTCGCGCTCCATCGGTCCCTTGCCGGTGAAGAACGCCACCAGCTCGTGCTTGCCGACTTTTAGGTTGCCGAGATAGATCTGCTGCACGCCGCCCTTGAGCAGCGCGTCCGCCTCGCGAGCCGTGTACAGGTAATTCTTGACTTCCTTGTTGTCTATTTTTACGGTTACCGAGTCCAGTGCGAAAAACGTCCCCACATCCATCGAGACGTACACCGCGACCTGCGTATTGGCGGGGAACAGCAATTCCTCCTCGAGCACGAACAAATCCTTATTGAGCTCGATGACGTCCTTCTTGACGCCCTGCACTTCCTGGTCCAGGGTCTTGAAATCAGGGGTTGCCGCCGCAGGCGTCTCGGCCGGCGCGGCGGCGGGTGCCGCCGTTGCTGTGGCCGCGGGTACACCGGCCGCGACAGGTGCGCCGGCCGCGGACGCTCCGGCAGCCGAAGCGCCAGCGAGCAGCGCTGCGCCCATGATGATCGAGACGACTCGAAACTTGAGATTCATAATTGGCCTATCGTTTACTCACGGGGTTACTCGCGCAGCAATTCGCGTATTTTTTCAAGATAGATACGATCGTCCCCGGTCTTGAATCCGACGTGGGAGTAGCGCACCACGCCCGACCGGTCGATCAGGATGGTCATGGGCATCTTTTCCAGGAGATAGCCTTTGCCGGTACTCGAGCCGCCGGTGTCGAACATGACCGGGTAGGTGACCTTCATCGCATCGGCGAACTCGCGCGCCCGGCGCAGATCCTCGTCGACGGAGACGCCGAGCACCACCAGGCCTGCGCGCGCGTACGTGGCGTTGATCTTGTCCAGCACCAGCATCTCCTGACGCGAATCGCCGGCCCAGCGCGCCCAAAAATTCAACAACACCACCTGACCGCGGAATTCGGACAGCCGCAAGTTGCTGCCGGCAAGCGTCTTCAACACGAAGTCCGGCGCATCCTTGCCCACCATCGTCGGCACGGCCGCCATCGACGAGGCCGCCCATGCGGCGCCCACGATCAGGCCGGCGAGCGGCAAGGCTCTACGCATGCGGCGACGCCCTCACACAATTCACCATTCGTGAACTGGTTAACACTGAGCCGGCGCCGACGCGCAGCGATACATCAATCACACTGGTAACCCCGCTGTCCGTAGACCGGAAGCTTTGCGTCCTCGACTTTCGCCGAGTTTGCCCTGATCAGATCTTATGCAAAATCGCATATTGCGAGCCGCAGTGTCAACGCGCGGCCTTTGCGTTTGTGATGAGGGACTATGACTTGGCGCACATTCATGCATATTGATCGCGCCTTGCCAGAGCGTGGCTCTGGCGCAGGCCGCCAGCTCGCCGAAGGCGAGCCGATGACATTTCGGATAAAGCAGCGGCATTACACGCGAGGAGCGCGCGGGAGACAATTGTCTCCCGATTGAGACAACTGTTTCGCTGCTGCTGTCGGATCTTAAAGGTTCGGATCCGCGGCCGGATCCCCAACCGTTAACTAAACGACTTTCCCGTTCACCAGACTGGCGAGCGGCTGGAAGGAAATCAATGGATCCAATGCCGCCGCGCCGCTGCCGAGCGTATTGATCAAGTTCGGCCCGGTCATACCGACACCCGGCCATAGCGTGGGCCAATTGGCGACTGCAGATGTACCATGCAATGCCATGTAGTTGAGCACCACCATCTGCACCAGGTTCGGCACGTTGTTGCCGGCGGGACTGCTGGTCGTGTTCTGCGAGCCGTCGGCATTAAAGTAGCCCAATTGCAGGCTCATTTCCGGACTTTTTTGCGCCGGCGTCGGCTTGGCCTTGGGGTCGTAGACCAGGAAATAGGTGGCGGCCACGTCTTGATTGTCCGCCGTCCAAACGCCCTTGCCGCGCCCGGCCACGGAGCTGTCGATCGAGCCGTCGCTCGCGAGCGAGCCGTCGCTGAACACGTAGATCATGACCGGTTTGCCTTTGCGCGCGGCATATTCCAAGACCGCTCCGATGCAGTTTCCGAGATTCTCATCCCGCATCTCGCCGGTGGAGCGATCGCCGGTGTGATAGTCGAAACCGCCCATTTCGATGGTGCCGGCCGCGGCGTCGCCGTTGATGACCAGTTTCATGATGGCGGCGGTCTTTTGGAAATCCGAGTTGCTTTGATATTCGGCGGTCGTGAATATTGATCCGCTCGCGCCGACGATATCCGAATCGAGATCCGGATTGATCGCGGCCGGGCTCGGGTACCTATCCAAAAGATACGCCGCCTTGGTGTAAGCGCAAGCCTGGAATCCGGTCGGCCCCAATGCGGCCGCGTTGAGGGCAGCACCATTGGGGAGGGAATTCTGATAGGCCGTTACCTTAGCGTACTTTGCATCGCTGATGCGCTTCATCGACTCCAGCACGTTGGTAACATCGGCCGAATTCGGCAGTAACGTACTCAGCTGACCGGTATTGACCAGACCCTGCGAATCGGTGGAACTCGATATCTTGGTCGGCTGCGCGGCAACATTGATCATGGTTGGCGGCGCCATCGAGTTGCCCCCGGAAGTCGAACTGTCCGAGCCGATCAGATCGAGCAGCGCGCCGCGCGCCCCCGTTTGCCAAATGCCGTACATCGGATTGTGCGGGTTGGTGTTGGTGTCGTTTTGCGACAGCGCGGGAATGATGGTACCGGTGGTATTGGTCATCGCGGAGGCCGTCTTCACCCGCTTCTTCATGCCGCGCAGGTGAGCGCTGTCCGAATGAAAACGCAGACCGAAGGTGCTGTCGATGAAATTCCCGGTGGCGCTCGGATTCGGCACCATGGCGCCCGGCAGCCCAAGTTTGCTGTAACCCGCGACGCTCAGGAAATCGAGCTGGCCCTTCGGGCCGCCCACCAGCACGTTCGAGCCCGCAATGTTGCCGCCGCCCGCCAGGTCGAAGCAGATGAAGGGAATCATGCCGGAACCCGCGACGATGTTGCACGCGATCTTCGCACTATTGATATCCGTCGCCAGGGCTGCCTGCGCTACCCGCGGATTGGCCAACAGACCGAACAGCGACGGCATGATCGCCGCTGCGCCGCCGGTCATGAAGCTCTGCGCGATGAATTCCCGGCGCGTTTTGGGCCTTGGATGATCCTGATGGCGGAGCGGTTCGTTCAAACCCAGAGCCTTGGATTTCTTGCGCATATTAGAGAGCCTCTTCGATTCCACTTGCTTAATTGATCAATACGTTGGCATTGCCGAGCGCCGCAGCACAGGCGGCACTCGCCACCGCCATCACTCGGGTGGTCGTATTACATGCGGTACTGGCACAGAGCCTGTTGATCAACAGATCGAGCTCGCCGGTCGGCCCGCTCAAGGTGGATGCCGCGGGCTGGCTCTTCAGCTGGCCGTTTCCGACGGCGAGCGTCGCCAACGGTCCGGTGACGGCATCGATGCCGGGCTGCGTCACGAACTGCGAGGCACCGAAACTCACACCCGGGAACATCTTCGCCCTCAGTGCCGGGGTATTCATCATGGTGTTGCAATATTGGATCGCGAGCTGCGCAACGCCCACTTGGTTGGCGGCGGAGAACCCTTCGAGGGTCGGTATCGGCGGCAGCTGCTGCTGCACGGATTTGTATGTTTTGCTCACGGCCGCATTGTTGGTCGGCACGCCCGTGAGCGCCGACAGGGTCGAATTGACCTGTGCGAAAGTACGCACGCCCACGTCGGCCGCGACCGGTCCCAAGGGAGCGGGCGTCGGGAGCGGTATCGGTTCGAGGATAACGTTGGTGTGGCTGCCGAGCTGGTCGAATTGCAGGAAGAATTTATCGGTCAACGGTCCGCTCTCCAAGCCGATGACCGTACCGATAGTCGACAGGACCTGGCCCTGCGGCGTGTATTTCGCCGCAGTCACCGTGGTATTGAGCGGTATATAGGCCTGGCCGACTTGCGGAATCGCGCCGTTGATGCCGATGCGCATGCCCTTGACGGGAATGTTGTTCGGCTTCGCAGTTGGGTCGAGCGAGATGAACGTCGGCTTGTAGAACAGATAGCCGCCGCTGTCGTACTGGCTCGCCGTTAACATGATGTAGGCTTCCGATACGCCCGTCACGCTCGCTACGTTGAACAGCATGTAATAGCGCTGGCCCACGCCGGCATTGAAGTTCTGCAAGATCTGGGGTGCAGACAACGCGCGGCTGTGAATCGCGACGAATTTGATCAGCCCCTGCCAGGTCTCCTTACCCGACACCTCGTTGCCGAGAACGAGCGCAAAGCTGCTGTCCCAATTCGCGATCGTGCCTCCCTTCTGCGGGTCCGCGCCGCCCACATTGACGCCGTTGACGTAGATCTGGCGACCGTTCACCGCATCATAAGTCAGCACCACGTGCTGAAGGGATGCCTGCAGCACCATGGCGGCATCCGGAGTCTGAAGCTGCATCATGCCGTTCAAATCCGAGTTGGAGCTGCGCATCAGGAAGTCATAGTCCTGATTGGTCTGGCCGAGCGTGAAGTTGCGCACCGAGTCGCCGCCCGAATAGCTGACCATGTAGGAATTGTCGGCTGCGACCAGCGCCGGCGCGACCCAGGCCTCGATCGAGAACTCGCCGGTTGCCTGGATGAGGGTATAGAGCTTCGAACTCGCCGCGGTGGTTGCCTGAGCCTTGCCGCCCGCGCCGACGATGATGCCCCAGCCGCCGGCCCAGGTGACATTGCCGGTGATGGTGAGATCGGCGGACGGGTCGATGCCGCTGGTGTCGTAGGCCACCGATCCCGTGCCGGTTTGGAATTCATATTTGGCGATGGTGTCGGCATCGAAGCGGCTGGCCCCGCTCGCCACCGTGCCCTGCGACAGGCTCAGCGCCTTGCTGATGACCAGGTTTGGGTCGATGTTGCTCGGCATCAGCAGCTTCGCGAACGCCTGGATCTGCGTGAGCATGGCCGCCGCATCGGTGGCGCAATCGCTCCAACAATTGTGGTTGTCGGTGAGCAGCCGCTGATAGAAGCGCGAGTTTGTGCCGCAGGATCCCGGCGTGGGCGGAGTAGTGGCCGGGTTAGCAAGCGTGTTGCCGGATATGAGCGGCGAGCATCCGGTGAGGTCGATCTTCGGTATCGCCGCGGGGTAGGCGGTCGCGAGTTGCGGATCCGCGAAAAAGGGCGACTGCTGAGTGGCGCCCGCGGTCGAAGAATGGCAGCGCACGCAATATTGGTTGGTGATATTGCTGTAGATCGTCTGCTGATAGTCCTGCCCCGTGCCCGGGAAATTCAGGCTCTGGCCCACCGATTGGATCGGCGGCGCCGTCAACTGCACCTGAGTGGCGGATGCCACACCGGTGGCGCCGGCCCAATTGCTGATCCAGGTGGTCAAGATCGCGCCGCAGGCATTGTTGTCGGCGAGCCAGCAATTGTGCCCGCCGCTCACCTTGACCACGACCCGCGAGGCGGATGGCTGCGCGAGGTTGACCACCGTATTGGCCTGCGTGTAGGCGAGATTCACGTTGTCGCTGCGGGCGAAGTTCGGCATTTGCGCGGGCGTGGTCGCGTTGTGGCACTGGCCGCAGCGGTTTTGCACGCGCACGTTGTTCCAGAAATTCACCTCGAAGGCCTGCACGTCGGCTGTCGCCGGCGCGGGTCCCGCATAGGCGCTCGCGCTGCTGGTCGGAGCCGCGGCAGGGGTCGCCGTGGTCGCAGCGCCGCCGCCACCGCAGGCGCTGAGGGCAAATGAGGCGGCGAGGGTGAGCAGGCCGATGATGCGTGTGACTTTCATGCTCAATTCCCCATGCAGTAGGCGGCGGATTGCGCGAATACTTGCCGCAACGAATAGCCTTGCTCGAACGAGGCGATCATCATGTTGATCTGGCTGGTGTCGGCGTTCGTTGGGCTGGGCTCGGGCGCGCGCAGACACACGGTCTTGAAGACGCGCGTGACTTGACAGCTGGCGAACGCTCGGCTGGCGGCGAGCTCCTGTCCTAAGGACTTGGCGCCGTTGCCGCTGCCGCCCCCCGCGCTCCAACCCATGATTTGATTCGGACCGGCGCGCCAGCGGTTCTCCCAGCTGTCGTCCGGAGTTGAGAACCCTTGCGGGAAATTGGTCTTGTTGATGAAGTACTTCGGCTGCACCTGCCCGGCGGTGTACACCAGCTGCCCCATGGTCGCGGCAGTCATCGGGTCGGTGTTATTGAAGTTGTAATAGGCGAAGGCCTGCGCCATCGGGTCCATGCCGCTGTGGCAGCCGATGCAGTTGGTCAGGAACAAGGTGCTGACGCCGCCCGGACTGCGGGTCACGTCCTGGCGGATGCGATCCGGCGGACGG
>Ga0209048_10001533_pt1 | contig 23607 bp, 23 predicted proteins | sample FrelakmetCRP12CR_FD_187146 | JGI IMG/M metagenome (GOLD analysis project Ga0209048, IMG submission 187146) | Freshwater lake sediment microbial communities from the University of Notre Dame, USA, for methane emissions studies - CRP12 CR (SPAdes)... | ecosystem: Environmental > Aquatic >... | reverse complement strand
GTCGGGCCTTCAACTGGTCGAAGGTGTCCGGGTGGTCGTACTCGCCGGTGAGGTAGCGGAACCGCCCGGTCAGCTTCCGCCACGTCGGCCCGGCGTCGGGCGTGGCCGCGGTGACGTCCCGCTGGAACTCCTCGTCGGTCCACGGGGTGCGGGCCACGCCGATGATGGTGAAGCCGGCGTCCAGGATCCCCCGGTCGGCCAGGCGGGCCAGCGCCGGCAGGATCTTGCGGGTGGTGAGGTCGCCCGAGGCGCCGAAGATGACCATCGCCACCGGCGGGGCCTTGGACAGCGCGGTCGACCCGGTGTCGGTGCTCATGCCGGCGTGGACGTCTCGCCGCCCTGGGCGCCCTCGGCCGTGGTGAAGGCGTGCCCCCCGAACTGGTTGCGCAGGGCCGACAGCAGGCGGAGCCCGAAGGCGTCCGGCTTCTGGGACGCGAACCGGGCGAACAGTGCCGAGGAGATGACCGGTGCGGACACGCCGCGGTCGATGGCCTCCTCGACCGTCCACCGGCCCTCGCCGGAGTCGACCACCACGCCCTCGATCTGCTCGAACCCGGAACCCGGGCGCAGGGCCCGCTCGGCCAGGTCGAGCAGCCAGGACCGGACCACCGACCCGTATCGCCAGATCGAGGAGATCTGGTGGAGGTCGAGGTCGAACTCGGGCGCCTCGGACAGGATCTCGAAGCCCTCGGCGTAGGCCTGCATGAGGCCGTACTCGATGCCGTTGTGGATCATCTTGACGAAGTGCCCGGCGCCGGGGGGGCCGACGTGGGCGTACCCGCCCTCGGGGGCGAGGGCGAGGAAGGCCGGCTCGCACGCGGCCACCGCCTCCTTGGTGCCGCCCACCATCAGGCAGTAGCCCTCCTTCAGGCCCCAGATCCCGCCGGAGGTGCCGGCGTCGACCAGGGCGATGCCCTGGGCCGCCAACTCGCCCACCAGGGGTGCCGTCTCCTTGTAGTTGGAGTTGCCCCCGTCGATGATCACGTCACCGCTGGCGAACAGCCCGGCCAGGGTGGTGATGGTCGAGTTGGTGGGCGCACCGGCCGGGACCATGACCCAGGCCACCCGGGGTGGATCCAGGGCCGCGGCCAGCCCCTCGAGCGTGGCGACGGGCTGGGCCCCGAAGGCCGCGGTGGCCGACCGGGCCTCCTCGCTCAGGTCGAAGGCCACCACCTGGTGACCGTGCTCGATCAGCCGCTGGGCCATGTTGGCGCCCATCTTGCCGAGTCCGACCATTGCGATCTTCATGGGTGCTCCTTGGGGATGGCGGGAACGGAGGGTTGGTGAGATCCGGGCTGTCGGTGGGTCGGTGCCCGGTCGCTCAGCCGGCGGTCAGGGCGGCGGCCTTGGTGGCCAGGGAGTCCATCAGCTCGTCGAAGGAGGCGGCGAAGGAGGCTACCCCCTCGGTCTCGAGCACCTGGGCGACCTCCTCCATGTCGATGCCGGCGGCCGCCAGACGGGCGATGACCGCACGGTCGTCGGCCACGTCGACGTCGACGGTCCGGGCCACGGTGCCGTGGTCGAGGAAGTCGGACACCGTGCCGTCGGGCATGGTGTTGACGGTGTCCGGGCCGATCAGCGGGTCGACGTAGGCCAGGTCGGGGTAGGCGGGGTTCTTGGTCGAGGTGGACGCCCACAGGGGGCGCTGCACCCGGGCGCCCTGGGCGGCCAGTGCCTCCCACCGGGGGCCGGAGAACGCCTTGGCGAAGAGCGCGTAGGCCAGGCGGGCCTGGGCCACCGCCGCACGGCCCCGCAGTTCGAGGAGACCCGACCCGGCATCGCCGGTGGCGATGCCCTCGATCCGCTTGTCCACCTCGGTGTCGACCCGGCTGATGAAGAACGAGGCCACGCTGGCCACGCCCGACAGGTCGTCGGCGCCGGAGGCGGCCAGCGCCTCGAGCCCGGACAGGTAGGCCTCGACCACCTCGGCGTACCGGGTGAGCGAAAAGATCAGGGTGACGTTGATGCTGCGACCCTCGGCGATCATCCGGCGGATGGCGGGCACGCACTCCGGGGTGGCCGGGATCTTGACCAGCACGTTGGGCCGGGCGATCCGCTGGTGGAGCCCCCTCGCCGCGGTGACGGTCCCTTCGGTGTCGTGGGCCAGGGAGGGCGCCACCTCGACCGAGACGAAACCGTCGCTGCCGGACGACGAGTCGAAGACCGGGCGGAGGATGGCCAGGGCGGCGAGGATGTCGTCGACCACGAGGTCCCAGTAGGCGTCTTCCACCGAGGTGGTGGCGATGAGCGAGCCGAACTGCTCGTCGTAGGTGTCCTGGCCGCTGATGGCCTTGGCGAAGATGGTCGGGTTGGACGTGACCCCGCGGATGCCCTGGGCCACCAGGCCGGCCAGCGTGCCGTCCTGGAGCCAGTCGCGCCGCAGGTTGTCGAGCCACGGGCTCTGCCCCTGGTCGCCGTAGAGGTCGTGCAGCGTGGTCATCGGGTGGTCCTCTCGGAAGTTCCGGCGGTGGGGCGGACGGTGGGCGTCCGGAGTGCGGGGGTGGGGGACGGTGCCGTCCCGGCCGTCACGACCGGGACCGCTCGACCAGGGCGGTGGCCCGGGCGGCCACGGTGACCGGGTCGAAGCCGAACTCCCGCATCACCACCTCGCCCGGGGCCGAGGCCCCGAAGTGGTCGATGCCGAGCGAGTCGTCGGCGTAGCGCTCCCACCCGAAGGTGGTGGCCGCCTCGACCGACAGCACGGGGACGCCCGGCGTCAGGACCTGGTCGCGGTAGTCGTCGATCTGTTCGGCGAGCAGCTCCCACGACGGCAGCGACACCACCCGGGCCCGGGTGCCGGCCTCGGCCAGCAGGCGGGAGGCTTCCAGGCACAGCGAGACCTCGCTGCCGGTGCCGAGCAGGATGACCTGGGCTGTGCCGTCGGCCGGGTCGGCCAGCACGTAGGCGCCCCGGGCCACACCGTCCGGTGCGAGGTCGGCCGTGGCCTCGAGGACCGGGAGGTCTTGGCGGCTCAGGATGAGGGCGGTGGGACCGTCGCCGTCGACGGCCACCCGCCATGCCTGTGCGGTCTCGTTGGCATCGGCGGGCCGGATGACCCGCAGGCCGGGCATGGCCCGGATGGCGGCCAGCTGTTCGACGGGCTGGTGGGTGGGGCCGTCCTGGCCCAGCGCGATGGAGTCGTGGGTCCACGAGTAGACGACGTGGGCCCGGGACAGGGCCGCCACCCGGACGGCCCCCCGCATGTAGTCCGAGAAGACGAAGAAGGTCCCACCCACCGGGATGGTGCCGCCGTGGGTGGCCATGCCGGTCATGACCGCGCCCATGGCGTGCTCGCGGATGCCGTAGTGGACGAGGCTTCCGCCGGGGTCCTCCACCGACTGGGCCGTCGCCCCGGCCAGCGCCATCCCGGTGTTGCCGGTGAGGTCGGCGCTCCCTGGCATCAGGCCGGGCAGCTGGTCCTGGGTGGCGTCGAGGCAGGCCTTGATCGCCTTGCGTGTGGCCAACGGGCCGTCGGCGGGGGAGAAGGACGGGAGTGTCTTCTCCCAGCCGGGCAGGCCGTGACCGGCCAGTGCGGCGTCGTAGCGGGCGCGGTCCCCGTCCCAGGAGGCGAGCCGGGCCTGCCAGTCGGCCCGCATGGCCTGGCCACGGGGGATCGTCGAGCGGTACATGGCGAGCACGTCCTCGGGCACCCAGAAGGTGTCGTCGGCGGGGAGGCCGAGGATCTCCTTGGTCCGCCGGGTCTCCTCGTCGCCGAAGGGGTCGCCGTGGGCCTTGGGCGAGTCGGTGAGGTCCGGGGCCGGGTAGCCGATGTGGCTGCGCAGGATGATCAGGGACGGCCGGTCCTCGTCGGCCCGGGCCCGCAGCAGCGCGGCCTCGAGGGCATCGAGGTCGTTGGCCACGCCGCCGATGTCGTCGACGGCCCACCCGTAGGCGGCGAACCGCTCGGCGGCGTCGTCGTCCAGGCTGAGCTCGGTGGGGCCGTCGATAGTGATGTGGTTGTCGTCGTAGACGTAGACCAGGCGGCCCAGCTGCAGGTGTCCGGCGAGCGAGGCCGCCTCGTGGGAGATCCCCTCTTCGAGGCAGCCGTCACCGGCCACCACGTAGGTGTGGTGGTCGCAGACCTCGGGCGAGAAGTGCGCCCGTAGCCAGCGCTCGGCGATGCCCATGCCGACCCCGTTGGCGAAGCCCTGGCCGAGCGGGCCGGTGGTGACCTCGACGCCGGCGGTGTGGTGGAGCTCGGGGTGACCCGGCGTGGCGCTGCCCCAGCGCCGGAAGTCCCGGAGGTCGTCGAGGGTGAGCCCGTAGCCGGTCAGGTGGAGCATGGAGTACAGCAGGACCGACGCATGCCCGTTGGACAGCACGAACCGGTCACGGTCCGGCCAGTGGGGGTCGGACGGGTCGTGGCGGAGGATCCGGGTGAACAGCACGTGGGCCAGGGGGGCCAGGGCCATGGCCGTCCCGGGGTGCCCGGACTTCGCCGCCCTCGGCGCGTCCATCGAGAGGCCGCGGATGACGTCGACGCCACGCTGCTCGAGCTGGTCGCTCGGGGCAGGGACCAGTGATGACGGGGGGGGAGTGGGCATCGGGGCAAACCCTATCGGCCGGGAACCGGGCCGGGCGACGCCGCGCGGCCCGGTTCACGCGCCCGGAACAGGGCCATCGACGCCGCGAAGCTGTGCACGAAGTTGGTGCCGCCCACCGGGCCGAATTCGCCCGAGGCGAACATGCCCCCGAGTGGCACCGGGCCGAGGGCCCGACCGATGGCGGCGGCGTCGTGGTCGGCCACGTCGAACAGGCGTGTCCCCCGTCCGCTGCACGTGAAGAGCAGCGCGGCGTCGGCGCGGCGGCCGACCAGACTGGCGGCCAGGTCCGATCCCGCGGTCCGGGCGTCACGGACGGCGAACTGCACCACGCTGCCGAGCGGGACGTGGTCCTCCACCGCCAGCGCCCCGGTGGCCCGCTCCACGCCGACCAGTGGTCGGAACAGCAGGTCGGCGCGACCGGGGTCGAGGATCCGGATGTCGACGCAGCGCCCGAGGAGCAGGCCGTTCCCCTCGATCCCGGCGATGTCGGCCCGGCCGAGGTGCTCGGCTATCTCGTCGACCATGCACTCCATCGCCGGCCGGCCGGCGATCTCCAGGACCAGGTTGCGCTCGACCCGGGTGACGGTCAGGAGGCGCCCGAAGGTACGGCACCCCTGGGACACCACTGGGACGACCTCGGTGGCCGGGCCGAGCAGGACGCCGACCGCCCCGGTGCCGAGCACCCGGTCGCCGAGGGCCAACCGTGTCGCCCCCGGACCCGACGCGCCCGACGCGTGGCCGCCGATGACCGGGAGGCCCGGCCGCTCCGACTCCAGCTGGACGGTGAAGTCGGCCATGGGGAAGGTGAACGGGTCGGCCAGGACCAGGAGGGCCGACGGGGCGAATCCGAGGGGGCCGGGCAGCCCGTCGAACGCCCAGGAGTCGTCGGCCAGTCGGGTGGCGGCGAGCGCGACGGGGACGAGCGGGCCGACCCGCCCGGCCCACAGGCTGATGGCCGGGAGTTCCTCCACCTCGGTGCCCTCGCCCACCACCGACTCGGCAGCACACCCGATCAGGCCCAGCGGGTGGAGCACGGCGTCGATGGCGCCCACGACGTCTTCGAGCGCCCCGGCGTGGGGTCGGGTCACGGTGACGACGACCAGGTCGGGACGCTCGCCGACCTGCTCGAGCACCGAGCCGACGACCTCACCGAGCGCCTGGCTGGTCACCGGGTGCCGCGACAGGGCACTGGCGAAGTCCACCGGGGTCAGGAGCCTGCCGAAGTGAACCGGATGTCGAGCGAGCGCAGATAGGTGTGCAGCCCGGCGTCCTGGATCGGCACCAGGTACGCCGGCGCTCCGGACTCGTTGTGGTGGCTGTGCCAGAGGCCGGGCGGGGTGACGAAGGCGCCGGCGGTCTCCCAGTCGACCCGCACCGGGTCCACGATCCACCCCGCCCCGTCGATCTCGGGCCCGACCAGCGTGTAGCAGCCGGGGGCGCAGGAGGTGATGAGGTCGAGGGCGACGCTCTGGTGCCGGTGGGGCCGCTGGACCCGGTCGACGGGCAGCACGCCGAGCATGGCCCACAAGGTGTGGGTGACGGTGAGGGTCTGGGGCTGGGCGGCATTGCCGAGCAGGATGCTCACCCGGTTGCGGTAGGCGGCGTCGGGGTGGTGCTCGACTTCGGCCAGTCGGGCCAGCGAGGTGGCGGCGTCGTACCGGGTGGGGGAGAAGCGGGGCTGGCTTGGCATGACCCCCAGGTAGGCGAGTAGGGGGGCGTCGGTCACCCGGTAGAGGAGCGCGGGCCCGGTCGGGGCCGCCGTGTGCTCCGTGGTGCACCCGGCAGGCAGGGTGACGAAGTCACCGGTGGCCCATGGGATGGTCCCGGTCGACGGCGCCCGGTCCGGTGCCGTCAGCACGAAGGTGCTGGCTCCGGCACCGGTGAGGCAGTAGTAGAGCTCGCTGGTCGCCCCGGGGACGCTGGTCAGGGTGTCGCCGGGGTCGAGCACGACGAAGGAGGCGAGCAGCGCCGGGCTGGTGGCCGGGTAGTCGACGCCGAGCGGGCCCGACAGGTCCAGGGGGACCAGACGGGTGCCGGGGCCGTCGTGGACCGAGGCCGGGAACTGCTCGACCGGGACCCGGGTGATGGCGCCCGATCCGACCGGGTCGGCGGCCGCCGAGTACTCGTGGAAGCGGGCGTCGCCGGTCCAGTCCTCGGCGGCCTGGCCCACCAGGACGACGGGACCGGAAGCGCGGTGTGGATCGATGGCCATGACCCAGTATCGCCGGTCCAGGGCCGGTACCGCCCACGGGGGTATCGTCAGCCGATGGCCGACAAGCGGATCCAGGTGCCCCCGAACTGCGAGCTCACGCTCGGGATGACCTGCGTGGACAAGAGCGAGCCGGGCCGGACGGTGTGGCGCATGCGCGCCGACGAGCGGTTCGCCAATCCGGCCGGCATCGTCCAGGGCGGGTTCCTCGGGGCCATGGCCGACTCGGCCATGGGTTCGGCGGCCGTCACCTACGCCAAGGGTGCGGGCCGGAAGGTGTTCGCGTCGAACGTGGAGATGAAGACGAGCTTCCTGGCCGCGGCACGGGTCGGCACCGTGCTCCAGTGCACGGCGGAGATCGTCTCGGGCGGCGCCCGTGTGGCCTTCGCCGAGGCCGAGGTGGTGGACGATGGCGGGCGCATGGTCGCCCGGGCCAGCTCGACCTATCTGTTCACCGAACGGACGTGAGCAAGGGCGCGACACGGACGTGAGCAAGGGCGCGACACGGACGTGAGCAAGGGCTGGACCCGCGCTGGCTAGAGTTGTGCCGTCCGGGAGCCGGGCTCGCCGTGGAGGCGATGCCCCGGTCATCGACCGGGGGTGGGACCGACATGGGGTCGGCCACCGTCAGCATCCGAGGAGGAACGTGGCGCAAGGTCGCAAGGACGGCAAGCGGGGGTTCGGCGGCCTGCGTGACGAGGGTCAGGAAACCGTCACGCTGATCGTCGAATACGTCAAGCAGGAGACGCTCGACCCGGTCAAGGGCCTCGGGCGCTACGTGCTGTTCGGCGTGGCCGGCTCGGTCGCCCTCTCCATCGGGCTGGTCGTCCTGGCCGTCGGCTTCCTCCGCCTCCTCCAGGGCGAGACCGGCAGCACGTTCACCGGCAACCTCTCGTGGATCCCCTACGTGATCTGCATGGTCCTCGTGGTGCTCATCGCCTTCATCGCCGTGAAGGCCGTCAGCCGCGGCCAGACGCCGAACAGCAGTACCGACAAGGAGCAGGCATGAGCCAGGCCGACCAGAAGATCACCCGCGACCAGATCGAGGCCAAGATCCGCGACATGACCGGCGGGGTGACCGACGAGGTCGAGGGGGCCAAGTCCCAGGCACTGGCCATCGGGCTCGCCGTCGTGGTGGTGTCGGTGGCCGTCGTCTACCTGATCGGCCGCCGTCGCGGCCGTCGGCGGTCGACGATCGTCGAAGTCCGCAGGATCTGAACCGATGGAATCGATCCTCCGCTACTTGCAGGTCAAGGCATTCGGACGCGGCATGCGCGGCTACAACACCGCCTGGTTCGTGGTGGGTGCCGCCGTGTGGATGCTGATGCGGGCCCGTCGGAGCGAGGATGTGGTGTACCGGACCAAGCTGAACCCCGGGGAGCGCCTGATCATCAGCTCGGGCCCGTCGGGCTCGACGTCGAGCTCCGACTCCTGAGCGCCGTGGACCCCGTGGGGGGAGCCGACCCGGCCGACGATGCCCCGGACCGGACCGTTGCACCGGTCCTGCCCGCCGACAAGAGCCTCCTGCGCTCCGGCGAGAAGGTCCTCCTGGTCGACGCCAAGAAGAGGAGGTACTTGCTGACCCTGCGCCCGGACGCGGGGTTCCACACCCACGTGGGGATCGTGGCCCACAACGACCTGATCGGCGCCTACGAGGGATCGACCGTCCCGGGCAGCACCGGTCGGCGCTTCCTGGTGGTCCGGCCCACCCTGTCCGACATGGTCCTGAAGATGCCCCGGGGCGCCCAGGTCATCTACCCGAAGGACCTCGCCGCCATCCTCATGGAAGCCGACATCGCACCGGGGATGCGGGTCCTCGAGGCCGGGGTCGGGTCAGGGGCGCTGTCGATGGCGATGCTCCGAGCCGGGGCCTCGGTCGTCGGCTACGAGCTGCGCGACGACTTCGCCGAACGGGCCCACAGCAACGTGGCCGCCATGGTCGGCGACGACGCCGACTACCGGGTGGAATTGCGCGACGTGTACCAGGGGATCGGGGAGCGCGGACTCGACCGGGTGGTGCTCGACCTTCCCGAGCCGTGGCGGGTCGTGCCCCATGCCGAGGTAGCCCTGCGGTCGGGCGGCATCATCTGCGCCTACCTGCCGACGATCAACCAGACGTCCCACTTCCGCCAGGTCCTCGAGGGCAGCGCGTTCGGCATGGCCTCGACATTCGAGGTGCTCCACCGGACCTGGCACATCGAGGACCGGTCCGTGCGGCCCGACCACCGGATGGTGGGACACACCGGGTTCCTGACCACGGCCCGGCTCCTTCGGCCCGAAGGACTCGGCAGCCGTCCGGGTGTCCCCGGCATCACCGTCGACCGTGCCGCTGCGACCGACGACGGGGCGTCCGACGAGGACGCGGGTGCGCCGGGGAACCTGTTCGCCGGGAGCGACGGTGCACCGGACGACGGGTTGGACCCGGCCGAGGACGACTGACCGTCCGGCGCGGATGGGGTACGGCCCTCGGGGGACGTCGGTGCCGAGGGGTCCGGGGATCAGCCCTGCTCGATGAAGATGCACTCGCCCGGGCACTCCTCGGAGGCCTCGACGACGGCGTCCTCGAGGTCGGAGGGGACGCCGGCCATGCCGGCCGAGCCGCCCGGCTCGTTCTTGACGTCGGCGCCCTCCTTGACGTAGGCGAGCCCGTCGTCGAGCAGGGTGAAGACCGCAGGGGCGATTTCCTCGCAGAGGCCATCTCCCGTGCAGAGATCTTGGTCGATCCAGACCTTCATCAGCTGTGTCACTCCTACATGTCTCTCGGCTCAAACGCGTGGGACCCGTGTCGTCGAGTCCCGGGGGCCGACGGGGTTGCTCCCGACCGCACCTGCATCGGCGTGCCGGGCCCGTTGCTTGACTCATGCTATCCGCGTCGCGGGCAGGGGTAGCCGTCGGGGACGGTCACTCCCGTAGGTCTGGCGTCGGCGCGGGCGGGGGAGGGCGGCGCCTGTCGCCGGGCACGGGGAGCGCCGGAGTCCCGGTCCGCCCGGTGTAGGGTCCCAGACGAGGCCCGACAGCTCGAACGAGGTGATTGCGACGGTTGATTTCGACGATGCCGACGGCCAGGTCCGGGCGGCGGACGAGGATGATCTCGAGACGCTGCGGGCGCGAGCCCTCACCGCCGAGGAGGAGGTCACGGTCCTCCGCCGCCGACTCCAGGAGAGCCCGCGCCGGGTCCAGACCCTCGAGGAGAAGCTGCTCGAGACCAAAGGCCAGCTGGCACAGGCCGTGTCGCAGAACGAGAAGCTGACCTTCACCCTGCAGACGGCCAAGGAGCACGTGGCCAACCTGCGCGACGAGGTGGAGAAGCTGACCCAGCCCCCTTCCGCCTACGGCACCTACCTCGGGGCCAACGACGACGGGACGGTGGACGTCTTCTCCGGTGGCCGCAAGATGCGGGTCTCGCTGCACCCGGACATCGATCCGTACGAGATGAAGCGGGGCAACGAGGTCGTGCTCAACGAGTCGCTCAACGTGATCCTGGCCCGCGAGGGCGAGGGGCAGGGCGAGGTCGTCGTCCTGAAGGAGCTGCTCGACGGAGGCACCCGCGCCCTGGTCTACGGCCGGGCCGACGAGGAGCGGGTGGCCGAGCTGTCCGACGCCCTGATAGGGGTCAAGCTCCGGGCCGGCGACACCGTGCTGATGGAGTCGCGCACCGGCCTGCTGATCGAGAAGCTCGAGCGTCCCGAGGTGGAGGAGCTCGTCCTCGAGGAGGTCCCCGACGTCACCTACGCCGACGTGGGCGGGCTCGACGACCAGATCGAGGCGATCACCGACGCGGTCGAGCTGCCGTACCTCTATCGGGAGCTGTACGCCGAGCACAAGCTGCCGGCCCCGAAGGGCATCCTGCTCTACGGACCCCCCGGGTGCGGCAAGACGCTCATCGCCAAGGCGGTGGCCAACTCGCTGGCCAAGAAGGTGGCCGAGGTCACGGGGAACACCAACACCCGCAGCTACTTCCTCAACATCAAGGGCCCCGAGCTGCTCAACAAGTACGTCGGGGAGACCGAGCGCCAGATCCGCCTGGTCTTCCAGCGGGCCAGGGAGAAGTCGGAGGAGGGCGTGCCGGTCATCGTCTTCTTCGACGAGATGGACTCGCTGTTCCGCACCCGGGGCACCGGCATCAGCTCCGACATGGAGTCGACCATCGTGCCGCAGCTGCTCGCGGAGATCGACGGCGTGGAGACCCTCAAGGACGTCATCGTGATCGGCGCCTCCAACCGGGAGGACCTGATCGACCCGGCCATCCTCCGCCCCGGCCGGCTCGACGTGAAGATCCGCATCGAGCGCCCCAACGAGGTGGCGGCGGCGCAGATCTTCGGCCGCTACCTGACCCCGGACCTGCCCCTCGACGCCGAGGAGGTCCGCACCCTGGGCGGCGGCGACCCGGCCAAGGCCACCCAGGCCATGATCGAGTCCACCGTCGCCGAGATGTACCGCAACGACGAGGAGAACCGCTTCCTCGAGGTGACGTACCAGAACGGCGACAAGGAAGTCCTCTACTACCGCGACTTCAGCTCGGGCGCCATGATCGAGAACATCGTGCGGCGGGCCAAGAAGCTGGCCATCAAGCGGGCCATCGCCGACGAGGGACGCGGCATCCGCACCCAGGACCTCTTCGACTCGATCCGCCAGGAGTACAAGGAGAACGAGGACCTCCCGAACACCACCAACCCGGACGACTGGGCCAAGATCTCGGGCAAGAAGGGCGAGCGCATCGTCTACATCCGCACCCTGATCAGCGACCGTGACGAGACGACCGGCGGCCGCTCCATCGAGCGGGTGGGCACGGGCCAGTACCTCTGACCGGGCAGGGGGTGTCTGCGGCGCCCGGTCCGAGGGTAGGGTCGCCCGCATGGCCATCCCCAAGGTCTGTGGCATCGAGACCGAATACGGCATCCAGGTGGTCGACGGCGACCCGAACCCGATCGCGGCGTCGTCCGTGCTCATCAATGCCTACGCCCATGACGTGGCCCGCCAGCAGATCGGCTGGGACTTCGAGGACGAGGCGCCCGGCAACGACGCCCGGGGCTACGTCCGCGACGGCTCCATGCCGCCGATGGTCGAGACCCACCTGGTCAACACGGTCCTGACCAACGGGGCCCGCTACTACGTGGACCACGCCCACCCCGAGTACTCCTCGCCGGAGTGCCGGGACGCCCTCGAGGCCCTGCGCTACGACCGGGCGGGCGAGCAGATCGTCGTCCGCTCGATGGAGGCGGCCGACCTGGCCGTCCACGACGGGTCCCACCTGGTCGTCTACAAGAACAACTCGGACGGCAAGGGCAACTCGTACGGATGCCATGAGAACTACCTCATGGACCGCGACACCCCGTTCAGCCGGGTGGTGGCCGGCATCACCCCCCACTTCGTGACCCGCCAGCTGTTCTGCGGCGCCGGCAAGGTGGGGTCCGAGACCGCGCTCCACGAGCCGGGAGCGGTCGACTTCCAGCTGTCCCAGCGGGCGGAGTTCTTCGAGGAGCAGGTCGGCCTGGAGACCACGCTGAAGCGCCCCATCGTGAACACCCGGGACGAGCCGCACGCCGACCCGAAGCGCTACCGGCGGCTGCACGTGATCGTGGGCGACGCCAACCTGGCCGAGGTGGCCACCTTCCTGAAGCTCGGGACCACGTCGCTGGTGCTGGCCATGATCGAGGACGACGCGTCGGGGCGCCGCGACCTGTCCCTGGCCGACCCGGTCCGGGCCATCCACGCCGTCGCCCTCGACCGCACGTTCACCCAGCCGCTGCTCATGGCGGACGGGTCCACCGCCACGGCCCTGGCCATCCAGTGGGAGCTGTACTCCCTGTCCCGCAAGTACGCCGACGACCGGGGCCTCGAGTGCCTCGGGGCCGAATCCGTCGGCACCGCCGTCCTCGACCGGTGGGAGGAGGTGCTGAACGGGCTGGAGACCGACCCGACGACCCTGTCCCGCCAAGTCGACTGGGTGGCCAAGCTCCAGCTCCTCGAGGCCTACCGAGACCGGCACGCCCTGGGGTGGGACGACCCGAGGCTGGCCGCCGTCGACCTGCAGTACCACGACCTGCGCCCGTCGCGGTCCCTGTTCGCACGGCTCGACACCGAGCGGCTGGTCGACGGGGCGGCGGTGGCCGCCGCCGTGACCGATCCGCCCCGGGACACCCGGGCCTGGTTCCGGGGCGAGTGCCTGAAGCGCTGGCCCGGGTCGGTGGCCACCGCCAACTGGGACTCGCTGGTGTTCGACCTCGGATCGGACCCCCTCCGGCGCGTCCCTATGATGGATCCGCTGAAGGGAACGGCGGAACATGTCGAAGCACTACTGGACAGTTGCGCGAGCCCGACCGAGCTGGTGGACCGGCTGAGTAGTTGAGACCGGACGGGCGGGCCGGGAGTTGCGGCCTGGCGTCCGGACATGAGGGATCAGGCAGAGGAGTGGAGCGATGGCAGAACGAGAACTGAAGAAGAAGCAGCAGGGGACCGAGCGCACCGACGAGGCCGTCGAGGAGGTCCCGGCCACGTCTGCGACCGGCGAGAAGCTCAAGGCGGAGCTCGACGACCTGCTCGACGAGATCGACGAGGTACTGGAGGACAACGCCGAGGAGTTCGTCCGGAACTACGTCCAGAAGGGCGGCGAGTGACCCCCGTGACGTTGCCGCTCTTCACGACGACCGAGGACCCGGGACCCGACTTCGCCGGCCTGATCCGGCGCCTGCGGGTGCCGGCCCACCCTCCCCTCGGCGCCGGCGCCGCCGCTCCGTCCGAGGGGTTCCGCCACGGAACCACCGTGGTGGCCCTGCGCTACGCCGACGGCGTGGTCATGGCCGGCGACCGCCGGGCCACCGAGGGGCATGCCATCGCCCACCGATCGATGGAGAAGGTCTTCCCGGCCGACCGGTACTCGGCGGTGGCCATCGCCGGTGCCGCCGGACCGGCCGTCGAGATGGTCCGCCTGTTCCAGACCCAGCTCGAGCACTACGAGAAGGTCGAGGGCGTCGTCCTCAGCCTCGAGGGCAAGGCCAACCAGCTCGGCCAGATGGTGCGGGAGCACCTCCCGATGGCCATGCAGGGACTGGCCGTGGTCCCGCTGTTCGCCGGCTACGACCTGGCCCGCCAGACCGGGCGGATCTTCACCTACGACGTGACCGGCGGGCACTACGAGGAGACCGAGTACAACGCCACCGGCTCCGGCGGGCGGGACGCCCGCACCACCATCAAGCTCGGTTACCGGGACGGCCTGGAGCGCGAAGCCGCCGTCGAGCTGGCCATCCAGTCGCTGTACGAGGCGGCCGACGAGGACTCGGCCACCGGTGGCCCGGACCTGATCCGGGGCATCTACCCGCTGGTCGCCACCGTCACTGGCGAGGGGTTCACCGCGGTGCCCGAGGACGAGGTGGCCGAGCGGTTCGCCTCACTGATCGAGCGCCGTCGGACGGAGGGTCGCCAGCCATGACCATGCCCTACTACGTCGCTCCCGAGCAGGTGATGAAGGACCGGGCCGAGTACGCCCAGAAGGGCATCGCCCGCGGCCGTTCACTGGTGGCGACCACCTTCGACCTGGGCATCGTCATCGTCGCCGACAACCCGTCGCGCTCGTTGCACAAGATCAGCGAGATCTACGACCGGATCGCCTTCGCCGGAGTCGGCAAGTACAACGAGTTCGATCAGCTGCGTGTCTCGGGGATCCGTCATGCCGACACCAAGGGCTACGCCTACAGCCGCGAGGACGTCGAGGCCCGGTCGCTGGCCAACCTCTACGCGCAGTACCTGGGTCAGGTGTTCACCCACGAGATGAAGCCGCTCGAGGTGGAGATCCTGGTGGCCGAGCTGGGGAACGGACTTCGGCCGCCGCAGCTCTATCACATCGCCTACGAGGGGACGATCACCGACGAGGACCGGTTCGCCGTCCTGGGTGGCGAGACCGAGGCGATCGTCGAGGCCCTGGATGCGGCGTGGGCGCCCACCTGGACCCTCTCCGAGGCACTGCAGGCCGCGGTGTCCGCCCTGGCCGGCCCCAACCGCACGCTCGTCGCCGACGACCTCGAGGTGGCGGTGTTGGCCGAGGGGAACGGTCGCCGGGCCTTCCGCCGCGTGGTCGACGACGAGCTGGTCGAACTCCTGGCCTGATCCCACCGGATCGCCGGTTGCCGGGTGACCCCGGGTGACCGGAGCATGAACCGGGGCAACGGCCGGCGACCGTGCCGCATGGCCGGGGCACGCCCACGGTACCGTGCAGGACATGGACAAGCGGATCTACGGCTTGGAGAACGAGTACGGCGTGACCTGCACCCTGCGAGGTCAGCGTCGTCTCAGTCCCGACGAAGTGGCCCGCTACCTGTTCCGCCGGGTGGTGAGCTGGGGCCGATCCTCCAACGTGTTCCTGGAGAACGGTGCCCGCCTGTACCTCGACGTGGGCAGCCACCCCGAGTACGCCACGCCCGAGTGCGACGACATCGCCGAGCTGGTGGCCCACGACAAGGCGGGGGAGTGGATCCTCTCCTCGCTGGTCGAGGGGGCCGAAGCCAGGATGCGCGAGGAGGGCATCCGCGGGGACATCTACCTGTTCAAGAACAACACGGACTCGGCCGGCAACTCCTACGGCTGCCACGAGAACTACCTGACCAGCCGACGAGACGACTTCGCCCACTACACCGAGGTGCTCATCCCGTTCCTGGTGAGCCGCCAGGCCTACGCCGGCGCCGGCAAAGTCCTCCAGACGGCCCGGGGCGCGGTCTTCTGCCTGAGTCAGCGGGCGGAGCACATCTGGGAGGGGGTCTCGTCGGCCACCACCCGGAGCCGCCCGATCATCAACACCCGCGACGAGCCCCACGCCGATGCCGAGAAGTATCGGCGGCTGCACGTCATCGTGGGCGACTCCAACATGAGCGAGTACGCCACGTTCCTCAAGATCGGCGCCACCAGCATCGTGCTGCGCATGCTGGAGGACCCGTCGACGGTGATGCGGGACCTGACCCTCGAGAACCCGATCCGCGCCATCCGCGAGATCAGCCACGACATCACCTGCCGGCGTCCCGTCCGCCTGGCCAACGGCCGCGAGATGAGCGCACTCGACCTGCAGGGCGAGTATCTCCAGCGGGCGCGCCGGTTCCGGGACCGCCACGGGCTCTCCGTCCAGGAGGACCGGGCCCTCGACATGTGGGAGCACTGCCTGAAGGGGCTCGAGGCCGACCCCCTGTCGCTGCACCGCGAGTGCGACTGGGTGGCCAAGTACCGGCTCATCGAGGGCTACCGGGAGCGCCACGACCTGCCCCTGCACAGCCCGACGGTGGCCCTGCTCGACCTCCAGTACCACGACGTGGACCGGAGCCGGGGCCTCTATTACCGGCTCCAGCGCCACGACCAGGTCGACCGGGTGTGCCGGGACCTGGACATCACCGAGGCCATGACGACGCCGCCGCAGACCACCCGGGCCCGGCTCCGCGGCGAGTTCGTCAAGCGGGCCAAGGAGAAGCGCCGGGACTTCACCGTGGACTGGGTCCACCTGAAGCTGAACGACCAGGCCCAGCGGACCGTGCTGCTGAAGGACCCGTTCAAGTCGAAGGACGAGCGGGTCGAGAAGTTGATCGCCGGCCTGTGACCGTGCCTGCGTGCCGCCCTGGACCCGCCCCGGCCGTGGGCTAGCGTCGTCTCACTGTGCCCACCGATGCGACCGACCACCCGCCCGCCGGCCCGCCGACCGCGACCGGCTTCCTCGCCGCGCCCTCCCGGTCCGTGGCCACGGCCGCGCCGGACGACGACCACGGCCTGACCGGCGGCCCGTCCAAGGGCGGCGGCTACCGCTGGGTGATCGAGTGGGCCGTGATCCTGATAGCGGTGCTGCTGTGCACCGTGCTGCTGCGCACCTACGTCGTCCAGTCGTTCTACATCCCGTCGCCGTCCATGGTCCCCACCTTGCAGGTGGGGGACCGGATCATGGTCAACAAGCTCAGCTACGACCTCCACGAGGTCCACCGGGGTGACATCGTGGTCTTCAAGCGTCCGCCGCTCGAGATGCAGGACTTCCCGGACCTGGTCAAGCGGGTCATCGGGCTGCCGGGCGAGTCGATCTCGACCAAGGACGGCCACGTCTACATCAACGGGACCCTCCTCGACGAGCCCTGGCTGCAGCCGGGAGCCTCGAGCTACACCGGCGCACTGCCCGACGACCAGTACCCGCAGTTCAACATGCCCGGCCCGGTGACGATCCCGGCCGGCGACTACTTCGTCATGGGGGACAACCGGACCGACTCCGAGGACAGCCGGTACTTCGGGCCCATCCCGAAGTCGCTGATCGTGGGGCGGGCCATGGCCGTGGTGTGGCCGTTGAGCCAGGCCAAGGGCGTCTAGCCAGGCCCCCGGCTCGGCCAGTGGGTGCCGGTCGGGCCCCCGGCCCGGCCCCCGGCGCCACCCCCCGGTACAGTGGTCCGGTGACGTTGCTCAGCCCGGCCAAGATCATGGTCGTCCTGGTGGTGGCCATCATCGTGCTCGGCCCCGACAAGCTCCCCAAGGTGGCCCGGCAGGTGGGGTCGCTGTGGGGCGACTTCCGTCGCCTGCGCCAACGCCTGGAGACCGACGTCCGGGGCAACTTCCCGGACCTCCCCTCCACCGACACCATCACCCAGGCCGTGCGGTCGCCGATCAGCTTCCTCGACTCCCTGGCCGACTCCCATGCCGCCGACAACGACGCGACTCCGCCGGCCGCCGGCGACCGCCGACCACCGGATCCCGAGGGCGACGGTGTCCAGGGCTCGGGCGGTGCCAACCGGCCGCTGGGGGTGGTCCACGCCGACGAGGAGGCGTCGATCCCGGGCGTCTCGATCAGCGACCCCCAGGGCACCGTCCACCGGGTCCGGGCCAGCGGGCCGGCCGTGCCGGACGACCCGTCGATGAATTGACGTACCCGGACTCCTGTCGACCGGGCCCCATGGGCACGGGGGTGTGGCCGTGGCGCTGTCGCTGAAGCGCCGGGCCGAGAAGCCCGAGCCCGACGCCATGACCCTGGTGGAGCACCTCACCGAGCTCCGCCGCCGGGTCCTGGTCTCGGCCGCCGCCTTCCTGGTGATGGCCACCGTGGCCTTCCTCGCGTACAACTGGATCCTCGCCGCCCTGAGGCACCCGTACTGCGAGGTGGCGCCAACCCACTGCAGCTTCTACGTGACCGGTCCCCTCGACGGGCTGGCGCTGCGGATCAAGATCGCCGCCTACGGAGGGCTGTTCCTGGCGTCGCCCGTCTGGCTGTGGGAACTGTGGCGTTTCATCACCCCCGGGCTCAACCCGAAGGAGAAGAAGTACGCCGTCCCCTTCGTCGCCGCCACCATCGGCCTGTTCACCCTGGGGGCGACGGTGGCGTTCCTGATCTTCCCCCATGCCCTGCAGTGGCTGGACTCCATCGGCGGGCCGTCGCTGAACCAGATCCTCGACCCGAACAAGTACCTCAGCCTGATCATCCTGCTGATGGTGGCGTTCGGGGTGACGTTCGAGTTCCCGGTGCTGCTGGTGTCGCTGGAGATGGCGGGTGTGCTCACCCCCAAGCAGCTGTCGTCGTGGCGGCGGTGGGCCATCATCGGGATCGTGGTGCTGGCCGGCGTGATCACGCCGAGCTCCGACCCGTTCTCCATGCTGGCCATGGCCATCCCGCTCTACCTCTTCTACGAACTCTCGATCATCATCGGCAAGATCGTCCGGCGATGAGCCCGGGGGCACCTGCCTCGGGTCAGGCGGGGGGGAGTCCGAGGGAGCGGTTCGAGCGGGGCGTCGGGTTCCGCCTGGACCCGTTCCAGCACCGGGCCATGGACGCCATCGACCGGGGCGAGTCGGTACTGGTGAGCGCCCCTACCGGCTCGGGCAAGACCCTGATCGCCGACTACGCCGTGGCCCGTGCCGTGGAAGCGGGCGGCAAGGCGTTCTACACGACGCCGATCAAGGCCCTCTCGAACCAGAAGTTCGCCGAGCTGTCCGCCCGCTACGGCGCCCACCGGGTGGGACTGCTGACCGGGGACGTCTCCCACCAACCACGGGCCCCGATCGTGGTCATGACCACCGAGGTCCTCCGCAACATGCTGTTCGCCCGGTCGCCGCTGCTGGACGACCTGCAGGCCGTGGTCCTCGACGAGGTCCACTACCTCCAGGACCCCTACCGGGGGTCGGTGTGGGAGGAGGTGCTGGTGCTCACCCCGCCCGGTGTGGCCTTCGTCGGCCTGTCGGCGACGGTCAACAACGCCAAGGACTTCGGCAAGTGGCTGACCTCGGTGCGGGGCACCACCCGGGTGGTGGTCGAGACCCACCGACCGGTCACCTTGCACCACCACTACGCGGTGGCCCAACGGGGCAGGGACGGGATCACCGTGCTGCCGCTCCTGCGCAACGGGGCGCCCAACCCCGACGGCCTGCGGCTGGACGACCGCGGCAAGCGCTCGCCCCACCGGCGCCTGCGGGTCCCGCGACGGACCGAGGTGGTCGAGTACCTGGCCGAGGCGGGGATGCTCCCGGCCATCACCTTCATCTTCTCGCGGGCCGCATGCGACGACGCCACCCGCCAATGCCTCCAGGACGGCGTCCGCCTCACCACCGACGAGGAGCGGGCCCGGATCCGGAGCCTGGTGGAGGAGTCGGTCGAGCGCCTGTCCGACGACGACCTGCGGACCCTGGGCTACGGGCCGTGGTCGGCCGCGCTCGAGGCCGGGGTGGCCCCGCACCACGCCGGCCTGGTGCCGGCGTTCCGACAGGCGGTCGAGCGGTGCTTCTCCGCGGGACTGCTGAAGGTGGTGTTCGCCACGGAGACCTTGGCACTGGGCATCAACATGCCGGCCCGCACCGTGGTGGTCGAGCGCTTCGCCAAGTTCCGGGGATCGGACACCTCTGCGCTCACCTCGGGCGAGTACCAGCAGCTGACCGGCCGGGCCGGCCGGAGGGGCATCGACATCGTGGGGCACGCCTTCGTCCTGTGGAACCAGGCCACCACCTTCGGCCTGGTGGCCCGGACGGCGGTTGCTCCGCCGCCCGACCTGCTCTCCTCGTTCCACCCGACGTACAACCTGGCCGTCAACCTGGTGCGGCGGTGGAGCCGTGGGGAGGCCCACAGCCTCCTGGAGTCCTCCTACGGGCAATGGCAGGCCCCGGCGGGCTCCGAGTCACTGGTGGTGCAGCTGGACCGGCGTCTGGCCATCCTGGACGACCGTGGCTTCCTCGACGGCTGGCAGCTGACCGAGGAGGGCCTGGCCCTGGCCGGGATCTACCACGAGTCCGACCTGCTGGTGGCCGAGGTGCTCCGGGCCGGGGTGCTGGACGGCCTGGAGCCGGCCCACCTGGCCGGGGTGGCGTCGGCCCTCACCTTCGAGGCCCGACGGGCCGGCGACGAGCCCTCGGCACCTCGCCAGGCCGTGGTGGTCGAGCGGCTGGCGTCGGTCGAGCGGCTGGCCGCCGGGCTGCGGTCCGACGAACGCAGGGTCGGGCTGCGGCGGACCCGACGACCCGACGGGGGACTGGCCCGTTCCGTCATCGCCTGGGCCAGCGGAGGGACGCTCGACACCGTCCTGCGCGACGCCGAGGTGGCGCCGGGGGACTTCGTGCGCAACGTGCGCCAGATCGTGGACCTGGTCCGCCAGATCGGCCAGGTGGCCCAGGTGCCCGCCACCCGGGCCAACGCCGACCTGGCCGTCGCCCTGCTGAGGCGGGGCGTGGTGGGCGCCGACGACCCGGCGGGAGTGGGGTCCGCGCCTGGCGACCCGTCCCGGTCCTAGTGTCAGACAGGCATGTTCCCCTACGCCGTGGAATCGTTCAGTGCCGAGGAGACCGACATCCTGCGGCGGTACTTCACCAACCTCGACCAGCCTGTCTTCGCGCTCGTCAACCTGCCCGAGGTGGTCAAAGGGGCGCTGTTCGCCCGATACTCCCGCTCCCACAAGAGCCTGCGCCGACTCTTCCTCGACGAGTTCGTCGGTGAGCTCGACATCAGCGGCGACGCCAGCGTGGACGCCACCGTCGGGCTGAAGCGGGCCGAGGAGCTCTACGAAAAGGTCTTCTTCGAGTACGGGGACGACTCCGTCGCACAGCTCGGAGGTGTCCACCTGGCCTGCGAGCAGGCCTCCAACGTCCTGACCAAGGTGCTGGAGTGGGGGCGCCTCATGGCCTACCTCGAGCAGTCCACCCGCTACATCGCCTACAACCAGCGCCTGACGACCGGCCACTATCGGTACTTCCGGGACACGGGCCTGCTCGACTCGCCGCTGGGCGCCCGCTACGTGGGTGACATGGACCGCATGTTCGACACCTACGGCGAGCTCCTGGAGGAGGCCCAGGCCTGGCTGGTGGGCCGTCACCCGCGCCAGGCCGGCGACTCGGACTTCGTGCACCGCCAGGCCGTGCGGGCCAAGGGGCTCGACGCGCTGCGCGGGCTGCTTCCCGCCGGTTCGCTCTCCAACGTGGGCATCTCCGGCACCGGCCAGTCCTACGAGATGCTCCTGGTCCGGATGCGGTCCCACCCGCTGCCCGAGGCCCGCGTCTACGCCGACATGATGCTGGAGGAGCTCCGCAAGGTGATCCCCTCGTTCCTCCAGCGGGTGGACCGGGCCGATCGGGGCGGTGCCTGGGGCCAGTACCTGGAGGCCACCCGGACCGACACCGCCCGGGTGGTGGGGGAGCTGCTTCCGGACCTGGTGGCGCCCGGCGCCGACCACGTGGGCGGACCGTCGGGTGCCGCCACCGTCGAGCTGCTCGACTTCGACCCCGACGGCGAGGACAAGGTCGTCGCGGCCATCTGCGCCCCCCGCACCACCCGGCCCGAGGCCGAGGTGCTGGACCGGGTGCGCCTACTGGGCGCCGAGGAGAAGCGGTCGGTCCTCCGGGCCTACGTGGGGGAGCGGGCCAACCGGCGCCACCGCCCGGGCCGGGCCTTCGAGCGGACCGACTACCGCTTCGACGTGGTGACCGATTACGGGGCCTTCCGCGACCTGCAGCGCCACCGGATCCTGTCGATCGAGTGGCAGCCGCTCGGTGCCGCGCTCGGATACGACGTGCCCGAGGTGGTCGAGGAGTCCGGGCTCACCGAGCGCTACGTGGGGTCGCTGGAGCGCTCCCGGGAGCTCTACGAGGCCCTGGCCCCGACCTTCCCGGACCAGGCCTCCTACGCCGTGGCCCTGGCCTTCCGCATCCGCTACACGATGCAGATGAACGCCCGCGAGGCCATGCACCTGCTCGAACTCCGGTCGGGCCCCCAGGGCCATCCGAGCTACCGGTGGGTGGCCCAGGAGATGCACCGCCAGATCGCCGAGCGGGCCGGCCACCGGCTGCTGGCCGAGGCCATGTCCCATGTCGACTACGGCGCCGAGGACCTGGAGCGGCTCGAGTCGGAGCGGCGCGCCGAGCAGCGGAGGAATTCGGTGCCGCCAGCAACAAAACCTACAACGCCCTGAACAGGGATGTTCTGAGAACTCCCTGGTCAGAAGGGAGAAATTCCATTTGACGGAGTGCCTCCCGCGTGACGTATGGTGCGGCCAGTCCCAGTCGCCCTGAGAAATGCAACCTGCGGTTACGGCCGCCGGGGCACGCCTCGGGGGGGATGCTGTGAGAGGCGGAGGAAGGCCCAGGGGGTCGAGTAGAAAACACCTTCCCGAGACCATCGGCGCACGCCGGGGGTAGCGGGGAAGTGGTGCCAAAGACCCCTTGGGCCCAACCGCCTGGCCCGCACGAACCACCGTGTGGGCCATGGCCTCGTGGAGAGCTCGGCATCCCGTAGGACCCCTCGGACGCACTTCCGCACGGGCAGGACCCGGCGGACGGCCCGGACGTGCCGTGAAGGGCCCCCGAGGGCCGATGCACCAGGTGTCGGGGCCGAACGGAGCGCCGCGGGTCGACATGCACCACACCCCGGTGGATTCCTGGCATGATCCCCACGCACGGCGGAACGCGAAGAAATCCCACCCGGCACGCGGACCGTGCCGGTCACGACGATTGAACGGAAGACCGGGCCGTCTATGCTCCCGGCCAACTCACCATCGAAAGACCGATATGGCAGAAGACATCGATGAAGTCGAAGCACCGGACGAGCTGATCGAGGCCGACCTCGACGAGCTGGCTGATGACGACGATCTGATCGCGGACGACGTCCTGGCCATCGACGAGGACGACGACGTCGCCGTCATCGACGTCGAGGAAGAAGTCGAGGTCGACGTGCCCGCCGGCACGGCCAAGGCCGTGGCCAAGGCAGCGGGCGAGGATAGCGACGACGAGGAGGAGGAGGAGCCGGACGACGAGGACGTCGAGGCCAGCCTGGACACCATCCTCAAGGAGCGGCTCGTCGTCGAGGAGGTCGAGGACGACGAGGAGTCCCCGGAGCCCGAGGACCGGAGCGGTGACGGCGTGGAGCGGGTGCTTCCCAAGCAGCCCGGCGAGTTCGTCTGTCGGTCCTGCTTCCTGGTGAAGCACGGGAACCAGCTGGCGGACAAGAAGAAGATGCTCTGCCGCGACTGCGTCTGAGCGGAGGCGAGGATGGTCGACACCCCTGACGAGGACGAACCCGAGCACCAGCCGCTGAGCGAGCGGTTCCTCGACCTGTTCGTGTTCCTGCCCACCGGGCTGGCGGTCACCTTGGCCGAGGAACTGCCCCGACTGGCCGAGCGTGGTCGGCAGCGTCTGGGCATGCAGGTGAACTCCGCCCGGGCCGTGGGGCAGTTCGCCGTCAAGGCCGGACATCACGAGTTGAAGAAGCGGTCGGAGGGCCTGAAGCGTCCGACCCTCGCACCGACAGCCGCACCGGCTCCCGGCACTGCGACAACACCGGTGACAGGGGGGACCGCTCCGTCGGGTCCGCCCAAGCTGCGGGCCATCCCCCGACCCCCGGTCGCAGACGCGGCGTCGACGGTTCCCACGGCGGCCGCACCG
>Ga0209048_10001532_pt1 | contig 23640 bp, 24 predicted proteins | sample FrelakmetCRP12CR_FD_187146 | JGI IMG/M metagenome (GOLD analysis project Ga0209048, IMG submission 187146) | Freshwater lake sediment microbial communities from the University of Notre Dame, USA, for methane emissions studies - CRP12 CR (SPAdes)... | ecosystem: Environmental > Aquatic >... | reverse complement strand
CGTCATGAACGAGAGAATGTGACTATCGATGAACCCCACGGACGACCACCTCCGTTCTTAGAACGCCTTGATCAGGAAAATGATGAGCGCACCGCCTGCCAGCACGAACACGTAGTGGTACAGCTTTCCGGTCTGGAGCCGGCGCAGGAGCGATCCGCTGCCGGTCGTCGCGCTCGCCAGGCCGTTGACGGCCCCGTCGACGACGTAATCGTCGAACTTCCCGACGAGGAACGAGGCGAAGACCCCGAGCTGCGCCGACAGGTTCACCAGTCCGTCCACCACGTGCATGTCGAACCAGGACAGACCCCGGGAGAGAGCCTTGGAGCCGTTGACCACCGTCGCCTCGTACAGTTCGTCGAAGTACCACTTGTTCTGCAGGAAGTTGTGGAGCGGCTTCACCGCGTTCACGACGCGGTCCGGGTTGATCCACCCGAAGGAGTACACCACGAAGGCGAGGAAGATTCCGAGGGTCCCCACCGCCACCGAGGAGTACATCGCGTACGTATGGGCCGTGTGCGCGATATGGGCGTCGTGTTCGGCGTCATGCGAGGCCCCCTCATGCGACTCCCCATGCACGACGGGACCCGCCGCGTGGGGAGTCTCGGCCGGGGCCGAAGTCCCATGGGACGGAGCCTGCGCTTGTTTCGCTCCGGCAGGCGAAGATCCATGGGAGGCGTCCGAGGTCATCACCGCGGCGTGCTCCATCGTGGCGACCTTTGCCGGAGCCGAAATCACGGCCAGGTTGGCGACCGACATCGGCTTCTGGACCAGCGTCCCGAACCACCCGGAGTACCAGAAGGAGAAGGAGAGCCCCGCCAGGATCACGAGGGGAACCCACATGCTCGGAGGCGACTCGTGGGCGTGGTCGAACTTGTGGTGGTCCTTCGGCCCGCCGAAGAAGGTGAGGATCACCAGGCGGAACATGTAGAAGGCGGTCAACCCGGCGGTGAACAGGGCGCCGATGAAAAAGATCATGTGCAGCGGGTTCGCGCTCTTCATGCCGAATTCAAGCGCTGCTCCGAGGATCATGTCCTTGGAGTAGAAGCCGGAGAAGCCGGGGACTCCCGAGATCGCCAGGGTGGCGATGAGGAAGGTAACGAACGTGATCGGCATCTTCTTCCGCAGGCCGCCCATCTCCTGGATGTCCTGGCTGTGGACGGCGTGGATCACGGAGCCCGAGCCGAGGAAGAGGCACGCCTTGAACGCCGCGTGGGTGGTCAGGTGCGCGAGCCCCGCCGTGTAGCCCCCGACACCGAGCCCCATGATCATGTAGCCGAGCTGGGAACAGGTCGAGTACGCGAGCACCTTCTTGATGTCGTTCTGGGCCAGGGCGATCGTGGCGGTGAGGAACAGGGTGATCAGGCCGAAGTAGGCGATGAACAGGAACGCGTCGGGGGTGAACATCGGGTAGACCCGCCCCACGAGGTAGACGCCCGCGGCGACCATGGTGGCCGCGTGGATCAACGCGGACACCGGCGTGGGGCCTTCCATCGCGTCGGGGAGCCAGACGTGCAGCGGGAACTGCGCGGATTTGCCGATGGCGCCGCAGAAGACCCCGATCCCCGCCAGGGTCAGCAGCGTCCCGGAGAGCTTCCCTTCCCCGATCGCCAGGAACACCTGGTCGTACCCCATCACGCCGCAGGTGGCGTAGATGATCAGGATCCCGATGAGGAACCCGAAGTCGCCCACCCGGTTGACGATGAACGCCTTCTTTCCCGCGTCGGACGCCGATTTCTTCTCGAACCAGAAGCCGATCAGGAGGTAGGAGGAAAGCCCCACCAGTTCCCAGAAGATGTAGATGAACAGGAAGCTTTCGGCGAGGACCAGCCCCAGCATCGAGAAGGAGAAGATCGACAGGTAGGCGAAGTACCGGCTGTACCGGGGATCGCCGTGCATGTACCCGATGGAGAACAGGTGCACCAGCGTCGACACGATGGTGACCACCAGGAGCATGACCGCGGTGACGTTGTCGATGAGGATTCCCGTGTTGAACAGCGCGCGGTCCCCTACGGTGACCCAGGGGAAGACGACATGGTACCGGAAGTTCGGGTCGTACGCCCGGAAGACTTCGTAGAAGATCCCGATCGACATCGCGAGTCCGATGGCGATGGTCCCCAGGCAGAGCCAGTCCCCCTTGCGCGGCAGCCGCTTCCCGACGGCGATGTTGATGAAGAAGGAGAGCAGCGGGAGGAACGGGATGATGTAGGCGTATCGGATCACCGGCTACCCCTTCAACTGGTCCGCGGCATCCACTTCCACGGTCCCCGTGGTCGAGAACATCCGCAGGAAAATGGCCAGCGCCACCGCCGCCTCGGCCGCCGCGAGGACGATGACGAAGACGGCGAAGATCTGCCCCCCCATCATCCGGTTGAGGAAGAAGGAAAACGCCACGAAGTTGATGTTGGTTGCGTTCAGGATCAGCTCGACCCCCATCAGCACCGCCACGGCGTTGCGGCGGGTCATCACGGTGTAGAGGCCGCAGCAGAAGAGAGCGGCGGCGATGACGAGGAGCTTGTCGAGCGTCATCGCTTCCCTTCCTCCATCTCGCCCTTCTCCTTCGCTGCCCGGTCCGGCCGGGACAGGAGCGCCGCGCCGATGAGCGCCGCCAGCAGCAGCACCGATGCGACCTCGAAGGGGAGCAGGTAGCGGGTCATCAGAAGTTCGCCGATGTCCGCGGTGGTGGGGAGATAGACCCCCTTCTTCACGGCGTAGGGTGTCGACACGGCGGCGTACGAGAGCACGCCGAACAGGACCAGGCAGATCGCCGCGGCGGGAAGGCGGAAGTGGGTGGGGTTGGTGATCTTCGCGTCGGAGATCCGGTTCGACAGGAAGACGGCGAACAGGAGCAGGACGATGATGCCGCCCACGTAGACCAGGATCTGGGTCGCGGCGAGGAAATCCGCGGAAAGGAGGATGTACAGCCCGGCCACGCCGGCGAAGGAGAACAGGAGCGCCACGGCCGCGTAGAGGATGTTCGGGAGGATGGCCACGAGGATGGCCGCCCCCACGGTCATCGCCGCCGCGGCGTAGAAGATATAATCGGCGGGTCCGCTCATTCCTTCTTCTCCCCCTCCTTCGCTACCGTCGGTTCCGATACCGGAGCCTTGGGGGCTGCCTCCTTCGCTGCCTTCGGCTCAACAACCGGGGCCTTGGCCGCTTCGGAGGACAAGTCGGAGGGCTTCGCGGTTTCGGCGGCCTTGGCCGCCTCTGCGACTTTCGCTGCTTCGGCCGCCTTGACCGCCGCCTCGGCCACCTGGCGCGCCACGCGGGCCTTGATCTCCGGCGCATCCTCCGCCGCGATGAAGTGGAGGATCAGCTCTCCGCGGGCCACCGACGCCATCTCGTAGCCGGACGTGTGCAGGAGCGAATTTACGGGGCACACCTCGACGCACAGCCCGCAGAACATGCACCGCCCGATGTTGATGTCGTAGGAGCAGAGGACCATCTTTTTGTCCGCCCCCCGCACCGCCTCGAGGGAGATGCAGTCGATGGGGCACACCTTCACGCACATGTTGCAGGCGGTGCACGTCTTGATGTCGTTGTGGAGGAAGCCGCGGTACCCCTGGGGAATTTCCCACCGCTCCTCGGGGTACTGCAGGGTGACCTCTTCCTTCGGGTCCACGCCGTACCGCGCGGTGATCCGCATCCCCTTCGCCGTGGTGACCACGGCCTCCACGATGTCGTTCAGATATGCCTTCAGGCCCATGGTCTCATCCGAACAGCGAGGCGATCATCCCGGGGATCCCCTTGCCCCGGAAGACCAGGAGCCAGAGGGATACGCCGAAGAGGTTGACGAACGTCAGGGGCACCAGGTATTTCCACGACATCCGCATCAGTTGGTCCACGCGCAGGCGGGGCAGCGTCCAGCGGACCCACATCATGATCAGCACCATCGCGAACGCCTTCGTGAGGAACACGCCGAGGGAGAGCAGGTTCCCCCAGATCCACGGAAGCGTCCCGACGTGGAAGAACGGGACGTTCCACCCGCCCAGGAAGCAGGCGGTGGCCAGCGCCGCCACGATAAACATGTCGCCGAACTCCGCCAGGAAGAAGAGGCCGAAACGGATCCCGGAGTACTCCACGTTGTAGCCGGAGACCAGCTCCGACTCGGCCTCGGGGAGGTCGAACGGGGTCTGGTTCGTCTCGGCCTGCGCCGCCGTGAAGTAGAGGAAGAAGGAGAAGAAGGTGAAGGGGTTGTGGAACAGGTTCCAACCGAAGATCCCGAGCAGCCCCCCCTGGGACCGCACGATGTCCTGCAGCGACAGCGAGCCGGCGATGAGCACCGCGGGGAGGAGAGCCATCCCCACCGGGATCTCGTAGGAGACGATCTGCGCCGCGGCCCGCATGCCGCCGAGGAGCGCCCACTTGTTGTTGGAGGCCCACCCCGCGAGGAGAACCCCGATCACCACCAGGGAGGTGACCGCCATCACGTAGTAGATGCCGATGTTCAGGTCGGCGGCGATCAGTCCCACGCCGAAGGGGACGACCACGAAGGCGGCGAAGGAGCCGACGAAGACGAAGTACGGCGCCAGCTTGAAGAGGAGCCGGTCCGCGTTCGCCGGGATGATGTCCTCCTTGAGGACCAGCTTCACGCCGTCGGCAAGGAACTGGAGGATCCCGTTGGGCCCGACCCGGTTCGGCCCGATCCGGGCCTGGATGTCGCCGGCGACCTTGCGCAGCACCAGCGACCCCACCCCCTCGAACGTCAGGGCGAACACGAGGATGACCGCCGCCACCACCACCATCAGCAGCAGGGTCACCGTCCACAGGGGGACGCCCGCCAGCAGCGGGACGGCGTGCACCAGGGAGAGGGCCAGCGCTTCCATCTTATCGGTCGATCTCCGGGAGGATGATGTCGAAGCTGCCGATGACGGCGACGACGTCGGCGATCATCAGCCCCCTCGTGACCTTCTCGAAGATGCTCATCGTCACGAAGGATCCGGTGCGGATCTTCAGCCGGAAGGGGTTCACCGTGCCGTCGCTGATCAGGTAGATCCCCGTCTCCCCGCGCGGGCACTCGGAGCGGAAGTACACCTCGCCGACCGGCGGCTTGAAGAGGCGGGGCACCTTCGCCCGCACCGGTCCGTCGGGGATCCGCGCGACCGCCTGCCGGACGATCTTGATGCTCTCGCGCATCTCGTTGATCCGCACCATGTACCGGTCGAAGCAGTCGCCGAGCGTGCCGCGCTCCCCGGTGCCGACGCAGACCTTGAAATCGAACTTCGGGTAGACGGAGTACGGCTCGTCCTTCCGCAGGTCGAAGGGGACGCCCGAACCGCGCAGGTTGGGACCCGTCAGCCCGTAGGCGACCGCCTCCTCCGCGGGGATCACGGCGACGTTCGCCAGCCGGTGGACGAAGATCTTGTTGTAGGAGATGAGGTTGTTGTATTCGTCGAGCTTCGGCTCGAAGTAGTCGAGGAACTCCTTCGTCTTCTCGAGGAAGCCCGGGGGGGCGTCGCAGGAGACGCCGCCGACACGGGCGTAGTTGTACGTCAGACGGTTCCCGCAGAGCATTTCGAACAGGTCGTTGACCCGCTCCCGCTCGCGGATGGCGTACAGGAACGGGGTGAACGCCCCCATGTCCGCGGTGTACGACCCGAACGCGATCAGGTGGGAGGAGATGCGGTTCAGCTCGCAGACGATGACGCGCAGGTACTCGGCGCGCTCGGGGACCTCGATCTTCGCCAGCTTCTCCACCGTCCACGCCCAGGCGCAGTTGCAGTTCATCGCCGCCAGGTAGTCGAGCCGGTCCGTGAACGGCATGTACTGGGCGTAGGTGACGCGCTCTCCGATCTTCTCCAGGGCCCGGTGCAGGTACCCGACGTCGGGCACCGCGCGGGTCACCACCTCGCCGTCGGTGGTGAGGATCACCCGCAGCACCCCGTGGGTGCTCGGGTGCTGCGGCCCCATGTTGATCGTCATCTCCTGCGTGGGGAGCGCGTCGGTCCGGGTCGTCATACCTTGATCCCGTGGTAGAAGTCGGGGTACTTGTAATCCTTCCGCAGCGGGTGCCCCTCCCAGTCCTCCGGGAGAAGGATGCGGCGAAGGTCCTTCGAGCCCTCGAACCCGATCCCGAACAGGTCGAACGCCTCCCGCTCGTGGAAGTTGGCGGCGGGCCAGACGTCGTCCACCGTGGGGAGGGACGGGTTCTCGCGGGGGAGCATCGCCTTGAGGCCGATCGCGTGGCGGTGCTTCAGGGAGTGAAGGTGGTACGCCACGGCGAACTTCTCCTTGTAGTCCACCCCCGACAGGCACATGAGGGAGTCGAAGGAGAGCGCGGGGTCGTCCCGTAGAAACCGGGCGATCGCGTTCACCGCAGCGGAGGCGACCACGACGAAGGCGGGGGAGAACCCTTCCGACTGCAGCTCGACGACGGCGTCGCCGAACTTCCCTTTCAGCGTGTCGAGGATCGCCTGCGCTTCCACCGGGTCGGTTATCCCTTCACGCCTTCGCGCCGTAATTCTTCTTCCGCATGATGATCTTCTGGAGCCGCATGATCCCGTCGATCAGCGCCTCGGGGCGCGGGGGGCAACCGGGGATGTAGACGTCCACGGGGATCAGCAGATCCACGCCCTTCACCACGCAGTACGAGTCCTTGTAGAACGGGCCGCCCGTGTTGGCGCACGACCCCATGGAGATCACGTACTTCGGCTCGGGCATCTGGTCGTAGAGGCGTTTCACCCGGTCCGCCATCTTGTGGGTGATCGTGCCGGCCACCAGCATCAGGTCCGACTGCCGGGGGGTGGCGCGGAACACGGCGCCGAACCGGTCCATGTCGTACCGCGACGCGCCCGCCTGCATCAGCTCGATGCCGCAGCACGCCGTGGCGAACAGGAGGTACCAGAGCGAGGATTTGCGCGACCAGTTGACGAACAGATCCGCGTTTCCCACCATGACGTGCGCCTCGGGCCCGAGCCCCGGAGACGGGGCGCTCCCGTGCGCGAGGGGCGCGGCGGGCGGAGGACCCGGACCGGGGGGTTGGCCGTGCGCCGGGTCGGGACTCATTTCGCACCCTTCTTCGCCGGGGTGTCCTGCAGGGTGCGGACCCACTCGAGGTCCCCCTCCTTCCACAGGTACGCCAGCCCGGCGAGCAGAATCACGATGAAGATGAACGCCTCGATGAAGGCGAGGAAGCCCAGCCGCTGGAAGACCACGGCCCAGGGATACAGGAGCGCCACTTCGACGTCGAAGATGATGAAGATGAGCGCCACCACGTAGAAACGGATGTTGAACTGCACCCACGAGGAGCCGTACGGCACCTCCCCGCACTCGTAGGTGGAGAGCTTCACCGCCGAGGGAGCCCTCGGGGCGAACCAGCGCTGGAGCCCGAGCATGAGAGCGACGGTGACCGCCCCCAGAACGATGAACACGAGGACCGTTGCGTATTCGACCAGCATCGTCTCTTCTTGTCCCGCCCTGGGCCGGAAGATGGCGACGAAGCCGCCGCCCGGCGCGATTTATTTACGGCGCGCCGGGGGGAACGGCTTCATGCCTCGGGGATGCGGCTTGTATACAATCGAAACTACGATACTCGGGAATACTTCCAAGTCAACCAAAAAAATCCCGCCCATCCATCGTGCGCCCGCGTCGTATCCGCTTCTCCGCAGGGGGCGTCCCCGGTCGCATCCGGTCCCAGTGCTTCAATTCATCCATCCGCCTGCATTCGAGCGGCGCTGCATCCGCTCCTGCTGCGTTGCGCTCCTTGCGCCGTACTTTCCAGTACGTCTCAGTCGCGCGCCTTGCCGGCGCGGCGCATCGACGCTCTCGGTGCCACGCCAGACGGATGAACTGAAACACTCGATCCCCGTCTCCACCCAGCAGACGTCCCCTGCGTCGTGCCCCCCGTTTGTCCCATAGCGGGGGTACCCCAGGGAGCGCATTCCCTACGGGAGTGGGGTGCGCTCCGCGGTAGCGGGCGCCCGCGATATAATGACGCATGACCCAGGCGTACCCTATCCTCCTCGCGCCGGCGGGGTCTCTCCCCGCGGTCGAGGCGGCGCTGTCTGCGGGCGCCGACGCCGTCTACGTCGGGGTGCGATCCCTCTCCCGGGGCGGCCGGACAGGGCTCTCCCCGGAGGCGGCCGGGGCGGCGGTCTCCGCCTGCCGGCGGGCGGGGCGGCGCCTCCACGCCGCGATCAACGCCATTCCGTCGTCCGGCGAGCTCCCCGCCTTTCTGGCGTCTCTCCATCGACTCCGGGACGCAGGGGTAGACGAGGTGATCCTGAACGATCCCGGCGTGATCGCCCTCGCGCGGCGGGAGATCCCCGGCTGGACGATCTGCGCCTCCGTCGGTCTCTCCGTCCTCAATCCCGAGGATGCCCGGGCGTACCGGGATCTGGGGGTCGACGCCGTCGTCCTCCCCTCGGCGGTCCGGCCCGAAGAGATTCCCTCCATCAAGAAGGCGTCGGGGCTTCGGATCGAGGTCTTCGCGTACTGCCGCCCGGAGTTCCTCCTTCACGGAACGTGCGGATTGACGGGATACGTGGTCGAGGGGGACGGGGGCGGGACGGCCTCCGCGAAACGGGGGGGGAGCTGCCGCCTCGTCTGCCGGAACCTGCCGGTCCCGGCAGCGGCGCACTCCCTCGAGGACGAGCTGCCGGTCTGGATCGCCGCGGGGGTGGACGTCTTCAAGATCGAGGGGAGGGAGCGTTCCCCGCCGGCGGTGGCGGCCCTGGTGGCCCGGTTCCGGGAGAAGCTCGACGCGGCGCGCGCGACCTCAGCGGGGAGATAGGATGTTTCTGAGCTCCGCGGGCAGAGGGATCGGCTTCCAGGAGGCGTCGATCGAGCGGCACGAGACCCGCCCCTCCGCGGCGAGGATCTCCTTCCCCGCCTCCGTGCGGAAGAGGGAGAAGCCGAAGGTGGCGCCCCTTTTTTCGACCCGGACGACGCGGGTGTGCAGGGTCAGCAGGTCGTCGAACCGGACCGGGGCCCGGTAGCGGCAGGCGGTCGCCACGACGGGAAACCCGTAGTTCCGCTTCCGGTTCCGGTACGCGAGGTCGGGGGAGAGGCCGCGGGACCGAAAGAACTCGTCCATCCCGCTCTTGAAGTAGTCGAGGACGGCGGCGAAGTACGCCACCCCGTACGGGTCGGTCTCGCCGAACCGGACGCGGATCTCGATGGTGTGCGAGAGGGCGGACGGCATCTCCCTGTCAGGATCGCCTCTCCCCGACCGGTTGTCAAACGGGCGTAGGCGAGGCATCGGAAAAACGGTAAAGTGAACAAATGACACCGGCGCAGGGAACGAGACAGGACTTGTCCTCCGAAGCTGCCGAGACCATGGTTGCGGAACCGAAGGCAGTGAAGGAGGAGCGCCGGCCCGCGCCGGACCTGAACCTCATCCGGGCGGGTGCGACCGTCATCGCGATCCTCGGCCTCCTCGCGCTCCTGCACTTCGCCGCCTCCGTCTTCATCACCCTGTTCTCCTCCATGATGCTGGCCTTCGCCCTCGAACCGCTGGTCCACCTGCTCTGCGTGCGGACCCCCTTGCGGCGCCATCACGCAAGCGGCATCGTGGTCTTCCTGCTCGTCGCGATGCTCTACGGGCTTTTCTACGCCACGTATTTGCGCGCGGAAAGCTTCCTCGCGGAGATCCCCGCGATCACCGAAAAGATCCGCTCCGCGCCGATGGTCGGGAGCCTCACGAAAAGGGCCGAGGAGCTGAACCGCGTCGCCGCCGAGGCGGGCCGGCGCATCGCTCCCCCGGCGGCGGCCTCCGCGCGCCCGAAAACCGCCCCGTCGGTCGTCGTGCGGGATGCGGAATCGTTCACGGGGGCGCTGTTCCAGGGGCTCGGGTCCCTGAGCGGCGTTCTCTTCGCCCTCGGCTTCATCCCCTTCCTCGTCTACTTCATCCTCGCGGACCGGGAGCCGCTCACCCGGCGGACGCGGGGGCTCTTCCCGGAGGAGCACCGCGCGACGGTGGGGGAGATCCTCACCGACATCGAGCGGATGATGCGGAAGTTCCTCCTCGGGAACGCCGTGATCGCCCTCATCCTCTCCGCGGCGACCGTCCTCGTCTTCCTGCTCGTTGGGCTTCCGTACCCCGTCGTTCTCGGGATCCTGAGCGGGACGCTGAGCGTCGTCCCGTACCTCGGCCTGCCGCTCGCGCTGCTTCCCGGCGTCGTCGTCGGCCTCGTCTCCTTCGAGTCGGGGGGGCCCTTTCTGGTCCTGATCGCCTCGGTGACCGTGCTCCACCTCGTGGCGGCGAACTACCTCACGCCGAAACTGGTGGGCGGAGGGGTGCGGCTGAACGCGACCTCCTCGACGGTGGCCCTGCTCTTCTTCGGCTGGATGTGGGGGGGGATGGGGCTGCTGCTGGGGATCCCGATCCTGGCCGTCCTGAAATGCATCTTCGACAACGTCCCGTCCACGCGGCGGATCGGGATGTTCCTCGGGGACTAACGGGGCACATTCAAAAAAAGCCCGGGGGCATCACGCCCCCGGGCTCCCGTCTCGTCCCCGCGTTGTGAAGCGCGGCTCTCCCTTATTTCTTCTGCTTATCGATTTCCTGCTGGCGCAGGATGCGCCGCAGGAGCTTTCCGACCGCGGTCCGCGGCATCGCGTCGATGAACTCGATCTCCCGCGGCAGCTTGTAGACGGCGATCTTCCCCTTGCAATGCTCGAGGAGCTCCTTCTTCAGCTCCTCGGACGGCGTGACGCCGGGCTTCAGTGCGACGAACGCCTTGGTCTTCTGCCCGATGACCGGGTCGGGAACGCCGACCACGCCGGCGTCGGCGACGGACGGGTGCATCACCAGCGCCTCCTCGATCTCCTCGGGCCCGATCCGGTAGCCGGATGACTTGATCAGGTCGTCCTCGCGGGATAGGAACTGGACGTACCCGTCCTCGTCCATCGTGACCACGTCCCCCGCCAGGCACCAGCCGTCGCGCACGGCGGACTTCTGCTTGTCGTTGTCCTTCCAGTAGATCGTCCCCGTGGGCCCGCGGACGATCATCTTGCCGACCTCGCCGGGCTTGACCTGCTCGAAGCTCTCGTTCACCACGCGCACGTCGTAGCCGGGGCACGCCGTCCCGATCGGGCCGGGCTTGACCTTCTTCGTCACCGCCGCCGAGATGAACACGAACATCATCTCCGTGGTGCCCAGCCCCTCGTAGATCTCGAGCCCGAACTTCTCCTTCCAGTCGAGGTACGTCTTGGCGGTGAGCGCCTCGCCGCCGCCGGTGCAGAACCGGAGGGAAGAGTAGTCGTAGTCTTTCGGGTTGATGTCGACCAGCATCTTCCGGTACGCGGTCGGCAGGGCCGTCATGATCGTGACCTTGTGGTTCTGGATGTTCTTGAACATCGTCACCGGGTCGAACTTCCCGATGAGGGAGACCCCCGCGCCGAACCGGAACGGGATGACTCCCACGGTGGAGTACCCCGCCGCCATCGCGAGGGGCGCCGGGCCGCCGATCACGTCCTTGTCGGTCACCTCCCAGCAATATTTGCCGAACCCATCGGCGACGATCAGCGACTCTTCCATGAAGTGGGCCGTCCCCTTCGGCAGCCCCGTCGTCCCCGAGGTGAAGAGGAGGACGGAAACGTCCATCCGGTCGCGCTTGACCGCCTCGCACTGATCGGGGTTCTTCATCAGGTCCGCGTACGGGACGTACCCCTTCGCCCGGACCTCGTTCTCGTCGCCGCCCACCACGACGAACGTCTTGGCGAACTTCAGGTCCGCCTTCGCGGCCTCCAACTCTCCCAGCATCACCGCGGCGACGATGATCACCTTCGCTTCCGACAGGTTCGCGACGTGAGCGATCTCCGCCCGGGAGAACAGGACCGAGGTCGGCAGGGAAACGCCGCCGATCTTGATGATCGCGAAGTTGCACACGATGATCGGCGGGATGTTGGGCAACCGCATCAGTACGCGGTCGCCCTCCTCCACGCCGAGCTTCTTCAGCCCGTTGGCGACGCGGTTCACGCTGGCCTGAAGCTGCTTGTAGGTGATCCGCGCCTCGTCGGAGTAGATCGCGACCTTGTCGCCGTATTTGGCGGCCGTCTGGTCGAGGAGGACCTCGGTGGAGTTGAATTTCTGCGGGATGTTCCTGAACTCGTCGAGATTGTAGATCCGCTGGGGCCGCAGCTCGGGCGGCGGCAGGTAGCTCTCGGGTATCTTCGCCATCACTCCTCCTTTCGTGAGCGGGCGCGCCGGGCCGTTCCCGGCCCGGCGGCCATCGGGTGGGTATGCGGTGTCACGCCTTCGACACGAGCCCCTGGAGTATCTCCTCGCAGCTGAGCAGCTTCATCAGCTCCCTGTCGCTGCGGGGAAACGCCTCGCTCGGATAGCGGTCCTCGTCCTTCTCGAACAGGAGGAGGGCCGGGACGTTCTTCCCGAAGTCTTCCTGCAGGGCGCCCTTCGCGCCGAACACGGCGCGGACCTGGGACTTGGGGCCCGTCACGGCCGAGTTGTACGTCATGAACGCGACCTGCTGGCCCTTGAGGTCGACGGCCTTCGCGTTGACGCCCTTGGCCGCCAGCTGGCCGACCAGTGCGACGGCCTTCGCGTTGTCGCAGGGGAACGCCGACCCGGGCGGTACCGTGCTGTCGTAGTAGAATTCCACCTTCATCGCTGTGAACCCTCCTTCGTTGAGTATTTTGCGGAAGACATCCGATCCTTAAAAGGCAAAATCCACGGCCGCGCTTGTGAAGACCACAGGGCGGCCGTGGATTTGCCGCGTCGCTAATCTACCAGACCGGCGACGGTCGGTTCAAGGACCTTTTTTCTACTTACAGGACCGCGGGCCCGGACCCTTCATAGTAGCCGCACTCCCCCTCGATCCCGTCGACCTTCGGGATGTTGATATTGTACGGCCATTCGAGCTTCGTGCACTGCCCCATGTAGACCTTGGAGATATGCGGGTCGGTCGCGGGCACGAAGTTGTTGCACTTCGCACAATTCGGAATAGTTGCCACTGTTCTCCTCCTTTGTAAATTTCTCGGTTCTCTCTCCGCCGACCGACCGTTACGTAGCGAATATCTTCGGGCGGCTCCCGACCAGGTCTTCCGGCTTCAGCGGGGAGCCCGACACCGGGTTGCCGCGCTTGCTCTTGGTGATCGGGATCGGCTTCCCCTGGAAGTCCTCCCGCGCCTGCGGCCCCTTGTTGACCTTCGAAAAGTCGGTGATCGTCTTCCAGTCCTTGCTCTGGGCGTATCCGGGCAACTTGTCGTGCGGCCCCGTGGCGGCGGCCGGCGCGGCGGTCCGGGTCCCGTTCACCAGCTGGTATGCCCAGATGGCATCGCAGCCGGCGCACTTGATCTTCCCCTTGAAGTTCCAGAAGGTGAACGGATCAAGGTAGTTCAGCGTCTCGCACTTCGGACATTCCAGTATGAGCGACGTCTCGCGGAAAGGACTGCTCATCATTACCTCCTTTTCTCGTTAGATGATCTCGTTCTTCTCGAGCTCGGCGATCTCGGAGCCGCCGTAGCCGCACAGCTTGGCCAGAACGTGCTCGTTGTCCGCGCCGACCGGCTTGAAGACGTGCTTGATCCGGCCCGGCGTCTCGGACAGCCGGTACGCGACGCCCTGGGTCAGGACGTCCCCGAAGGTCGGGTCGTCGATCCAATGCATCGAGCCCCGGAGGTGCCAGTGCTCCTGTTCCGCCGCCTCGTTGGAGTTCCACACCGGCTGGGAGACCAGGCCGGCGCCCGTGAACGCCGCCCAGACCTGTTCCTTGGTCTTGTCGGCGGCGAACTTCTCCAGCGCGGGGTAGATCTCCGTCTGGGCGACGGCCCCGACGCGGTCCGCGTGGGTCGGGTACTTCTTGGCGAGCTCGGCATTCCCGACGACGCCGCACAGCTTCTTGAAGTCTTCGTCCTTGAAGGCGGAGACGAAGCAGAAGCCGACTTCCTGCTCCTGCGGGTTCTTCGAGTTCGGGTACGACGACTTCCCGCACTTGAGGATCCCGTGGACGCACAGCAGCGGCTCCCAGTTCCCCCACCGCTGGGCGACGATGCCCGTGCGGCCGTAGAGGGCGATGGAGTCGGTCAGGTGCCGCTGGGCGCCGTGCACCTGGGAATACTCGAGGAAGTTCCCCTTGTTCGACACGTTGTCGCGCCAGTAGAGGCAGGCGATGATGTTGAAGGCGGAGATTGCGCCGCCCCAGTAGTCCATGATCCAGATGGTCTGCTTGGACGGCATCCCGCCGTACTCCTTCGGCCACCCGGTGACGGAGAAGCAGCCGCCTTGCGCCTGGCCGAGGATGTCATACGAGGCGCGGTTGCGCCCCGGGCCCCAGCCGCCGAAGCCGCCCATCCACTGGTAGATGACGCGGGGGTTGATCGCGGCGTGCTGCCGATAGCCGATCCCCCACCGGTCGAAGGTGCCGGCCCGGTAGTTCTCGCAGAAGACGTCGCTCTTGGCGGCGAGCCGCTTCATGATCTCGATCGCCTCCGGCTTGTGGAAGTCCAGCGACATGAAGAGCTCGTTCGGGTTCGCGCCGAAGAAGCCCAGCCCCGTCCCCTTGTCCGGCATCCACCGGGAGAGGGGGTAGAGGAACGGCTCGTTGAACGGGGTGGTGTGCCGCATCGGCTCGCCCCGCTTCGGCAGCTCGACCTTGATCGTCTCGGCGCCCAGCTCGGCCAGATAACACGCGCAGGAGGGGCCGAGGATGTACTGGGTGGTGGAGATGGCCCGGACACCTTTCAGCACCTCGGGCTTGTGGAACGTGTCCTTCGTATTGAAGACGGCGCGGCAGTAATCCTCGAACGTCATGTCCTTCAAGGCCTTGTCGACCATTAGATGACTCCTCCCTTCTTCAGGCTCGCCAGCTCCTGCCGGTTCAGGCCCGCGAGGGCGCGGTAGACGTCCTCGTTGTCCTTGCCGACCGGCCGGCCGACCCACTTGATCCGCCCCGGGGTATTGGATCCGATGAAGCTGGAGCCTCCGAGGAGCACCTTGCCGTACTCGCCGTCATCGAGCAACCGCACGTGGCCGCGGTACTTGTAGTGCGGGAACTCGCACACCTCGTCCAGGAACGACACGCCGCCCGACGCCACTTCCTCTTCCTGCAGCGCCGTTTCGCACTGGAACCGGGTGCAGTCCTTCATCCACTCGACCAGGGTGGTGTACGTCTCGACCTGCTGGTAGTGCGGAAGCCGGTCGGTGACGACCCGCAGCTTCGGGTCCTCGCAGATGTGCTGCTCGAGGTGCGGCTTCACCTTCCCTGCGGCCCGCCAGATGCGGAACCAGAGCCGGTCGTGCCCGCCGCCGACCATGATCTGCCCGTCGGCGCAGGGATTGACCGCGTAGATGTTGATCGCGAGGTCCCAGTTCCCGTAGCGGGGACGGACGGAGCCGTCCATCCCGTTCCACGCCCAGTTGTAGTCGATGATCCGGATGACCGCCTCGGCCCCCGTGCACTCGACGAACTGGCCGTGCCCGAGGAACTTCTCCCGGGCGTAGAGGGCCGCCATCACGCCCATCGCCGCGAAGGTGCCGCCGACGTGGTCGCACAGCCACCAGCCGGACCGGGTCGGGGTGCCGCCGAACGACACCGGCGCGCCGGTGCCGTGGACGAAGCCCATCGAGCACTGGGCGACCGGGTCCATCGCGCCGGGCTGATCCTTCAGGGGGCCCCACTGGCCGCGCTGGCCGACCCACAGGTAGATCAGCCGCGGGTTGATCTCGGAGAGTTGACGGTAGCCGATCCCAAGCTTGTCGTAATGGCCCGGGGCGGCGTTCTCGATGAGGATGTCGACCTGCGGAATGATGTTCTTCAGCAGTTTACGCCCCTCGTCGGTCTCGACGTTGAGGGTGACGGACAGTTTGTTCCGGGCCTCGGCCAAGAACCGTGCGCCGCACTTCTCTCCATCCTTGGAGGTGAACATGTACTCTTCCCGGCCGAAGGGGGTCAGTTTCCGCAGTGGGTCGCCGCCGATGGGCTCGACCATGATGACCTCGGCCCCGAGTTCCGAGAAGTGCGAGGAGCACCAGTGTCCGATGGACTGGTTGGCCGTCATGTCCAGGACGCGGATCCCCTGAAGCGACTCGGGCTTGTTGGAGTTGAACTGCTGCCGTACGGCCGACTCTATCCAGAGGTTGTACTCCTTCTTCTTCTCGTCCACCCCGGCATACACCTCTTCCACCGTCGGTGGCGGGATCGCGGGCCAGGGAAGGACCTTGATTTTGGGCCGTTTCTTTTCCGTGCGCCAAGATTCTGCCATGCTTCCCCTCCTCATAGAAATTTGCTTTTCGTGCCTGCTCTGCGTGAAACCTTGGGTTACCCTTGGGTTACCCTTAGGTTACCCTTAGGTTACCCTTAGGTTACCCTTGAACGACGTTCTCTTCTCTCGTCGTTACTCCCCCCTTTCCCTATAGTTTTCAAGGACGCCGCCCCCCTTGATGGAACGATGAAGCGGGAGGAAAAAAGCCGCCGAAAATCGGGATGTTCCACGAAGGGAACGGCGTGGCTTTATAAATGTGTTTTACTGTATATCGCACCGTGCCGTTTCGTGTCAAGCGGTTTTTTCACAGATAAAACGCATTTTGGTCTATCCGTTTACTGCGTCTGTTTAGAACGTTTGAGGATCATCTGGCACCCCACCGTCCCGTAGGCGATCCCGTCCCGGTTGGGGGCGATGAGGGGGACCGAGGAGACGAGCTCCCAGCCGTCTTCCCCGGCCTCCTTCAGCCACCCCATGTCCGCCGTCAACCCTTCCGGCGTGTCCTGGAACATCACCATCCTGTCCATATATTCGAAGATCATCCGTCGCTTCCCCCCCCTTCCGTGGTCGTGGCGGTCACTCCCGCCGCGTCTGCGATCATCCCGCGGATCGCCTGGTACGCCAATTCGCGTTCCTCCCCGCGCTGCCCCGCCATCCGGGCGGACGACAGCGTGACGGTGTCGTAGAGCCGCTTGATCCGCTCCCCCTCCCCTTCCGCCCCCAGGCGCGTGAGGATCGCCCCGTGGTCCGCCACGAACCGCGCGTCCGTGAGCAGGGCGATCTGCACCCCGGCGTCCGACAGGTCCCGCTCGCTCTCCGAGTGAAGGAACCGGGCCAGGTGGCGCGCCATCATCGCGGCGTCCATCAACTCGTTGTCCCGCCGAAGCGCGTCGACCCGGGCCTCCCCGGGCATCAGCTTCCACACGATGTAGTCGACCGGCTTCGTCATCGCCATCCAGCCGGAACCGTACCGCTCGATGAAGTACGTGATCGCCCGGCCGTCCACGCCCGCGGCGACGGCCAGGATCAGTTCCCGCAGCCCCTTCGAGGGCATTTCATAAAAGGAAGGGTACTTCGCAAGGAAGGGGAGGACGATCCGCCGGGTCTCCTCGACGGTCAGCAGGTCGAGGTGGACCAGCGCGGAGAGGCGAAGGTCCTTCAGCGTCATCGTGGCGAGGGTATTCTTCAGTTCCCGAAGGCGGAACTCCGGCGGGACCGCCCGCGGGTACTTCTCCATCGGTGGACCCAGGAGCGTTTTCGGATCGGCGGGAAGTCCCGCCGCGGCCGCCGCCGCCGTGCGGATTTCCCGGAGCAGCGCCTCCCGTTCCTCCTCCGACGTCGCCGCGACGGCCGCCGCGATCCGCGGGGCGATCTCCCCGGCCGCTTCCCGCAGGCGCGTTTCGGACACGGAGCGCAGCCGCTGGAGAAGGTCGAAATAGAGGGAGAACTCGAGGACACCCTCGTTGAAGCCGGGGTCGGGGAGCATCTCGGGGAGGAACAGCATCGCCGCGCGCGCGACCTCGCGGCGCAACTGGAGAGGCGGAACAAAGTCCATGTGCTCCGCGATCCGGGGCCACTTCTCCCGGACCGCCATCTCCTGGTACTCCTCCTGGGTGAGGAAGGGGGGCTCGTGCCGCTCGCCGTCCTTCTTCTTCTCCTCGAGCTCAGCGATCGCATACCGGGTGTAGGCGGGGACGAAGTCGGCGGCGAACGCGCGCATCTCCTGCTCGGCCAGGTGCTCGCTGTACCCGGAGAACATCGTGCCGCGGGTCTCCTCGTCGAGGCAGTCGCCGAAGATCCGCATCGTGAACCGCAGCTGCGGCTCCATGAACCGTTCGAGGTTCCCGAGGATGTTGTTCCCCCGGTCTTCGAGGCGCCGGCTCACAAGCTCGACGTACGACTTCATCCGGACGCTTCTCCGGCGGACGCCCCGCCCTCCCCGCTCTTTTTCCGGAGGAGGTGGAGCATCGCATCCGCATCGAAGGCCAGGGCGCCGCTCTCGTAGTAGAGGTCCCCCAGCCACTCCGCGATGTGCGCCCGGAGCTCCTCGAGGATCCCCCCGTCCGCGTCGCAGACCAGGACCACGACCCGTCGGTCGTCGCCGTCGTAAAAGCGGAAGGCGTATGTCCCGTCAGGCAATTCGTGCAGGTCGATGGCCACCACGTCCTCTACCGCCAGGTCGAGCGCGCGTTTCACGTCGCGGATCGTTCGCACCCCGCCCCGGAAGGCGATCTCGGTCTTCCCTGACCACAGCGGGCCGAACCGCGTTTCGATCTGTTCCTTGTCCTGGATGCTCACACGGATACCCCTTTCACCCCGCCCCTTGGGACGATACCGAATAAAACGAAAAATTTCGGATGCGCGGGGGAAGGTATCCTTGTACCCCCAGGGCGCCCGCCGTGTCAAGCGGTTCTATAATGGCGTTTTGATGATTTTGAAAATCCTGCGGAAATCCCGCTGTTTACCGCTGTTTACCTTGACACCCCGATCCCGGGGGGCTAAAATTCCACCTCTTGCCATGAATCCCATCCCGCGAAGGAGGCCGAACCTCCCGTGCCCCGGCTGACGACGACCACCTCCGGCAAACTGTTCGCCCTTGCGAAAACGATGATCCCCGGCGGGGTGAACTCCCCGGTCCGCGCGTTCCGGTCCGTCGGAGGAACCCCCCTGTTCATCGAGAGCGCGAAGGGCTCCGCCGTCCACGACGTGGACGGGAACACCTTCATCGACTACGTCGGGTCGTGGGGGCCGATGATCCTCGGTCACGCTCCCCCCGCGGTCGTCTCCGCCATCAGGGCGGCCGCCGGGCGGGGAACGAGCTACGGGGCTCCCACGCCGGGCGAGGTCGGGCTGGCGCACCTGATCCGGAAGGCGTTCCCCTCCGTCGAGAAGGTCCGTTTCGTCTCCTCCGGGACCGAGGCGGCGATGAGCGCGGTGCGGCTGGCGCGGGGGTACACGGGGCGGGACAAGATCATCAAGTTCGAAGGCGGGTACCACGGCCACGCCGACTCGATGCTGGTGAAAGCCGGCTCGGGGGTCCTCACCTTCGGCCAGCCCGACTCCCCCGGCGTCCCGGCGGAGCTGGCGAGGCTCACCTTGACCGCCGCCTTCAACGACATCGCCTCCGTGCGGACGCTCTTCGCGAAGAACAAGGGGCAGGTCGCGGCGATCTTCGTGGAGCCGATTCCCGGCAACATGGGAGTGGTCCCCCCGGAACCCGGCTTCCTTTCGGAGCTGCGGGCGCTTGCGAAGAAGCACGGGGCGCTCCTCGTCTTCGACGAGGTGATCTCCGGGTTCCGCGTCGCGTTCGGCGGCGCGCAGGAGCTGTTCGGCGTCGTCCCCGACCTCACGATCCTCGGCAAGATCATCGGCGGCGGTCTCCCGGTGGGGGCCTTCGGCGGGCGGAAGGAGATCATGGACGCCCTCTCGCCGGTCGGCCCGGTCTACCAGGCGGGGACCCTTTCCGGGAACCCGCTCGCCGTGGCGGCGGGGATCGCCGCGCTCACGGAACTATCCCGCAGGGGGGCCTACAAGGAACTGAACGCCAAGGCGGATTACCTCGCGGAGGGGATGGCGAAGGCGTTCGCCGCCTCCGGCGTCCCGACCTGGACGAACCGCGTGGGCTCGATGGGGACGACCTTCTTTCAAAAGGGCCCGGTGACGGACTACGCCTCGGCGAAGCGGAGCGACACGAAACGGTACGCGACCTGGTTCCACGGGATGCTCTCCCGCGGGGTCTACCTCGCGCCGTCGCAGTTCGAGGCGGGGTTCGTCTCCCTGGCGCACACGAAGCGGGACCTCGACCGGACGTTCGCCGCCGCCAAAGCCGTCTTGGCAAACCTGTGATTTCCGCCCTGCCCCTTTTTCCGTTGACGCGTTCCCCGATCCTGTGATAAATATCCGGCGGTTGCCCTCATGAACGATCGACAGGACCGAAAGGCGTTCTTCCGGGAACTGGGGAAGTACAGCGCCCTCGGGCTCGAGATGGCGCTGTCGGTCGTGATCGGCATGGGGATCGGGTACTATCTCGACCGGTGGCTCGGGACCGGGCCGTGGCTGATGATCGTCTGGATCAGCCTCGGGTTCGCCGCCGGGGTGCGCAGTCTCTATCGCGCCGCCGTTCGGTCCGGGAAAGACCTGGAGGGGGACGAGGAGCAGCGGAGGAAGCCCGGTGGGCCGTGACGCCCCGGACCGGTTGTCGCTGCGGTCGCTGACGAACCGGATCTTCCTCTCCGCGGGGCTGGTCCTCGGGGGAATCGGGGTCGCGGTCGCCGCGGGAGCGGCGAATGTCTCGATGCTTCCCGGAGCGGTCTGCGGCGCCGGCATCGCCTGCGGGAACTTCTTCCTTATAAGGAAGATCCTGGAGAAGGCGTTCTCGGGCGGCGGGGCGGTCAACAAGGCGTTCGTCGTCCAGTACACGCTGAAGTTCCTCGGGCTGATCGGGGTGGTCTACCTCGTCGTCCGGTACGGCGGGTTCGACCTGTTGGGTTTTCTGCTCGGGCTCTCCTCGCTCTTCCTCGGAGTCCTCCTCGAGGCGCTGGCGAGGTCGTTCGAACCAAACGCGTAATCGTTTCGCGATCGACGGGGGTAGGGACGATGCGGAAAGGATTCCTCGGGCTTCTGGCCGTCGCGGCGCTGCCGACGACGGCGCTGGCGGCGGGAGGGCACGGGTTCTCCTGGTTCATGATGCTGCCGGGAGGGGAGCGCCTCTTCTACATGTACGCGGCCCTCTTCATCGCCGTGTTCCTGCTCGTCGCGTCGGCCGTGGTCGTCGGGGGGAAGAAGACGGAAGAGATGGTGATCCCCGAGCCCCGCTTCACGCTGCGCAACCTCTTCGAGCTGATCCTCGGGTTCCTCCAGCAACTGGCCGAGGACATCATCGGGCACCACTACAAGAAATACCTCCCGCTGCTGGGGAGCTGCTTCCTCTTCATCCTGTTCATGAACCTCATCGGGCTCATCCCCGGGTTCCTCCCCCCCACGCAGAAGATGAACATCACCGTGGGGCTGGCCTTGACCATCTTCCTGTCGACCCACTACTTCGGCGTCCGGGAGAACGGGATCGCCTACTTCAAGCATTTCCTCGGCCCCGTCTGGTGGATGGCGCCGATCATGCTGCCGATCGAGATCATCTCCCACCTGGCGCGGCCGATGTCGCTCTCCCTGCGTCTCTTCGGGAACATCACGGGCGACCACGCGGTGGTGGCCGGGTTCATGGCGCTCATCCCCATCGTCGTCCCTTCGGTCTTCATGGGGCTGGGCCTTTTCGTGTCGTTCATGCAGGCGTTCATCTTCACCGTGCTCTCGATGATCTACATCTCGGGGGCCGTGACGCACGCGGAGGAGCATTGATCCGGGGGATCCTCCCCGGTCGATGATAAGGGTCTGAAAGGCACCACCCCGGCGGGCGGGCGGAACCACCCGGCGGGAATCATCCTGAAAGGGGGAACACCCAATGTTCCGCAAGTACACTTTCTCTTTCCTCGTCGCCCTGCTCTTCGTGGCAGTGGCGTCGGTGGCTATGGCGGCGGAAGGCGCTCCCGCCGCGGGCGGCGACTCCAACGTGAAGGCCGTCATCGCTCTGGCGGCAGGGTTCGGCATCGCGATCGCGGCGTTCGGCGGCGCGATGGGCCAAGGCAGAGCCATCGCCGCCGGGCTGGAGGGGATCGCGCGCAACCCTTCCGCCCAGAACAAGATCTTCATCCCGATGATCGTCGGCCTCGCGCTGATCGAGTCCCTCGTCATCTACGCGCTGGTCATCGCGTTCGTGCTCGTCGGGAAGCTGTAAGCCGACACGCCGGGGGAAAACGGATCGTTCGAAAAAGGGCTCCTCCGGGAGCCCTTTTTCATTCCCCCGATCGTTTGCTTTTGGGCTCGTACCCCCCGTTTTTCCTACAGTGGGGGTACCCCAGCGGCGCGAAGCTCGTATCGGGGCCCTTCGCAAACGGTACAATACACGCACCATGGGCGATTGGCACCGGCGGGAGATCGCGGACGTCGTTCGGGAGCTTCGGACCGACCCCGGGTCCGGGCTGACGGGCGCCGAGGCCGCGTCCCGCCTGCGGGCGAGCGGCCCCAACGAACTCCCCGAAGGCCCCCCGCTTCGCCCCGGACGCATCTTTCTCTCCCAGTTCGCCTCCACGATGGTGGCGGTCCTCCTTGCGGCGGCCGTCGTCTCCGCGCTGCTGGGCGACCTCGTGGACACCGTCGCGATCGTCGCCATCGTCCTCCTGAACGCGCTGCTCGGCTTCACCCAGGAGTACCGCGCCGAAAAGGCGATGGCGGCGCTGTCGCGACTTGCCGCCCCCGTGGTGAAGGTGCGGCGGGACGGAGGGGTCCGGGAGATCCCCGCCCGGGAGCTCGTCCCCGGCGACGTCCTTCTGCTGGAAACGGGGGACCGCGTCCCGACCGACGCCCGTCTTGTCGAGGGACACTCCCTGCGCACCGACGAATCCACCCTGACCGGCGAATCCGCTCCCGTGGAGAAATCCCCCGAGCTGATTCCCGATCCCGACCTGCCCGTCGGCGACCGGCGGAACTCCCTTTACCTCGGCACCACCGTCGTCCACGGGCGCGCCACGGCGGTGGCGACCGGCACCGGCCGGGATACCGAGCTGGGCCGGATCGCACGGATGCTCTCCGAGGTGCGCCGCGAGGCGACGCCGCTCCAGCGCCGGATGGCCGGTCTCGGCAGGAACCTCGCGCTGCTCGCGCTCGCGATCGTCGCCCTCATCTTCGGGATGGGGCTGTTGCGGGGAGAGGACCCCGTACTGCTGTTTTTAACCGCCGTGAGCCTCGCGGTCGCTGCGATCCCGGAGGGACTGCCCGCCGTGGTGACGGTCACCCTGGCCCTCGGTTCGCAGCGGATGCTGGCGCGGCGCGCCCTGATCCGTAAGCTTCCGGCCGTGGAGACGCTGGGCTCGGTCACCGTCATCTGCTCGGACAAGACGGGGACGCTCACCCGGAACCGGATGGACGTCTCGGAGATCTTCTCCGCGGGGAGGCGGATCGTCTTCACCGCGAACGCCCCCGCGCAGGATCTGCCGTCCCCCCACACCCTCCTCGCGGCGGCGTGCGCCCTCTGCAACGACGCGGTCCCCCCGGCGGCGGGCGGATCGACCCCGCTGGGGGATCCCACGGAGATCGCCCTCCTTGCCGCCGCCGCGGGGGCGGGGCTTTCGAAGGAAACGCTGGAGCGGTCCTTCCCTCGCGTCGCGGAAGTTCCCTTCTCCCCGGAGCGGAAACGGATGACCACCGCGCACGCCGTCTCCGCGGGCGGGATTCCCCTGGCCGACGGGTCGGACCCTGGTCTCTCCGCCGTTTTCCCGAACGTCGCCGGCGCCGCCGGGTTCGTCGTAACGAAGGGGGCCGCGGACATGCTGCTCCCGCTATGCGTCGCGGAATGGACGGAGCACGGCGTCCTGCCCCTCCACCCTGCCGGCCGGGAGCGGATCCTCGCGGAGAACGCGGCGATGGCGG
>Ga0209048_10001531_pt1 | contig 23640 bp, 22 predicted proteins | sample FrelakmetCRP12CR_FD_187146 | JGI IMG/M metagenome (GOLD analysis project Ga0209048, IMG submission 187146) | Freshwater lake sediment microbial communities from the University of Notre Dame, USA, for methane emissions studies - CRP12 CR (SPAdes)... | ecosystem: Environmental > Aquatic >... | reverse complement strand
CCATCGATATGATATTCCTTCAACCAGAATAAAGCGTTCGCAATTAAGAAATTGCGCACCTCGCTGCGGCCGTAATCAAAAACGAGTGTCCCCCATTCTTTATGTTCCCCCTTGCGAGGGTCTTTGTATTCATAAAGATGAGTGCCATCAAAGAATCTCAGAGCATGATTATCCCTAGGAAAGTGAGATGGTACCCAATCCAGGATTATACCAATACCTTGCTGGTGTATATAATCAACAAAATACTGAAAGTCTTCGGGCGTTCCAAAACGGCTGGTTGGAGCATAATAACCCGTTGTCTGATATCCCCAGGATCCATCAAATGGGTACTCGGCAACCGGCATCAACTCGATGTGCGTAAATCCCATGTCTTGTACATATTTTGCCAAAGCAACAGCCAATTCACGGTAGGTCATAAAACGATCTTCTTCAACCGCACCTTCGTTATGTCTTTCAGGTACATGCCGCCAGGATCCTAAGTGAACCTCGTAGATTGAGATCGGTGAATTCAATTGTTGACGCTGCTCTCGCTCGGACATCCATATGCTATCCTTCCAGGCGTGCTGATGGATATCGGTCACGATGCTGGCGGTTTTTGGGCGCAACTCGCTGGCAAAGCCGTAAGGGTCTGTTTTATCGACGGTGTAGTTATTTGCACGTGAATAAATAGCGAATTTATATTGGGCACCAATTTCAACTCCCGGCACAAAGCACTCCCAAACTCCTAGCTCGTGATGCCGCAAGTACATTGGATTCGCGTTGCGTCTCCAATCATTGAAGTCTCCAATTACTGAAACGGCCAGGGCATTTGGGGCCCAGGTCGCGAAATTTGTACCCAAAACACCATTGACATTCCGTGCGTGCGCACCCATCTTTTCATAGATAAGATATTCTTTCCCCTGTCCAAAAAGGTAAAGGTCATCGTCACTAAATAGAGATGGGATTTCTGACTCTAGCATAGAGGTATCATACTGATCTTTATTAAGCTGTGGTTCTTTCATCACTAGCATCCTTTATCGTGGTCTGCGAAGAACGCTTCGCATCATTCAGCATAGCACATGTGGGAAGTACTTTGATGCTCACTTATACGAGAATTAAATAAAGAAATTGATTAGTATACTTTGATAAAAAGAATGTCCACTGTCGTTGAGAGTCTATCAGCTTTACCTTTCTCCTGTTATGTCATACTATCTGAGTAAGCAATATTACAAGCAAGGAGATCATTCAATGCCTTCCTCTAGCGACTGGGATATTTCGCGCGACCTTGGCATTCACCGTGTAATTGAACCCGCTGGATTACTTCCTCAGGCAGCATGGAAGATTGACAATACGCCAATCACGCAATTCTCTGAGACACTTGTCGAGGTACAGGCATTGCATATTGATTCAGCTAGCTTTACCCAAATCGCGAATATGTGTGATCGTAATCCAGAGCGAATGAAGAGACACATTATGAATATCGTTGACCAACGGGGTAAAATGCACAATCCAGCCACAGGGTCAGGAGGTGTTCTAATTGGTACCATTTGCGAACTTGATGATATTTATGGGAAAAAGCACAATTTGACTATAGGAGAGACTGTCATTAGTCTCACATCTCTAAGTTGGCTTCCATTGTGTCTCGAAAGTATTAACGCAATTCACCTGGATCGTTCAGAAGTAGAGGTTACTGGTAAAGCGGTATTCTTTCGTAGTAATCCATTAGCAAAAATGCCGAGCGATCTCCCCCACAACATTGTAGTGGCAGCACTAGATGTAGCAGGTGCGCCCTCACGTGCAGCTATGTTGGTTCAGCCAGGTCAACGTATTACAGTGATTGGAGCAGGAGGAACTGCCGGTCTTCTTACATTATGTGCGATTCGACAGCGCCTTGGTTCAGGTGGAGAGCTTGTCGCCGTCGAGTACAGCGAACAAGCTCTCCATGATGTAGCCTCACTTGGTGTTGCAGACCTGCTAGTGCAAGGGAACGCTACGCAGCCTTTAGAACTCGTTAAAAAAGTACAAGAAGCTTGTACAGGGCGAGAATATCTAGCTAATCTAGCGATCAACGTTGTCAATGTTCCAAATACAGAGTTTGCCACGATACTTTTGACAAAGCCAAGTGGATGTATTCTTTTCTTTAGTATGGCAACGAGTTTCACTGTAGCAGCGCTAGGCGCGGAGGGTATAGCAAGCCAGGTCGAAATGCATATTGGTAATGGCTATATGCCAGACAACGGAGCCATCGCATTACAATTGTTGCGAGATTATCCGGTATTGAGGACGATCTTTACCAGGCGTTTTAGTTAATCAGGTAAAAGAGCATATGTCTACATCTCTTGCTCAGCTTGTAACTGAGGCAAAAATTCATAGTCTCTCACTCATTGGCCTCTCAAAGAATGTTGGTAAAACCACAACAACGAATCACTTATTGGAAACACTGATTGGTGAGAAATACTATCGGTCTGATGAATTGGGACTAACCTCTCTTGGACTAGATGGTGAAACTACAGATGCTTTGACTGGTCTCCCAAAGCCGCACTATGTTCCTCAGTCAGGTTTACTTGTAGCAACTACCGCTGAACTACTAGTTCAGGCTGAAAGTGAGGGTACTCAAGTCGAACGATTGCTGCAGTTGCCAGGGAGAACCGCGCTAGGACCTGTAATACTCTCCCGTATCTTGCATCCTGGACGGGTAATTATTGCTGGTCCGACGTTACTACATGATCTACGTAATACAATAGATCTACTCGGAAGATTGGGTGCCCGTCTAAGTATTGTTGATGGTGCGATTAATCGTCTGGGTGCAGCTGCACCAACAATAACGGACGCCTGCATTGTTTGTACAGGAGCTAGTGCAGCAGCCACACCAGAACTTGTAGCGCGGCGTACTGCTGATATACTAAGACGTATTTCTACACAGAAAACAGGGCATATGGATGCCTATAGGAAGCACATTTCAGAGGATCGGCTATTTATGTTCAATCCCGATAGTGATGAAAATACTATCACTCACTTTGAAGGTAACTCTGAACCACTGCGTGAAGCTGGCTGGATTGCAAGACATATTCAAACTTCACAAAACCCTATATTCGTTCTTCGTGGTGCCTTTACCGAGGAACTCGCGCGGTCTTTACTGGCTGAACTACCTAAGAAGTTTTCACCTGATCATGAAGGAGAACTCATCGTTGAAGATGCGACCAGGATCTTCTGCCATTCAGTTGTATTGCAGCGTCTTTATGAGAGAGGACTGGACATACGTGTGGCAAATTCCATACGGATTCTAGCTCTCACAGCCAATCCGTACACTCCTGAGTATTTATGCTCGTCACAACATCTACTTGATGTACTTGTGAATGAATTAGCGAACAGATGTCCACCAATCATTGATGTTATCTCTGGGTACTCACATGACTAGCGTAGTGTAACCTGGTAACGTAGTTAATCCTGGAGGGGAACAACCAGGAATGCTCATCCATGCTGTTTGCCTCCTGTAAGCTGAGTGGTAGCTGGTCATCTTATGCGGCTCCGATTAGATCAGCTATCAAAGGCTCTTCCAAAATATCACAAGTTTCACACAATTTCTCTAATCCTTACCTGAATCTACTTCAAAACTATGAAAAATTCCCAAAATGAGTTAAAATACGTGATATCCATAGGGAATTGTTGGGAGTTAAAAGGAGAGTACATATGACCATTGATCTTCATCAAATGAAAAATCGACTTGAAGCTAAGCGTGATGAACTGAGAACTAGCATATCTGGGCTAACGGAGGCACATCCTGTTCCAACTGATCCAATTGAAGCAAGCCAAGGACCTAATGATTTCGAGGATATAGCCGTGGACTTTTTAGAAATACAGAAAGAGCAGTCGGTTCTTGTTAATGAGCAAGCTCTATTGACAGAAGTGCTACAGGCTTTGAAGCGTATTGACGATGGGAGGTATGGTTTATGTGTTGCCTGTGGAAACCCAATTCCTGAGAAGAGACTCGAAGTTATTCCCTGGGCAGCTCGAGATGTGAAGTGTGAGCAAGCTTTAGAACAAAGAAACCTGAGTAGAGAAGAGATCTACGAGGAACACAGCTACTAGAATCAGCATAAAAGCATGTATCCTTTTCAAGAAGTGCAAGATCAGGTACAATACAGATGCTTACCGCCGAGGAAAAGGAGAAAATACTTAAGTGAAATACAGGCAAGCGCGTGTCTATGATGCTCTTGCACTTCTGACCGCGATATTAGTTTTAGTCCTTGATCAATGGACAAAGACATGGGTTGTAACAAATCTTTCCCCATCATTCTTAAGTCCTCAACCTCAAATTTCTCTCATTGGGGACTATCTAACTTTATATTATATTAAAAATAATGGAGCTGCATTTAGCTTATTCGCAAACAGCATAGTATTGGTGCTCTTAATCATATTGGCCATTGGAGTGATCGCATATCTTTACATACGCAACATCAATACTGGTGGCCTGTGGTATAAGCTCACATTTGGTTTGATAATTGGTGGAGCATTGAGCAATTTGATTGACAGAGTGCGTCATGGCGGGTACGTCGTAGACTTCATCTCTTTTAATATTCCTCAATTTAATTTTCATTTCGCAATTTTTAATCTCGCCGATGCTGCCATTTCTGTAGGTGTAATATTGCTCTTTATTACCCTCTTGTTCGGAGGCGTACTTAAACCAGAAGAACCCGCAAAGAAGGTGCAAACTGCCCAGAAAACTTCTCTAACCCCACCCTCTGTAACAGGTGGAGAGCTATTGCAGCCTTCGAAAGAACACGATGCACAAAATTAGCTCTGATACATCTAAAGAAACACTTACATTTAGTATTCAAGCAGAAGAGGTAGGTATGCGGCTTGATCGCTATCTCACTCTTGTGTTGACTGGCATTTCACGTACCACAATTCAGCATTTGATAGGGAATGGAGAAGTACTTGTCAATGGGCGTAATGGCAAGTCTGGATATACTCTTAAAGCCGAAGATGAGGTGCAGGTAAAGTCAGTCGATATGCATATTAAGCCCATAAGCATAATACCGCGATCACTTCCACTTGATATCATATATGAAGACAAAGACTTGCTTGTTGTGAACAAGGCTGCAGGAATGGTGGTTCATCCTGCACCTGGTCACCATGATGATACCCTGGTTAATGCCTTACTTGCCCGTTACCCTGACATCACGAGGGCGGATACAGAACCGCGACCAGGAATAATCCATCGTCTTGACAAAGATACTTCAGGACTGATTATCGTTGCTAGAAATGCGGTCACGCATTTAGCTTTAGCGGGCCAGATGAAGCGCCATGAAATAGTCAAACGTTATTTAGCTCTCGTGGAGGGCATTGTTGCATTAGACCGGGGTAGCATCGATGCTCCTATCGGACGGAATCCACGACATCGCCAACAAATGGCAGTCACAGTGGTGAAAAGTAAAGAAGCCCGGACGCACTTCCGCGTTCAGGAACGTTTTAACCGGCATACTTTGCTGTTATTGGAGTTGGAAACAGGGCGAACTCATCAAATCCGTGTGCATTTACAAGCTATAGGCCATCCTATCGTAGGCGATCCTGTTTATGGATCTGGGAGTATCAACCGTGGCTCAACTCTCAAACGTCAATTTCTGCACGCATATCAGCTCAAATTTACTCATCCAACCACGGGGAATGTCTTAAATCTCGAGGCTCCTCTTCCAGGAGATTTGCAAGCCTTACTCGAACAAAAAAGTTTCCTGTAGCCCTCTGGTAAAAACCTGGCAACTGAGGTATAATAATCTTGTCAGTCAAACAGAATTTGAGCGTACTCTATTTCCCCAGTCCTATGTTATTAACCGCTTGTAGCCTGATTGCTAAACATCAGGTTTTACTATTTCACTACTAATCTTCAGGTTTCCTATTACAGATTTCTTCGACGTCTGTCGGTATTTCTTCAATGTTTTTTGAGTAAGAGGAAAGGAGCAACCTGAAAATGCCAGTTTTAGAATCGACAGATGAAATAACTCCACGCAGTGTTTTACGTCATCGGCCAATTGGAGATAAAACTACTTCATCTGGAACGGAGTCAACCATACCAAACAGTACGACTCCTGTTACGCAACGTGCCTCGCGAGTTCGTCCTAAGAACACAGATGTTGCAGAAGATGTGAATGAGTGGCAGCGTGGAGAAGCTGAAGTAACCAGGACTGATCGAAAGACGACCAAACAACAGCATGTGAAAACAACATCGCAGAAACTACCCAAGGCTCCAAATCCAGGTCGGTTACGGAACAAGCGAGAGTCCTGGCAAGGACCACATCCTTTGCTTTATCTGGGTGTTGGTATGATCGCGATGCTGGCTTTATGGACATTACTGGCATCGGCAATAGGTTGGTGGAACACTACTTGGGACGATTTGCATTATGGCCGTCCTCGTACATTCCAGATAGATGCCTTTGCTGGACATAACGAAACGACTGGAACTCCTAGCCATTTTATAGCAATTAATTTAAATGGTCGTATCGAGATCATTGAATTTCCTGGTGGAGATGGCTCTAAAGCTCGCATCTATCTCGGTCCTCAATTGTACGGGACAGGAGATGACTTGATCCCTGTTACGCTCAGTTTTGCTGACCTGAATGGGGATCATCTAGCTGATATGATCATTCACTTCCAGACATCACGCATTGTGTTTATAAATGACCAGGGAGGCTTTCGACCGCTGCGGCCAGAAGAACGGGTGCCTGTACAGCAATTTTTGCAACGTACTGGACAGTAACTCTACTTGAGCTCCATAGATAACAGCTCAGAATCTCTGTCTCTTTGCCTTTGGACAGAGATTCTGAGCTGTTATCTATGGAGCCAGTCATACCATCCTTCATAACTCTCAATAGTATATTAACTCTCTTTTATATTATCCTCAATCGTGGTCAGAGTGGAGGAGGGTACCTTCAATTTAATCTTTTGTGATGCTTTAGGAGTAGACTCAAGTGCCCCACCTTCGTCCAAAAACTCATCTCTGTGTGTTTGACGGTATTGAATCCAGATGACAGTAAAAAATGCTTGAAGCAAACCTGCTGTAGGTGCCGCGAAGATGGCACCAAAGACTCCAAAAAGTTCAGACCCGACAGTCAATGCAATCAACATAATGGCCGGATTAAGCTTGACAGCATTGCCAATGAGACGTGGTGCCAAAAAGTAGCCTTCGAAGAGATGTACGAGTACGAAAAAGGCTAGCACTTCGACGGCCATGATCCATCCACCTTGTGACAGCGCAAGCAGAACTGCGACAGTTCCAGCAAAGATCGTGCCAAGTACCGGAATGAATTCAGTGATAAACGTCAATACTCCCATTAACACTGCAAATGGGAATTGTATAGCAAACAAACCCACACCTACTATAATGCCTATAACAGTGCAAAGCAAAATCTGTCCACGAATGTATCCGCCCACGACGCGCTGGAAAATATCAACTGTCGAGCCGAATTGTCCGCGGCGTGATCTAGGTATTGCACTGCGTATTAGTTCGACAGCACGAGCACCATCGACTAAAAGATAAATGCTGATTACTATTGTCAATAAGATATTTAACATTCCTCCAGCAACCCCGCCGATGATAGGTAATATCCCGCCCGCAAGAGAACCTGCAAGGTTTGACAATGTTCCTTCAATCTGCTGTTGGAGAGCGGTAATTTGAGCCTGTGTTAAACCAACTTTAAGGAGTAGCGCTAGTAGAGTAATCTGACCTCTAGCGTCAGGTCTTAACCAGACTTCAATATTACTTGCAAGTACGCCAATTTGAAAAACAGCTGTACTCACAACCACATAGGAAACGACCCCTAAAATAACGATTACAATCAAGTAAGCAAGTAATATAGCCAGAGGTCGTGGCATGGCTTTGTGGAATACTTCAACGGCGGGAGCAATAGCATAAGCAATTAGGGCTGCTATGACAACCACTAATAGGGAGGTGACAATATGACTAATGCCCCAGAGTAACATTACTGCCAAAGCAAGAGCCGCTAGAATGGTTAGCAAAATGATCAAACGTCTGTTCCAACTTCGTGTAGAGCCAGTGTCAGAGTGAGAGGAAGGCTCAATCCTATTAGATTCCATTAACCTTTGATGCTCCTTTCTTATCTTCATTTTGGCAATTAACGAAGACCAGTATAGCATAGTACTAGTTAATAGGCACGATGTTGGAAACACATAAACATATCAAGCAGACATTTCTTATAGACATTAAAACACATATGCTAAATAAAGCAATTGAAGTCTCCAAATTTCTTCGACATATATTATGAAGAAGTGGAGAAGCTATGATTGAAATACATTGATTTAAGAGACTAATCAGAAACTGGTGCAGATAGGTGCGTGTTTGCCATGAAGACCGATAGATGTTCTTACTCTCGCGTACACAATTACTATCTAATCATATTCATACGATCTGACGTTATTGAATATAGTTGATGATAGAAGTCTTAACTCAAGTTCGGTTTAGGTGCCAAAGCAGCTTGCACAAACTAGTTCAGTATAGTATACTCTCCATGAGAGCAAGTACTGATACACTTTTAGTATCAGTACTTGCTAGCAAAAGAATAAGCGAGGGAAGCACGTATATGAAAAAGAAACGTGATCAGCAAGACGTGTATGATATGATTTCAGTTTCTTCGGAGATCAATATACCCACTGGTGAGATGAAGCCTTCATCTCGCTCTTATGACGATCACTTGGAGTTGGCTGGTCTTATCGCTGATCGACTTGCCCTCACAGACACATTTAGCGAAGCTCACGCAATTTGGACGACCAATACCCGGAGGCGATATCTCAATGACCTGGAGCTTTTCAGCACCTACCTCGGAAGTGCCCGTATCGAGCGCTCTGCAGAGGTCCTTTTTAACGATGCTGAAGCCTGGCGAGGAATGAGCTTTGGTTTGCTCAAAGGGTTCAAGACATGGCTGGAACAGCTAGGCTACGCGACTGGCACCATTAAAGGAAGCATCTCGACTATTCACGTCTTTTGCAGATTAGCTGGCCCAGGCCCTGTAGGAGTTGGAGTGCTGGACGAAGCCTCTCTGGCTGCTATCTTGACAGTCCGGGGAACGAGTGGGAGAAAGGCGCGCAATCTGGATGAGGATCGCAAACGCAGGCAGATACCTACTAGAAAGGGGCGTAAAAGAGCAATGCCAACTCAGATCTCAAAAGTTCAGGCCATCACCCTCAAAAAGGTCACGACACATCCAGAGCGACCCCGTACGCGTGAGCATGATATACTCCTCACCTATCGCGATGCACTATTGATGGGTCTGCTCGTCGAGCACGCATTGCGATGCAGCGAAGTCGCGATGCTCACAATCGATTCAATCGACCTAAGCCGGGGAACGATCAGGATCTACCGTCCGAAAACTGACCGCACCGATATCCAGAAGCTTCATAAGCACACACGGCTAGCAGCACAGGCTTACCTTTCGCAGGTAGGAAGAGTACAAGGGCCGCTCTTTACAGGCTATAGCTCGGAAAAACCCCTGTCCACTCGAGCGATTAATAAGCGTGTCGGGGTTCTCGGCGGCGAGATTGGAATCGCACACCTCTCCCCTCATGATTTACGCCACCACTGGGCCTTCGATGCTCTCCTTAATCAAACTCCGCTCAACGTTGTTCAAACAGATGGTGGCTGGGAAACAGAGTATATGCCTTTACGGTATGCACATCAAGTTGGTGCGGCCGGAGGTGGCGCAATGATTACTGAGGAAGAATAATACTTTACGTTTGTGCAACAATATTATATGGCCCTCGAATTCTTTCTTTGTACTGAAGGGATATGATCCCCCTACTAGTGCCTTGGTGACATGTTATTTTTGTAGTCGATGGCTATAGGAAATAACGTAAAGATATTCCTACTCTCCAGCACCTGCTATAACCCCAGATATTTTATCAACCTCAACTCTACTAAAAGAAGCTGTAACAGCTTGTGAGCTCCCTCCTAAATGAGTGAATAAGGCCACCTGCCCTGATATATAGTCATTATCGATCACATCTCCCACTTTCACGTTGTTAATAAATAATTGTAACTGCGAACCAAGCATAGTCAATTTGATTGTATTGCCTTTCCCTTGTAGGTTAAGAGCCGGGTCGAATTTTGGTCCAAGAAGTATGGATGACTGAGGGTTGTTTCTTGAATCGAGGTATTCTTTAGCAATATCAAAAGTACCGTTACCATTGAGATCAATTCGATAATCGTGTTCAAGGTTTGTATCACCTCGTATATATAAACCAACACTATCATCGACATTTGCCTCGAGTATTGTAAGATCCACAATTATCGTTCCATTATCAAAGGTTGAATTTGTAGGTAAGCTCTCAACCATTGTTGTGCCAACATTAGTATTCACTAATGTCAACGCTCCAGGTTTGACCATTCGATAATACCCTGCTGTGCTTGAAACACTCCAACCTAGAGCATTATTCTTAAACGTATCATAAAACTCTGATTGCGCCGGTGGAGTTTCCAGGTAAATCGATGATAATGTAGGAGTTGGTGTCGGTGTTCCCGTGTTTGTTGCTAATTGAGAACCTTTACCTCTGCTTTTTACTATGAGAAAGAAACTGCTACTACTCATGAAAAGCAGCATAACAATTATAACAATAAATATAATATACCTCATTCTCCTGGAATGACCTTCTTGAGTAGTAGCAGTTTCTTTCTTCTCCTCTTGCATTTTCTTCACTCAATATTCTCTGCTTGCAAATAAATCCGAAGTAATGTACCCTTTTCTAAGTGTTAGACACAGTTTAATAACGCTCCAGGTTTTTCATAAGATACATCTATAAGAAGAAGGGTTGATTCTCACATAATATGAAAATGCTTGCTGCAATGTTTTACGCACCACTGGATGTACGTATGGAACATAGATCAGTTCCTCAACCCGATGAAGGAGAAGTACTGCTGAAAGTTGTCGCTGCAACTACTTGTGGAACTGATGTGAAAACATATCTGCGAGGCCATCCCTTGCTTATCCGTAAGATACCCTCTGGTTTTGGCCATGAAGTTGCAGGCTTTGTGGCAGCAATAGGTCATGGAGTAACCCAATGTGCTGAAGGAGATGCTGTAGTAATTGCAAACTCAGCACCATGTCAACAGTGCTTTTATTGCAAACGCGGAATTTTTAGCATTTGTGAAGATCTGCTATTGCTCAACGGCGCTTATGCAGAATATATTCTTGTTCCGGAACGAATTGTTCGCATGAACCTCTATCACTTGGAACCTGGTATTTCATTTATAGCAGCCGCACTAACTGAACCATTAGCGTGCGCACTGCATGGGGTTGATGCATGCGAGATTACCCAAGGAGATACCGTCGTTGTTCTAGGATCCGGTCCTTTAGGACTATTGCTAACTTCTATAGCCAAGCTAAAAGGCGCACATACGGTTATAACTGGCCGCAATACCAATCGACTCGCACTTGCGAGTCAATTTGGTGCAGATGTGACTATTGATATCAGCCGATATTCACTTGAGGAACAACAAGAAGCTGTACTTGATAAGACAGAAGCCCGGCGTGGTGCCGATATTGTAATCGAAGCAGTTGGTGTACCTGAAACATGGGAATTGGCAGCTTCGCTTGTTCGACCTGGAGGACTGGTTAACTTTTTCGGTGGGTGCCCCTCTGGATCACGAGTGAGTTTCGAGACACGACCTATACATTACAGCGAACTTACTTTCAAAGGGGTTTTTCACCATACACCAGCATACTTTGAACAAGCACTTGAACTCATCCAGGGCCGTCACATCGATGTTGAAGAACTAATCACAGCAAGACTTCCTCTTACCTCTACAGTAGATGCATTAGAATTATTGGTGAAGAAGCAGGGAGTTAAGTATGCACTGATTCCTCCTGATTTTCAGCGAGATCTTCTATCATCAGAAGTCCTTCAGTAATCATCTGGAAATACATCTCAATTACCTCCTGAACGCTCAGCCTTCCGAAAGGTCGAAACCATTGTGCTACTTCTGTACACATTGCAATAATCGCATAAGAGGATATTTTAATATCGGTGTGGCGCAGAACTCCCTGTTCCATCCCTTCATGTAGCAGATCCTGAATCAAATCTTCATAATGATCGCGAAGGGCAAGAATTTTCGCACGATTTTCACCTTCGAGCGCTCGAATTTCAGTATCAATGATAAAAAATTCAGACTTGTATGCAGTATGTAGTTGTATATGATTCGATATAGCTTCATAGAGGCACTGCTTAACTTTATGAGGTTTGCGTATTATACGCTCCAAGTTAGCATTCAACTGACGCATATGAGATTCCATTATCTCGACAAGCAAAGTCTGCTTGCTTGGATAATGATAATAGATACTGGCAGCCTGTATCCCCGCTATTTGAGCGATCTCACGCATAGTTGTCGCATGATATCCATATTCTGCGAACAACTGTACCGCAGCAGCTAAAATTTTATCTCGAACTGAACGATTCTCCGGCTGCATCTAATCATCCTCTTTCCATACAAGATCATATAAGAAACGCATTTTAACAGAAAACTCAAAACGTTAAAAGCTAGTAAGCACGTTTATGCCAAATGGTTTTTACGCTGCCGATCTGCTTTCACTACTGTTGTGGCAATCGCACGTCCAACAGTAATAGGCATATCAAGAACGTCTGCTGCTGAGTTGCTAATATCGGGTCTTGCAGAAATTACCTTGCGTGCTTCAAACTCCATTCGCCGGGAGGTACGTCCGATTCTTGTGATACGTCCGGATGCTTCAACGAAATCACCTGCATATAAGGGTGCAAGGAACTCTACACTTTCGTAACTAACCAGTAAACCTTCATCTCCGTCACAAATAATTGCGAGTTCAGTTGCAACATCACCAAAAAGTGAAAGCATATGTGCTCCATTGACGAGCTGTCCCCCATAGTGGGCGTCATGAGCACTCATTCGTACACGTAACATCGCGCTTATCTCGGTTTGTTCGGGCATTTTTATCTTTCTCCCTGGTTGTTTTTGGTACGTTTTTTGACTATAAGAAAAACGCTTTCAATTTGTCTGACCATGCCTGCTTTGTTTGATAACTGGTAATAGCCGACGCTGGTATCCCACCTATAACCCTAGCCGCTAGGAAATCACCCACGGGGTCTTCTCCTGCTTGCTGGTTTATCTAACGGGAAGCCAGATACTTCAGATTTTTTCTGATTTTTATGACCGCAAAACCTCATGCTATAATCTATAGCCTTTGCATGATTATAGCATAAGGTTCAGAAAAAACGTGGAAACCGCTTCTCCTACCTATTCCCTTTCCAGTTGCTACGATGTCTCCGATCGTAAGGGGTACAGTTATGACACTCGCCGAGTTAATAGAAGAGGCGCTGATGACAAACACCGAGGTGGCCGACGAGGCCAGGTTGTCTGTCGGTACAGTATCTCGCATGGTAAATGGTCATCCAACCTCGCGTTTGTCCGTAAGAAAAGTGCTGAGTGTGCTGAGTCAAAAACTTGGCAGAAAAATCGAGATCAGAGATGTTGAGGGTCTGAATATACCCGATTGATTGGTGTGAAGATGGCGAAAGAGTGAGTATACAAAATTTATGCCCTTATTGATCTAAGAGATGGCACTATACAATGCTTCTTCCTCGTCACCAGTATCCGCAGCGCGCTGCGTCTTCTTGCTCCTCACAACGAACGCTCGTATGCGAAATACATACAGGAGCGCTCGTTTTCTTGACTAGTGGCGACTCTCTTATTCAAACCGACATGATACAATTCATACACTACCATTGCCATCATGCATTATAAAATATCGGGAGTTTGTAATATGCCACCTTATGCTAAAGCACCTCAGCTCACTGGCGAATATATTGCCTATGTATGGGAGACACTCCCACTATTTATACGTCCTACTTTTTTATTACCAAGCCAGGAGCTTTCAAAACAACTTGATTGCAATCTTACCATCGCGAGCGAGACATTTCAATTTACTGGAAGCTTTAAATTTCGTGCTGCTTATAATTTGCTCTCTAGCATTCCACAACAGAGTGTTATCACAGCCTCTTCGGGTAATTTTGGGCAGGCCGTAGCATACGCTTGTAAACTGCTTGGAAAAGCATGTAAAGTGGTTATGCCGAACACTTCTGCCCAGGTCAAAATCGCAGCAGTGGAGTCATTTGGGGGCATTGTAGATTTGATTGATGTGAACAAGATCAGCCGAATCGACCGGGTACAACAGTTAATTTCGCAACAATCTGGCGCATTTTACGCACAAGCTTATGATGATTACAGAGTAGTTGCCGGAAATTCAACATTGGGTAAGGAAATCTTAAGTTACAGCGATTTCGATGTAATCATCACACCAGTAGGAGGAGGTGGATTATGCTCGGGGCAAATCATCGCTCGTGATCACCTTCAAGCTCGTACTGAAATCATTGGAGCAGAACCCTTACCCGGTAATGACGCAGCACAATCATTACAAAATGGCCACCTTATCCGCAATGAACACGAGCCAGACACAATTGCCGATGGTGCGCGTACCTTGAGCCTTGGTGAACTCAATTGGGAAATCATACAACCAGGTATTTCGGATATTATTTCAGTACCAGACCTGGCGACTCTTGAAGCACTTCGACGCTACTTTCTTTATGCAAACCTCAAAGTCGAACCAACAGGAGCTTTGTCTCTTGGGGCTCTGCTTCTTAAACCCGAACGTTTTCATAGAAAACGTGTTTGCTGCATTGTTAGTGGAGGAAACGTAGATCCTATTGTATATGCACAGGCTTTGCTTGAAAAATAGTTTGGATCATTTAGGTGCAGGAAAAATTGCTAGATGAGTAAAAGTTGCCTGAGCTCCAGGAGTAAGTTCAGGTAAATTAGATACAAATAATGCAACAGAGCCCCCTTTATAATTATCATTGGTATAGGTGTAGACTGCCTGTCCATTGACCATCAATGACATAGCTGGTCCTTTAGCGACGATAGTAATGTGATTGACTTGCCCTACTTTTGCTATCGCGGGATGAAGCATATAGCCCTGAACTTTTGTACTTTGTGTTGTGCCGGTAGCATCCAAATATCCTTTGAAAATGGCATAAGTACCATCTCCATAAAGCTCAAAGCGGTAGTATGTACCTAAATTAGTACCCTGGTTTGATGCTCTTATTAAAACACCATATCCGTTATTTGGATCCCCCTTAGTAAGAGTAGCATCAACATCAAGACGAAAATCAGTAAAAATTTTGCCGGGCACTATTTCCCATAACAATTTATTTTGGTCATCTTCAAGGACTAACGAACCTCCACCAACTTTGACCGAAAACTTTCCCTGATAACTTGTTAGATCCCAACCCATATTATTAGTATTGAAAGAATCACTGAACAATGGTACTGCTGTCGGGATAGTCACTACAGAGGGGGTTGTACTCATTGTAGAGGTATTTTGAGAGTGCTGTCTGTAATAAAAGTAACCTGTAAACGCTCCTCCCACAAGTAAAACCATCAGCAATACAATCCCCACAACGAGACCCACTTTAGGTCCGCGTTTCTTCTGAGGCGATTGTATATACCCACCATATGTAGTCGAAGGAGAAGAATAATAAGCATTTTGTTGAGGCTCTACGTAAAAATTATTCACATTCGCGTGCGGATTTTGTCCAGGCATAGGATAGAAGTTGTTTGGATGAGAAGATTGAGGCACATATGGCGTACCATAAACATTATTTTGAGGAGGAGATGTAGATGGTTGTCCCCATTGATTATATTGTGATGGAGTTCCAAATGGTTGTCCCAATTGTGTACCTGAATACTGCCCACCGTTAAAAGAAGCCTGTTGTTGTGAACCTCCCCACTGAATTTGCCTCTGATCAGAAAATGTTCCAGCCTGGGCTACAGGGTTATATGTGCCACAATTCACACAAGTGACTACGTTAAAAGGCAAAGGCGTTCCACAACGCAGGCAAAGTTGTGCAGGTGGGCCTCCAAAGGGTGGATATACTGAGGACATAAAGAATTCCTCCACAAACGGCAAAATTATGCTAGTAGGTTGAATATTACATATCACTTGCGTGCATGTCTACTCTAAAGTAAAAGAGTAGTATCTTTGGGTGATTACTTATTGTCCTTTTTGTTCCAATGACTCCTCTATAAGTTCATACAACCTGCAAGGATGTAGAGGCATTTCTTGTATTCTGATCCCAAATGTTGAAAGTGCATTGTCGATGGCCGAAGCGAAGAGAGCTGGAACTGGAATAACGCCTGCTTCTCCCGCTCCTTTCACTCCTAAAGGATTTAGCGGTGAAGGGGTCTCAAGGTGGTCAACCACAATTGTTGGGATCTCAGTCGCTGTGGGTATTAAATAATCCATGAAACTTGCGTTGGTAAGCTGTCCTTCTTCATTGTATACAAGTCTTTCAAAAAAAGCTCCACCAATGCCTTGCGCAACTCCGCCGTGCACTTGCCCCTCAACTATCATTGGATTAATAATGCGTCCGCAATCATGGACAGCTACATATTTGACAAACGTAACCATTCCAATTTTTGGATCAACCTCAATGATAGCTCCATGAACTCCACTGGCAAAACTACCATGTGGTGGACTATAAAATTCACTCGCCTCTAATCCAGGGGCACCTCGTTCAGGCGGCAAAGCTGGCCCCTGGCGGGAAGCAGCCAACTTCATTGACATCAATTTGCGCGCATTCTCACCATATGCATAACGCAAAGGATTAGCGGAAATAGCAACCTGACCAAGGGTGAGTGAACGATGAGGGGCATCTTTTACAAAAACCTTGCCGTCGGCTAATTCAATATCTTCTGGAGCTGCTTCGAAAAGGTCCGCAGCAACTTTTATTGCTTTCTCACGCACTTTGACAGCCGCAAGATGCATAGCTGAGCCAGCAATGGTCGCAGCTCGGCTTGCGTAGGTACCAACTCCCCAATAAAATGCCTGGGTATCACCTGTAGTCACCATCACATCTTGTGGATGAACACCAAGCTGGTCAGCAACAATCTGTGCAAAGGTTGTACAGTGAGCCTGCCCCTGTGAGGTCACTCCAGTAGAGGCAAAGACACGGCCATCTGACTCCACCCGTACCTGCGCACCCTCGTATGGGCCAATTCCTGTTCCTTCTACATAATAAGCGATACCAAGGCCCAGATAACGACCTTCCTTGAGAGCCTCGGCCTGTTGTATAGGAAAGTTGTCATAGTCCAGTATCATTTTTAATTTATCCAGCCCAGCCTGATAGTTCCCACTATCATATCTTGTAGGTCCACCATCCTGATAGATTAACCCTACATCCCAGGGAAATTCATCGGGATGAATGAAGTTACGTGAACGTACCTCAGTGCGATCCAAATGTAGTTCACTTGCTATGCGATCCATGATGCGTTCCATCACGAAGACCGCATGGGGTCTGCCCGCACCACGATAGGGGCTGACAGGAACTTTGTTCGTGTATATTACTTTAAATTCACTAAAATAATTCTTTAAGCGATATGGACCTGGCAGAGTACATGCAGTAATAATTGGTACGATGATACCATAGGGTGTATAAGCACCTGTATCATGTATAAAGTTATCACGGACCGCTAGCAGGATGCCTTGATCATCAAACGCGTATTCTACCTCGTGCAGTTGACTACGTTCCTGGTTAGCTGAGATAAAGTGTTCTCGTCTGTCCTCGATCCATTTAACAGGTCTACCCAGGTGAATGGCAGCAAAAGGCGTCAAGACCTCTTCGGGATAGAACATCATGATCTTTGGGCCAAAACCTCCACCAACATCAGGTGCTATAACTCGAACTTTATGCTCGGGCAAGTGAAAGATGGCAGCGAGACCATTGCGGATAGGAATAGGCCCCTGAGTAGATATCCAACATGTAAGCATTTCTTCATATGCATCCCAACGTGCCAGAACCCCCCTACACTCCATCGGCATTGCAGCACCACGATCCATCAATAGGGTCTCGCGGATCACATGCGGCGCATTAATGAAAACTGCATCAGGATCGCCTACTGTCTGTATCAGATGTGCTGCGACATTACCTGGCACATCCTGGTGCACTAACGGCGCATCTTCAGCGACAGCAACCTCCATATTGTGGATGACAGGCAAAGGTTCAAACTCAACATCAATTAGATCAAGTGCATCTTCAGCAATATAGCGATCATCTGCCACGACAAAGGCAATAGCCTCGCCAACATAATGCACTTCATTAAGAGCCAACGGTAGTTGGGTGCGCGGCTGTGTCAGTGCATCATGTGGCACAAGCAGAGGAGAAGGCTCAAGCACTAATCCCAGATCGGAGGCCGTGAGCACAAGATGCACCCCCGGTAGTTCGCGAGCAGCACTCACATCAATATTCAAGATACGTGCTCGGGCATGCGTACTGCGCAAAACAGCGGCATGCAATTGCTCAGGTAAATCGATGTCATCTACATAGGTGCCTTTTCCTCGAAGTAGCCGAGGATCTTCGTTTCTTGGAATGGATGCGCCAAACCAACGAGTTGCCATCACAGCACCTCCATCTGTTGTTCACGTAAACGCTCGGCAGCTAGTTTGACTGCTTCAACAATATTCTGATAACCCGTACAACGACAGATATTACCTGAGAGTTCTTGACGAATCTCTTCATCGCTGGGATTGGGATTTTCATGGAGCATAGCATGTACAGTCATAATAATACCGGGTGTGCAGAATCCACATTGTAGCCCGTGTTTTTCCTGAAAAGCTTGCTGAATCGGATGTAGATCACTATTCGTACCAGCCATACCCTCGATAGTCGTCACTACCATACCATTAGCCTGCACGGCGAACATTAAGCATGAGCGCACGGCCTCTCCATTCAATAGAACAGTACAACAACCACAGACACCGTGTTCACAACCAACGTGCGTACCTGTATGATGAAGTTCATGGCGAAGAAAATCAGAAAGGAGCATACGAACTGATACTTTTTGTTTGTAGCGATGACCATTCACCGTCATCGCTATATCGCATTCTTCGGTAAAGAGAGGAGTGATTTCTTCTTGATCTTGCATAGACCTTACTCTTCTTTCCAGCTAGTGACTTTGCCGCTCCCAGGCAGTCCTAAGTACACGTTTCGTTAATTCAGCAGTCAGAACACGTCGATATTCAACGCTTGCATGCACGTCCTCCATATCATCGCTTACCAGCATCCTTGACGCTTCAGCAGCAGCATCAAGAGCAGTTTCATCGAGTGCTGAGCCAACTATGGCAGCCTCAACATCATATCCCCGAATAGGAGCACCGGCAATTCCAAGGTAGGCGATATGAGCGGAATTACAAAGATCATCTGCTGCCGGGTTTAAAACAGCAGCAGCGCCAACTAATGCATAATCACCTGAACGGCGTGCAAACTCCAAAAACGCCCATCCGGTCTTCGGAGAAATTAGGGGAAAACGAACCTCAGTGAGCATTTCACCTGGTTCGAGCGCGGTGGAAAGATAACCCGTAAAGAACTCCTCCGCTTTTATAACCCGCTCACCATGAATACTTTGCACAAGCACTTCTCCATTGAGACAGGTTAGCAAAGCAGGAAGCTCAGCAGCTGGATCGGCATGAGCTACACTGCCTACCACTGTGCCACGATTGCGTATTTGCATGTGGCCGATATGTTTAATGACTTCGACTAGTAATGGATGCTTTTCCTGCACAAGCAACGACCGTTCAACTTGCCTCTGGCGAACAGTGGCCCCAATAGCCAAATAGCCATCTTCCTGCTCTATGTAGTGCAATTCAGCAATGTGGTTAATATCTACTACGTAAGTGGGAGAGGCAAGACGCATATTCAAGAGAGGCACAAAACTCTGGCCGCCTGCTAACACTTTTGTGTCTTCACTATTCTGATCGAGAAGGGCCAACGCCTCATCAAGCATATGTGGAGCGCAGTAATGAAAACGCGGCGGTTTCATGGTTATCACCTTCCCTCAAAAAAAATAATTGGGGTTTCTTTACAAGAAACCTCGTTTGACAAACAGTCACAAATAAGCCCAGAGTACACATCGCGACTTGTATAGCCGCGTATACGCCTCTTTCCAAGAATAAGCATTAGACTAACGCTGTGAAGCGCTTCTGTCAAGCCCTTTTCGATGTAAATCATTGGCCTCTCTATATCCAGTGAGAATATAAAGTGACATAGTGGACGGTTGTGGGTAGAAAGTGCGAGAGGCGAAAACTCAACATTCTATTTTAACCTCGCACTACACTCCAAGCATTCCTCATGATATACTTTCGAATAGGCGTTCTTATTGAATGAGAGTACCAGGAATACAATGCATATGTTTTCTCCCATGGATATTCAAAAGCCACCCTCTCCAAATGAAGATGAATACTTATTTGGTTGGGATCCAACTCCTGGCATTGTCTCTGTCTGGGCCAATCGTGAGGGACAGGCAATTATTTGGCAGCGTTTGGGTGTACATATCGTCTCCACAAGAGAACGCTTTCGCCCCTGGCTTTTTGCCACCTCACTTCAGGACCTTACCCAATTAGAGGTGAAATGAGCGAGGCTGTCACAGCCCGCAAAGTAACTGATGAGCTTTCCTAAAGGAGTAAGTGTTCGTTTCTGTGACATCGCCTCCCTTGTCTTTCCATTCAATCCCTGCTATACTGGCTCGTAGCAGAAAAGTCGTAGCAGAAAGTATCTTCTGGTACCAGTTCAGAGAGGGATCCATCCTCTCCTGGAGAAAGTGGGCTCAGATACAGCACAGGTTTGCCGCCATCAGCGGTCCTTCTCCACAAATGCATGGCAAAAACTCGTACCAGAACTATTTCAAGGGGAAGATGAGAAAAAATGCGTGCATCTTCAAAGATCATTCCCTTCCCTCAATCGGGGGCAGAGGTCTGGATTGATGGGTATCATCAAGCCAAACTCATTCAGAAAGATGCAGCTACCGTCGATGCTTACCTCCGCGTTCTGCGCCAGTTCACGGAGTGGGTTGCCGAGCGTCCAGGCCATGGGAAACACTTTGAGCCGGCACAATTGACGCAGACCTTGGTGGAGTTGTATCTTTCTTCACTCAAAGAGCAGGGCTATAGTGTGAGCCACCGTACACGTGTCAAGTCAGTCATCAACCAGTTTTGCCAGTGGCTGATTGAAGAGAAAGAGGTCTTGAGGCGGAACCCTACCCGTGGGGTAGAGATCAAGGTGCAGCAGATACTCGCTCCCCGTATCCTGTCGCCGGATCAGCGGTTCGTTCTGCGCACCCTCATTGAAAAAGATGGAGACCTCCGTGGCAAAGCCATCTTTGCACTGGGGTATTGGGCGGGATGCCGAGTGAGCGATATCGCGCATTTACGCATGGAGCATGCGCATATCGGGCCCAAGATTGGTTGGGTGCATGTGGGGCATAAAGGGGAGAAGTTCCGTGATATTGATCTGCTTAACGAGGCCCGCCGCCCCCTCTATGACTATCTTCGCTCTGGTGGGCGCGATCAGGTCAGCCCGTACGTCTTCACCTCGCAACGGAATGCACAGCTGACTGAGGCGGGCATTCATCACTGGTTCCGAGCACTGAAACGAGAGGCCAACAAAGAGCAGTGGGAACTCGTAGCTTCCCTCTCGTTTCACGACTTGCGGCACGATTTTGCCCATCGAGCGCGAGAAGCAGGGTGGACCTTGGAGGAGATTGCCTACTATCTTGGGCATATGACCGTGAAAGGCACTCCTGCCATTCAGACAACAGCTCGCTATACCCAGGTGAGCCGTGCCCAGGTCAAAGAGAAGTTACAAGCGCTCAAAGGGTAAGGTGAAAGGGGAACCGTATGGAAGATGCGCTCACTCAGTCGGTGGTTTGCCCTATCGTCGTGGGACGCACAGCCGAACTGACGGCCCTGTATGGCCTCGTTGATCGGACGAAAGGCGGCAGCAGGCACATCCTCCTGCTGCATGGGGAAGCTGGCATTGGCAAATCTCGCCTGGTCGCAGAGGCCAAAGCCTATGCTGTCGATCAAGGTTTCCTCGTGCTCCAAGGGAACTGTTTCCAGGGCGATAGCGCTGCTCCCTACGCGCCTCTACTTGACGTGTTCCGCGCGCAATTCCTGGCTGCCTCTCCTCGCACGCCAGTCCCGCCTGACATGCAGCAACTTGTTCAAATCTTGTCTCGATTCTTACCCGAATTGCCTCTGCTCTTCCCCGACTTAGCCGCTCCAACGGCCTTGCCTTCCTTCGACCCTGAACAGGAGAAGCGGCGCTTGTTCGCGGCGGTCTCTCACTTCTTCGCAACCCAGGCGCGGCGGCAGCCAGTCTTGCTCGTCATCGAAGACCTTCACTGGGGCGATGAGGCAAGCCTTGAGGTCCTGCTCCACCTGGCACGTGCTTGCACCAACCTGCCGCTCCTCTTTGTGCTCACCTATCGAAGCGACGAAGTCTCTCCCGCGCTGACGCATTTCCTGGCTGCCCTTGAGCGCGAACATCTTGCGCAGGAACTCTCGCTGGGGAGTCTCTCGCACGATGAGGTAGCTGCGATGCTCAGGGCTATCTTCGCGGATCATGACGCTGTAGCGGTTGGTCTTCTGGGTCGTATCTACGCACTCACCGAAGGGAATCCTTTTTTCGTTGAAGAGGTGCTCAAATCGCTCCTTGCCACGGGAGAACTTCGCTCTGACGACGGGGTATGGGAGCGGACATTGCTCCTGGGCACACACAGCCAGCATCTGCGCATCCCTCATAGCGTGCGTGATGCCGTCTACCAACGCACCAGGCTCTTGAGCGACCAGGCGAAGCAGGTGTTAACCCTGGCAGCGGTGTCAGGGCAACGCTTTGATATTGCCTTGCTTGCACACATGCTGCATGAGGATGAGTCCCATATGCTGCTGCTCATCAAAGAACTCATCGCCGCCCAATTCGTCATTGAAGACTCGGAAGAGCTGTTTGCATTTCGCCACGCGCTGACACGGCAGGCAGTGTACGCCGAACTGCTCGCGCGTGAGCGCACGTTGCTGCATCAAACGATGGCAGCTACCATCGAGCAGCACACCTCTTCCTCCCTCCTGGATCCGCACCTGCCAGAGCTGGCCTATCACTTCTTCGAGGGAGGCGTCTGGGCTAAGGCAATAGAGTATGGACAGCGCGCTGGGGAACAGGCACTCGCCCTCTATGCACCACGCGCTGCTCTCGAACACTTTACCCGAGCTATACATGCGCTCTCCCATCTTCCCGATCCTCCATCTGCCACGCTCTATCGCGCACGTGGTCAGGCGCACGAAACGCTGGGAGAGTTTGAACAGGCAAGAGCCGATTATCAGCGCGCCCTGGCCATCGGGCAGGAGACAGGCGAGGCGACGATGGAGTGGCAAAGCCTCCTGGACCTGGGTATTCTCTGGGCAGAACGCGACTATACGCAAAGCGGCCAGTGGTTTCGGCGCGCCCTCGACCTGGCAGCAGCACTCTCTGACCCAAAACTCCACGCTCACAGCCTCAATCGGCTCGGCAACTGGCTTGTCAATACCGGGCAGGCCGAGGAGGGTGTTCGTTGCCACCAGGAAGCGCTCACCCTGTTCGAGGCACAAGACGATCGTCAGGGGAGAGCTGAAACCCTCGACCTCATTGGGATGGGATACGGGATCTTTGGAGATACGGTACGTGCGGTAGAGCATCTGGGACAGGCGATTGCGCTCTTTCGCACGCTCGACGACCGTGCGCACCTGATCTCTAGTCTTCCTACTC
>Ga0209048_10001530_pt1 | contig 23666 bp, 14 predicted proteins | sample FrelakmetCRP12CR_FD_187146 | JGI IMG/M metagenome (GOLD analysis project Ga0209048, IMG submission 187146) | Freshwater lake sediment microbial communities from the University of Notre Dame, USA, for methane emissions studies - CRP12 CR (SPAdes)... | ecosystem: Environmental > Aquatic >... | reverse complement strand
CAACCAGGCGACGTTCGAGAAGAGAATGAGGGATGCGCAGTTTCGCGGGAGCACGTTAGGTGCGGTGGAGTGCCAAGGCGAAACGTGCCGGGTGGATGCGACGATGACCTACGACCACCAGATGATGAAAGGCGTCACGACGCCGGTTCAGGAAACCTGGATCATCGATGGTGGACAGGCTTGGTACGTGTGGCCGCAGTAAAGAACACGGGGAACCGTTGCAAAATCTCCACAAGGGGGGCTTCGAGCGGGTACGAAATCATTTGGACAGGTGGGGCAAGCTGTAATACCATACTCAATGCTGTAGGGATTTGGTGATCACATTTCTTTCGCAAACAGAGGAGTCACGAACAACCATGAACGCATTCAAGAGGAAGTCGCTGTACGCCACCCTCGCGGGGATCGGCACATTGGCTGCGGCCGGCGCTGTGCAGGCGGTGAACGTCAACCCGGATGGCACCGGCCAGGTCCTGATCTATCCCTACTACACAGTCCGTACGATCGGTGCCGCGCCCGGTTCGCCGTACAACTCGCTGATGTCGGTCGTGAACTCGACCGCCTCGGCGAAAGCGGTCAAGGTTCGCTTCATCGAAGGCAAGAACAGCCGGGAAGTGCTTGACTTCAACCTCTTCCTGTCCGCGAAGGACGTCTGGACCGCTGCGGTCCTGCCGGTCGGTGCTGGCGCTGGCGTGACGACCGCTGACGTCTCCTGCACGGCGCCCAAGGTCACGGGCACGATTCCGTTCGTCGCGTCGGCCTATCAGGGCGACGGCGGCGGCGACGGCATCGAGCGGACGACCGAAGGCTACGTCGAGATCATCGAAATGGGCACGATCCTGGCGGGCAGCAAGACGGAAGCCGGCGTCACCCACGTTTCCGGCGTGCCGACGTGCAAGGACATCGACGACGTCAGCGTCACCGCCGCGATCCGCAACCCCACGGGCGGCCTTTTCGGCGGCATGTCCCTCGTCAACGTGCTGGCGGGTGTCGACATCTCGACCAACGCCGTCGCACTCGACGCATTCCGTACGACGGGCAAGTACGACCTGCCGGGCGACATCAAGCCCGACCTGCGCGACGTCAGCCCGGCGACCGCCGTGCTGTTCGATGGCGTCGTGGTTCGTTCGGCCACGGGCTTTGCCCAGCCGGTCGACGCCGTCTCGGCGCTGTTCATGATGAACCACGTCTACAACGAATACGTGCTGGATAACGTCACCAAGTCGGGCACCGACTGGGTCGTCACGATGCCGACGAAGCGTTACTACTACAACGCCAACGGCTCGGTGAATTACCTGTTCCAGCGCAACTTCGTCACGAACGCCTGCGACGACATCCTCCTCGGCCGTTGGGACCGCGAAGAGCAGACCCCGACGGTGACGCCGGGCTTCTCGCCGCCGCCGCCGGCCGGCAAGGCTGCCGCGCTGTGCTATGAGGCGAATGTCCTGTCGTTCAAGAGCACCGCCTCCGGGTCGCCGGGAACCAACAACATCCTCGGTTCCGCGAACAACCTGACGGCCGAAACGCCGTACCAGAACGGCTGGGCCGACCTGACGTTCGGCGCGGTGTCGAGCTTCCAGGGGGCGTTCGCGCACTCGCTGCCGGCCTCGGCGATCACCACCATCACCATCGCCCCGCCCACGCAGGCGACGGCAGCGGGGACTTTCATCGGTCTGCCGGTGATCGGGTTCGCGGCACAGACGTTCACGAACGGCACGCTGACGGTTCCGGTCACGGGCGGCACGTCGCTCGTCCAGGCGAACTACGCCGGAACGTTCGTGCACCGCGGTACGCGTCTGGTCCAGTAACGCTTGCAGCAAAGTCGTATCGAGGGCGGGGAGCGATCCCCGCCCTTTTTTCTTCCGGTGGGGCCCGCGGAATCGGCGTTGGCGGTGCATCCACTGTTTGCTACATCGCAACACCGGTTGACAGTGCGAGGATCGATTCTTGCTTCATCTCGGCTGTCGTATCCGCGTCTTGACATATTGGTTGCGGTGTCGGCGTTATGACATTATAATAATTGCACAATTGGTACTGGGGGCGCGTCCCCGCGCTACGCGGGCTTGCATGTCCTTTCCGGAGATTTCCATGACGACGTCACTCTTTCGATCCCTTGCCGCGGCGTGCGCCAGTGCACTGTTGCTTGCCGCCGCGCCGGCGCACGCTTCCACGATCACCCTCACGAACATCGCATGTGACGATGTTGTGGTCGGCGGAGTCGCGGGTGCGCGCACTTTGACCTGCACGACCACCACTTCGCCGCCCCCGACGTCCGGTGGCGTGCCCACCGGTTGTAGTCTGAGCGCCTCGCCGTCCAGTCTGACCGGCTCGGGCACAGTGACGCTCGCCGCCTCGTGTTCCGGCGGCGGAGCGCCGACCAGTTTCGCCTGGACCGGCGGCGCGGTCACCACCCAGACGGCGGCTGGCACCCAGGTCATCACCGTCGCGGCCACCACGACGTTTTATGTCACCCCGAGCAATGCCAGTGGTCCCGGCAATCAGGCGCAGGCGACCGTCACGGTCAGCGCATCGCCGCCGGCACCGCCGCCAGCGTCGGGAGCTTCGTGCGGGAACTATGTGGCGACCGAGATGGGCGCGGTGCAGATGAACGGCGTCGCGGTCCTCTCCAGGAACTTCGGAGCGAACACCGTCGCGATCGCATCATTCACGGTGCCGGCAGGCTATCCGACGACGACGAACACGATCGCGATCTTCGAGTACGTGAGCGCGCCGACCTACCGGAAGGCGTGGATGTCGAAAACGCGATGCGACATGAGCGCGACTGCTCCGCCATACTTCCTCAGCAGTGACGGTCCGGTGTTCCAGTACAGCATCGGCGGGACCGATCCGAATGCGGTGGCCATGCGGGCGGGCGAGACGTGGTACCTGATGATCGTGAACGAGCGGCCGTTCGGTCTCGGACCGTCGTGCGGCAGTGGCACCTGCGACATCGGCATCAAGTGGTATCCGCCGCTGCAATGATCTAGAATCCGACGCGGCCCGCGGGCCGCGCCTACGCCATCGGGCCCCGTCGCGGGGCCCGATGTTTTTCCGGTTTCCCGAAATCGATCGACACCATGACTCGAATCCTCCTCCGCCTCGTCATTCTCTTTCTCTTTGTGGCGCCCGTCGGCGCGCAGACCCCGGCACCCGCAGCGGCAACCCCAGGCCCAGCCCCTGGGGCGTCGGCGGACACCGGGGCTCCCCTGACCGACGACACCGTGCTCGTCCGCAACACACGTGCAACGGTCACCAAGGGCGACTACGACACGGAACTGCTGCGCGTGCCGGCGGCCATCCGGCCTGGCTTCGGCACCAGCCCGGAGCGCGTCGACTCGCTCCTGAACAACCTCTGGACCACGAAGACCCTCGCGGCCACGGCGCGGGCCCAGGGTGTCGACAAGGAGCGGGACGTCCAGCGGCGCATCGTCTCGGAGACCGACCGTATCCTGGCGGCGGCCATGGTGGAGCGCATCGACGCCGAGTCCGGCCGCGAATTCGATGCCCGCGCCGGCCTGGACCAGGTAGCGCGCGAGCGCTATATCGTGAACGCAGCGCGGTATCAAACACCCGAGCAGGTGACCGCTACGCATATTCTGTTCGAGGTGCCGAAGCACACGTCCGAGGAAGCGAAAAAGCTTGCGGCGGACGCGCGCGCGCGAATCGTCGCCGGCGCGAACATGAACACGCTGGCCGTGGAAATCTCCGAGGATCCATCGGCGCGGCGCAACGAAGGCAAGCTCGACTGGTTCGTCCGCGAGCAGATGGACCCGGCGTTCTCCGGCGCCGCCTTCGCCCTCAAGAAGGTCGGCGACCTGAGCGAACCCGTGGAGTCGCGCTTCGGCTGGCACCTGATCCGTCTGGACGGCCGCCGTGCCGGCGCTCCGCGTCCGTTCGAGGAGGTCAAGCCGGAAATCATCGACGAGCTGCGGCGCGCCTACATCGACGAGCGCCGCGCATCGCGCATCGCGCAGTTGCGTGACAACCCGAAGCCGGAAGTGAATGCCGCGGCCATCGACCAGCTGGTGGTTCGGCCGTCGGCGGAAGCGATCAGGAAGGCGACCGAGGCCGTCAAGCCCTGATGTGCTCGCCGCGGCGGCCCGACGTGCGGGGAGCGCCGGGCGTTGGTATCCTCCGTCGATGGCCTCCGGCAGCGCCCCGTCGTTGATCGGTACCGCGCGCAAGGCAGGTTCCGACGCGCGCGTGCGCAATCGCGCGCTGTTCGTCAACTTCTTCAAGCGTGAGCTCGTCACCCGCTACCTCGGCAGTATCACGGGCCTCGCCTGGGCGCTGCTGCACCCGCTGGCGCTCCTCGGCGTCTATCACTTCGTGTTCACCACGGTGTTTCGCGCCGGCGGTTTCGGCGGCCGGAGCTTTCTGCTGTTCGTCGCCGTCGCGCTCTGGCCGTGGCTCGCCGCGCAGGAAGGGCTGCAGCGCGCGACGGTGAGTCTCGCCGGATACGCGGGACTTATCCGCAAGGTCGCCTTTCCGCACGAGCTCGCCGTCTACGCGTCGGTGGCGGCCACGCTCACCCTGCAGTTCTTCGGTTACCTCGCGGTGCTCGTCGTACTCGCGGCTTTCGGCGAGCCGGTCCGGTTCGAAGGGCTCCTGATCGCGGTGCCGCTTTGGCTCGTGCTCGCGATCGCGTTGACCGGCCTTGCGCTGCTGCTCGCCGCGCTGCAGGTATTCATCCGCGATGTCGAGCAGCTGCTGCTGCCGGTGCTGACGATCCTGATGTACCTGACGCCGATCCTCTACCCGCTGACGCTCGTGCCGGAGGGCCTGCGCCCGTGGGTCGCGGCGAATCCTTTCGGCTGGCTCGTCGAACGGCTGCGCGACGCGTTGCTCGAAGGCAAGCTCGCGCTCCACTGGGGCGATGCCGTCGCGCTTGCCGTCGCGCTCGCGCTGTTCGGCGCGGGACGCTGGGTGTTTCGCCGTCTGTCGCCGCACTTCGAGGATTTCCTGTGACCGCGTTGCTCGCTTTGGCCGGCGTGGGCAAGGATTACGCGAAAGTCGACTCGCGCGGCGGCCGCGTCCGCCTCGTCCGGGACCTGCTCGCCGGCCGCGGCGCGGCCCAGGTATTCCGCGCGCTCGATGGTGTGGACTTCGAGCTCGCGCGCGGCGAGTCGTTGGGCGTGATCGGCGAGAACGGCGCCGGCAAGTCGACGTTGTTGAAGATCGTCGCCGGCGTGATCCAGCCCACGCGCGGCAGCGTCGCGGTCGGCGGCCGCGTCGGCGCGCTGCTGGAGCTGGGCTCGGGCTTCCACCCGGACTACACGGGCCTCGCCAACATCGACCTCGCCGCCGCGCTGCTCGGCGTCGCGCCGGCGGAGATCGCCGCGAAGCGCGACGAGATCGTGGCCTTCGCCGATATCGGCGAGCACATCCACGATCCGATCAAGCACTACTCGTCCGGCATGGTCGTGCGCCTTGGCTTCGCGGTCGCAACGGCCCTCGACCCCGACATCCTGATCACCGACGAAGTGCTGGCGGTGGGCGACGAGTCGTTCCAGAAGAAGTGCATGGCGTGGATCGAGCGGTTCCTGGCCGGCGGCGGCACGCTGCTCCTGTGTTCGCACAGCATGTACCACGTGCAGAAGCTGTGCCGGCGCGCGCTGTGGCTGAAGGGCGGCCGGGTCGAGCGCTACGGACCGGCAGCCGAGGTCACGCAGTCGTATCTCGCGTACCACGAGGAGAAGAGCGCGAGCGCGAAGCAGCCGATCGCCGCGACGCAGGCCGCGGCCACCGGCGTCTACGCCATCCAGTCGCTCGATCTCGCGCCGACCGATACGGTCGCGCAGGGCGGCCGGCTCACGCTGTGGGGCGAGGTGTTTTCGCCCGACGGCCGGGCGCCGGTCGTGCTGGTGGGCATCGTGCGCGCCGACGGGACGCCCGTGTATGGCGTCGCGACCGACATGGACGGCGTGCAGCCGCGCCGCGTCGCGCCCGACCGCTACGCGTTCGCGCTGACGCTGCCGAGCGTGGCGCTGCTGCCGGGCAAGTACTTCGTTCGCGCGCACGCGCTCGACCCGGAGGGCGTGCGGCTGTTCGACAACGTCGAACGTCCATTGATCGTCACCGGCGAGACCCGGGAGATCGGCCTCGTGCGGCTCGAGCATCGATGGGACGAAGGACAGGATCGCGATCTCTCCACTTCGTCGCCCGATTAGCGGTGCCCTCGCGTTCCACTTCATCCGAAATGCTGAAGCGTCGAACCGTCGATGTGATCGTTCCGGTCCATGACGCGTTCGAGGAACTCGGCGCATGCTTGCGGAGCGTGCAGCAACACGGCGGCGATTGTCGCCTCATCCTGATCGACGACGGCTCGACCGATGAACGTATCGGCGGACTGTTCAGGCAGTTGTCCGCGGCGAAGTCGTCGCGTGTCGTCCTGCTGCGCAACGAGCGCCGTCTCGGATTCGCCGCCACGGCAAATCGCGGCATCGCCTACAGCCGCAACGATGTCGTGTTGCTCGGTTCCGACACCCGTGTCACGAATGGCTGGCTCGACAAGATTCGGCGATGTGCGGCGTCCGATCCCGGGATAGGAACCGTCACGCCGCTTTCGAACCATGCGGGCATCCTGTCGTCGCCTGTCGCCGCCGAGATCGACGCGGGCGGAGTCGATGCCGAACTCGCCAACCGGGCGATGGAGTCGGCGGCCGTGCCGCTCTATCCGGATATCCCGACCGCAGCGCGATTCTGCATGTTCATTCGCCGTCGCCTCATCCGCAGGATTGGCGTATTCGACGCCACGCTCGGCCGTGGCCGTGCCGAGGAATCCGAGTTCAGCATGCGCGCCCGCGAGGCCGGGTACCGCAACGTGCTGTGTGACGATACGTTTGTTGCCTGTCGGACGTCCCGTTCCAGCGGGGGCACGGGGCCGTCGCCGGCGAAACAGAACCCGGGCGAGCGGCCGGCAAGTCAGTCGAACGCCGTGGAACTCCTGCGCGAATTCATCGGGAAGGATTCGAACGGGCCGTTCCGCAACATGGTCCGATCGCAACTCGCGGTCGTGTCTCACCACGGCAAGCCCGGTGTGCTGCACGTCCTCCACGGGCGTGGCGGTGGAACGGAGAAATACGTCCAGGACCTCATGTCCGCCACAAGCGATGACTTCCGCCATTATCTGTTGCGGATCCTGCACGACAGCTGGCGGTTGACGGACGCTGCGGGTGTCGCGCCGGCGAACTACGATTTCCCGCGACAGGCCGGGGACGCGAATGGAGGGTTTCTGGGGTCGCTTTGCTCGTGGCTCCGCATCGACCTCGTTCATGTTCACAGCCTGGTGGGAAGTGGCGACGATCTGCTGGAGATCCTGGACGAAGCCGCGCTGCCGTATTGCTATTCGGTGCACGACATGTACCTGCCGTGTCCGACCGTCTATCTGATCGACAGCCGCGGCGAGTACTGCGAGGCGACGACCGACCGCGCGGTCTGCCGACAATGCTTGTCGAAGTTCAGCGCCTTGGGGGATACCGATGTCGGACAATGGCGTCACCGGTACCGGGGCTTTCTCGACAAGGCCAGCAAGGTCTTTGCGCCGTCAGAGTGGGCACGCGACACTTTGACGAAGTACTACCCGGGCGTCAGCGTGACGGTTGCCCCGCCAGGGCCCGGTTTCCGCGACTCGGGACCGACGCGCGAAGTGACCAACGGTTTCGAGTTGCCGGATGACGACCTTCGCCACATTGGCATCCTTGGCGCCATCGGACCGGAGAAAGGTGCGAGGCACCTCGAGACGCTGGCGGGTCGGATAAGGGATCGGTCCCTTCCCCTGCGCTTGGTGCTGGTTGGCTACACCGACCGCGACAACCGCCATCAATCGGACGACAGCGTGCTGACCATCCATGGCCCCTACCGGCCCGCAGAGATCGCGGCGTTGTTCGACTACTACAGGATCGCCCTGGTTGTCTTCCCGACCGTCTGGCCGGAAACGTTCAGCTATACGCTGAGCGAAGGATGGATGGCCGGGCGCCCGGCGCTCGTCCCCCCGCGGGGTGCGCTGCAGGAGCGGGTCCTGACGACTGGCGCGGGCTGGATCATGGACGGCTGGCCGAACGCCGATGCGGTACTCGACCAGCTCATGGCATTGACGGCTCCCGAGAACAGGGAAGAGCTCGCGCGCAAGGCGCAGCTTGCGGTGTCCGCCGTCGGGGATGGCCGTGACGCGACGGAACTTATGAGAAAATCCTATGGTGACATGCTGGCGAGCACAACCCGAAGGACCGAGCATGTCATTTCGCGTCTGCAGATTCACGACGCAGCGTGTCGAGCGCTGGGTATGGAGCCACCGCGGCAGCCGGCCGGTTCCGCCACGACGGGAGCCGTGCAGGGCGACGCGAAGAGAGGGCGCCTCTTCCGGCTCTTCCGCAGGTAGCCCGGGTTTCCGTGCTGCTGCGCGATGATCAAACGCTGGTTCGGCTCGCTGTACGCGCGGACGCCACCGGCCGATGCGCCGGTCGCGCCGCCTGACTTCTCGCTGAACCTGCTCGCACGGCAGAATCCCGGCCTTGCGAGTCACTTTCGATGGGGCACCAACCCGATGCCCGCGGCATCGGGACCGTTGTACCTGCACCTGGGTTGCGGGGAACGCGTGCTCGACGGTTTCGTCAACCTGGACTTCATTCCCCATGACGAGCGCGTGACGGCCTGGAATCTGCTGGATCTGTGGCCCGACGCCCTGGCGGGAACGGCGGAGGGCGTGTTCTCGGAGGACGTGCTCGAGCACTTCTTCCACGCGGAACAGGTCTACATTCTCTGTAACGTCAACCGGACGCTGCAACCCGGCGCAGTGGCGCGAACGCTGATGCCGAGCCTGGCCCGACTCGTGGATTACAGCGCGGACTACGAACCCAAGCCGGACGAATTCCTGCATTCCACCTTCGGCGTGGAAACCGGCGGGGACGCCCTCAACATCGGCCTGCGCTTCTCCGGACATCGCTGGCTGCACAATCCGCGGAGCCTGGGCCGCATGGCGGAGATCTGCGGATTCGACGTCGTTCCCACCCCTTGCGCCACGTCGACGGTCGACCGATTCAACGGCCTCAACCTCCGCGACGAGAGCAATTCCCTCTCGTTCGCCGCCGATCTGCGCAAGGTGTCGTCGATGCGCCGTTTCCTGTTGACGCCGCAAGCCGTCAGCGGCGCGCGATGGGTGGAGGACGCCGGGGACGGCGCGCAACTGTATGTCGCAACCACTGCGCGTCCGTCGGTCGAATACGCGGCCCCGCAGGCGGCGGACTCGCGTGCGATCGCCTGCATCAATGTCCGTTCGTCCAATCTGTCGTCGTTCTGCGAGCACAACCTCAAGACGCTGGTGATCGATGAAGCAAATCGCGACAGGCCCTGGTTCTTCGACGAAACATTGAAGTCCCGGCCGTGCATGAACATCGTGACGCGCAGCCAGGTGCGCCTCATCCTGGGCGAGGCGACGACATTGTCGAAGCTGTCGTTCTCGCCCGCTGCGCGCGCGGGCGAGTACTTCACGCTGGGGTGCGCGGAAATTTTCGTGCTCGAGTAGCGATGGAGCACGCGTTGCCGTTTCCGTTGCTGTGGCCGCGCCGCACGGCGGGCTCGCGCTTGCGCGTGGTCGCTCTCGTCGGCCCCGAGCCGGATCCCGGCGCGGCCGAATCGCTCGCCGCGCTTGCCGCGCTGCCGGACGAGCGCTTCGATCTGACGCTCGCGCTCTGCAGCGGCGACGCGCTCCCGCCGGCGATGGCCGACACCTGGCGATTGCGCGCCGGACGCACGATCACCCTCGGGCAGCCTGCGGAAATCGGCGACGCGAAGCGCATCGCGCAGCTCGATCCCGACGTGCTGGTCGATCTCGCGGGGATCGCGACGGCAACCGGACCGCTGCTCGCGCGGCGTGTCGCGCGGACGATCGTCACGGTCGACAGCATCGCGAACCCCAATGTCCCGCCGCTCGTCGATCGCGCCGCCATCCCGGTGCCGGCGCTCGGCGATGCGCTGGACTCGCTGCAGCGAGCGCTGGTGAACGCGGAAGGCGTTCCCGATGCCGCGGCGATGACGGCGTTGTGGGAAGACGCCGTCCGCGCGCATCAGCACGGCGCGCGCGACGCCGCGCGCGACGGGTATGCACGGGTACTCGATCTGCAACCGGGCTACGCGCCCGCGCACTTTCTGCTTGGCCTCCTGCTGCGCGACGGCGGCGAGCAGGACGCGGCGCGCGCGCATCTGACGGCCGCGGTCGAAGCCGCGCCGGGATTCGTCGACGCCCGCGTCGCGGCCGCAAATGCGTTACTGGCCGCAGGCGATCCGCTGGCGGCCGCAGCCCTGTGCACCGAGGGGCTCGCGCGGACGACAGAGGGCCTTCCGCTCTACCGGGCTCTGGGCATGGCGCAGCTCGCGGCGCGTGATGGGGTCGCGGCGGCCGCCGCCTTCGAGCGCGCGCTCGCACTCGCCCCCGACGATGCCGAGACGCACTACAACCGCGGGGTGGCGCTCCAGATGCAGCGCGATGCGGAAGGCGCCACGCGTTCCTACCAGCGGGCGTTGGCGCTCGCTCCGGATCTCGTCGCGGCGAGCTTCAACCTCGGCGTCCTGCACCAGGAGCGCGGCGCCTACGACGCGGCGCTCGCCGCGTACGAGCAGGCGCTCCGGGCCGACCCGGCGAATGTCGCGGCGTACCGGAACGTCGGTGAAGTTCTCTTCGCCGCGGGGAGGCTCGACGCGTGGTTCGCGAATTTCCGTCGCTTCGAGACGCGCTGTCCCGACGCGCTGCCGCTCGCCGTACAGGCTCTCGAAGCCTGTCACTATCTCGCCGATTTCACCAGGCTCGAAAGTTACCTCGAAGGCATCGCGCGCGGCCGCTTCGCAGCGCGCGACGCGGCCGAGCTGGTCGACAGTCTGGAGCAGCTCCTCTATCTGCTGCTCTACTTCGACGTCGAACCCGAGACGATGCTGCGTCTGGCGCACACCTACGATGCGACCGCGCAACGCGTCTACGGCGCGCCGTTGCCGCGGCCCGCGGCTCGCAGGCCGGGGCGCCTGCGCATCGGCTATCTCTCGGCGGACCTGCGCAACCACGTGATGGGCAAGATGATGTGGCAGGCCGTGCAGCACCACGACAAGGCGCGGTTCGAGCTTTTCTTCTATTCGCTCACCGCGTCCGAGGACGAATGGACCGCGCGGTTTCGCGGCCTCGCGGACCGGTTCGAATCGATCGTGTCGCTGACCGAGCGGGAGGCCGCCGCGCGCATCGCCGCCGACGATCTCGATCTCCTCGTCGATCTCTCGGCGCACACGAAGGGAGCGAAGCCCGGCATCCTCGCGTTGAAGCCGGCGCGCGTGCAGATCACGCACGTCGCGAGCGCGGGAACGGTCGGGCTCTCGGCCGTCGACTTCAAGCTGACCGACCACTATGCCGATCGACTGGAGAGCCAGGCTTTCCAGCTCGAGACGATGCTCCCGATGGACGGATGTGTCTATCCGTATCGGCATATTCCCGCCGCCGCCGGGCATCCGTTTCGCCGGGAATCGCTGGGGATCGCCCCCGACGCGGTCGTCATCGGCGCATTCGTCAGCGGCTTGAAGCTGTCCCGGCGCTGCCTCGGTATCTGGCGCGACGTGCTCGCGCGGATTCCGCGAGCGGTACTGGCGTTCTCGCCGGTCGCGGCGGCGCAGCGACCGCTGTACGCGCGACTCACTGGTGCGGCAGGAATCGCGGCTGAGCGCATCGTGTTCCTGCCGCAGGGTCGCGACGACGGGGAAAACCAGGCCCGCTACGAACTGGTCGACTTCGTGCTGGACCCGATGCCGTATGGCGGTGTCAACGGCACGCTCGAGGCTCTTGACATGGGCGTGCCCGTCGTGACGCTTCTTGGCGGGCGCCATTGCGAGCGCACTTCGTATTCGATCCTCGCCAACCTCGGGGTTGCCGCCACGGTCGCCCACAGCGGCACCGAGTATGTCGAGATCGCGGTGCGGCTCGCGGATGATGACGCGTTCATGCGCGAAGTGCGTGCGGCAATCGCCACTGGCCTTCGCCGTTCTCCGCTCACAGACCTCGCCGCGCACACCAGGGCGCTCGAACGGGCATATGTGCAGGCGCTGGCCGCGAAGGCGCCGGAAGCACTGCGCGACGCGGCGGCGCGCGATCCGGACGATGCACGCGGCCACAACCGGCTGGGCATTCTGCTGGCCGACAGTGGCGATATCCCCCGCGCGATCGAAGCCTTCGCGTCCGCGGTCAGGCTCGACCCGACGTACGCCAGGGCCTGGAGCAACCTGGGCAATGCGCTGCGGAGCGCCGGGCGCGCCGACGAGGCGTTGGCGGCCCTGCAGCGCGCGGTCGCCGCGCAGCCGGGTTATGCGCTCGGATGGAGCAATCTGGGCGTTGTCCAGCGTGACCTGGGGGACAACGCCGGGGCCGAGGTTTCGCTGCGACGCGCGCTCTCGCTCGCCCCGGAGGATCGGGTGACGCTGACCGCGCTCGCCGGCATCGTGCGCGCGCAGGGACGTCTCGACGAGGCGATCACGCATTACACGGATGCCGCCCGCCGGGGGCCGCCGGATGCCGGTGTGCTGCTCCCGCTTGCCGGTGCGCTCGCCGAGCGCGACGATCTCGCGCCCGCGCAACGCGCGTACCGCGACGCCCGCGCGGCCAACCCGCGGTCGCTGCGCGCTGCCGTCGGCGAAGCGCTGACGCTGCCGATGGTCTGCCGCGACGCCGCTGCGGTCGCCGAGGCGCGCGCCGCCTACACGCGGGGCCTGGCCCGGCTCGAGGACGGCCTCGAGGCGCTGGTGCGCAACCGCAGCTTCGGCGATGTGATCGACGATCTGCGCTGGACCAACTTCCTGCTCGCCTATCAGGGCGAGGACGATCGCGAGCTGCAGTCGCGGTACGCTGCGCTCGTGGGCCGCGCGATCGACGCCGTCGGGCCGCAGTGGCGCACTGGATTGCGGCCCGGCGCGAGGGGAGCACGGATTCGCATCGGATTCGCGTCGGCGTTCTTCAACGACGGCACGGTCGGCCGCTACTTCAGGAGCTGGCTCGTGTCGCTCGACCGGGCACGCTTCGAGATCTGCGTCTACCCTCTGCGGCCGGAACCCACGCCGTATCTGCGCGAACTCGCGCCGCGGGTCGATCGCGTGCGGACGTTCGTGGGCGGCATCGCGCCGTCGGCCATTGCGCCCGTGATCCGCGGTGATGCCCTCGACGTGCTCGTCTATCCCGAGCTCGGAATGGACGGCACGACGTTCGCCCTGGCCGCGCTGCGGCTCGCGCCGGTACAGTGCGCGGGATGGGGTCACCCGGTCACGACCGGCCACGCGACGGTCGATGCATTCTTCTCGTGCGCGGCGATGGAGCCTACCGATGGCGCCCGGCACTACACCGAGCGGCTCGTCACCTTGCCGGGAATCGGAACCGCCTACGCCCGGCCGTCCCTTCCGCCGGGGGCGGTTCGGAGGTCGATCGGCCTTCCGGAGAACGTGCCGCTGTTCCTGTGCCCGCAGTCGCTGTTCAAGATCCATCCGGACAACGACCCGCTGTTCGCGCGGGTGCTCGCCGCCGCGCCTGCGGCGAAGCTGGTCCTGTTCGAAGGCCGGCATGCCGCGCTCACGGCGAAATACCGGGAGCGATTCGGGGCGGCGCTCGCACGCGAAGGGCTGTGGAGCGACGAGCGCGTGATCGTGTTGCCGCAATGCGGCCATGACGACTACCTGCGGATCAACGGCGCCTGCGACGCGATGCTGGACACGTTGCACTGGTCGGGTGGCAACACGAGCCTCGATGCGCTGGCATCCGGCCTGCCGATCGTGACGCTCCCCGGGCGCTACATGCGCGGCCGGCAGAGCGCCGGGATGCTGGCACTCGCAGGGATCGCCGAACTCGTTGCCCATGACGAAACCGAGTATGTCGCGATCGCGGCGCGTCTTGCGGCTGACCGCGCATGGCGCGACGCGCTTCGCGAGCGAATCCACGAGGGGCGTGCGCGGCTCTTCGACGACGCTGCGCCAGTACGCGCGTTCGGCGATGCGATCGAGGCGCTCGTGGGAGGATGACCGCAGTTCCGCATGACGGGCCAACCGATTCGGACAGGCTCAGCAGGACCTCGCGCTGAGCGCCATCAGGTTCGCGGCGACTTCCTGCACGACGGCGGCCCAGTTGCCGACGCGCGGCTGGCGAAAGAGCCGCGCCGTCGGATACCACGGGCTGTCGGCACGATCGAGCTGCCAGCGAAAATCCGGGGCGAACGGAAGCATGATCCACACCGGTCGCGCCAGCGCCCCCGCCAGGTGCGCGAGGCTCGTGTCGACGGTAATCACCAGATCGAGTTCTGCAATCAGGGCCGCCGTGTCGTCGAACTCGTTGCCCTCCGGCAGTGGCGCCAGCGCCTTCGCCGCCGGTACCGCTTCGATGTCCAGCGCCGCCTCGCCCTTCTGCAACGAATGCCATGCGATGCCCGGGAGGGAGAGCAGCGGCGCGAGCGCGGCTAGCGCGATCGAGCGCCGGCGATCGTTGCTGTGCGTCCGGCTGCCGGCCCACGCGAGACCCACGTTGAGCAGTCCCGCGCGGCGAACCAGCGCAGACGCGACCGCTGCGCGGCGTGCGGGATCTGCGGTCAGATAGGGGACGGCGTCGGGCAGGGTGTCGGCGACCGATCCGATCGCGCCGGGGATCGACATGATGGGCAGGTGCGCATCGTAGCCGGGCAACGCATCGTCCGGACCGAAGGCCGCGACAACGCCCGGCGCGGTGCCTAGGAGCCGGACGAGCGGACGGGGCGCACTGACGAGCACGTTGACCTGCCGGGCAGCGAGGACCTTCGCGTAGCGGATGAACTGCAACGCGTCGCCCAACCCCTGTTCCGCCGTGACGAGCAGCGTCATGCCCGGACGAATCCGACCATCCCAGCGCGGACCCGGATACACACGCTCGCGCCGGGAAAGCTCGGGGTTGGCGAGCCGCCATTCGTACTCGCGCCAGCCTTCGGCAAATTCGCCGTGCGCGAGCAGCGCGAGCGAGAGATTCCAGTGCGCCTGCGCGAATTCGGGCGCGAGCGCGAGCGCCTCGCGGTAGGCCGCGATGGCGTCGGGCAGGCGGTTCGAAGCCTGCAACGCCAGGCCGAGATTGTTCCACGCAACCGAATGGTCGGGCTTCAACGCAAGCGCGCGGCGATACGCGGCGACCGCCTCGTCGTTGCGGTCGCCTGCGGCGAGCGCGAGACCGAGGTTGTTCTGGAACTCCGGTTCCCCGGGTGCCGCGGCCGCGGCCTGCTCCAGGAGCGGCATTGCCTCGTCGAGTCGATTGCGCTGGTAGAGGATCACCCCGAGGTAGTGAGTCGCGAGCGGATGTTCGGGCATCGTCGCGAGCGCGTCGCGATACGCTCGCTCGGCTTGCTCGAGATCGCCGCGTTGATGTGCCGCGAGTGCATCGCGGACCCGTGCGTCGGGATCGGGGGAGCGGGCGGGCGTCGCAGCCGTCGATCCGTTGTCGGCGCCGAGCGCGCCATGACATTGCTTGTATCGCTTTCCGCTGCCGCAGGGACAGGGATCGTTGCGGCCGACCGCGGGCGGCGCAGCGGCGTGACGCAGCCCATTGGCCAGCAACGTTGCCGCCTCCGCGTGGTTCGGATCCGCGGCCAGAATCCGCCGGCCGATCGCCACCACGGCGCCCCACTGTCCCAGCGCACTGCAATTGCGCAGGAGTTGCAGCAGCTGGGGCGAGCGTGCGATCGCATCCGAGAACTCGGGCGCGAGCGCGGCGATCTCGTCGGGCGGAACCGTGCGGCAGAAGTTGAAGAGTCCATGGAAGCCGAACGGCTTCCCGATCGGGTAGGCGGCCTCGAACGAGAAGCGATCGGCAAGCGACTCGTCGGCAAACCGGATGCCGTACTCGCGTTCGAGCAACGGCCGGAAGCTGCGTCCGATGGTCGTGTCCTCCGCCTCGATCAGCGTGATCCGGGGGTCCTGCAGCGCCTCCAGCAACCGGCGCGAGCGCAGCGAAAACCCGCCATTGCCCACCCGCATCCCGTCGCTGTGCCAGTACCATTTGGCGCCGACGTAGTCGCAATCGAGAAATGCCGGGTCCCACGCCGCGGCGTTGACGACGTAGCCGTCCCACTGCACGAGCAGCGCGTGCGCCGTGGCAATGTGGGGCAGCAGCGACTTCAGCACGAACTCCGAGTACGCGTCGCGCGAGGCGAGGGGTCCGATGACCTGCACGTCCACACCGGGTGCGGAGAGCATGCGGTCCGTGAGCAGCAGCACGCGGCCGTAGCGAACGCCCGCGCAGGACAGGCGCAAGGCGCGCAGCGCGAGCGCGTGGTTCGCGGTGTCGATGCAGCAGAGGGTGACGCCGGGAAGTTCGAGCACGGACCGTTGGCGACCGGAATCGCGGTGCTCAGCTTTCCGCCGGCGCTGCAGGGACCTGCGCGGTGCGCGTATCGCGCGCCCACGCGCGGAACACCAGGATGACCCAGACGAACAGCAGGGGTGCGAGGTGCAGCGTGGCGCGATTGACCGTCGATTGATCCTCGACCCAGATCCGCGCATTGGTGAACGCAAAGCCGAAGATCAGGAACATGAGCCCGCCACCGACGACGGCGGTCAACGGCGCGATCGTGGGTGCGAGCAGATGTCTGCGCCCGAGAATCGCTGCCCCCACCACCGCGTACCAGAGGAGATGCCAGTTGGCGAGCGTGAAGTAGGCGTCGATCAGCCCGTGCCAGGGAAGATCCAGCGTGAGGTGCATGCGGTAGCCAAGCAGCACGAAGTTGGTCTGCGCGAGCACCAGAAGCGCGACGGCCGCGGCCGCGAACGCGCCGGCGACGATCCGCTGCCCGTAGCGCGGCCAGAGTGCCACGACGAGTCCGGGAAGCAGCAGCGGCAGCCAGATCCTGCCCGGATTCTTGATGAGCGGCAACGTCGCGGCAAACAGCAACGCGGGGACGAGGTCGGACGGCGAGCGCGACTGGATCCAGCGATAGCCGGCAAGCGCTGCCAGAGTCAGGCAAGCGGCCATCGGCAGGTCGGCGTAGCCCGCCAACGCAACGTGGACGTCCAGGATGGGCATCGCGGCGACGAGCCAGGTCCCCGCGAGCGCAGCGAGCGGCTCGAACCCTTCCCCGCGCAGAAAGCCGAACACTGCAAGGGTCAGCGCAACGCCCGTGCACCACCACGGGAGGTTCATCAGCGCGTCATCCCACTGACCCAGCAGCAGGCTCGACCAGACCTGCCACAGCGGGACGGTGCCCGGGTAATGCGGCGCGGCATCGTAGTAGGCGGCCCCGTTCGCTTCCAGCCATTGCGCAACGGGAACAAACGGGACCATCGACTTGAGTTCGTACCAGACGCGCGCCTTGGTCGCCCATTGGGTCCACGCATCCCATGGATAGAGCGGGCGCCACACGACCTCGGCAAGCAGCAGTGCGAACCGCAGCGCGAGCCACGCCAGCAAGGCGAGCCATGCGGCCCGTGGCCAGCCGGCGAGATCCTTGCCGGCGAACGCCCGCCACGCGCCGCGGAGCGTGGCCGCCCACTGCGCCCGCCGGCGACGCCAGGCCAACCCAAGGAGGAGCGCGGCCGCCAGCATCAACGGAACGCCGATCGCGAGGGCGCTGAACTGCACGCTCGCGGCCGAGAGCACGCGCATCCAGAACGTGAGCAGCAGGGCGCCGATGAACCAGCCGCTGCCGAGCGTCCACGCGAGTTCACCCGCGCCGGTATCGCCACGCTCGTTGCGTGGCAAGGCGGCGATGAGCGCGACGCCGAGCACCAGCGGCAGGAGCCACCCGAGGATGAGAGCCATCACGCGGATCCGACGCCGGGAGTGAGGTGTCGCCGGCTCATTGGATCTGGAACAACGCGCCAAGGGGATCGACCAATTTCAATTCAGCGGCGACGCTCTGTCCGGCATCCCAACGCAGCCGCCGCTCGGCAGGACTGTACTGGATGCCGCGCCGCTGATAGACGACGAGCCAGTCGCCCGGACGCAATGCGCTGGCCAATGGGATGGAATTGGCCAGCGGGTCGAAATATACGTTGTGCGGATAGAGGTGATAGGCCGCCCGATCGCGGAAATAGGGCGCGTCGGCGATGACGAACACGCGCGCCGGCGCCTCCGGCAGCACCTTGCGTGCCTTGTCGACGAATGCAAAGAGCGGCGCATCGTCGCTCGCGAGATGCTTGTCGCGCGGGTCCTTGCCGGCGTACTGGACTCCGGTCGCCCGCACCTGGCGCACGAGGTTCCACGTCCACCGGACATCGAGCACCAACGTGGCGGCGACGAAGAGCGCCATCAGCACCGCGGCGATCGGCAGCGGCAGCCACCGTGGCACGAAGCGCCGCAGCAGATATCCGATGGCAACGGCAAGCGCGACGGTGCCGGCAAGCAGCACGGGCAGCGAAACATCCTGGATGTCCGCACCCCCGGCGATCGTATTGATCGAGGTTCCCGTCCAGCTCTCGAAGGCAAGCCATTCGCGCGCGTGGTCGCCGAGGATTTCGACCGCGCCCATGGGCTTGGCGACCACTCCACGAATGCGCACCGGCTGCGTCAGGGGCCCCTGGATCGACAGCGCGAGACCGGTGATGTTGCCGACCCAGCCGCGATTGGCGGAGAGCACCACGGGAAGCGGACGTCCCGCCTCGATCTTCACCGGCGCGTTGCGCAGCGTTTGCGGGGCGTACTCGCTGGACCAGAGCACGCGGACATCGGCCGACTCTGGAATGCCGATCGCCACCCAGGCCACGGACGGATAATCGGCCGAGCGGAATTTCGCGACCACGCTGACGAGGGTCAAACCGGTGGCATCGGGTGCGGTGACGACCAGCTCGCCTCCGCTCAATATGCCCGAACCCCGGGTGAGCGCAAGATTCTCGGCTTCCCACGTCCGCGGCGCCGCGCTCGGGAACCACGCACCCGGCACCACGAGCGCAAGGTAGGCCAGAGTACTGGCCGCGAGCGCGACGATGAAGAGCAATGCGACGCGTCGCCAGGCGTTGCGTGGCGATAGGGCGGTCGCGGCGGGGGCTTCGTCGGATCCGGCGGCCGATGCTGCCGGCGTCGTTGCGTCGCGCGTCAAACGACGTTGCGGCTCGTCAATCGCGGACAAGGCGGAGGGGTGCAGCGGTGCGTAGGACAGCCATGCGGCAACGGGATCGGGTGCCAAAGCCGTATTTTCGCACCCTCCGCACCCGGTTCACCACCCTGCCGGAACGAAAATCGACACGGGATCGGCACGGCTGGGTCGGGTTACGCCCACCGACAGGCACTCGGCCCGACCCTAATACGCGTTTCGGCTGCGCAACACGTGCACGAGGGTGAGCACCATGATGCGCACGTCGAACCACACCGACCAGTTCTCGATGTAGTAGAGGTCGTACTCGATCCGCCGTTCGAGATCGGTATGGCCCCGCAGATCGTTGACCTGTGCCCAGCCGGTGATCCCGGCCTTGACGAGGTGCTTCTGCATGTAACGCGGTATTTCCTGCTTGAAGCGCTCGACGAATTCGGGTCGCTCGGGGCGCGGTCCGACGATCGACATCTCGCCGCGCAGCACGTTGATCAGCTGCGGCAGCTCGTCGAGGCTCCAGCGCCGCAGGAAAGCGCCGAAACGCGTCGCGCGCCGTTGGTTGGGATGCGCCCAGACCGGCCCTGACGCAGCCTCGGCATCGACCGACATCGTTCGAAACTTGATCATTCGAAACCGGCCGCCGTTCCACGTGATGCGCTCCTGGCGGTAGAACACGGGTCCGGGCGAGGACAGCTTGACGCCAAGCGCGATCAGCAGCAGCAGCGGCGAAGCGAGCAGCAGGATCAGCGTCGCCACCACGAAATCCTCGATGTTCTTGAGCGCGAGATTGCGGCCTTCGAGCGGCGAATCCGTGAGGTTTATCACCGGCAGTCCGGCGATTTCCGAGAACGAGTGGTGAAGCAGCGTGTAGTTGAAGATGTCCGGGACGAGGCGCACCTGCACCGAATGCTGCTGAAGCGCGTCCAGCAGTTCCTTGATCCGCGCTTCCGCCCGCAGCGGCAACGCGATCCACACCTGGTCGAGCGCAGCGCTCTCGAGATCCTGCGTGAGCCGGCTGAGGGGTCCGAGCACCGGGAGCCGCTCGACGGTCTGGCCGCGCAGCGAGGTGTCGTCGTCGTAGAAGCCGCGGACGACGAACCCGCTCCACGGTGTCTGCCGCAGCCGCAGCGCGATGTCGCGTCCCAGCGTGCCGGCGCCGACGATCACGATGTGACGGAGGTTGTGTCCGCGGCGGCGCAGCGACCGCAGCACCAGTCGCAGGGCGAGGCGGAACGCGAGATGCGTGGCGAGGCCGAGGACGATCCAGTAGGTCGACCACACACGGGAAAAATCGTTGCCCGACTTCGACAGGAAGAGGAAGGCGAACCAGATGCCGGCGAGCAGCAACCAGGCGTTGACGAGCCGGCGCACCTCGTTGAACAGCGACACACCGCGCTGCGGCGCGTAGAGCCCGAGGAAGGGGAAGAGCACCGCGCACACGAACGAAAGCCCGATCAGCGCCACCACGTAGTGCTCCGGCGGGGTCCAACCGCCCAGATAGAGGCGATGGGCGAGTGCGCCGACGACGAACACCATCAGCGGATCGAGCAAACGCACCAGCGATTCGAAGAGCGGCGCGTTGTCCTTGAAGAGGCTGCGCCTCATGGCCGCGCCTCCCGCGACGCGAACCCGGCCTGGCGCGCGGCGACGAAGGCGCCGAACTCGCCCCGAAACCGCTCCGCCGAAAAGCGCTCGGCGTTCGCACGGCATGCCTCCGGCCGGATCCGCGGCGCATGGGCCTCGAAACTGCGCACGGCGCCCGCGATCGCAGCGGGTGTCTGCTCGACGAAGAACACGCCGGTCGGCACGCGGTCATCGAGGCCGCGTACCGTCTCCAGCACGCCGCCGCGGCCGAGCGCGATGACGGGGGTGCCGACGGCCTGCGCTTCGAGCGGCAGGATCCCGAAATCCTCTTCGGCGGCGAACAGAAAGGCGCGGGCGCCGCGCAGAAGCGCGCGCAGCCGTTCGCGTGCGACCTCGCCGACGAACTCGACGTTCGGCCCGGCCGCCGCGCGCACACGCGCTGCATCGGGGCCGTCGCCGACGACGACGAGCCGGCGCCCGGGGAGCTCGCGAAACGCCGCGACGATCAGATCGACGCGCTTGTAGGGCACCCAGCGCGATGCCGTGACGTAATCGTCACCGCGTTCGCCGCCGGCGAGGGTGAAGAAATCCGTGTCGACGGGCGGAGCGATCACGGTCGAATCGCGGCCGTAGCAGCGTTCGATCCGGGCGCGGATGAATTCCGAGTTTGCGACGAAGGCGGTCACGCGTTTGCTCGCGCTGCGATCCCACTCGCGCAGCCGGTCCAGCAGGCGTCGGGCGATCGCACTCCGCGGCCCCGCAGCGAGCCCGCTCGCTTCGAGGTACTGCTCGCGCAGGTCCCACGCATAGCGCATCGGCGTGTGGCAATAGCAGATGTGGAGCTGGTCGGGGCGGGTCCGCACGCCCTTGGCTACCGCGTGCGAGCTCGAGATCACGATGTCGTATGCCGAGACGTCGAGCGACTCGATGGCGCGCGGGAAGAGCGGCAGGTACGCGCGGAAATGCCGCCGTGCGCCCGGCAGCCGTTGCAGAAAGGAGGTGACGGCACGTCGGCCCAGGAGCCGCTGGCGCGCGTCGTCGGGAAGGAAATCGACCAGTGCGAAAAGGTCGGCTTGCGGGTAGATCCGCAGCATTTCCGCGAGGACGTTCTCGCCGCCGCGCCAGGTATCGAGCCAGTCGTGGACGAGCGCGAAGCGCGGCGCATTCACGAGGCCTTTCTCCGGGTCGCCGTGTCCGCGCCGGCAGCCAGCAGTATCTCGGCGGTCGCGCGCGCACACGCTCCCCAGGGGAACCTCCGGGCGCGTTCCCGTCCGCGTTCGCGCAGTTGCGCCCGAAGCTTGTCATTGCCCAAGGCTTCGCGAATCGCGCGACCGATGTCCTCGGCGGAGGCGGGGTCGCAGTAAAGCGCCGCGTCACCGCAGACCTCCGGCATCGCGCCGGCACGTGCCGCGACCACTGGCGTGCCGGCGGCCATGGCCTCCAGTGGCGGCAGACCGAAACCCTCGTAGAACGACGGTTGGACGAGCAGATCGGCGCCGGCAACGAGATCGGCCAGCCGCTCGCGGGGCACGCTCTCCGCCAGCACGACGCGGGGCGCGAGTCGCCTCGCCAACGCCAGCGCCGCGCCGTCGATGTCGCGCAGGCCGGTGTGCCGTCCGACCACGATCAATTGGTGGGGAATCATCGGTGCGATGGCCTCGAAGGCGTGCAGCAAGCCGAGGAGGTTCTTGTGCGGTTTGACCAGTCCAACGAAAAGCAGGTAAGGAGGCGACGCGGGGGCTCGCGGTTTCGCCGCGGCGGTCCAGTCGGCATCGACACCCAACGGAACCACGCTGATTCTCCCGGCGTCGAGGTGACCGAGGCGAATCGCTTCGTCCCGCGTAAACTCCGACACGCAGATCACGTGACGTGCGCGCCGCCGAATGGCGGCAAGCCACGCACGCGCGGCGAGACGTTTGTGCAGCGGCCAGCGACCGGCGGCACCGCTCAATGGTAGCAGGTCGTGCAGTGTCGCGACGAGGGGCAGGCTCGACGCGAGCGGCGCATTGAAATGCGGAACCCACCACAGGTCACCGGTCGTGGCCACGGGCGGAGACCGCCATTCGGCGGCCGACAGCGGCGCCGCAGCCCATGGGCGCACCACGGCCGAAGGTGGCACGAGCGCCGTTGCGCGCGCCACCAGGCCAGGAAGCGTCAGAACGACCGGATTGAGCGTGGCGCAGCGCTCGAGCACGCCCGGGAGAACATTGGCGAGGTAGGTGCCGATCCCGGAGTGATCCAGCATCCGGGCATCGATGACAAGCCGCACGAGGCTCCTTCTCACCGCGACGGAAGCGCTGATGCGATACGAAGCGGCGGACTCGATCGCGGTCCCATCACCTTGCCGCCGGCAGGCAAAGTCGCATCACGCTCGAAAAACCGTTATGTTACAAGCTTCGGCGTCGAGCCGGGATTCCGGAGTGCGGATCCGTGCTCCCGAGCCGCGACGTCACAGCACGATGAACCAGAGAGCAAGTCTCGATACCTCGGCGCTGGGCGCCGGCTGGCGTGTTCTGAACCGGCATCTCCGCTATGCCGCCGGCGATCCCCGCAAGCTCCTGTGGATCGCGCGGCGGGCGTGGCAGATCGTCAGCAGCGGGCGCCTGCCCGGGGTATTGCAGCGCCATCGCGTGGTCGAGGATTTCTACCGCGACTATCCCGGGTGGGCCGCAGCGGACGAGCGGGCTGCCGCTAGGCGTGTCGCGGCTTACGCCGAACAAGTGGCGCAATGGCCCGTTCGACCGCGGTTCTCGGTGCTGATGCCCGTCTTCTGCCCGCCGCTGCCGTTCCTCGAGCAAGCGGTCCAGTCGGTCGTGGATCAGGTTTATCCCCATTGGGAATTGTGCATCGTCGACGACGGCTCGCCCGATTCGGCGCATATCGGGTGGCTGGATGCCCTGGCGGCGCGTGAATCCCGCGTGCGCTTCCTGCGCCGTCCCGAAAATGGCGGGATCGCGCTGGCAACCAATGACGCGCTGGCCTCGGCCAACGGTGACTATTGCCTCTTTCTCGATCAGGATGATCTGCTCGCGCGTGGCG
>Ga0209048_10001529_pt1 | contig 23676 bp, 21 predicted proteins | sample FrelakmetCRP12CR_FD_187146 | JGI IMG/M metagenome (GOLD analysis project Ga0209048, IMG submission 187146) | Freshwater lake sediment microbial communities from the University of Notre Dame, USA, for methane emissions studies - CRP12 CR (SPAdes)... | ecosystem: Environmental > Aquatic >... | reverse complement strand
CGCTGCAGTGGTCCGGTGAACGCCTGCGGCGTGCTCGGCTCCCCGGACCACTGCAGCGTGCCACCCTCGAAGGTACCGGTCGGCGCGAGTCGCGCTAGCTCTTCACGCCATTTTGCCGGCAGCGGCACAAAGGCGGCAATTTCGCGCAGCGGACGGAGCTCGATCCGGGTGAATTCGATCGACCCGGTCGGCACGCCGCCGGGCGGATCGCGCATGACGAGCTTGAAATCGGTGGGCTCGAAACGCGTGCCGTTGCGCGCCGCGAAGGTCAGACGCTGGGTGTAGAACTGCCGTTCGCTGCCGTCGTCGCGCCACCCGAGCCGTCCCTCGAGTCCCGACAGCGAAAGCTCCGGCAAGTCGGGGGCGAGTCTGGCCTCGACATCGGAGAGCACGACATCGGCGACCACGTCCGGCGCGATGCCGCTGCCGATGGCGAGCCAAACGCGCAGCGCGCCCTTGCCGCTGCGAATCGGCACCGACAGCGGCAGCCATTCGCGCCACGCGGCAATGTCGGCGTAGTCGAGGCGCGCGTAGACGTGGCCAGCGACCTGCTGCCAGCCCGAGGTCGACACTCCGGTGAGATCGCCCCGCAGGTCCAGCGGCGCCGCCAACGCTTCCGGCGGCGCCCCCCGGAGTCCGAAGCGATGATGACCGAAGCGCTGCTCCAGCCGCAGCTCAACGCCTTCGAGCACGAGTTCCGCCCCACCGCCGCGCTCGTCGCGCCATGTCAGCGACGCGCCGTGAACGACGATGCGCGGTTGCTTGAGCAGCCAGTCGGCGACGCGGCGATCATCGTGCTTCGCCGCTGGATCGATCCTGAGCCCGGCGACATGCAGCATGCCGTCGGCGTCGCGGCGCACGGCGAGTTCCGGCCCGTCGATGGTCAGTTCCTTGAGGCGCAACTCGAGCACGACCAACGACGTCCACGCGGCAACCAGCCGCACGTGCGGCAGGGTGACCGTGGCGACCCCATTGTCGGGATTCAGCACCCGGAAGCCATCGATATCGATGCGCGGGTTCCAGCCGTCCCAGCCGGTGCGAAGCGAGACGATCGCCACTGGCGACCCGACGTACTGCGAGAGCAATCGCGTCAGCTCGTCGCGATTGCTTTCAATACGGGGAAAAACGACAAAACGCACCGCCAGCAACAGCAGGCAGAAGATGACGACGGCGATCTGCAGGGCGACCCATGTTGCGCGCAACACCGATCGGAACCATGAACGTGACGCCGCGGGAGAGGTTGGGGAGGCGCTTTCCAAGGGCATAATGGGCGGAGTGTGTCGAGTTTAACCCGGAACCGGGATACCGCCCCGTTGAACACCCCGATGGACCTCGCTGCGGCCTTCGAGTTCAGCCGCTATGCGGCGCGCCTGCGCACCGCGCGGCCCGAACTCGTCGAGTCGGTGATCGCGACACTCGATCGCCCTTGGGACGGGAGCGCGACGCCCGGCGGCAGCATCGAGGCACCTGACCCGGCGGAGCTCGCTGCGGCGCTGCGCGGCCTTCGCCAACGCGTGTATCTCGCGACGCTGCTGCGCGATCTCACCGGCCGCGCCGACCTCGCGGAAGTCTGTGCGACGACCACCCGGCTCGCGGAGGTCGCCGTGCGCAGCGCCGTCACCGCACATGCCCGCTGGCTTGCCGAAGTGCACGGCGAGGCGCTCGACGAGGCCGACGGCGCGGCGCAGCAACTGCTCGTCATCGGCATGGGCAAGCTCGGCGGCGGCGAACTCAACGTGTCGTCGGACATCGATCTCGTCTTCGTCTATCCCGGGGACGGTGCCACCGCGGGTCCGAAGTGCATCGCGAATCAGGATTTCTTCGATCGGCTGGGCAAACGCGTCATCGCCGCCATTGGCGATGCGACGGGCGACGGATTCGTGTTCCGGGTCGACATGCGGCTGCGGCCGTACGGGGAGTCCGGGTCGCTGTCGTGCTCCTTCGCCGCGCTCGAGAACTACCTGCTCACCCAGGGACGCACCTGGGAGCGCTATGCCTGGCTGAAGGCGCGGCCGTTGACGGGGAACCGGGCCGAAGAATTGATGCAGATCGTGACACCTTTCGTCTACCGCAAGTATCTGGACTACGACGCGTACGCGGGACTGCGCGAGGTCCACCGGCAGATCCGTGAACAGGGTCGCCGGAAGGACTACGCGCGCAACATCAAGCTCGGTCCCGGCGGCATCCGCGAGATCGAATTCATCACCCAGGCACTGCAGCTGGTGCGCGGCGGGCGCGAAACCGCCCTGCGCGAACGCGGTACGCTCGATGCGCTGGCGACGTTGTCCGCCCGCGGCCTGCTGCCCGCCGCGGCGGCCGGCGAATTGACTGCCGCGTACGTGTTCTTGCGTGACCTCGAACATCGGCTGCAATATCGCGACGACGCGCAGACGCAGGACCTGCCGGCCGGCGACGCCGACCGCGAAGCACTGGCGCACGCGACCGGCTGCAGCGACAGGGCGGACTTCGATCGGCTGATCGACGGCCATCGCAACGCCGTGGAACGCCACTTCGAGGCGATGTTCGGCCGGGGCGGAGACGCTTCGACCGATCCGCTCGATGCGGTCTGGATCGATCCCACGGAAGACAACGATTGCCTTGCCGCGCTCGGAGCCGCGGGCTACCCTGAGCCGGCGGCGATCATTGCGATACTTGCCCGCGTGCGAGCAAGCTCGCGCTATCTGCAGCTGCCTGCCCTCTCGCGCCAGCGATTCGACACGCTGCTACCCCAGCTGCTGCGCGTCGCCGCGGCAGCGTCCGACCCGCAGGCGCTTTTCAACCGCCTGCTCGGTTTGCTGGAGACCATCAGCGGCCGCAGCGCGTACCTTGCGCTGCTCGCCGAGCACCCTCCCATCCTGCCGCGGATCGCCCAGCTGATGGCCGCGAGCGCATGGGCCGCCGAATACCTGACGCACCACCCGATCCTGCTCGACGAATTGCTCGACAGCCGCGCGCTGCTCGCCGAACCCGACTGGAATGCATGGCGGCGCGAGCTTGCCGACGCGCTCGCGGCGCATGCCGGCGATGCCGAGCACCAGAGCGATGCGCTGCGCCATTTCCAGCACGCCCAAACCTTTCGCCTGCTGGTGCAGGACCTCAACGGCATGTTGTCTATGGAACGGCTGGCCGACCACCTCTCGGCGCTGGCCGACATCGTGCTGGAAGCCACGCTTGGCGCCTGCTGGGTGCAGCTGTACGGCCGCGACGCGCCGCCGTTGCGCTTCGCGATCATTGGCTACGGGAAGCTGGGCGGCAAGGAGCTCGGCTACGCGTCCGACCTGGACCTCGTATTCCTGTACGACGACGCCGACGAGAACGCTGCCGAGCGCTACGTGCGCTTCGCGCAGCGCCTCATCACCTGGTTGACCAGCACGACCACGGCGGGCCGGCTGTACGAAACCGATCTGCGGCTGCGGCCCAACGGCGACAGCGGCTTCCTGGCGTCGAGCCTCGAGGCATTCCAGCTCTATCAGCGCGAGCACGCCTGGACCTGGGAGCACCAGGCGCTGACGCGTGCGCGTTACGTCGCCGGCTACAGCGCCATCGGCGCGGCCTTCGAAGCCGAGCGCGAGGCGATCCTGCGCCTGCCCCGCGAAGCCGCCAAACTCAACGCCGACATCGTCGCAATGCGGCGGAAGATGTTCGCGGGGCATCCGAATCGCAGCGCACTGTTCGACGTCAAGCACGATCCGGGCGGGATGGTCGACATCGAGTTCAGCGTGCAGTACCTGGTGCTCGCGCACGCGCATGCTCACCCGGAACTCACCCGCAACATCGGCAACATCGCGCTGCTGAAGCTCGCTGCGCAACTGGGCCTGGTCAACGCGCAGCTTGCCCTCGCCGCCGCCGATGCGTATCGCGAATACAGGAGGCTGCAGCATCAGATCCGGCTGCAGGGCGCCGCCGAGGCGCGGGTCGAACCCGTGCCGGAAGTTGCGCGGCGGGCGACGGTGGCCGCGCTCTGGCAGGAGGTCTTTGGCGCCGCACCGCCGGAGGCGAGAGCGAAAATCGGCTAAAATGGTGCCTTTGGCGACGCTCGGAGATGCGCGATGTCGATGGCAGACCGCGATGGGTTGATCTGGTATGACGGCAAACTCGTGCCCTGGCGCGAGGCGACCACGCACGTGCTCACCCATTCGCTGCATTACGGGCTGTCGGTATTCGAAGGCGTCCGCGCATACCAGACCGTCGGCGGGACGGCGATCTTCCGCCTCGCCGAGCATACCGAGAGGCTGTTCAATTCGGGGCGCATTTACCTGATGCAGATCCCGTACGCCAAGGAAGAAATCATGGCAGCGCAGCGCGAAGTCGTGCGCGCGAACAAGCTCGAATCCTGCTACCTGCGCCCGATCGCTTTCTATGGCTCGGAAAAGATGGGCGTGTCGCCGAAGGGCGCGAAAGTGCACGTCGCAATCGCCGCGTGGCCGTGGGGAGCCTACCTGGGTGCGGATGCGCTGGAGAAGGGCATTCGCGTCAAGACCTCGTCCTTCGCGCGGCACCACGTCAACGTCACGATGTCGCGGGCCAAGTTCGCCGGCACCTACGCCAATTCGATACTCGCGAATCAGGAAGCGACGATGGATGGCTACGACGAGGCGCTGCTCCTGGACGTCGACGGCTTTGTCGCCGAAGGGTCTGGCGAGAACATTTTCATCGTCAAGAACGGCAAGCTCTACGAACCGGAACTGACCTCGGCGCTGGTCGGCATCACCCGCGATTCGATCATCACCGTCGCGCGCGAATTCGGGGTCGAAGTCGAGGCCCGGCGGCTCACCCGTGACGACGTCTACATTGCCGACGAGGCGTTCTTCACCGGGACCGCGGCGGAAATCACGCCCATCCGCGAGCTCGACAACCGAGCCATTGGCAGCGGTCAGTGCGGCCCGATCACCAAGAAGCTGCAGACAGCATTCTTCGACATCGTCAACGGCAGGAACCCGAAATACAAGTCCTGGCTGACGCCGGTTTGAGGTAGTCATGCCCGCAACCACGCAACGCGCGCTGCCCATCGTCGAAATCGGCGCCAAGGACTTGCCGCTGCACTGCCCCAATCCGGCGATGCCGCTGTGGTCGAGCCATCCGCGCGTGTTCCTGGACGTGACCGCAGCCAGCGAGGCGATGTGCCCGTATTGTGGCACGCGCTATCGCCTCATCGGTGACCCGCCTCGCGGCGGGCACTGAGCGCGCCCCCCCGCCCGCGATGCACGGGCGGTCCGAATGCCCTGCGACCGATGTCTGAACGCATTCTCATCGTCGCGCCGTCATGGGTCGGTGACGCGATATTGTCGGAACCGCTGGTCGCGCTGCTGCGCGAGCCGCTGGAAGCGGCCATCGTCGACGTGCTCGCGCCACCTTGGTGCGCCCCCGTCTACGCCCGCATGCGCGGCGTGCGTGCGATCATCGAGAACCCGATCGGCCACGCAACGCTCGACCTCGGCCGCCAGCGCACGATCGCGGCCACCCTGCGCGCGAACGGCTACACCCGGGCATTGGTCCTTCCCAACTCGTTCAAGTCTGCGCTCATCCCGTGGCTCGCGGGCATTCCCAGGCGCACGGGCTACTCGGGCGAAGCGCGCCGCCTGTTGCTGACGGACGCGCGCCGGCTCGACCGCCGCGCCTTGCCGCGCCTGGTCGATCGCTTCATTGCGCTCGCCGCGCAGCCCGACGAACGCGCGCCCACCGCACCGTCCCCGGTGCTCGTGCCCAACGCCGGCAATGCCGCCGAGGCGATGCGCGCGCTCGGACTCACGACACGACGCCCCGTGGCGGTGTTCTGTCCCGGCGCCGAATTCGGGCCGGCCAAGCGCTGGCCCACCGAGCACTTCGTCACGCTGGCGCGGCGCCTGCTCGATTCCGGCTACGCGGTGTGGCTGATCGGTTCGCCCAACGACCGGGCCGCCGCTGATCCAATCGCCGCCGCCGTGCCGGACGTGCGCAACATCTGCGGCGGCACCGACCTCGGGACCGCGATCGACCTTCTGGCGCAGGCCAGCCTGGTCGTCAGCAACGATTCTGGCCTCATGCACGCCGCTGCCGCGGTCGCCCGGCCGCTGGTCGCGCTGTTCGGCTCGTCGAGTCCGCAGTTCACGCCGCCCCTCTCCCCGCTGGCGCAGATCGCCCGCATCGACATCGAATGCAGCCCGTGCTTCAAGCGGGTGTGCCCGCTGGGCCACTTCAAGTGCATGCGCGATCTCCCGCCGAATCTTGTGTATGATCTGGCGCGCGCTATTCGGTAGCGCGAACCGCCACGCGCCATGGTCAAAGCCCGCACGCCGACGATTTTTACCTCGCCGCAGGATGCAGCGATGGCGTTCTATCAAGCCTTCGAGGGCAAGGACGTCGACGCCATGATGGCGACGTGGGCCGAGGACGAGGACATCGTGTGCGTGCACCCTGGCGGACCCCGGCTGGTCGGCTACGAGGCGGTGCGCAGCGGGTGGGAGCAGCTGTTCGCCGGCGACGCCAGGCTGTCCTTCAATCTCCACGAAATCGTCGTCCTCGAGACCGTGGGCATGGCGCTGCAGAGCGCGGTGGAGCACGTCAGCGTGGGCGACGACCCCAAGCCGCGGGGCTCGGCGATCGCGACCAATGTATTTCTGCGCACGCCGTCGGGCTGGCGGATGGTGGTGCACCATGCCTCACCCGCCCCCGCCATCGTCGTCGGGTCGCCGGCGGGCCCGTTGCACTAGTTCGTCGCCGAGTATTCAGGCGCGTGCCAGCGCGGCCAGCGCAGCACGATCGGTGACCTGGATACGCTCCCTGGCCAGGTCCACCCAGCCCTTGTCCTCGAATGCGCGAAGCAGGCGGCTCACCATCTCGCGCACGCTGCCCAGCTCATCGGCGAGCGCCTGATGCGTCGCATGGACTGGATCGCCCTTTGCCAGCAGCAGTGCGGCAAGCCGCTGGTCGAGTTTCTGATACGCGATGGCCTCGACGAGCGACAGCAACGTCGCGAGCCGTTCTCCGAACAGGCTGAAGACGTGATTGCGAAACGCGGCGTCGCTGGCGATCAGCGCCTGGAAGTCCGCTGGCGGCAGGATTAGAAGCTCGACGTCGGTCTCGGCCATGCCAGTCGCGGTGTAGTCGGTGTGCCCCAGCAGACAGCTGCCGGAGAGCAGGCAGCTCTCGCCCGGATGCACCCGGTAGAGCGGCATCTCGCGGCCGTTGGGATATTGCTGCAGCACCCTGATGGTTCCGGACAGTACGAACGGGAACCCGGTACAGGGTGCGTGGGCATCGAACAGGATCGTCCCGGCCGGCACCCTGCGATGGATGCCATGCTCGACGATGCGCGCGAGCGTGGCAGGGGCGGCGTCCGCAAGCGCGGGAAACAGAGCGCGCAGCGCGACGGCCGGTGCGGAGGAGGCGGCGGAATTAGGCAATGGGTCAGGCGCGGTGCTGCTCGGGTCGGGTCCCCTCGCGTGCATTCTACAACGCTGATGCACCTTGGATGGGCTCGCCGATGCCGCCCTTGACCGCCCAATGGCCACTTTTGTGACGCAGGTCACAGATCACCTGCAGTCGACCGACTATGCTGAGGATGCCATCAAATCAAGGGGAAGGTGAACCATGAATGCGAACGTCGGCGGCATCGACCGTGGATTGCGAATTGTGGTGGGTATCGCGGTGCTGAGCTTGTTTTTCGTACTGGAAGGCGGCAGCAGGTGGTGGGCGCTGGTCGGGGTGGCACTACTCGCAACCGGACTGATCGGCTGGTGTCCGGCATACCTGCCGTTTCGCATCAGCACCTGCAAGAACAGGTAGCATGGTGATTCGTACGCACTGCGTGCGATGCGTCTTGGCGGCGGGACTGCTGGCACTGGCGATGGTCGTAGGCACGCAGGCTTCCGCGACGCAGCCCAGCGCCGTGGTCGAGTATGTCGACCGCGACCGGGTCGCGGTTGCCGAAGGCGTCGTCGAGGCAGTGCGGCAGTCTACGCTCGCCGCACAGGTGGCAGGGCGCGTCACCGCGCTCCCGGTAAAGGCTGGGGACACCGTCAAGGCGGGCCAGCTGCTGGTGCAAATCGACGCGCGCAGCGCCGTGCAGGCGGAAGCCGCAAGTCAGAGCCAGGTGCGCGAGGCTCAGGCAAATCTGGTCAACGCCAAGGCCAAGTACGAGCGCAGCCAGCAACTGCTCGGGCAGAAATTCATCAGCCAGGCGGCGCTCGACCAGGCTCAAGCCGAATACCTCGCCGCGCAGGCGCAAGTCGCCGCAGCGGTTGCGAACGCCGGCCAGTCGACGACATCGAAGAGCTTCACCACCATCGTCGCCCCGTACGATGGCGTCATCGCTGCGACCGAAGTCGAGATAGGCGACATGGCGACGATGGGCCGTCCCCTGATCACGCTGTTCGATCCGCGCGAGCTGCGCGTCACCGCGACCCTGCCGCAGGCGGTGCTCGCCCAGGCGAACCTGCAGGCGCCGGTAAGGATCGCCGTCCCCACGCTCAAGCACGCGCTGACCGCGCGGCGGGTTGCCGTGATTCCGGTGGCCGACACGCGCACGCATACGACCCAAGTTCGCCTCGACCTGCCCGAAGTTGCCGGTCTCATGCCCGGCCAGTACGCACGTGTGTCGATCGTCACCGGCCGTGCGCGGTCATTGGTCATTCCCCGCGCGGCCGTGCTCAGGCGTAGCGAAGTGACGGCCGTGTACGTACTCGACGCCAATGGCCGCGCGCAATTGCGGCAGGTGCGACTGGGCGAATCCGCAGGAGAGGACCTCGTCGAAGTACTCGCGGGACTTGGCGCCGGTGAGCGCGTTGCCGTCGAGCCGGTACGCGCCGGCATTGAAGCGAGCAGCAACGGCGACGGCCGGTCCTGACTCGATTGTGACGATCCGGGCGAGTCAATCCTCTTAGGATCGGCATGGGCGTATCGGGCCGCATCGCGCGCTTTTTCCTCGAATCCCGGCTCACGCCGCTCATTGCGCTGGTGGCGCTTCTGCTCGGCGCATTTGCGATCGTCGTGACTCCGCGCGAGGAGGAACCGCAGATCAACGTGACCATGGCCAACGTCCTCATCCCCTTCCCGGGGGCGTCCGCCAGGGATGTCGAGACGCTGGTGGCCACCCCGGCAGAGCAGGTGATCGCGCAGATCCATGGCCTCGACCACGTCTTTTCGGTGTCGCGGCCGGGACAGGCCATCATCACCGCACAATTCAAAGTCGGCGTGCCACGCACCGAGGCGCTGGTCCGGCTCTACGACACGATCCAATCGAACCGCGACTGGTTGCCGAAACAGTTGAACGTCGGCGAGCCGCTCGTCAAACCCAAAGGCATCGATGACGTTCCCATCGTCACGCTGACCTTATGGACGCCCGATATCACTCGCGGAGCCTTCGACCTCGAACGGGTCGCGCACGCCGTCGAGGTCGAGCTCAAGCGCGTGCCCGGCACGCGCGAAGTGACGACCATCGGCGGCCCGGGCCGCATCCTCCGGGTGCTCTTCGATCCCGAGCGGCTGGCGGGATTCAAGCTCACTGAAGCGGATATCCGGCGGTCACTCATCGCCGCCAACACCGCGCTCCCCTCCGGTTCGCTCAATGCCGACAACAGGGTCGTCGCGGTCGAAACCGGACAGTTCCTCGTCGACGCCAAGGACGTCGCATCGCTGGTCGTAGGCGTTGCAAACGGCAACCCGATCTATCTGTCCGACGTCGCGCAGATCGTCGACGGCCCGCCGCCACCGGCGCATTACGTCTGGCTGGGCACCGGCCCGGGCGCTGCGACAAAGGGAATCGGTGACAAGGGCGAATTCCCGGCGGTGACCATCGCGGTGACCAAGAAGCCGGGTGAGAACGCCGTCGACGTCGCCGAGCGCCTGGTCGCGCGTGTCGGCGAACTGAAGAACGCGGTGATCCCTGCGGGCGTCGCAGTCACCGTCACACGCAACTACGGCGAAACGGCCAACGACAAGGCGATGAAGCTGATACAGAAACTGGTCTTTGCGACGCTTTCGGTCGTCGTCCTTGTGCTGGTGACGCTCGGCTGGCGTGAAGCGCTGATCGTCGGTGCCGCGGTGATCCTGACGCTGGCGGCGACGTTGTTCGCGTCGTGGGCCTGGGGTTTCACGCTCAATCGCGTTTCGCTGTTCGCGCTCATCTTTTCTATCGGCATCCTGGTCGACGACGCCATCGTCGTGGTCGAGAACATCCATCGCCATCGCGCGCTCGAACCGGATGCCCCGCTGCTCGCGCTGATCCCGAAGGCTGTCGACGAAGTCGGGGGGCCGACGATCCTGGCCACGCTGACCGTGATCGCGGCGCTGCTGCCAATGGCGTTCGTCAGTGGTCTGATGGGTCCGTACATGGCGCCGATACCGATCAACGCCAGCATGGGCATGCTTATCTCGCTCGCCATCGCGTTCACCTTTACACCCTGGCTCGCGCTCCAGCTCGCACGCCGTGCCACAACGACGGTGCACGGCCCGTCCCCGCTCGATGCCAGGCTGGCGAGCGGCTTCGCGCGCTTGCTCGCCCCGTTTCTCGATGCTCGGACAGGTGCGCGCAGCCGGCGCTGGCTTTGGTTCGGCGTCGCGCTTGCGATCCTGTTTTCCGTGCTGCTCGCGGTAGTGCAGTGGGTGGTCCTGAAGATGCTGCCCTTCGACAACAAATCGGAGTTTCAGGTGGTCGTCGACATGCCGGCAGGCACACCGGTGGAGAACACCGCGGCGGTGCTGCGCGCCATGGGCGCGTACGTGGCAACCACTCCCGAGGTCACCGACTATGAAGCCTACGCAGGCACCGCGGCGCCGATCAACTTCAACGGGCTTGTGCGCCAGTATTATCTGCGGCAAGCGCCGGAGAGCGGTGACTTGCAGGTCAATCTCGTGGACAAGCACCACCGCGATCGGCAGAGCCACGAAATCGCCGCCGCCGTGCGGCCGGAACTCGAGCGCATCGCCATTGCGCAGGGAGCCAAGGTCAAAATCGTCGAAGTGCCGCCTGGCCCACCAGTGCTTTCGCCACTGGTTGCCGAAATCTACGGCCCGGACGAGGCCGGACGGCATGCGGTTGCCAAGCGCGTCCGCGCCGAGTTCAGCCGCCATGCCGAGATCGTCGGCATCGATGATTCGATCGAGGACGCCGCGCCCAAGTCGCTGGTTCGCATCGACCAGGCGCGGGCCGCAGCGCTCGGTGTCGCCCCCGCTGACGTGGTGGCGGCCATGCGCGTCGCGCTCGACGGTGACGACGTGACGATGTTGCACGATGCGCAGGCCAAGTATGGAGTGCCGGTGCGCCTCACGCTGCCGGCCGAGCGGCAGGCGAAGCTCGACGGGCTCTTGGGGATGAAGGTGCGCGCCAGCGACGCGTCGCTGGTGCCGCTGTCCGAGCTGGTGCAGGTACGCGCGGGCGAGCGCGACCGCACGATATACCACAAGGACCTGCTCCCGGTGACCTACGTGATCGGCGACGTCGCCGGCAAGGTCGACAGCCCGCTGTACGGCATGTTCGCAGCGCGTGGCGCGATTGCGGGGGTCGAGCTGGCCCAGGGCGGCCGCCTGGGCGAATACTTCATCCGCCAGCCATCCGACCCGTTCCGCGAGTACGCTCTCAAGTGGGACGGCGAGTGGCAGATCACCTACGAGACATTCCGCGACATGGGCATCGCCTACGCGGTCGGGCTCGTCCTTATCTATTTGCTGGTCGTCGCCCAGTTCGGCTCGTACGTCACCCCACTGATCATCATGGCGCCGATTCCGCTGACGATCATCGGCGTCATGCCTGGGCACGCGCTGCTGCGCGCGCAGTTCACGGCAACGTCGATGATCGGCATGATCGCGCTCGCCGGCATCATCGTGCGCAATTCGATCCTGCTGGTGGATTTCATCAATCTGCAGGTTCGGCGCGGCGTGCCGTTTGCACGCGCGGTCGTCGACTCGGCGGCCGCGCGCGCCAAGCCGATCGCGCTTACCGGCCTCGCCGCGATGCTCGGCGCGCTGTTCATTCTCGACGACCCGATTTTCAACGGCCTCGCGATCTCGCTGATCTTCGGCATCCTGGTGTCGACGCTGCTGACGCTGGTGGTCATTCCGCTTCTTTACTACGCCGCCAATCGGACTCGCTTTCCGTGAGCGGCAATCAACCCGGAGGTCTTACCATGAATACCAACCGCCTCATCCGGATTTTCGCCGGCGCGTTCGTGCTCGTCTCGCTGGCGCTGGGCGCGCCTGCCAGCCCGCTGTTCGTCAACAGCAACTGGCTGTGGTTCACCGCCTTCGTCGGCGCCAACCTGTTCCAGAGCGGTTTTACCCGTTTCTGTCCGCTGGAGATCGCGCTCAGGCGCCTTGGCGTTCGCGAGGCGTGAGCCGATGGGCAGCGGCGCCTCCGTGGATTCGCGCGCGAGTGAATGTTTTCATTAACGGAGCCATAAATGAGCAAATCGTATCGTGAAATCACCCGGTCGGTGTCGGGATCGCTTGTGAAGTTGCGTACGAACGCGCCCGACCTCATGAAGGGATTCAGCGCCTTGTCAGACGCCGCCATGCACGACGGCGTCCTCACCCGCAAGACCAAGGAACTGATCGCACTGGCCCTGGGCGTCGCCGGACATTGCGACGCGTGCCTGGGTTTTCACTTGCAGACGCTGATCAAGCTGGGCGCAACCCGATCCGAGGTCGAGGAAGCGCTCGGAGTCGCCGTCTACATGGGCGGAGGACCCTCGCTGATGTACGCGGCCGATGCGCTGACTGCTTTCGAGGAACTGTCGGCCCCGAAGTGAGCTGACGATGCGGCGCAGGTTTGGCGCGGTTTGGGACGCGGTGGAGCTGCCGTTGCGGCCTTTGCTGCGCCGTTTTGATCAGCCGAAGCCGCGAACGAGATAACCCGGAAAATGCGCGCCGCAGGCCATGACGTGGGTGATGGCTTCCCGGTCGTATTGGTCTCCCGAACGGTACGACTCAAAGAACGCATTGAGCCTGTGGATCCGTTCCGGCATCGCATTTACGGCCTGCAGCCCGATCGACACGCCGTAGTTGGTGAAGGCGAATTTCACGTCGTGAAGGCCGGGCTCGCGGCAAAAGTAGCCCTCCTCCACCCACATCCGGTCGAGCATGCCCAAGCATCGGGCCTTCTGCGTTTGCGACCAGACTTCTCCGGGACAGAACTGGCTCATCCACAGCATCATGCCGAGCCCCAGATCCTGGGTGATGAGCAGAGAGGGAGCCGATTGATCGATCAACCGGCGCATGTCGGCGATCTCTCGCGAAAGGCCACTTTCATCGAGAAGCCGGTACGAGACGTACCCGTCGAAGGCATCGAGCGCGCCAAATCCGTAGCCGGGGTAAGGAGCGCTCAGGTCCTCGTTCATTTTCCAGATGACGCCACGACCGGGCACGACAAACGCGTCGTGGACCTGGTGCACGAGCTCCACGCCCTTGCGCGCGTAGTCCGCAATATGCCGGCCAAGGACGGCCAGCGCATAGAGCCACATGGCGAGGTAATGAAAATATTGGCCGTCGCGATCGGAGGCCTCACCGATGCGAATGCCGCGCGGGCGCCCAAGAACGCGATCGACTTCGGCGACGACCCATTCCGCCCGGTCGAGATGGCTGCGCTCTCCCGACTCGGCGTATAGCGAGACGAGCAGGACGACACCGAAGGCGTCGGTCCACAGATAGCGGAGGCCGTTCGGCCAGATGCGTTCCGAACGCATCCAGGCCAGCTTGTCGACGACGTAGCGGGTGTCCGTGCAGGTAGTCATGGCCTGCGTCAAAGGCCGAAAGGATAGGTGTCCGGCAAGCCCTCGAGCTCCTCGGTTTCGAGCGGCGCGACGGCATGGGTGTCGTCGAACCACACATATTCGTCGAACTGACGCAACAGCAGCGCCTGGAAATAATGACTTTGAAGTTCGGTCTCGGGCCGGTAGATCACGCCGATTGCCCGTTCGAGCCGCGGCGCGAGCAGTGCGTCGGCGAGCTCCGTACGGATCGGCTTGCGCAAGCGCAACAGAAACCGCGCTGCGCCGGCATCGTGGCACAGCCGCTCGTAACTGTCGGGCAGGGCCGGTCGGACACTCTTGACCTGCATCGGGCCGTCCCAGTCCGAGGCCGCGGCGACCGTGCCGTGGTCCGTCCCGAAACCGATCGAATACGCCGCATCGCCGAAGTCCCGCCGGCAAAGGTTGCCGATGTTGTATTCGCCGCGCGACGCCATTTCGGTCGCGCTTGAATCGCCCACGTGCGAATTGTGCGCCCACACGATCGCCCTGCTGTCGGGGCCATGAAAAGCGAGCAGCATTTTCAGCGTCTCGAACATGTGGCTGTCCCGCAAGTTCCAGGAGGCACGGGAGCCGTAATACATGATCCGGTAATAGCGCTCGGCGTTGGCGACCAGGCGCGCGTTCTGGACCGCGTCCAGGAACCGCTCTCCGTCGTGCTCGGCGTAGGCCTGGCGCTTCTGCATCAGATCCTTGAGCATCGACACAACTTCGCGCTCGCAGGTCTGGTAGCCGCCGGTCAGCGCCGCGTGGCCATAAGTGGCAGGGTCCGACTGCCAGGGCGTGAGGCATCCGTAGCGCTGGCGCGCGACCCGCGCGGTCGGCGGATCGATGTCGTCCAGGTAGCTCAACACCGACTGTATGGAGTTGAACAGGCTGTAGAGATCGAGGCCGTGAAAAGCCACCCTCGTGCCCGCCTCGACATGGGCATTGTGCACCCGCAACCAGTCGACGAAACCCCGCACCTCCTGGTTACGCCACATCCAGATCGGAAAGCGCGCGAATGCCGTCCATGCGGATGGGGGGGTTGCGGCGTGCCGAACGTAGTGATCGATGCGTGCTGCATCCGGCCAATCACCCTCGATGGCGACGAAGGAGAACCCCTTGCGCTCGATGAGTTCGCGCGAAATGCGCCCGCGCATGCGGTAGAACTCGGAACTGCCGTGCGTTGCCTCGCCGAGCAGGACGACGCGCGCGTCGCCGATGCGCCGCAGCAGCGGTTCGAGCTCGACTGAATCGATCGTTGCAAATGGCTCGCAAGACGCCGCAATGGCCTTGGTCCGCCTTCCCTCCGGCGATTCAACCATCGGCCGACGTTGCGCGGATTCGGGACGGCGACCGTCGTCCTGCCAACCCTCCTCGCCCACCAACGGGACGAAGCGCACGTCCGCGATGTCCTCCGTCTTGTATTGGTTCTCCCCCACGCGACTCACGCGCAGCAATTCCTGGATGCCCCGATCGGCCCCGACGGGAATGACCAGCCTGCCTCCGATCTTGAGTTGCGTCTTCAGAGATTCGGGCACCTCGGGGCCACCCGCAGCAACCACGATGGCGTCGTAGGGCGCGTGGTCGGGCCAGCCGCGCGTTCCGTCGCCATGCAGTACGTGCACGTTGCCGTAGCCGAGGTCGGCCAGCGTTGCAGCGGCCTTCTCGGCGAGTTGGCCGATGCGCTCGACCGTGTAAACGTTGCGGCAGATGCGCGATAGAACCGCCGCGGCGTAACCCGAGCCGGTGCCGATCTCCAGCACCTTCTCGCCGCCTTCGAGCGCCAAGGCCTCGGTCATCAGCGCCACGATGTAAGGCTGCGAAATCGTCTGGCCTTCGGCGATCGGCAACGGCGAATCTTCGTAGGCGAATTCCCGCAGCCGTTCAGGCAGGAAAGCCTCGCGCGGCACCGTGCGCATGGCGTCGAGAACCAGCCGCGAGCGTACGCCACGCCGTGCGATCTGAAAGTCGACCATACCGTCGCGGAGCTTCGCAAGTTCGGTTTTGTCCACGGGTTGTGCTCCCCAGTCGACGCAGCTAGCGTGCCGCGGGCGTCTCCATCGTTGCGTAGTACGCCCGGCACTCGGGTTCCCGCCCGCGCACCACGCGTTGTCCCGTCAGGGGACCGCGCTGTTCGGTGACGATCGTACGCTGGCTTTCCGCGTGATGATCGTCGTAGAAGTAAAGGACTACCCAGTCGCGCGTACGGTTGAGCTCGTGCGCCGTCGCGGTGTTCGAGAACAGCGCGGTGAAATGCCATGCTCCGCGCGTCGTATGCAGCACCGGCAGCCACGACTCCCCCTCGGGATTGAAGCGTCGCGGCGCGATCGTCGGCAGCTGCCCGGCGTTGGCTTTGCCGCGGTATTCCCGATCGACATCGAGCAGCACTTCGACCGACGGTTCCTGCGCTGGCAGCGCTTGCTCGCGACGGCGCAGCCGTGAACGATCGAGGATTTCTGCCAGCGCAGCGCGAATGACCGCTGCGCGACGCGCGCCGATTCCGGGGACGTCGTTGAGGCTGCCGTCGTGGCACGCTACTTCGAGGGATTCGAGCGTTTCCACGCCGAGTGCGTCGTGAATCCGCTGCGCCAGCTCGGGGCCGATGCCTGGCACCGTCCGGAACAAGGCGGCCGGGTCCAGCTGGCCGCGCAGCCGCTCCAGCTGCGCCCAGCGTCCCGTGGCGAGCATCTCGGCAATCGCCGCGGCAATGCCGGGACCCACGCCCGGGAGCTCGTCGAGCCCCGGCCTGCCCTTTGCCGCGAAGAGTTCGCGCAGGCTGCCGTCGAAGCGCTGCACACTGTCAGCGGCCTTGCGATAGGCGCCGACGCGGAAAGGATTGGCACCCTGCGCCTTCAGGATCTCCGCGACCTGTCGCAGCCATTGCGCGACCTGTTCGTTGTCGGGAGACGGCAGCGTGGGCAAGGGCGTCATGATCGATCATCGGCCCGCAAAGCGTGGAGACAAACGGCAACACTCGCGCAGGTCCCGGACAAATCGTCCACTGCGCACCGGCAGCGGCGACCTGGCCGACGCGCGGCTAGCCGCTGTGCCTGGCTACCGGTCGAACGACAGGATCCAGCGGACGAGCTGCCTGGCCTGATCCTCATCGATTTCCTTGGCATTGGGAAGCATGCCGACGTCGGTCATCTTGCCCTGCCAGTGCCGTTCCTTGCCGCCACCGCCGGAGCCCGAGAGGACGATCTCGGTGAGGCGATCCTCGGCGTCCTTCTGGCCCTTGTATTTCCGGGCGATGTCCTTCCACGACGGCGCCAGCGGCAGCGGCTCGCCCACCCTTGGCTTCGCCGGCGCATCGCGGTGGCAGAGATCGCAAGCCTTGTCGGAGGCCAGCTGTTTCATGGCGCTTGCCGGGGGCTGCGCGGCCAGCGCGGACTGCCAGCTCGAGAATGAGACAAGCATGACCAGCAGGCCGAGACGTTTCATCCTCGCAGTTCCCGCTCCGCGAGAGCACGCAGCGCTTCCAAGGCACTGCCCGCACGTCGCGCATCGACCCGTCCCATTGGCTAGCCTCCACCCGGCATTTCGCCGGCCTCCGGATACCGGTGCTTGGTCGCCTCGACGATGATGCAGTCGGTCGTCAGGATGAGACTCGCGATCGATGCCGCGTTCTGCAAGCCCAGACGAGTGACCTTGGTCGGGTCGATCACGCCCATCGCGACCAGATCGCCATAGCTGTCGGTCGCGGCGTTATAGCCGAACGACCCGGTACCTGCCAGTACGCGCTGCAGGACGACGGACGACTCCTGGCCGGCGTTGGCGACGATCTGGCGCAGCGGCTCTTCCAAGGCGCGCCGCACGATCCTGATGCCGGCGGTATGGCCCAGCGTTGCACCGGACAATTGATCCAGAACGTGGCGGGCACGCAACAGCGCGACGCCACCGCCGACCCCGATGCCCTCGGCCACCGCGGCACGCGTCGCGTGCAAGGCGTCCTCGACGCGCGATTTCTTCTCCTTCATCTCGCTTTCGGTCGAAGCGCCGACCTTGATCAACGCCACGCCGCCGGAGAGTCGCGCAGCGCGGTCCTCGAGCTGCTTGCGATCGTAATCGTCCTTGGTCTCCTCGATCGCTTCCCTGATCTGCGCGATGCGCGCCTTGATCTTCTCGGACGTTCCGGCGCTGCCGATGAGGGTCGTGGTGTCCTTGTCGATTTCTATCCGGTGCGCCCTTCCGAGGTCGGCCAGCGCCACCTTCTCCAGCTTCAGGCCGGTCTCCTCGGATATCACGGTGGCACCCGTCAGGATGGCGATATCCTGAAGCAGCGCCTTGCGGCGGTCGCCGAAGCCCGGAGCCTTCACCGCACAGATCTTCAACACGCCGCGGATCGCGTTGATGACCAGCGTCGCCAGGGCTTCGCCCGTGACGTCCTCCGCGATCAGCAGCAGCGGCCGCGCTTCCTTGGCGACCTGTTCGAGCACCGGCAGCAGGTCGCGGATAGCGGAGATCGGTCTGTCGTGAACCAGCACATACGCGTCATCGAGGATGATGCGCTGCTTATCCGTATCGGTGATGAAATACGGCGACAGGAAACCTCGGTCGAACTGCATGCCGTCGACGACTTCCAGCTCGTTGGTCATGCCGCGGCCGTCCTCGGCTTTGATGACGCCGTTCTCACCGACTTTGGCCATCGCTTGCGCAATCATCTCGCCGATCGACGCGTCGCCGTTGGCGGAGATGGTTCCCACCTGCGCGATTTCCTGCCCCGAGCTGCATGGGCGGGAATTCTTCTTGAGCTCGGCAACCACCGCGCCGACGGCGCTGTCGATTCCGCGCTTGAGATCCAGCGGATCCAGCCCCGCTGCCACGTATTTCATGCCCTCGTTCACGATGGCTTGGGCGAGCACGGTGGCGGTCGTCGTTCCGTCGCCTGCGGTCTCCGACGTCTTCGCGGCCACCTCGCGCGCCATCTGCGCGCCGAGATTCTCGAACTTGTCCTCCAGTTCGATCTCCTTGGCGACGACGACTCCCGAGTTGATTACCGTCGGCGGTCCGAAACTGCGCTCCAGCATCACCAGCCGGCCCTTCGGGCCAAGCGTTATTCTGACGGCACTCGCCAGGATGTTGAGGCCAGCGCATACCTTGTCACGGGCCTCTCCGTGAAATTTGAGTACTTTGGCTGTCATCCCTGCTCCCTTCGGCAGCAGCATGACGCAACGCCTCGCACCTGTGCTTGTGCTGGATCAAATCCGGATGATCGGGGTCCTAGCCTCCGCCCAGATGATGGCGTGCCCATTGCTTTGCCTTGGAAATGGCAATGCGTATGGCCTTGCCTTCGTCCATGCCCTCCAGCAGCAGGGCATTGGCGATCTCGATCGCCTTCTCGCGCACCAACGCTGGAAGCTTCTTCATCGCAGTCGGATAGTAGGTCGAGTCCCAGGGCATGGTCAGCGTCTCAACCCGGCCGCAGACTGCGCCCATATTTGGATCGGCAGCTCAAATGACGATCGCGTTGATCTCGCGCAAGGACGCAATTGGCGCGGCCGGCTAGCATGCCTGGTGCCTCGTCGGCAGTCGATGCAATGCTTGAATCCGGAGTCGCCATGTCCTTCAGGACCATCATCGTTCATGCGGATGCCAATGCGCGCTTCAAGCAGCGCCTCGATGTTGCCATTCGGCTGGCGCTCGAATTCGGCGCGGAGCTGGTCGGGATGTACCTTGTACCGACCGCCGCATTGACGCCGTCTGTCGCCGCGCTTCTGCCGTCGGACGTCGTCGCCGGGTACCTTCGCGAGACGGGCGAAGCACAGCACCGAGCGGAGTCGGTGTTTCGCCAGGCGACGCAGGCCGCCGGCCTGCCGTCGATCGACTGGCGCGCCCCTGCAGGTGCCGCCATCGAGGCTGCCATTGCCCAGGCGCGCTGCGCCGATCTGGTCGTCGTGGGACAAGCGAAGCCCGACGACATCGACGCATTGTTCGCGATGGAATTGACGACATCCGTCATGCTGTCGGCGGGGCGCCCAACGCTGATCGTGCCCTACATCGGGTCTCCCCCCACAGTCGGGGAAAATGTGCTCGTTGCCTGGGACGGAGGGCGCGAGGCGGCTCGCGCCGTCGCCGATGCGCTGCCGATTCTTGCCAAAGCCAAGAAGGTCGTCGTCACTTCCATTAACAGCGATTCCGAGCACCCGGCGAACGATGCACTCATGCAATCGCGTCTGGTTGCCTATCTGCGCTGTCACGACGTCGACCCCAAGGCCAATGTCTGCGATCGTAACGACGGTGACGTCGGCGAATGGTTGCTGTCGCAAGCAGCTGATCTGGGCACCGACCTCATCGTTATGGGTGGCTACGGCCACCCGAGGCTGCGCGAAATGGTGCTGGGCGGCGCCACGCAATCCATTCTCGAAACGATGACCGTACCGGTGCTGATGTCACATTGAGCTGCCTCACGCCGTCGCGGCGACCGTGGTTGGAACGCCGGCCTGACCAATCTTGCCCCAACCTGCACGCCCGAATTAATGCGCCGCGTCCCTTGACGCCACCGCCGACGCCGACGGAAATATGTTCGAGGCGCCTCGGCTAACAGCCACCGCCTGGACCTTCAACCCTCAGCGCTGCCAGTTCACGCGCACCGTGTACTCGTCGTGACCGTAACTGATTGCGAATTCGCCTTGGTGCGCGTGCTTGAGGGCTTCGGCGATGCGCTGCGGTGAATGAATGTCGCTGGTCGTGACAACGGACTGATCGGAACCATTATCGATTTGCATGATCCGGTGCATCGGGTGTTGGTCACGCTCGCGGGCGGCAACGTGATGGACGAGCGCCAGCAACTCGTCGCGATGGGCATGAAAATACGGCCCACCAAGGGTTACATAGCCAGCCGGCAGCTTGTCATGCGTTCGCCGGCACGCCGGGCAGCGCGCCTCGTGCGCGCCCTGCGGCGCAACCACCCATTGCCAGCGGCCCTCATGAAAAACGGCGTGGCAATCGCCACAGACGGTCGGCTCCTTGTACTTCCCCTTCTCCTGGTAGGGATCGTGCCGCTTGTCGTCGAAAATTCGATCGCGGTAGCGCGGCACACTTCCCGCCCCCACATTCGAGGGTCGCTGCAGGCGCCTACTCATAGAAATACCTTCCCTCACGGCTTGATGAACACCGACATCAAGCATGCATTATGCACCCCGATTGCCGCCGGCTGTCCTCACGCTTCGGCGCCGTGGTAGTGCCGACATCGAAGCACGCCGGTGCAAAACTCCAATCCACACGCCCCAGTAGCGCTAGTGGGCCGAACCCGGGCGCCGCCGATGCTTCGCTCCGGCGCTCGACGATGACGTCGGCTCCGTTCCCGCCGCAGCCAGACTCTCATTGGCAACGTCACTGAAGTATCCGGCTATCTTCTGGCCCTCGTCCATGAAATCCGCACAAGCGGCGCTGAGGTAGGCCATCTGGACGTTAAAGGCGTCCACAGGCGACCGGCAGCTCTGGAGTTCGGCCACCGCCGCCGCATCCTTTGCCAAGCGCCCGCTCATGAACTTCATGGCTTGCTCCTGGAAGCGGCTGCCATTCTCCACCCAGGCACGAAATGCCGTATCGATATTGCCCATCGACAGCCCGTTCATCGTCCACAGCGATTGCATGTCGACAGGAATGAATCTGCCTTGCGTTGTCATGATCAATCTCCTTCGGCACAAGCAAAACCCCGCTCGATCAGGTCAAACCAAGACCGAGCTTCAAACTGTCCCCGCTACCGGTCATTCCAGTGGCTGCGGCGCCAGGGATACACCCGGCACCGCCCGCCACAGAGGCCGCGCCAATCTACTTGACGGCCAGCTGCTTTGTCGCCACGCCATTCTTCTTCGGCAGCGTGAGCTCAAGGATGCCGTCCTGGTATTTCGCCTCGGCCTTCTCCTGGTCGACGTCGTGCATCAGCGTGAAGCTGCGCGACTGCATTCCGTAGTAGCGTTCGCTGCGCAGGACCGTCTCGCCCATCTTTTCTTCCTTCTCCCGCTTTACCTCGGCGCTGATCGAGACCTGATTGCCCTCAACCGCGACGTGGATGTCCTCTTTCTTGACTCCAGGAACCTCCGCTTTCACACGATATGCCTTCTCGTCTTCGGAGACATCCATCTTCATCTCCGGCTCGGTGGGAAGGTCCGGCAGGAACGACCGCATGCGGGGCATCCGGAAAAAATCCTCCATACCACGCAGCGGAGTGAATCTAACGAGCTCGTTAAACGGATCGAAACGAGTGATGTTCGCCATGGCTTTCTCCTGGTCGAATTTGCAAACTGCCGACTCCCGGGTCTCCAGGTAACCGACCCCCATTGCGAAGGGGAAACGTGTTCGCTTCGCTAGCCTTGCAGCCATTACACCCGAAGCGTTCGCAACTCAGTTTCAGTATAGGCGTGCTGCTGCGCGCAACATTGATGTTCGTCAACAAGCAGTGCATGCATGCACGCGTGCGACCGGCGCGGCGCATCGCGCCTGGCCGGCTGCCGTCCTACGTCACGCCGAAGCCACGTCACGCCACAACTCTGCAGCACACACTTTTCCGGGCATGGCCCGGCGGCACGGGCTTTCCGGACCGATGCGATCGTCGTCCGGCAGGGGCCGCTCACGCCATCAGCGCAGCGCGCGGTGGATCGCGAGATGCGATGGCGTGCGCGAGCGCGGGCGCTTGAACACGAAGTTGTAACGGGCGACATGGTAGCTTGAATCGAAGCCGAAGAAATTGAGCTTCATTCGCTCGAGTTCCTCGTCGCGGTAGCGATCGAGCGCCTTCGCCTTCTCGTCCGCTTCGCGAGTCCGGCTTTTCTCGCGCATCGAGCGCACAAAGTTGGCCTGTTCTGCCAGCGCCCGCGCCTCCTCTTCGATCCTGGCGAGAAAAGCCGGCGGAGTCCCGGCGAAATGCTCGTCGATCAGACCGAGCGACGCCGCCCGGCGTGCGCCAATCGGCAGCCGATTGTCGACGATCGTGCGTGCCTGCTCGCGATCGACGCGCCGCGGCAGCAGGTACGTCCAGTACTCTGAGCCGTAGAGATTGCCCATCGACTTGTAATGCGGGTTGAGGATGGCGCCGTCGCGCGCCCAGACGCGATCGGCGGCCAGCGCCAGAAAGGCACCACCGGCGCCGGCGTTCCCGCACAGCGCCGCGACCGTCAACTGGCGATCGTTGACGATGATCGCGCGGACGAGGTCGTTCATGGCGTTGATGTTGCGCCACGATTCGTCGGCGGGATCGTCGGCGGCCTCGATGCCGTTGAGGTCGATGCCGTTCGACCAGAAGTCGGGCCCGCCGGCCAGCACGATCACGCGGGTTGGCCGCGAGCGTGCGAGCGCGTACGCGTCACGCAGCTGCCGACACTCGTCGGTACCCATCGCGCCGTTGTAGAACGGAAAGTGCAGAAAGCCGACCGGTCCACGCTCCGCATAGCGGATCGGCCGCCATGTCGGGTGGTCGACGACGGTCTCCGGGGCCAGCGGCGACTCGGGAACCTCGCGCAGCACCTCACCGAGCACCGCGGCGGCGGGGAGCTTCAATGCCGGTCCCGCTCCGGCACGCTGCGCATGCGTGATCCAGACGGCGCCGTCGACCGTCGCGCGGCAGATCGCGCCGGCGCGCTGCGCGATCAGCGTACCGGCGACACCGCGCAGCCGCCCTTCGGGATGCGCGCCGTAGAGGTAACACGGTACCCCGGCGACCTCGGGAAGACTGTTCGGATCGCCGGGCGTCGATTCTGTGATGGCGCCCGGCGACGGGAAGAGGTTGGGGTCGCTACGCGTCGATTCTGTGTCGGCGCCCGGCGAAGTCGTCGGAAAAACGCCGCCCGGCACGTTGGGTGACATCTCCGGAACGCACTGGTCGGTGAAGAGGTCCTCGATCTCGCCGGCCGGGCACGCCGCAATCGTCGGCGCTGACGACGGCCCGGCGAACACGGCGATCACCGGGGCGGCAGCAACCGCGACGGCGAATCCACCGACAAGAATCACGCGTCGTACGGGGTGATGAAAGGCC
>Ga0209048_10001528_pt1 | contig 23679 bp, 20 predicted proteins | sample FrelakmetCRP12CR_FD_187146 | JGI IMG/M metagenome (GOLD analysis project Ga0209048, IMG submission 187146) | Freshwater lake sediment microbial communities from the University of Notre Dame, USA, for methane emissions studies - CRP12 CR (SPAdes)... | ecosystem: Environmental > Aquatic >... | reverse complement strand
CGTCACGCCGACGTGCAGACGGCAAACCGTGATGCCGACCGGTTCTCGTCACAGCGCGGCGGTGTGTTCCTCAACGATCAGTCGGCCGAGCAACGCGAGTTGTTCCGCTCGATCATCGAGACCGACGATCCCGAGCACTCTCGACTCCGGCGCCTCGTCAACCGCGGGTTCACACCAAGGTCCATCGCTCATTTCGAGACCAGTTACCGGCAAGCAGTTCGCAGTGTGCTCGCCCGCGTCGTCGAGCAGGGAACATTCGACTGGGTGACCGAGGTCGCCACCACGCTGCCCGCGTACGCGATCTCCGAGCTGCTCGGCGTCCCGGTCGAGGACCGGCCGCAGGTAACGGCATGGACCAACACGATCACGGGCGGCAACGACCTGGAGTTCGCCGAGAGCGCCGACGCGCCGCTCGTCGCCGCGACCGCGCTCTACACGTACGCCACGCGGTTGGCCGAGCAACGCCGCGCCCAGCCGCGCGACGACATCGTGACCAAGCTCATCACCGAGGTCGACGACGACGCGCTCGGCGCGCACGAGTTCGAAGTGTTCGTACTCGCACTCGCGGTCGCCGGCAACGAAACGACGCGCACCGCGATGTCGCAGGGGATGCTCGCGCTTCTCGATGACCCCGAGCAGATGCAGCTGCTCCGGTCGAACCGACAGCTCGCCGGTAGCGCTGCCGACGAGATCATCCGCTGGTCGTCACCGATTGTGTACTTCCGGCGCACTGCGACCTGCGACCTCGAGCTGCACGGCGTCACGATCCGCGAGAACGACCCGGTAGTCCTCTATTACCTGTCCGCCAATTACGACGACACCGTGTTCGCCGACCCGCACCGTTTCGACATCACACGATCTCCCAACCCCCACGTGTCGTTCGGGGGTGGCGGCGCGCACTACTGCCTCGGCGCGCACCTTGCGCGACTCGAGATCGCGGTGCTGCTCGAGGAGTTGCTCGCGACCGCACATTCCATCGAGCGCGCCGGCGATCCCGTCCGATTGCGATCGAGCTGGATCAACGGCCTCAAGCACCTGCCGGTGGCTGTCGCGTAACGAAACGCACGCGGAAACCGATCTGCGACGCGCGTGTCATCGCGCGTCCATCGCGCGGACGCCATCATTCGCCGGGGTTCGCCGGGGTCCGCTGTCGTTCGCGAAACGCTACCGCCGAGCCGGCGAGTGGATGGACGCGATCGCCGAGTGCTCCGAGCGGACGGGCATCAACAGCCTGCCCGGCGACTGCGAGGCCCACAGCATCGGCATCCTCATCGGTCGAGGCGCGTGGTCGGAGGGCGAGCAGCGAGCCCGTGGCGCGTGCGCCGGCATGGAGCCCTTCGAGCTCGTTCACGTCGGTCTCGCCCTCTCCGAGATCGGTGAGATCCGCCTCCGGATGGGTGATCTCGAAGGCGCCGCCGAGGCCTTCACCAAGGCGACCGAGAATTCCGCGCCGCCCCAGCCCGGCACCGCCCTTCTCCTGTTGGCCCGAGGCGACACGGCCGGTGCCGCGGCCTCGATCGGCGCCGCGCTCGCGGAGGCGGGGTGGAACAACCTCGCCCGCGCCCGACTGCTCCCGGCCCAGGTCGAGATCGCCCTCGCCGACGACGACATCGCGACGGCGCGGTCCGCCGTCATCGAACTCGCCGAACTCGCGGCGGTGTTCGCGAGCCCGGCGATCCTGGCGGCCGCGGACAGCACCCGGGGCGCGGTGCTTCTCGCCGATGGCGACGGCGCGGGCGCGGTCGAGTGCCTTCGGCGAGCCGCGGATCTCTGGCGCGACGCCTTTGCACCGTACGACCGGGCACGCACGCGCGCGTTGCTCGCCCGCGCCCTGCTCGAACACGGCGAACGGAGCCGCGCTCGGGGCGAGCTGCAGGCCGCACGCACCGCGTTCGAGTCCCTCGGTGCCCGTCTCGATCTCGCCCGTCTCGAGGAGTTCGACGCAGCGTTCGCCAACCCATCCTGACCGCGCGCTCATCGCACAACGGCTCAACTGAGGCGCCCTCCGGGGTGCCTCAGTTGCGTTTGACGGAGTTCCATCGCGCGGCCGTCGCGTGACCTACTCGAACACCAGCGGATACTCCGGACCGCCGAATGGTTCACCGGCCACCAAGCCCGCTCGCGTGATCTTCCTCAGCGTGGCCTGCGAACCCGTCACCGCCGCGGTATAGACGGTGTCGCTCGGGAGGTACCTGACGAGGAACGCCCAACGCGGTCGATCGCCCTCGTTGGGCGGAGCGTCGTGCAACGTATACATCGCGTGCGCAGCCGCATCACCCGGCTGGAACTCCACCGGCTGCGTGAGCGGCATCTCGCGGAGCTCCGGGTACACGTCGAAAAGGTCACCCTCGACGTACCCGCCACGGTTCATGTTCCCCATCGGTCCCAGGTGGTGCGATCGATCCACGTACCTCGGCAGACCCATCTCGGGGGTGAGGTGGTCGAGCGCGATCCAGAAACTGATCACCCCGCAACGATCCATCGGATAGCCCGCCCCGTCCTGATGGAAGGGGGTGGGCGGCGAGACCGGAGCGGAGGAATCCTGCTTCGATCCGATCTTCACGGCCAGCGCGTTGTTGTACAGCAGCACGCCCACCTTGCGGCGCATCAGCCGCTGCGCGTTCGCCCCCATCTCCGCGCTGAGACCCACCGAAGCAAAGCAGGGATCCTCCTCGACGATGTTGTGACGGTCCTGCCACGGATTAGTCGGCGAGTCGATCCCATCCCGGGCGACGTGCTCGCTCGCGTCGGAACCCATGATCGTCTTGGCGCGCTCGAGCAACTGCGCCGCCAGGTCCTTCGAGATCAGTTGCTTCAGCTTGACGAAGCCATGGTCACGGAAGTCCGCGACCTCAGCGTCGCTGACCGCCCGGATGTCCGCGGAACCCATCAGAATCCCTTCTGCGACGCAGCATGTCAGCCTCCGCCGAACTTTCGACGCAGCGCTCGGCGGCTCCACCTCGGCACCCGTTGATCATACGGTTCCGGGCGTTCCGATCTCCCGGCCCTGACGGAATGCGCCCCTCCGAGCCGGCCGAGATGCTCGGCGCCGACGGGAACGACCTTCACTAGTGTGGGAACGCAGGCACGACCCGTAAGGAGCGCACCGATGTCCATCGTCGTCATTGGCGCGACCGGCAACCTCGGCGGACTGGCGGTCGACGCGCTCATCCGGCGAGGAGTCGAACCCGCCGAGATCGTCGCCGCCGGCCGCAACCCCGACCGGCTCGCGGAGCACGCCGCCCGAGGCGTGGGCACCGCCCCCATCGATCTCGACGACCCCGCCACGCTTCGAGCCGCCTTCGACGGCGCCCGGCGGGTGCTCCTCGTCGCCGTTCCCGGAAGCGAACGGCGAGTCGCCCAACACCGCAATGCCATCGATGCCGCCAAGGCGGCCGCGGTCGAGCTGATCGCCTACACGAGCTGGACCCATGCCGACTCGAGCAGGATGCGGGTTGCCGTCGATCACAAGGCAACCGAGCGGGCACTCCACGACAGTGGCGTGCCCGCCGCGACGTTGCGCTGTCCTCCGTACTTCGAGAGCCGCACCAGGTGGATCCCGTCGTGGCGCGAAGCCGGCCAGGTCGCCGGCGCCGCCGGCGATGGCCGCATCAGCGCGGCGTCGCGCGCCGACCTCGCCGACGCCGCGGCAGCCGTCCTCACCAACACGGGTCACGAAAGCGCCGTCTACGAGCTCGGTGGCGACGACCCGTTCACGATGTCGGAGTTCGCGGCCGAGCTCAGCCGCCAAACCGGCGAGAGCATCCCCTACGTCAACCTCTCCTCCGACGACTACCGGGCGAGCCTGGTCAGTGCCGGCTGGCCCGAAGCGGTCGTCACGAACCTTGCCGACGCCGACCGCGCCGTTGCCGACGGGGAGATGCTCATCGACACCGGCGACCTCAGCCGTCTCGTCGGACGACCTCTCACCGCGCTCTCCGAGGCCATCGCCCAGGCGCTTCACTCGCTCGAGGCAGCAACGCACCGCGACCGTCGGGACGCCGAGGTTCCGGGATCAAATCCCGGTATCCCGAACGAGCAACGCTGAGCAGGAGAGGGGCCCGGCGCCGCCGGCTCAGTGCGGCTTGCGGGCGATGGTCGTGAAGGTCGCGATGAAGGCCGCCCGGTTCTGGGCAACGGCCGTTTCGGCGAACGCGGTCAGGGCGCGGTCCCATCGTGCGACATCGTCGGTGGTGGCGTGGCCGCTGTCGATCATCGACCGCGCGGCGGCCCACGCGGGCGGGCGAATCTCGGCGAAGACCAACGGTGGCGGGATCGTGAAGTCGCCGAATCGCTGCACGTCCGTGAACCCGGCCGACACCGCGAGCGAGCCGAGCTTCGGGCCGACCGAGGGATCGCGACCGGTGTCGATCAGGTGCGCCATGTAGCGGTCGTTGAGATCGCGTAGGTCGTCGTCGTGCGGGTCGACGCGGGACATGGCCAGGTCGACGTCGACCGCGTAGAGCGATCCGCCCGGCCGCAGCAGGTCGAGCGCGTGGGCCAGAATGCGGCGCTGATTCTCGGCGGTGTTGTGGGCGAGCACGTGACGGATGTGGACGACGTCGATCGAGCCCGGGTCGATGCCCGTTTCCCAGGCGTCGGCCCGGCGTGCGGTCGCGTTCGTCAGCCGCTGCTCCGCGATCAGCTTCGACGCGGTCTCGATCTCGGCGGCGCCGCGGTCGACGCCGACGACGTGGCCGGAGGGTCCGACGACGTCGGCGAGCTCGATGAATACGAGACCGGGGCCGCACCCGATGTCGGCAACGTTCGCGCCGGGAGCGAAGCCGGCGGCGACCCACCGCTCGGCCTCGTTCCGGCGGGCGCGTTGGGCCATGAGCCGGTAGCGGGCGATCTCCTCCTCGCTCAGCGCGAGGGAATAACCGGGGTCGTCCGACATCTCGAGCGTCTCCTCTGCTCTCGCCCGCCAACACCGGCGAGCGGCGAACAGACTCCCACAGCGCAGCAGCCGGCGCGTCGAGACGGGCGTCGAGCACGTCGAGCGGGCCTCGGGGAGCCCCCGTTCGACCGGCGGAGTCAGGCCCCCGGGTTGCTCGTCTCGAACGCGCTGCGCTCGGCGCTCGACGCGGGCGCAGGAAGGTCGGACTGTGACGGCGGTGCCGACGGAGCAGTCTTGGGAGACTCCGACGGCGTCTGGCTGTTCGCCATCGACGCGAGACCAGTCGTCGCCAACAAGCCGGTTCCATATTGCGAGTACAGCGACAGGAGCGGCGACGAACCGGCCGCGAAGTCGATCGGCGTCGAGTTGCCGTTGGCCGCGGTGCTCAAGGCCGCGACCACGTTCGACTTTACGACGTCGTTCATCATCGCGACGCGCTGGGCCACCGAGTAGGTGAGCGCCGTCGAGCCGGGCCCCGTGCTCGCGGTGTCGGCCGGGATGTCCGCGGCGAGCGCCGCGAAGGGATCGGCCGACGTGCTCTGGGGTGCACCGGGTGCCGCGCCGGACTGCTGGCCGGCGCCGAGACCCGGCGCGTCGAGGCGAGCGGGCAGCAGGGGCTGCGGGAGGGCGGAGCTCCCGGCAATTGCGGGAAGACCATCAATACTCATCCGACACCGTCCTTGGTCGTCGATGGGCAGAGCTGTACGCCTAGTCATTGTCGGCACTTCGGGGGGTGGAACTTGAGCGATGATCGTCCGTTTCGACCGGAAATCGCCGGAGTCCCCGGGCCACCCGAACGGGAACGGCCTCTAGCCCCCGACCAGGACTTCTGCCATCTGGACGGCGTTCAGCGCCGCGCCCTTGCGCAGGTTGTCGCCCGTGACCCACAGATCGAGCGCCCCCGGCAGCGACGGGTCCTCGCGCACCCGGCCGACGAGCACCGGGTCGATCCCCGCCGATTCGAGCGGCGTGGGGAAACCGTCCCCGTCGTCGACGAGGGCCACGCCCGGGGCCGCGTTCAGCAGTTCGACCGCTTCGGCCTTGGCCATCGGCCGGTGAAAGGAGACGTTCGCGGCCAGGGAGTGGCCGACGAAGACCGGCACCCGAACACACGTCGCCGTCGCGCGAATCCCGTCGGCGTGCAGGATCTTCCGGGTTTCCAGGACGAGCTTCCATTCCTCGGAGGTGTACCCCGCCTCCTTCACCGATCCGGCGAGCGGGATCACGTTGCCCGCGATGGGGCGCGACCAGACGTGGCCCGCGTCGAGCATCCCCGGCGTGGTCGCGGCGCGACGAAGCTGCTCGGACCGCCCGTCGCCCTTGGTCCATTGGGCGTCGAGCTCGTCGATCCCCTCACGGCCCGCGCCGGAAACCGACTGATAGCTCGAGATCACCATTCGGTCGATCCCCGCGGCGCGGTGCAACGGCGCCAGCGCGGTGAGCAACACCATCGTGGTGCAGTTCGGGCACGACGCGATGCCCTTGGGCAGCGTCCGGAGATCCTCGGGATTGACCTCGGCCACCACCAGGGGCACGTCGGGATCCATACGGAACGCGGCCGACTTGTCGATGACGCTCGCCCCTGCCGCCGCGGCGCGTGGCGCCCACTCGAGTGCGAGCGGATCGTCGACGTCGACCATCACGATGTCGAGCCCGTCGAAACACCCGTCAGCGAGGACGCGGCATTCGACCTCTCCACCGGCGAACGCGAGCTTGCGGCCCTCTGAACGCGCCGACGCGAACGGGCGCAGCTCGTCGAGCGGGAACGCGCGCTCCTCGAGGATGCCGAGCAGCTCCGTGCCGACGAGGCCGGTGGCGCCCACGACGCCCATACGTACGCCCATGGCTTCAGTCCACTCCCAGGTCGAAGGCGGTGTGCAACGCGCGTACCGCCTTCTCCACATCGGCCGCCTGCACCACGCACGAGAGGCGAATCGATGACGTCGAGATCATCTCGATGTTGACGTTCTCGCCCGCCAGCACCTCGAACATCCGGGCGGCCACGCCCGGATTGGTCTTCATGCCCGCGCCCACGAGCGAGACGCGACCCACACCGCCGTCGGAGCGCACGTCGCCGGCCTTGATCTCCGCCGACACCTTCTCCATGACCGCCATCGCCCGGCCGAGCTCGTCGTTGGGCACGGTGAACGAGATGTCGGTCGATCCCTCGTGCGACACGTTCTGCACGATCATGTCGACGTTGACCGCTTCATCGGCGAGCGCCCGGAACAACAGCGCGGCCACCCCCGGTCGGTCGGGGACGCGCTCGATCGTGACCTTGGACTCGGAGGTGTCGTGCGTGACGCCGGAGATGATCGCCTGTTCCATTGACGCGTCTTCCTCCTGTACCCAGGTACCCGGCTCCCAGGTGAAGCTGGAGCGAACGTGAACCGCAACGCCGTGATTGCGGGCGAACTCGACTGACCGCAGGGCCAGCACCTTGCCACCCGTCGCGGCCATCTCGAGCATCTCCTCGTACGAGATGCGGGACAACCGGCGCGCGTCGGGCACCAGCCGGGGATCCGCGGTGTAGACGCCGGCAACGTCGGTGTAGATCTCACAGACCTCGGCGTCGAGCGCCGCCGCGAGCGCGACGGCGGTCGTGTCGGAACCCCCGCGGCCGAGCGTCGTGATGTTGTGCGAGGTGGAGACGCCCTGGAATCCCGCGACCACGGCCACGGCGCCGCCGGCGACGGCCTCGCGCAGCCGATCGGCCTTGACGTCGATGATCTTCGCCTTGCCGTGCTGGGTGTCGGTGAGGATGCCGGCCTGCGAACCGGTGAAGGACACCGCCGGCTCGCCGAGGTCGATGATCGCCATGCACAGCAACGCGATCGAGATGCGCTCTCCCGCGGTGAGCAGCATGTCCAACTCCCGCGCCGAGGGCGCCTGGGACACATCGTGGGCCAGCCTGACGAGGTCGTCGGTGGTCTTGCCCATGGCCGACACCACCACCACGACGTCGTTCCCCTCGCGGCGGGTCCGCACGATGTGCTCGGCGACCGCGCGGATGCGATCGGGGTCGGCGACGGACGACCCGCCGAACTTCTGCACGATGAGCGCACTCACGGCGAGCCACGGTACCAGCGGATTGTCGACGATCTCGGTTCGTTTTCCAGGTGCCACGGACCGGAGGAAGGCCCTGGTTAAACTCCCCGCCCGTGTCGAAAGCCAACAAGCGCGAACGCCAACGCCAGAACCGGGAGGCCGCCCGTCTCGCGCGGATCCAGGCCGAGAAGCGGGCCAAGCAACGCCGCCTGGCCATCCGCCTCGGGATCCCGCTGCTGGTACTCGTCGCGCTGCTCCTCTGGTTGAACAACTCGGGATCGAGCAAGAAGAAGACCTCTTTATCTCCACCCGGGATGACGATCGACACGACCAAGACCTATACCACCAAGATCGTCACGTCCGAAGGAACGATCGAAGCCGCCCTCGACGCGAAGAACAATCCCCAGGGCACGAACAACTTCGTGTTCCTCGCCAGGGACCACTTCTACGACGGGTTGACGTTCCACCGTGCCGCGAAGGATTTCGTGATCCAGGGCGGCGACCCCAAGGGTGACGGCAGCGGCGGGCCCGGATACACGATCCAGGTCGAGAAGCCGACCGGCCCGTACAAGATCGGTGACCTCGCCTACGCGAAGACGGGCGCCGATCCCCCGGGATCGGCCGGCTCGCAGTTCTTCGTGATCACGGGCGCGAGAGGCGTCGCCCTGCCACAGGACTACGCGTACTTCGGCCACGTCACCAAGGGCCTCGACGTGGCGAAGAAGATCGAGTCCTACGCACCGCCCTCGGGCGACGGCAAGCCGACCAAGCAGGTCAAGATCGAGAAGGTCACGATCGACGGTCCCCCGCCGGTCTCCGCCACGAAATCCTCGGTGGCCACGACGACCACGAAGGGTGGAGCGACCACGACCGCGGCAACAACGACCACCGGGGCAACCTCCACGACCAAGAAGCCGTGACGCGACGGCGCCTGGTCGCCACGATCTCGATCGTCGGCGCGCTCGTGCTGGCATCGTCGGCGTGTGGGTCGTCGAGCAAGCAATCGAGCTCCTCCGTCGCGACGACAGCTCACGCGACCCTGGGAACACCACCGCCGATCACCGCCGACCCGGCCGAGAACATCGTGACCTTGCGCACCTCCGAGGGCACCATCGTCATCCGGCTCGACTTCGACAACGCCCCGAAGGCGGCGGGCAACTTCGCCACACTGGTGAAGAAGGGCTTCTACGACGGGCTCACTTTCAACCGCGCCGCGAAGGATTTCGTGATCCAGGGTGGCGATCCCAAAGGAGACGGCAGCGGCGGGCCGGGCTACTCGGTCCCGGGTGAGACACCCAAGTACGGATACAAGCTCGGATCGGTGGCCATGGCCAAGACCTCGGTTGACCCGCCCGGCACCTCGGGATCGCAGTTCTTCATCGTCACCGGGCGCGGCGGCACCGAACTCCCACCCGACTCCGCCATCGTCGGCCAGGTGACGCGCGGTCTCGAGGTGGCGAAGAAGATCGAGTCCTACGCGCCCACGGACCCGCCGTACGACGGCAAGCCCACGAAGAAGGTCACGATCGCCAAGGTGACGCTGTCGGCGCCGAACGCCTGAGTCACCTCGGCCGTGAACGGTCGGCGGTCAGCGGTCGACCGTCACGGGCAACCCGGCGCCGACCATCTCGACGCCGTCCGGCCCGTAGACCGCCACCCGACCCGCGCCCTCGACCCGCCACGATCCGTCCGCGAGCCGAAGCAGCGCCGTCGATTCGTCGACTCCGACGAGGCGCGCCTTTGCCGGCAACAACTCGATCGACCGCTGCCGCAGGTGATCGGCCGCGGTCCCGTGATACGGGAACACGGCGAGGTTCTGCACCAGACCGATGCCGACGGTGTACGCGCCACCTCGCGGGTCGACCATCGGGTCGCACAGCACCGTCGCCCCCGCGCCCGACGCCGCGAGCACGCCCCCGCGCCGATAGACGCCGATCATGGCGTCGACGAGCAGCGAATCCTTCAGCACGGAGCGCAGGTGCATCGGTGAGCCGTCGGACAGGTAGACGAACTTCGCCGCTTGCAACGCCTCGACCACCTCCGGCGCTTCGGCGTCGCGCCGGTTGAGGACCATCAGGGGCGTGACGGTAGCGCCGAGGTCCGCGAAATAGGCCGTCGCCCGTTCGACCACACGACCGGGATGCTCGAACGCGGCCGCCGTGGGGACGACCACGACGTCGGTGCCGCCACTGAGCCGCAGCAACTCGGCGTCGAACGCCCGACATCCGGCACGCCACTCGCCGCCGCCGATCAACGCGAGCGTTCCCGTCGAACGCTTCGGAGCGGGACTCATGGCGTGGCAACCCCCATCGTGAACGGTTTGAGGAACGCGGTTCCCCGCGGCTCGTGGTGCTCCACATCATGCAACGCGAACCCGTGGTCCGCGAGGAGGTGCTCGACGTTGCGCGTGAGGTGACATCCGGCGGCGACCTTCGTCCACGCTGGATCGAGGCGCCGCTGCCACTTCCCAAGGTTGCCGGTAGCCCCACCATGCTCGAGGAAGAGGAACTGGCCGCCCGGGCGGAGGACGCGCCGGATCTCGCGGACGGCTCGATCGGGATCGTCGACGGTGCACAGCACGAGGGTGGAGATCACGGTGTCGAAGCTCGCGTCCGGGAACGGGAGGTTCTCGGCCGGGGCGGCGGAGAGATCGACCTGCAGGTCCAGCCCACCGAGCCGCCGCTCGAGGCGGGCGCGCATCTCGGTGTCGGGCTCCGCGACCGTAACCTGGTCGACCGAGTGGTAGTGGGGCAGATTCGCGCCCGTCCCGCCGCCGATCTCGAGCACGTCGCCGCGAGCTTGTGTCAACAGGCGCTCACGCAGCCGGCCCGTCCACCCGCGTTCGGCCGCCGCGTTACACCGGTCATATCCCGCCGCCCAGAGCCGCTTGCCGAGACCCATCGGACGGGAGCCTACCGACGGCTTCCGTTTTCCGGGCGAAATCCGGCCTCCACGGTCGTTTGCGGCTCGGAAAACGACCCGGCGCGACGGAGCGGGCCGTTTGGAGGGGTTGTCGTACCCGACGGTAACCTGGCGCTCTCGTCACGCACCCGGGAGTTGACACGTCATGACCATCAAGCGCGTCGGAGTCGTCGGCTCCGGAATCATGGGTTCGGGCATCGCCGAAGTGGCCGGCAAGGCCGGCTTCGAGGTCATCCTCCGCAGCCGGGCCCAGGCCACGGCGGACGCGATGGTGGCGAGCCTCGAGAAATCGCTCGGCCGCCAGGTGGACAAGGGCAAGCTCGACGCCACCGAGCGCGACGCCGTGCTCGGCCGGGTCCGCGCCGTCTCGGATCTCGGGGAGCTCACCGAGTGCGACCTCGTGATCGAGTCCATCGTCGAGGACCTCGCCACCAAGAAGCACCTCTTCAACGAGCTCGACCGCATCGTGCAGGACGGCGCAATCCTGGCCACGAACACGTCGACGCTGCCGGTCGTCGAGATGGCCATGGAGACCGGCCGCCCCCAACTCGTGTGCGGCGTGCACTTCTTCAACCCCGCGCCGATGATGCCCCTCGTCGAGATCGTGCGGGCCATCACGACTTCCGATGAAACCGCCGACGCGGCGCGCGCCTTCGCCGAGACGTGCGGGAAGACGCCGGTGCTGGTCAAGGACCAGGCCGGCTTCATCGTGAACGCACTGCTCTTCCCGTACCTCAACAACGCGGTGAAGCTCCTCGACGCGGGCGTCGCGACGCGCGAGGACATCGACGCGGCGATGAAGGGCGGCTGCAACTTCCCGATGGGACCGCTCGAGCTGCTCGACCTCGTCGGCCTCGACACCAGCCTGTCGATCCTCGAGGCGCTGTACGCGGAGTTCAAGGACCCGAACTACGCGGCCGCGCCGCTGCTGCGCCGAATGGTCAGCGCCGAACTCTTCGGCCGCAAGACGAGCCGCGGTTTCTACGACTACCACAAGAAGTAGTGCGTACCTCAAGCCGACTATGTCGGCTTGAGGTACGCACCAGCGTGGGCGGGCGGCGGCGTCTTCGCCGACGGCGACGCGACCTTCTACGGCTCCGCCGGCGCAACCGAACTCAACCGACCCATCGTCCCATCGCCACCACGAGGTGACAACCGCCGGCCGGGCCGGGGACAATGACCGGATGACGGATCGCGACAAGCCTTGGATGATGCGGACGTACTCGGGCCACTCGTCGGCCCGTGCGTCCAACGAGCTGTATCGCACGAACCTCTCGAAGGGCCAGACCGGCTTGTCGGTGGCCTTCGATCTCCCGACGCAGACGGGCTACGACCCCGACCATCCGCTTGCTCGAGGCGAGGTCGGCAAGGTCGGCGTTCCGGTTCCTCACCTCGGCGAGATGGCCACGCTGTTCGACGGCATCCCGCTCGACGAGATGAACACGTCGATGACCATCAACGCCACGTGCATGTGGTTGCTGGGCATGTACATCGCCCTCGCCGAGGAACGCGGGATCGATCCCACGAGGCTCTCCGGCACCACCCAGAACGACATCGTGAAGGAATACCTGTCGCGCGGCACCTACGTCTTCCCGCCCGAGGCGTCGAAGCGGTTGACCGTCGACGTCATCACGCACACGGTGCTCCACGTTCCGAAGTGGAATCCGATCAACGTGTGCCCGTATCACCTCCAGGAGGCCGGGGCTACGCCGGTGCAGGAGCTCGCCTACGGACTCGCAACGGCCATCGGAGTGCTCGACGCGGTGCGGGAGTCGGGACAGGTCAGCGAGGACGAGTTCCCCGAGGTGGTGGGGCGTATCTCGTTCTTCATCGACGCGGGCATCCGTTTCGTCGAGGAGATGTGCAAGATGCGGGCGTTCACCCGCATGTGGGATCGCATCACCGCCGAGCGCTACGGCATCACCGACAAGAAGCTGCGCCGGTTCCGGTACGGCGTCCAGGTGAACTCGCTCGGTCTCACCGAGGCGCAGCCCGAGAACAACGTGCAGCGCATCGTGCTCGAGATGCTCGGCGTCACCCTCTCGAAGAACGCGCGGGCACGGGCGGTCCAGCTCCCGTGCTGGAACGAGGCGCTCGGTTTGCCACGCGCGTCCGATCAGCAGTGGTCGCTGCGCATCCAGCAGATCCTCGCCAACGAAACCGATCTCCTCGAATACGGTGATCTGTTCGAGGGCTCCAAGGTCGTCGAGAAGAAGACCGCCGAGCTCGTCGAAGAGGCGTGGACGGAACTGCAATGGGTGCTCGACGGCGGCGGCGCCTTCACCATGATCGACGACGTCAAGGCCCGGATCGTGCAGAGCCACGCGGAGCGCATCCGCAAGATCGAGAGCGGTGAGATCGCCGTCGTGGGCGTGAACTGCTTCACCGAGACCGCGCCGTCGCCCCTCACGTCGTCGGGTGACGACGCCGCCATCCTGGTGCTCGACCCGGCCGCGGAAGCCGAACAGATCGAGCATCTGCACCGGTGGCGCGACGCCCGACTTCCGGCTGCCGTCGACGCCGCGCTCGACGCCCTCCGCGAGACCGCACTGACCCACGAGAACCTGATGCCGGCCACGATCACGCTCGCGCAAGCAGGCGGCACGGTCGGCGAGTGGGGCGGCGTGCTGCGTGAGGTGTTCGGCGAATACCGCGCACCGACGGGTGTCGGAGGCGTGGCGGCCGCGCCGATCGAGGCGATGGTGAAGGTCCGCGAGCGCGTCCAGGCCGCGTCGAGGGCGGATGGTGGCCCGATCCGGATCCTCGTGGGCAAACCCGGCCTCGACGGCCACTCCAACGGAGCCGAGCAGATCGCGGTCGCGGCGCGCGACGCCGGCATGGAGGTCGTGTACCAGGGCATCCGGCTCACGCCGGCCCAGATCGCGGCCGCGGCACGCGACGAGGACGTCGACGTGATCGGGCTCTCGATACTGTCGGGCTCGCACCTCGAGCTCGTGCCCGAGACGATCCGGCTCGTCCGGGAGGCCGGCGTTGACGCCCCCGTCGTGGTCGGCGGCATCATCCCCGGCCCCGACCAGCCCAAACTCGTCGAAGCCGGGGTCGCTCGCGTCTACACCCCCAAGGACTACCGGCTCGCCGACATCATGAGCGATCTCACCGATCTGGCCCTCGAACACCGGGCGGCCCACCCCAAATAGGTCTACAGGCACCACCGGGACCGCGCCGATGCACAACCCATGGATCGCCGACTGGTGGTCTCCGTGCTCGCGGCTGTGGGGGCGTTCGCCACCGGGATCAGCGCGGCAGTGCTCGGAGCCGCCCAACTCAGCATCGCCGCGGCCGCCGCCGGGGTCGTCGCGGGTATCAGCGCGGCCGTCTTCGCCACGAACGCACGACACTTCGAAGCGCGCCTGCGCGACGCCGACACGGAGCTGGCTCGGCTCCGCCGCCAGGTCGACACGCTGACCGCGGCGCTCGCCGAAGAATCATCGGTGCAGGCGGCCCGCGACCACCTCACCGAGCAGTCGGAGTCCGGCGACGCGGCGGCGCTGCCCGTCGCGCCGGACGAGGCGATCGATCCGGTCAGCGGTCTGTTGGACCAGTCGTTCTTCTCCGTGCTCGTGTACCAGCGCGTCGCCGCGGCGCGCCGGCTCCTGCAACCCGTCTCGATCGTGATGTTCGAGGTCGATTCGATGAAGGACGCGGAACCGTCGGTGCGCGACGAAGCGCTTGGCGTACTCGGGGACGTGCTGCGCTCCACGTTGCGGGAATGCGACACGTCGTGCCGCATGGGCACGCACGGCGCGGGTGCCGTCCTCGAGAACACCACCGAAGCCGGCGCCGTGTGGGCCGTCGAACGCGTGCGGGGAATCCTGCTGGCCAGCCCCATCGGGATGAACCTCACGATCTCCGCCGCCGTCGCCTGTTACCCATCGCACGCGCTCGGCGCCGAAGAGCTCCTGCAACGAATGGACCGCGCGCTGGCCGTCGCCCGCGCTCGCGGCAAGGACCACGTCGAGGTCGCCCGCCTCGAATGAGTGGCTGGGCCGGCCCTCCGTCATCTCCCATCCCGTTCCGTGTCACTTCGGGGAGCTGTGGGCTCCCGCAAATGACAACGAATGAGCCTCAGCGCGAGTACATCGCCGCGATCGCTGCCTCGTGTTTGGCGAGGATGCCGCGGCGTTTGAGCTTCATCGTGGGAGTGAGCTCCTCGGAGTCCGGGAGCCATTCGGATTCCAGCAGCGTGAACTTCTTCACCTGCTCAACCTTCGAGAACCGCTCGTTGGCAGCCGCAACATTGCGCTCCACCTCGGCGATCACCTCCGGGTGATGCGACAACTCGACCAACGATGAAGATTCGATGGCGTGTCGTTTCGCCCATGCGGGGGCGACGTCGGGATCGAGGACCAACAGCGCGGAGATGAACGGCCGGTTGTCGCCGATGACGCAGGCCTGGCCGATCAGCGGGAACGCCTTCAACGCCGCTTCGAGGTTGGCCGGCGAGATGTTCTTGCCGCCCGCGGTGATGATGAGCTCCTTCTTGCGATCGACGATCGTGAGATAGCCGTCGTCGTCGAGCACGCCGATGTCGCCGCTGTGCAGCCAACCCTCGCCGTCGAGCGCCTCCGCGGTCTTGTCCGGGTCGTTGAGGTAGCCATGAAAGACGTTGCCGCCGCGGCAGATCACCTCGCCGTCTCCCGCGAGCCGCACCTCGCAGCCGGGTATCTCGGGTCCGACGGTCCCGGGCTTGATCGCGAACGGCGTCCACGTCATCGGACCGGACGACTCGGACATGCCGTAGACCTCGGACATCGGGACGCCAAGGCTCAAGAAGAACTCGAGCACCTCGATCGGGATCGGCGCCGCGCCACTGATCGCCGCGATCACGGCGTCGAGCCCGAGCAGCTCCCGCAGCGGACGCAGCGCTTCGGAATCGGCCTGCTCCCATGCGGCGTGCTCGGCGGCCGGCAACGCCGAGCCGTCGATGCGCGCCCGTGCGGCGCGGAGGCCGAGTGCGAGCGCGGCCTCGAGGCCACGTTGCTGCTCGGGGTCGCGGCCGGCCATCGCCATGACGGCACCTTGCATCTTCTCCCAGATGCGCGGCACTCCGAAGAGGATCTCCGGGCGTACTTCGGGCAGGTACTGCGCGACCAGATTCGGCTCGGGACACGTGGTGACCTCATAGCCGGCGGCAACGCCCTGATAGTGCGACACCCCTCGTTCCGCGACGTGTGCCATCGGCAGGTACGACACCAGCCGCCGGCCTTCCACCTCCACGTCGCCGAACGCGAGCAACAGGCTCTTGACGGTCCAGGCGACATTCTCGTGATCGAGCACGACGCCTTTCGGCGGTCCCGTCGTGCCCGAGGTGTAGATCACCGTCGCGAGATCGGTCGGGCGCGCGATGCGCGAGGCGGACTCGAGGTCGACGGGGCCGATCCCGAGCAGGTCGGCGAAGTGCAGCACCTCCGAAGGTGCGGAACGATCGGGATCGTCGATCACCACGAGTGATCGCACTGCCGGCAGCGCGGCGCGTACCTCGAGCACACGGGCCAGATACGTGGTGTCCTCCACGATCGCGACGACGGCACCGCAGTGCGACGCCAGGTATTGGATCTGGGCCGGCGACGACGAGTTGTAGATCGAGATCGGCGTTGCCCCGACGAGCAGGACCGCCATGTCCGCGACGTGGAACTCCGGGCGGTTGCGCAGCAACAGGACCACGCGATCGCCCTCGCCGACACCCAGGTCGGCGAGGGCCGCCGCGAGCCGGCTCGCCCGATCCGCGTACTCGGCCCAGGTCCATTCACTCCAGCCGTCGGCCGATTTCCACCGCAACGACACGTTGTCGGCTCGCCGCTGCACCGTGGCCGCGAACAGCGAGGGCACCGTCTGGCCGGCGACCTGCGCCGCGATCTCCAGGCTCGTGAACACCGTCTCGGCCTCCCGCTCCTCGCTCCCACGTCCGTTTCCGACCGACTCTCGTCCTCCCCATTCATAGCGCAACCTGCGGTGACGCGTCTTTCGGGGGCCGATGTCCACAGTTTTTCCACAGGTGCTTGGAAAACCTGGGGACCATGGTGGATACTGTGCGGTCAGAACGTCCCGAGGAGATCGTTGGGGCCCCCGCCCGCGCGGGAGTTCTCTACTCCGACCCTCCTCGGGGCGTTCTGCGCGCCGAGACAGCACCGGGCCGCGCCGAACCGCGCGGAGCCGTGGGTCAGTCGACGTCGCGTGCGGCCAACTCGCCGAGGATCGCGGCCCGGTCCGCGTCGAGGGTGGGACCGACATGGCGGATCCGGCCCGGTGTTCGCGACATTCTGGCCACGACGTTCTGCATGTCCACGCCGTCGACGCTCGTGATCGACTCCCTTGCCTGCACGTGCGGGTCGGCGAAGACCTCCGCCATCGAGTACACGGGGGCGATCGCGGCGTGTGCGGCCTCGAACGCGGCGAGCACCTCGGCCGCCGTTCTCGCGCCGATCCAGTCCGCCATCATGGCATCGAGCTCGGCGCGATGGTCGGCGCGCCCGTCGAACGTCGCGAACCGCGGATCGTCGGCGATGCCGACCAGATCGAGCACACGCGCGGCGACGGTGTCGGACGAGGTCGACACGGCGACCCACGCACCGTCGGCGCAGCGGTAGGTGCTGCGGGGAACGGTGTACGGGATGCCCGAACCGAGTCTCGGTTGCAGGTACCCGTCACGGCCGTACGCGCTCGGCAACGGACCGAGGATCTGGAGCATCGACTCGAGCAGGTTCACGTCGACGACCTGACCTTCGCCGGTGCGGTCCCGATGACGCAGCGCCGCGAGCACGGAGAAGGCGCCGACGAGCGCGGCAACCTCGTCGGTCAACGCGACCGGAGGGAGCAGCGGAGGCCCGTCGGGCTCCCCGTTGATCGCCGCGAACCCGCCCATGGCCTCGGCCAGGGTCGCGAAACCGGGTCGCTGGGCGTAGGGCCCGGACTGTCCGAAACCCGTGACCCGCAGGATCACGAGTCCGGGATTGCGGGCGAGGAGATCGTCGGGCGCGAGTCCCAGCCGTTCGAGGGTGCCGGGGCGGAAGTTCTCGACGAGCACGTCGGCCTCGGCGACCAGACGGCGCATCGTCTCCAGGTCGTCGACCTCCTTGAGATCGAGCACGATCGAGCGCTTGCCGCGGCCGACGAGCTTGCTCATCAGGCTCTCGCCGTCACGCTCGTCGATCCAACCCAGGCGCCGGATCGCCTCGCCCCCGGGTTGCTCCACCTTGACGACGTCCGCACCGAAGTCGGCGAGATACTTCGCCGCACCGGGGCCGGCGATGAGCGTGGCCATGTCGACCACCCGGAGTCCTTCGAGGGCTTGCATCCCGATCAGGATATGGGCGGGTCCCCCGGGAGTCCCGGGTCGGGGATCACCAGGTGAGAACGAAGCCGCGATCAGCGAGCGACCCGCGCGCGTACGCCCGGTGGAGGCCGAACACCATGTGGCTCGTCTTCTCCGCCCACGCCATCGCCCGGTGTTCGCCGACTCGATGCACGACGTAGGTGTAGCCACCGTCGTAGATGGTGAGCTCGGCCCAGGCGCCCGGATACTCCTTGACCGCCCCGACCTCCACGAGCGGAACATTCCGCTGTGGCGACCGACGTACGAGATTGCGATGCGTGTGCCCCGAGTAGTACCCGGCGAACGCCGGCGCGTCGTCGAGCACCCGGGCCAGGCGTTGCGTATCGTCGAGACCGAGGTTGAACGGTCGTTCCCGGCCCTCGTCCCAACCCGGGTCGTACGTCGGATGGTGGCCGAACACGATGACCGGCTGCGAGCTGGCCGTTCCGAGCTCGCGCAGGAACTCGAACGTCGTGTCGGTCACTCGGCCGCCGGCCTCGCGGGGGATCACGGTGTCGACCACCGCGAGCGTGACGCCGCCGAGAGTCACCGTGAACGGCGCGTCGTTCGTCGCCAGCGCGTCGTCCTCCATCGCGTCGTGGTTGCCCCGCACGTGGTGCAGCCGCTCCCCGAACGCGCTCCCGTAGACCTCAAGGAATCGCCGGTAGTCGTCGACGGAACCGTGGTCGGTGAGATCGCCGTTCGCGATCACGACGTCCGGTTCGACGGCGAGAACGTCGGCCACCACCGCCGCGTTCATCACCTCGGGATACGGGGGGTCTCCCGGCTCGGCCCGGAACACGGGCTGCACGTCGTGTTCCGGCCCGAACTCGCCGCACACCGTCTCGCCGAAATGGACGTCATTGACGACGGCGATGGTCGCGAGCCGGCCACCCGGCGGGCGCGCCGGCGTCGTGATCGACGCCGGCAACACGTCGGATGGTTCGGCGCCTTCGACGCGCACCGCGTACACCGTCTTCGGTTGGAGCCCGCCGATTCGCACCACGTGATACGCACCGGTGGACTCGACGCGGCGATCACCGACCTCGACACCCACCGTTGCCGAGTCGTCCGTGACGAAGGCGAGCTCGGTGGCGTCGCATCCCACGTGCACCAGCTCGGCGTCCCGGATCGTCACGGGTGCGAGCGTACGGCGTGTTCGCGGCTCAGACGCGTGACCGTCGTCCGATGCGGCCCGACAACCGCCACGATCCCCGCATCAATCCCGTCCGCCGGGCAGACAGGCGAGAAGCGCGAACCCAGGCATGCAGCTGGCCATCGTCCGCGGCGTGCTTCGCGAGCACGCGGCGGCGCTGCGCGTCGACCGACGAGATCGCCGCGACGATTGCCGCGACCTCCTCGGGCGTGGCCGCCGGCGAGATCGACCGCAGGGTCGGCCCGTCCGGCACTAGAGCGGCACGTTCCCGTGCTTGCGCTGCGGCAACTTCTCTTTCTTGGTCCGCAACAGCTCGAGCGACTGCACCAGCACCCGGCGCGTGTCGCGCGGATCGATGACGTCGTCGACGTAGCCGCGCTCGGCCGCGTTGTACGGGTTCGCGAACCGCTCGGTGTATTCCTCGACGAGTTCGGCTCGCAGTGCTTCGGGATCGTCGGCCGAACCGAGCTCCTTGCGGTACAGGATGTTCACCGCGCCCTGGGCACCCATCACCGCGAGCTCCGACGACGGCCAGGCGAACGCGAGATCGGCGCCGATGGACTTCGAGTTCATGACCACGTACGCGCCGCCGTACGCCTTGCGGGTGACGATCTGCACACGCGGCACGGTGGACTCGCAGTACGCGTAGAGCAACTTGGCGCCGTGGCGGATGATGCCGCCGTACTCCTGGTCGGTGCCCGGTAGAAAGCCGGGCACATCGACAAAGGTCACGAGCGGGATGTTGAATGCGTCGCACGTCCGCACGAAGCGCGCCGCCTTCTCCGACGCATCGATGTCGAGGCAGCCCGCGAGCACCTGCGGCTGATTGCCGACAATGCCCACGACGTGGCCGTCGACGCGCGCGTAGCCACACACGATGTTCATCGCGAAGTTCTGGTTGACCTCGAAGAAGTCGCCGTCGTCGACGACCTCTGCGATCACCTTCTTCATGTCGTACGGCTTGTTGGGCGCATCGGGAATGAGGTCGACGATCGAATCACAGCGTCGCTGCGGGTCGTCGTCGGGCGCGTAATACGGCGGATCTTCGAGGTTGTTCGACGGGAGGAAGCTGAGGAGATACCGCACCTGCTCGATGCAGGTCTCCTCGTCGGGTGCGACGAAGTTGGCCACGCCCGACTTCGAGGCGTGGGTCATCGCGCCGCCCAACTCCTCCTGCGTGACGTCCTCGCCGGTGACGGTCTTCACGACGTCGGGACCGGTGATGAACATGTGCGACGTGGCCTTCACCATGAAGATGAAGTCGGTCATGGCCGGCGAGTACACCGCGCCGCCCGCGCACGGCCCCATGATCACCGAGATCTGCGGGATCACGCCCGACGCCTTGACGTTGCGCAGGAAGATGCCGCCGTAGCTCGCGAGCGACACCACGCCTTCCTGGATGCGGGCGCCCGCGCCGTCGTTGAGGCCGATCATCGGCGCGCCGACGGATTCGGCGAGGTCCATCACCTTGTGGATCTTCTCGGCGAACACCTCGCCCAACGCGCCGCCGAACACGGTGAAGTCCTGTGAGAAGACGAAGACCTTCCGGCCGTCGACGGTGCCCCAACCGGTGACCACGCCGTCGGTCAGCGGCCGGGTCTGCTCGATGTCGAAGCCGTGGGCCCGGTGACGGGCGAGCATGTCGAGCTCCACGAACGAGCCGGGATCGAGCAGTTTGTCGATCCGTTCGCGGGCGGTCAGCTTGCCGCGTTCGTGCTGGCGCTTGACCGAGGCATCGCTGCCGGCATGCAACGCCTGCTCACGGAACTCCGCGAGCTGCTCGAGCCGCTCCTCGATGGGGTGGGCCTTGGGTATCACGGGCGCGCCGCCCGCGCCGCCGGCCTCGCCCAGGATCTCGTCCGATTCTTCGATCGCCATGGGCCGCAAGGGTAGCGACACGACCGTCTCGCGCGTTCAACCGCATGCGTCTCCGGGGTTGACACCTGCGGGCGCCGGTGTCTGACGAAATGCCACGGACAATCCGTTATCGTCGGTCATGACACATTCAGCCGGGGTGCACATACAGGACGTTCGAAGGTACGGGCGATCCGCGTCGCCGCGGCCCGGCTCCACAGATACGAACGGCGTCGTTCGCCTCTCGATGGGCCGCGGCTGACGCCGAGCACTATTCCTGGACGAGCTCCACGAGCACGCCGAGGCCACCCTTCGGGTGCACGAACGCGACGGTGGTGCCGCGGCTTCCGGGCCGCGGCACATCGTCGATCACGCGCTGCCCTTCTGCTTTGATCCGCTCGAGCGCGGCCGCGCAGTCGTCGACGCGATAACCGATGTGGTGCAGGCCCTCGCCTTTGGTGTCGAGGAACTTGGCCACGGGCGAGTCGTCACGGAACGGCATCAACAACTGCACGTACGAGTCGGCGACTTTCAGCAATGCCTCTTCCACGCCGTCCTTCTCCACCTTCTCGCGGTGGTCGACCGATGCGCCGTAGACGCGCCGGTAGTAGTCGACCGCGGCGTCGAGGTCCTTCACCGCGATGGCAACGTGATCGATCTCCGTGAGCAAAGGAACTCCTGTCGGGCGCTCCACCACCGATTTCCTGACAAGTTCGGTCATTCGGCGACATCGATTGTCAGAAAGTCGGGGAGTGGAAGTCGGGGAGTGAACGTCGGGGAGTGGAAACGGTCTCTTGGTGGCGCCGACTATTGATGACGGCGGAACAACGTGATGCGGTCGAGCTGCGCTTCGCGTGCCTCGGGGTCGGTCACGCCCAGCCCCTCTTGCGGCGCGAGCACGAGGATGCCGAGCTTTCCTTCGTGCTGGTTCTTGTGGACCTGGTACGCGGCCTCGGCCGTGTCGTCGAGCGTGAACGTCTTCGACAAGGTCGGGAACACCTTGCCCTCGCAGACCGCACGGTTCGCTTCCCACGCCTCGCGGTAGTTGGCGAAGTGACAACCCTTGAGCGTCTTGAGGTTCATCCAGAGGTACCGGTTGTCGTACTCGATCATGAATCCCGACGTGGCCGCGCAGGTGATGATCATCCCGCCGCGCTTGGCCACGAACACCGACGCGCCCATCGTCTGGCGACCGGGGTGCTCGAACACGATGTCGGGGTCGGTGCCGACGAGCTCCCGGATCTTCTTGCCGAACCGTCGCCACTCACCGGGGTCCTGTTCGCCGTCCTTCCAGAACTGATAGCTCTCGGCCTTGCGGTCGATGACGGCTGCGACACCCATCTCGTTGAGGAGCGCGGCGCGCTCGGGTGAGCTCACCACGCCGACGGGCGTGCCGCCGCCGTTCAGCACGTACTGGCACGCGTACGCGCCGATGCCGCCACTCGCACCCCATACCAGCACGGTCTGGCCCTGGGTCATCTGCGAGCCGTTCGGGCTCACGATCATGCGGTAGCTCGTGGAGTTGGTGAGCGCGTTGACCGCGGCCTCCTCCCACGTGAGCTGCTTCGGCTTGGGCATGAGCTGGTTGGCCTTGACCACGGTGATCTCGCCGAGCCCGCCGTAATTCGATTCGAAACCCCAGATGCGCTGGTTCGCGGCCATCATCGAGTCGTCGTGGCTCGTCGGGTCCTGGTCGTCGACGTAGTTGCAGTGCACCGTGACCGCGTCGCCCGGCCTCCAGCTCCGCACGGCCGAGCCGACCCGCAGCACGACGCCGGACGCGTCGCTGCCCATCACGTGGAACGGCTGATCGTGACGGGCGCCCCAGACGCTCTCCTTACCGAGGCGCTTCAGGAACTGGAACGTGGGCAGTGGCTCGAAGATCGAGGTCCACACCGTGTTGAAGTTGATGGAGCTCGCCATCACGGCGACGTAGGCCTCGTCGGGTGCCAGTTCCGGGAGCGCGACGTCCTGCACATGGGTGGACTTGCGGGGATCCTTCTCCGCGGAGTCGAGCCCGGCGAACATCTCCTGCTCCTCGGCGAGCACGAGCGCGCCCCGGAAGGACGCGGGCAGTGGGAGCGCGGCGATCTCGTCGGCGGGCGCACCCTGGAGGATGGCGGTTCGGATGGCATTCATCTCGGTCATGGGCCGAACGCTACCGGGAGCGTCCGGCTGGGCTCCAGCTGCACCGTTGCCGCTACCATTCGGCCACTCGGAACAGCTCTCGGGAGGCCCTCCATGTCCGGCTCCGTCATCATCTCGTCCGCCCGCACCCCGATCGGCAAGCTCTCGGGTGCCTTCGCATCCCTGAGCGCCATGGATCTCGGGGGCGTCGCGATCAAGGCCGCGCTCGAGCGCGCCGGGATCTCGGGCGAGCAGGTCGACTACGTGATCATGGGCCACGTGCTCCAGGCCGGTCAGGGCCAGATCACCGCCCGCCAGGCCGCGGTCAAGGCGGGCATCCCG
>Ga0209048_10001527_pt1 | contig 23688 bp, 19 predicted proteins | sample FrelakmetCRP12CR_FD_187146 | JGI IMG/M metagenome (GOLD analysis project Ga0209048, IMG submission 187146) | Freshwater lake sediment microbial communities from the University of Notre Dame, USA, for methane emissions studies - CRP12 CR (SPAdes)... | ecosystem: Environmental > Aquatic >... | reverse complement strand
GCCGACTTCAACTCTGAGCACAACGGCACGCGAAGGGTGTCGCCCGTAGCAGCGCGAGGACCGGTACACCATCCGCAGCGTTGCGAAGGGGGACGGGTGACCCGCCACCCTTCGCTCGCCTGCGCGCGAACACACCTGCTCGGCGAGCTTCCGCGACGTCGGCTTGCGTGATGGCCACGGGGGTGCTGTTGCACACCCACGCGGCAGCCCTAATGGTGACGTCCTCTGGCTTCATTCAGCCGGTGCGCTTGAACCCAGCCCACAGCCTGCGGCCCGTTGACAGGGTGTAGCCACAGGGCTACAGTTGAATAGTGGTCGAGTTGCGCAAGACCGCCCGCTTCGCCCGGTGGCTCGACGATCTGCAGGATATTCGGGGCAGAGCTCGGATCCAGGCTCGCATCGAACGACTGGCGGCGGGGAATCCGGGGGACGTCGCGCCTGTCGGCGAGGGCGTGTCCGAGATGCGAATCGATGTCGGTCCGGGATACCGCGTGTACTTCACGCGGCGAGGCCGAACCGTGATCGTTCTTCTGGCGGGCGGGAACAAGCAAACGCAGGCGGCGGATATCAGGGCGGCGCTGCAGCTGGCGCGTGGCCTAACGGAGCAACTGAGATGAAGAGGAAGACGACGACCACTCGATACGACGTGGCGGAGCATCTCAGGACGCCCGAGGAGATGGCCGCCTATCTCGAGGCATGCCTCGAGGAAGCCGATGGCGATGCGGCGTTCGTCGCCAAGGCGCTCGGGGACATCGCTCGAGCAAAGGGCATGAGCCAGGTGGCGCGCGAAGCGGGGCTCTCGCGTGAGAGCCTGTACAAGGCGCTTTCTGGGGAGCGCAGTCCGGACTTCGACACCATCCTCAAGGTCATGGCCGCCCTCGGACTCAGGCTGCACGCCGAGGCGGCCCACGGCTGACTGCTGCCTGCGTTGACCCAGGGCCACGTCAGCGGGCAATGGCGGGCAACGCGCGACGGCAACCCTGGCATCTACGGCAGTCCCGGCAACGTGCTTTCTGCAAGTTACAGATTCTACAGCCCGCTAAAGGGTTCGAATCCCACCCTTCGCTCGCCTGCGCGCGAACACACCTGCTCGGCGAGCTTCGGGTGGCAGGCCACCGGTCACCGAGCCAACTTCAACTCCGAGCACAACGGCACGCGAAGGGTGCATTCTATTCCGCCATCCGGATCGTCGATTCGGCAACCTTGGACGTGCGATTCGTCGTACATCGCATCGAATGGTTCGTGATTCCGAGGACTGCGGTTCGGCATCTCGCTTGCACAAAGACCGGGCATGCACACGCCGGCGAAGCGGTTCGTCTACATCCTGCGAAGCCTTGTGAAATCAAACCGAACGTACACGGGCCTGACCTCTGACGTCGCCGCCAGGCTTGCAGCACACAACGCGGGCAAGGTCCCTTCGACGGCACGCCATGGTCCGTGGGAGTTGTTGGCGGCCGTCGAGTTCCAGCAGGAGTCGACGGCAATACGCTTCGAGAGGTACCTGAAGTCGGGTTCAGGACAGTCCTTCGCCAGGCGACACTTCGTCGTGGTCCACGACCTTCGGAGGCGCTGACCAAAGCGAAGCTCGCGCGGAGGATCGGCCTTATAATCGAGCGCTGCAGGTTGACCCAGGCGGCGGCCGCCGAGGTTCTGGCGGTCGACCAGCCCGAGGTCTCCGCGCTCACGCGGGGTCGCCTTGCCGGGTTCTCGCTCGACCGCCTCGTGAGGTTTCTCGTCCCGCTCGGCAGCGACGTCAAGATCGTCGTGAAGCCCCGCGCGAGCGGTTCCGGGCGCGCGCCGGTGGTGGTCGCCTGAGCATCGGCAACTCTCCACAACTTGAGACCGACACTATCGAGGACGGGCTGGTCCATCCGGCGACGCACCAGCAACGTGAAATGGCGTGCAAGGCGCCACGGCATCGCCAGGATTCCCGGCAAAGCCGGCATTTCGGGTGCGCAAGCCGCACGCGCGGCCCCTCTACCTCACTTCACCTTCTCGATGTCGCCCGGCTTCCAGCTCATGTCCTTCACCCCGCCGGGATTGGTCGGCGTGCCGTCGGCAAACGGATTGAGCCAGCAGCGGCGGTCTGGATAGACGTGAAGGTCGAGGCCGCTCGTCTTGTCTTCGAAGCCGATCACGCGGCTCGTCTTGTAGGCGGTCTTCGCGGCCCGACCCAGGATCGCGTGCGTCTTCGCATCCGGCGCAAAGGGCTGGCCCTTGACGATGCCGATGGCCGCCAGCATGCTGAACGATTCGGATTCGGCGAGGTTGGCGCCCTCAACGTCAGCGCGCACTCAACCGGGCGGCCGTCCAGTTGAGTGCGCGTTGTTGACAGCATTGCGGACCGTCCGAGCGCCACGAGCTACGGGAAGGCGTCGGACTCACGGCCGCTTCGCCGTCCCCGTCGCCGGCGGCTTGAACATGCAGCCCTGGACGGTCAGCTTCGTCGGCGTCACGGTGAGCGCCGGCAGATGGGCCTTCGTCAGGACGGCGTTGAAGGCCGCAAGCTCCTCCACCTGCGCCTTCTTCCACGCCGCAACGGTTGCGTTGTAGGTCTTGCAGCCGCTCTCCCACGTGTCGATCTGCGCCCGGGTCGGCCCCATGTCGAGACCAACCTGCATCACGCTGATCAGGCTGTTGAACGTGCCGTTGAGCGTGATGAACGACGTCACGCCGTTCGGCGCGGTCTGCGCGCCACCGCGCCCGCCCGCGCCGAATCCGCCGCCTCCCGCGCCGCGGCCTCCGCGCCCTCCGGAGGTGCCGCCGAACGTCCCGAGCGTGGCGTCCAGCGCTGTCGCTTGCGTGGCCACATCCTCGGCGAGTTGCCCGCGCCTGAGCGCGGCGAGTTCGGCGCGAATCGCCGCCACCTCGTCGTTGCCGCCGTACGCGGCCTTCGCGCCCTGGTAGGCGAGTTGGGTGAGCGCGTGCTGCGCGCGCAGGGCGGACATCACGGCCGGACTCTCGCCGACGCGGGGATCGTTGTGCACGACGACCGTCTGCTCGTATACGACACCGTCGACCATCAGCTTGAGCGTGTAGGTGCCCGGCAGGGCCTGTGGGCCATGCGGCCCGGGCGTCGTCAGGCCCTCGGCCCCATCCATCTGGTTCTGAAGGTCGTGGCTGAACGCGGGCGGATCGTCGTACCGCAGATCCCAGTTGACGCGGTGCATCCCCACACTCGTCGGCAGCGAGCGACTCTCCGGCGTCGCCAGCCAATAGTCGGTGTACAACGCCCCCTGGATCGGCGGCGGCGGTGTGCTCGAGATCGTCCGGCACAGGTGGCCCGCCGCATCGAAGATCTTCAGCGTCACCTCGCCGCGAGGCGGCTGACTGAGGTAGTAGTAGATGATCGCGCCGTACGGCGGGTTCGGCGCGTGCGGCAGCTCACGGTTGATCGGCTGATCCCAGTTCGCGCTGAGCCGCGCCCGAATGGCGTCGCCCGGCTTGAAGAGATAGGCTGGCGCGGCCGCAATCGCCTGCGCCTTGGCGGCGAGGTCGCGCAGCGGACTCATGTCGTCGAGCACCCAGAAGCTGCGGCCATACGTGGCAATCACCACGTCGTTCATGTGATCGTCGGTGTGGAAGACCAGGTCGCGGATCGACGTGCTCGGCAGGTTCTGCCGCAGCAGCTGCCAATGAGCGCCATCGTCCAGCGACACGTAGACGGTCGTTTCGGTTCCGGCGAAGAGCAGCCCTTTCTGTTTCGGATCTTCGCGGACGACGTTCACATGGCTGCCCGTGCGTTGATCGCCCGGCAGGCCATCGACGATCTTCGTCCACGTCCTGCCGCCATCGTGGGTGCGCCAGATGAGCGGCGCGTTGGTGTCGGCCGTTGCCGCACCACCGGCGGCGCCGCCGCGCTGCCCGCCGGCGCGGCCGGCGAGGTAGGCCGTGCCGACGTCATGATGTCCGGCCTCAATCGTGCTGAACGACACGGACGCCGGCGCATCGGTGATGTTGCTCACGTTGGTCCAGTGAAGTCCGCCGTCCATCGTGTTGTAGATCTGCCCGTTGCTGCTCACCGTCCAGATGACGCCTTTCCTGACGGTGGAGAGCGAGAAATCAGCGATCGACGCACCGGCGCCGCCGCCGCGGCCGCCACCCGCCGGCGCGGCCGGAGCCGCGGGCGCGCCACCAGTCGCCGGGGCCGCACGACGGCCGGCGCCTGCTGCGGCTGCGGGGGCCGGCGCGGGCGGAAGGGGCGCGCCGCACGGGCCGAGCGGCTGGCCTTTCGCCGTGGTCAGGTCGGGGCTGAACGCCGTCCACGTCTTCGCGCCGTCACGCGTCACGAGCAGGCACTGATACCCGACGTACATCGCGGTCGGCTCGAACGCCGTGTCGAAGCGCTTCCAGAAATCGCGCGACGCACGGTACTTCGTCGAGTCGGCGCCGAAATTCGGCGCGACGTTCCCCCACTGCCCGCTCGCCATGTTGATCTTGATGAGCGTGCTCCCGCCCTGCCCCGCGCCGTACCCGACGCCGTAGAGGATCTCGGGGTGGAGCGGGTCGGACGTGACCGTGCCGAACTCCGACGAAGGGAGGGGCAGCCAGTCGAAGAGGTTGATCCGCCCGTAGTCGCCGCGGCTTCGTGTCATCAGCGCCCCGGTGTCCTGCTCCGCCCCCATCACCCAGTACGGATAACGCGTGTCGGTCCACACGTGATAGAACTGCCCGACCGGCTGGTTGTACCAGATGCTCCACGTCTCTCCGCCGTCGAGCGTCACGCTCGCGCCTTGGTCGGCGCCGAGCAGCATGCGCTGGCCGTTCGTCGGGTCGATCCACATGCAGTGATAGTCTTCGCCGCCAGGGGCGCCCTTGAACACCGTGAACGTGTTGCCGCCGTCGGTCGAGCGATAGAGCGGCACGCTGGCGACGTACACGATGTCGGGACTCTGCGAGTCGACCCACACGCCCGAGCCGTAGTTCCCCTGTCCGTTGCTGACGCGCGATTCGCCGTTCCCCACGTGCTTCCACGTCGTGCCGCCATCGTCCGAACGATAGACACCGGACCCGTTGTCGATGGCGTTGCCGACGACGTAGATGCGTTGGCCGTTGGTGTGCATCGCGACGGCCACGCTGATGCGGCCGGGATACGTCGGCAGAGACTTGATCTCCGCCCAGGTCTTGCCTTCGTCGGTCGACCTGAAGAGTCTGGCCGGGTTGGCCGCGGGCGCAGCGCCGCCAGCCGCGGCAGCTCCGCCGGCTGGCGGTCCGGCCCCGCCGCGGGCGGCCGACGTCCCCTGCGTCGCGGCGAAGATCACGGTCGGCACATCGAACGCGTATTCCAGGTCACGTGTCCCGACCCCGCCTTCGGGTTTGAGCACGTTCTGCCACGTCTGACCGCCATCGGTCGAGCGATACACACCGCTTCCCCCGCCCGTGGCGTCGCCGGTCGCGGACGCCAGGACGAGATTCGGGTCCTTGGGATCGACGACGAGCTTGTTGATCTTCAACGCCTCCTCGAGGCCGATGTGCTTCCAGGTCTTGCCGGCATCGGATGACCTGTACATGCCGTTGCCGGAGGGACCTCCGACCGAGTCGCCGGTGCCGACGTAGACGATGTTCGGGTCTGAGGGCGCGACCTGAATGGCTCCGATGCCCTCAGCGTCCGTCACGTCATCGAAGATCGGATCCCAGGTCACGCCGGCGCTGGTCGTCTTCCAGACGCCGCCCTGAGGCGTGCCCATGTAGAAGGTGCCGGCACGGCCAATCACGCCCGCGACGGCTGAAATCCGGCCGCCGTGGAATGGGCCGATGTTGCGCCACTGCAATCCTGCGTAAAGGTCGGGACTGACCTGCGGGCTTTGCGCCTGCACGGCGACGTAGAGACCGGCCGCGGCGGCGATCGTCAGCACCCAGATCACGAGCCGAATGAGAGACCATGTGCGAGTCATAGAGTTCCTCCCGGTGCCGCGCACAGTAGCCCAGACGCGCGTCGGGATCAAGCGGCGATTCGGCGCGATGGCTGGCACACGTCTCTTTCCGCGCGAGTCCCGGCCACAGAAAGTGGACGTCCGCATCGTCGCCATCTTCCGGGATTGCCCACGCGTGCAATAGCGTGCAAGGCGCCACGGCAACGCTGGCATTCCCGGCAAGGCCGGCATTGTAGGCTCTGTGAATTGCGGGATCTACAAGGTCCCGTCGGGTTCGAATCCCACCGTCTCCGCCAACAGCCACTTCGACCTAATCTCGCTAGCTGGAGCGCCTCCGGCGCGCTTCGAGGAAGGCGATATCCTCGGCGTCGCCCGGCGCCGAGCGCGCTGCTCTGGCAATCCTCTTGAGACGCAGGAGATCTTGCTCCGAGGGAGGCGATGCGCCCCAATGCCCTGGCCATCCCGGTGGCCTTCATGTTATCGATATCACTTAGCGCCAAGCACAACTGCGAATCGCGAACAGGTCACGCGGGCGCTGCCCCTCCAGATCCCGCCGGTCGGGCTTGTCGAAGTCTCGTCCGATTAGCTATAAATACTGGAGTGCATCGCTCGCTTTTCGGACGTACACAACAGCAACAGGTGAGTCGTGGCTGATCCCACAGAACCGTTCTCCCACGTCGGTCCGGCCGTTCGCAGGCTGCGGCCCGACGAGTTCGACGCCAGCATCTTCGAGAAGGTCGCCGACCCCGGCGACGACGACTCAGCGGACGAGGACGAGGACGGCCTCGACCTCGAGCAGCCTGCGCCCCAGCGCGAAGGGCTGCCGGCCGGGTTCCGGATGCGGCACGACCCGCACTACGTCGAGGAGCTGGTCTCCAGGAACTACGCCGGCCGCATCCACATCATCCCGACGAACGAGATCGACGATCCGCGACCGGCCGGGGAGGGCGATCTCAAAACCCTGGTGACCTCGGTCGCCGACTTCGGCGTCCTCGAGCCGCTGCTCGTCCGCCGGCTGCCGAACGGGCGCTGCGAGCTGATCGCGGGATCGCGGCGCCTGGCGGCGGCGATCTCGGCGGGCCTCGAGCGGGTCCCCTGCCTGGTGCACTCGGCCGACGACGAGCGGGCGCAGGCACTGGCCAACGCCGCCCGGCGGTCCCAGCCTCGGAACGGCCACCGCGTCAGTGAACCCGACGCCGGCGTTTCGACGGCGAACGCCTACGCTGAGATCGGCGAAAGCCTGGATGCGATCGGCGCGTGCCTCCGCCTTTTCCGCGACACGACCCGTCCAGCGCCGGAACGAATCGCGTTGGACCTGATCGGTGCGGAGGTGTGCCGGGCGACGTGGCTGGTTCAGGCGCTCTCCCTGCTGGACGACGATGTGCCCGTCGCCAACGGCTCGGTCGATCTGGGGTCCGTCATCGAACGGGTGGCTCGCGCGTTGGCGCCGGGCCGGCACGTCGGCGGCGCGACGGTCGAGGTCGAAGCGAGCGCGCCCGGCCTTCGCGCGCCCGGCGACGCGTCGCTTCTGACCGTCGCGGTGGCAGGAATCGTGATGGCGCTTCAGGCCGTCACCGAACGAGTCGAGACGGCCGTCGTGCAGATCCGGGTGCGGGAGGAATCGGGCGACCGCGTGAGAGTCGAGGCGACGCAGGAAGCCCTGAGGATCCCCGCTTCCTGGCGCGCGAGGTTCCTCGACACCCAGTGGACCGACAGACCCGGCGGACGTCGCGTGGCACTGGCGCTGGCGGCATCGCAACGCGTCGCCGAGCTGCACCGCGGGACGCTGACTGTCGAGGACGCGGACCACGGCGGCTGCCTCCTGGCGCTGTCGCTTCCGCGCGCCTGAATCACCGATTGCGATAGGGCCGGCTGGCGAAACGAAGCGTCGGAGAGAACATGGACCCGACAAGTCGTGCGAATGGCGAGGCCGCTTCAGCGAACATCACCGCGCGGATTCAAGAGCTGGGGGATTGGAGAGGAGAGACCCTCGCTCGGGTCCGTCAGCTCATCCACGATGCCGACCCCGACATCCAGGAGGAGTGGAAATGGATGGGGACCCCCGTCTGGTCCCACGACGGCGGCGTCTGCACAGGGGAATCGTACAAGCAGGTGGTGAAGCTCACCTTCTTTCGCGGAGCCTCCATCAAAGACCCGAAGAAGCTCTTCAATTCGAGCCTGGATGGGAACACGCGTCGTGCGATCGACTTCCGCGAAGGGGAGAAGATCGGCGAAGCCGCCTTCAGGCAACTCATCCGCACCGCGGTGGCGGCCAACTCCGCAGCGCGCGCTCAACGGGCAGCCAAGAAGAAGTAAGCCCGTCCCTCCGAGGGTATGACGTGCGAGTGGCCGATACAGCCGACAACGCTACGCCTGGCGGAGTTTCGGGACGAACGCGAGCACCGCCAGGGAGAAGAGCATCGCGAGCCCGGCGTTGATCATGATGGCGAGCGGCTCGCCGACGTGTTCGGCGGCGACCCCGGTCCACAAGGCGCCGATCGGCATGAAGCCGAAGAAGATCCAGGTGTAGGCGCCCATGACGCGGCCGCGCAGATCGTCGGGCGTCGAGGTCTGCACGATCGCGTTGGCGAGGTTGAGGACGAGGATGGTGCCGACACCGACGCCGCCGAGGACGATCAGGCTCGCGGGGAGCCAGCGGAGAAACGCGAACGCAAACAGGAGGATCGGGTACACCAGCGACCCCGCGGTCAGGAGCTTCCCCCGCAGAGCCCTTCCGCCGAGCGACGCGACCAGCAGGGCGCCGACGAGCGCTCCGGCGCCGCGCGCGGACAGCAGCAGCCCGTTGACGGCCGCGTCTCCGTGCAGAACGTTCACGGCCCACGCGGGAACGAGCGTCGCCATCGAGAGCGCGAAGAGACTCGTGACCGCGACCACGCTGATGGTGGTCAGGATGACCGGTTCGCGGAGCACGTAGCGGATCCCCTCGGTGAGCTGCGCGAACGACCCGCCCGCGCGTCGGGCCGGAGGGCGACGGTCGAGCCTCATGAACGAGAGCGCGGCGATGACGGCGACGAACGAGAGGCCGTTGATCGTGAAGCACCAGCCCGGCCCGAACATCGCGTAGGCGACGCCTGCGACGGCCGGTCCGATCGCGGTCGCGGTATTGAACATCGTCGAGTTGAGTGCGATGGCGTTGGTGAGGTCCTCCCGCGGCACCAGTTCGCCGACCAGGGCCTGGCGCGCCGGGGCGTCGAACGCGTTCGCCGTGCCGAGCAGCAGGGCGAGCAGGATGATGTGCCAGGGCTGCACGAGATGAAGGAACGTCAGCGCGGCCAGGATGAACGCGAGGAGCATCATGACCGTCTGTGTGACGAGCATGAGCGACCGCCGCGCGAAGCGGTCTGCCACGACCCCGCCGTAGAGAGTGAGCGCCCAGGTCGGCACCCCGGCCGCGAACCCGACGAACCCGAGATACCGGGGGGAGCGGGTCAGCTCGTAGACGAGGAATCCCTGCGCCGTCGCCTGCATCCACGTGCCGAGCAGGGATACGAGCTGTCCCTGGAACCAGAGACGGTAGTTCCGATGCCGCAGGGCAGCGAACGTCACCAGCCACCGATTCGGCTCCGGCACGCAGTCAGACTCCTCACGGCGCGGAACGCGCTGGGGTCGGTCTGAGACACCAGCCGCCTCGGCGCATCAATACAGGAACGGCACGAGCCTGCGCACCCGCCCCTGGTAGCTGCGATAGCCCGGGAACCGGTCTGCGAGCCACTTCTCTTCCCGCCGCGACTTCAGGTCGAGAAACACGAACAGCACCGCCCCGGCAACCATCAGGAGAGGGCCCGCGATGCCGCAAGCCTGGGGGAAGGGCAGCGTCGTTGCCGTGAGGTCGCCGAGCGTGCGGGGCCCGAGGACGACCAGCGCCATGAGGGCAAACTGGCCGACCACGAGCCATTCGCCGCGCGATCCCTTCCACCAGTGCTCGCGGTGCTCAGCCATTGGCGGATCTTCTACCGCAGCGCCGTTTGGGGTCAACTGGCGGGTCGCCGCGCGGTGGCTCTCACTTCTCCGGCAGCCGGTTCTCGATGAACTGGGCCACGATCTGAGCGGCGGGAGGATCCATGTTGGCGAGCACGGCGATCACGGTGCCTGACTGCGGACAGATATCCAGCTCGCCGTTCATCCCCTGGGCGCCGCCGCCATGGCCGAACCAGCGGGTTCCGCCGACCGTCCGGTCGATGAAGCCGTAGGCGTACTTGCCGCCGTTGGCGGCCTCCACCTTGCCGGTGGTCAGCAACGCGGTGTGCGCGGGGTCCAGCAGTTTGTTCCCCTGCAGGGCGTTCGCGAATCGCAGCAGGTCCTCGACCGTCGAGTACCCGCCCCCGGCTGACGTGCCGCGGTAGGGAAGCGTGTCGGTGTTCGGCACCCAACCGGTTCCGCCCGGAGGTTTCATGTAGCCCACGGAGCGTCCGGCGACCGTTTCGCTCTCCGGAAGCGAGCCCGTCGAGGCCATCCCTGCCGGCGTGTAGATGTGGTCGCGCACGTAGTCGTAGTAGCTCTGGCCCGACACTCGCTCGACCACCACGCCGAGCAGCAGGAACCCATAATTGCTGTAGGCCCAGCGGCTGCCAGGTTCGAATTCCAGCCCGCGCCGTCCGTAGAGTGTGACGTAGTCCTGCAGCGTGCGGAGCTCCAGGCGGTGCGCTTCGAACTCGGCGCCGAAGATGTCGCCCGTTCCGCCGGTGTGCGTGAGCAGGTGGTGGATCGTCACCTTCGACGCCACGTCTCGATTCGGGTAATCGGTCAGGTAACTGCCGAGCGGGGCGCTGAGCGTGATCTTGCCGGCCTGGACCAACTGGAGCACGGCGACGGCGGTGAACATCTTGTTCATCGAGCCGATGCGGAAGCGCGTGTCCAGCCGGTTCGCGACCTTCTTCTCGCGGTCGGCCAGGCCGTAGGCGCCGGTGAAGATCGGCTTGCCGTTCCGGGCGGCCAGAACGGCGCCCGCGAACCGGCCGGCGGCTGCGTCCGCTTCGAGCCGGGCGCGAAGGGCGGCGACGGCATCCCTCTCGGTCATGCGAGGGGCGGCGAATCCAGCGGGACGGTCCACCGCGCGGAATTCGAGCGTAAGGATGCGGTAAGGCGCCGTGGGCTCGACCTCGACCACGATACGGGCGAATTGATCGGAGCCGCGTTCCTTGAGAATGCCGGCGAACCGCGTCGGAGCGGATGATTCGACCTTCCTAAAATCGAAGCCGCCCGTTCGCGCGCGGAAGTCCAGGTCGCGGTCCACGCTGGCCGCGCGCGTCGGGAAGTTGCTCTCGAGGAACTTCAGCAGGGCCGCCCGATCTGCCCCGTTGAACGCGCCGAGCCAGGCCGAGAACTGCCGCGCCGCTGGTGTGTCCGGGAGTTGCGCCCGCACCGGCGCCGAGAGGACGAGGATGAAGACGGCCAGCGAGACTGCCGCGCGAATTCTGATCTTCATGAGGGTGTCCCCGTCGAAGGCCCGGATCGGGCCGGCCGCTTCACCGATTGGCGTTGCGAATGCGCGTCGCGACTTCGTCAACGTACTGTTTCACGCTTCGGACGACGGGGTCGGCGTGCGTCGCCGAGGCGCCGCCGGCGATGCCGCCCTTGTGCAGCAGCAACACCTGCACGAGCACGGGAGACGATTGGTACGGCAACGTCGTCGTCGTGTGCGTGTAGAGGGACACGTCGTATCTCGAGACGCACAGCCCACCGGATCCGCTCGTCGTGATGATCTCGACGTAGACGTAGGTGTCCTCGTCCGAATTGCGGAGGACCTTGAACCCGGCGTCGGAAAGGCTCTTCGAGACGGCCGCTTCGATCGGCGCCTGGCTCAGGCCGCAGGCGGCCGCCTGCGACGTCAGGTCTTCGACGACGAGACCGATCGTCCTCAGGCCCCTGAGCTCCGAATCAGGACCCGTGGGGGCCGGGAGCGGGTTGGTAAGGGCGGGCGGCACGGGACTCGCCGGCCTGCCGAGGTCGGAGGCGCGCACGGTGCCGGCGGGCGGCGGCGGAATCGCTGGGGGAGGTGGTGGCACGGCGGGTTTCGGCGGTGCCGGCTCGTCCGCCCTGGTGGGCTCGTAGACGAGCGTCACCACGTCGTGGCCTCCACGCTCGATGAACTTCACTTGCACGACCAGTCGCGGCGGATCGAGCGTGCGGGAGTAGGAATAGTGCAGCTCCCGGTTCCGCTCCACCTTGTACCTCACGTCCAGGCGGTCGCCTTCCCACCTGGTCGTCGTCACGACCGGCACCTTGTCGAGCGCCTGTGATTCCTCTTTGCCGTCAGGATGGAACGTGCGCAGCCGGCCGCGCTCATCCGTGATGGCGACGGCGACCTCGGTCTGCGCGATCGTCAGGTGCGGTGACGGATTCCTCGCCTCGTCGGTCAGCTGGTCCCTTCGCCTGGAGTCGTCTTCGCTCTCGCGGAACGTGGCCATCGCGGGCGACCCCATGCCCCCGCCGCCCGACCGGCCGCTGGTGTCCGAACCCGCGCCGGCCGTGGACAACAAGTCCATGCCGAACCCGACCTCGCGCGGAATCTGGCTGAGCTTCAGGTTGAGCGTCCACCGGCCCGCCAGGCTCGGCCGGTCGGCCCCGGCCAGCGCCTCATGGCCGGCAATCCCACACAGCGTCGTCGCGACGACCATCGCGGCCAGGCAGTTCCGAGTCATACAAGTCCCATAGGTTTCCGAGCCAGTGATCGCCTTCCCGCTTCCCGACACTTGATAGTAACGCTCTTCGGGCTGGCCGGGTCGACGACGAGAGGCCGTCCGGGTGCGCTCGCCGGCCGAAACCAGCAGGTTTTTGAGGCTATAATAGCCGTTCGCCCCCCGACGCGACGGCCGCGCCTTCCGAGTGGTGCCGCCTGCTCGCGAGTTCCTTACCGATCCAGGACGACCCTAGCAGGGGCGCGGGGCGCCCCGAATCGCAATTCATCAGACCAGGAGTAGTCTTCATGCCGAAGTACAAGATCGCATGGCTTCCCGGTGACGGCGTCGGTATCGAGGTGATGGAAGCGGCGAGGATTGTCCTCGACCGGATCGGGTTCGACGCGGAGTACATCCACGGCGACATCGGTTGGGAGTTCTGGAAGACGGAGGGCGACGCCTTTCCGGCCAGGACGATCGAACTTCTCAAGAATGTCAACGCCGCGATGTTCGGCGCCATCACCTCCAAGCCGCTGAAAGCGGCCGAGGCCGAGCTGGTGGACTCGCTCAAGGGCAAGGGGCTGCAGTACCGATCGCCGATCGTGCGGATGCGGCAGACCTTCGACCTCTACAACTGCCTGCGGCCGTGCAAGGCCTACCCGGGCAACCCCCTGAACTACAAGGAGGGCCTCGACCTCGTCATCTTCCGCGAGAACACCGAGGACCTCTATGCCGGCGTCGAGTTCAGCCCGGTCCCCGCCGAACTGGCGGAGACACTGGGCAAACTCTCGAAGGCCTTTGCGCCCTTCGGCGCGCTGCCGGCGAGCGAGTACGCCGTGTCCTGCAAGATCAACACTCGCAAGGGTTCGGAGCGGATCGCCCGCGCCGCGTTCGACTTCGCGCGCAAGTTCGGACGCAAGAAGGTCACCATCGTCCACAAGGCCAACGTCGTCCGCGCAACCGACAACCTCTTCCTCGAGATGGCGCGCGACGTGGCCAAGGGCTTCCCCGAAATCCAGCTGGACGAGGCCAACATCGACGCGCTCACGATGTGGCTGCTGAAGAACCCGTTCAACTACGACGTGCTGGTGGCGCCGAACCTGTATGGCGACATCGTATCGGACCTCTGCGCGCAGATGGTCGGCGGCCTCGGCTTCGGGTGCTCGGGCAACATCGGCACGAAGCTGGCGGTGTTCGAGCCGACGCACGGCTCCGCGCCGAAGTACTCCGGGCAATACAAGGTGAACCCCATCGCGACGATCCTCGCCGCCAAGATGATGCTGGACTGGCTGGGCGAGACCGAGAAGGGCATGCGGGTCGAAAAGGCCGTGGCGGCCGTGATCGCGGAAGGGAAGGTCCGGACCTACGACATGGGCGGCGGCGCGAAGACCCTGGAGATGGCAAACGCGATCGCGGCCAAGCTGTAAGAGGATGGCCGGGAGGCGCTGCGTGAACGGAGAACGCAGAACGTAACACGGAAAACGAAAAACGGAGAAGACATGGCGGGCATGACAATCGTTCAGAAGATCCTGGCGCGGGCGACGGGCCGGCCGTCGGTCGCGGTGGGTGATGTCGTCGAGCCGGCTGTTGACCTGGCGATGTCGCACGAGAACGGGGCGCTGGTCATCAACCAGTTCCAGGAGGTGTTCTCGGGCACCGGCCTCGAAGCGAAGGTGTGGGACCCGTCGAAGATCGCGATCATCTTCGACCACCGCGTGCCGGCCGAGAGCGCCAAGACGGCGACGAACCAGAAGAAGGTGCGGGAGTTCGTCGGCGCGCAGGGGATCACGCGGTTCCACGACATTCGGGGCGACGAGGGCGGCATCTGCCATCAGATCCTGATCGAGTCCGGGTACGCGCGGCCCGGCACGGTCATCGTGGGCACGGACAGCCACACCACCACTCACGGCGCCATGGGGGCGTTCGCGTTCGGGATCGGCGCGACCGAGATGGCCGGTGTCTGGTCGCTCGGTACGATCTTCAACGTCGAGGTGCCGGCCACGATCAAGGTGGTCGTGAACGGGACGCTGCCGGCCAACGTGCTGCCGAAGGACCTCATCCTGTATATCGTCGGCAAGCTCACGGCGGAGGGCGCCAACTTCAAGGTGATCGAATTCCACGGCGAGGCGATCCGCCGGATGCCGGTGTCGGGCCGCCTGGTGCTGTGCAACATGTCGGTCGAAGCGGGCGCGACGGCCGGAATCGTGCCGTGCGACCAGGAGACGTATCGGTACCTGCGGGACGAGGCCGGTGTCAGCGAGCCGATCGACGCGGTCCTCCCGGACCCCGACGCCCACTACGACCAGGTGCTCGAGATCGACGCCAGCTCGCTGGCGCCGCAGATCGCGTGCCCGCACACCGTTGACAACGTCAAGCCGGTGGGACAGGTGGCCGGCAAGGCGGTCCACCAGATCGTCATCGGGTCGTGCACCAACGGCCGCCTCGACGACCTCGAGGTGGCGGCGGAGATCGTGCGCGGCCGCAAGGTGGCGCGCGGCGTCAGGATGATCGTGTTCCCGGCGTCGTGGCGGATCTACCGGGCGGCGATGAAGCGCGGCGTCCTGACCGACCTCGTGGAGGCCGGAGCCGTCATCATGAACCCGGGGTGCGGCTGCTGCCTGGGCATCCACCAGGGCGCGCTCGGCGACGGCGAGGTGGCGCTGTCCACCACGAACCGCAATTTCAAGGGGCGAATGGGAAACCCGAAATCCGAGGTCTTCCTGTGTTCGCCGGCCGTGGCGGCGGCGTCCGCGCTGACGGGCGTCATCACCGACCCGAGATCCTGAGGAGGGAGGACATCATGCCAAAGGTCGTGCTGAAGCTCGGAGACGACATCTCGACCGACCACATCTACCCGGGGCGCTTCATGGCGACGGTGCTGCCGTCGGAGACACCCCAGTTCGCGTTTGCCGATTTCGAGTTCAACGCCCGCCTCAAGTCGGGACAGGTGCCGCACGGCAGCATCATCGTCGCCGACAACAACTTCGGCTGCGGGTCGTCGCGAGAGCAGGCGGCTTCGTGCCTGAAGGGCTACGAGCTGGCGGTGATCGCGAAGGGGTTCGCGCGGATCTTCCTGCAGAACTCGTGCAACCTGGGGCTGCGGACGGTCATCTGTTCGGGGATCGAGGCGTCAGAGGGCGACGAGATCGAGATCGGCGCCACGGAGGTCGTGAACGCGACGACCGGGAAGTCGTTCCCGATCACGCCGCTGCCGAAGGCGAGGCAGGCGATCATCGACGCCGGCGGGCTGATCGCGTACACGCGACAGCGAGTGCTGCAGAAGCACGGGCGCGCCTGAACGTCGAGTCACCGGGGCCGCGATTCCGCACCGCGCGGGATCGCGGTCCGCCGTTCAGCGCGATCGGTTCGAGGACGGGGCCGGCCCCAGCGGGTTCCAGCCGTCACGACCCGCCAGCACGACGGCCGGCGTGAGGCGCTTCGCCGCCGCCTCGTCGAGTTGTCTCGACCATGCCACTCGGGCACCAGGCCGGGCGCCTTCACCGGTGCTCGCGTATTCCGCGAAACGCGAAGTCTTCTCACGTTCGGGCAGGTTCCAGTTCTGCCATCCCTCCGGGCGGACGACGTCGGACATCTCGGTGAGCAGGAACGTGACCGCCGAGTACGCCCGCCAGGGGCGGCCGAGGTAGGTCTTCACTCCAGGCTCGCCCGTGATCCTGCACCGCGAAAACACGAAACCACGGGGTTCATCGATCGGCGTGGACGCGGCCGCGATGTACCCGTCGCGGCGACAGTGGATCTGGCAGCTTTCGAAGAACGCCGTCGCGGCGCCGAAGATGAAATCCACGTGGCCGTTGATGTAGCACTTCTCGAAGTACTGCCGGCCGCGGTTGAGGAAGACGGTGTCCTGCCACCCCAGGAACCGGCACCGGCGAAACACCGCGCGGTCGCCGTCCACGCGGATGGCCAGCGCCTGGCCCACCGGTCCCGCCGAGTTCTCGAACGTGATGTTCTCCGCCACGAAGTCGTCCGCGTCGATCACCGTCGAGGGCGTTCGGAACGTCGAGATCGGGCGCCCATCGAGGCCGATGAGATTGGCGTTGAGGTCGAACGTCAGGACGGTGATGTCGGCGTCTTCGCCGATGAATCGGAAGCAGCGCTTCTCGTGCTGCACGTAGATCAGTTCCTTGTAGACGCCCGGCTTGATGTGAATCACCACGGGCTGCGACGGCGTGCCCGCGGGGACCGACATGACCGCCTCCTGCACGGTCTGGAACTGCCCGCTGCCGTCCTTGGCCACCACGATGTCGATCGGCGTGGACGTCATCTCGCTTCTGGGCCGAGGCGCGGAGACAGGGGCAGGGGGAGCGACAGAGCGGCAGCCGTTCGCCGCCGCGAGGATGGCGACGAACGGCAGCCAGCATCGAAGCCAGGCAGGAGCGCGCACGGCGACAGGGTAACAGGATCCAGTTACCTCAGCGTGAAATTCACCGTGACCGTCATGATCACGGGCACCGGCACTCCCCTGAGCAGCGTCGGGGTGTACTTCCACTGCCTGACGGCCGTCAGCGCGGCCTGATCGAGCAGCGGGTGCGATCGCAGGATCCTGGCCTCCTGCACGTCACCCGTCGGCCCGATCACCGCCTCGATGATGACGAGGCCTTCCACCTTGGCGATGATGGCCGTTTCGGGGTAGACGGGGCTGACGTCCCGGATCTTGACCGGCGCCTTGACCAACGCCCCTGGGCGTACCGGCGTGACGGCGCGAATCGGCGGAGGCGCGTCGCCGACCACCGTGCCGACCCCGTCTGGCAGGCCGACCCCCGGAACCGAACCTCCGACCTCGGGCGCCGACACGTCGAGCGGGGTGTCCGACGCGATCAGTCGCTCGCGGCCGATTCCTTCCGGCGGCACGACCGGCGCTGCGCCGGCGTCCACGACGGCCGACGGAGCAGTCCGCCGAATGGCCGGGGACGGCGCCGGCGGCGGCGTCGGGGGAAGGACCACCGGCGTCCAGATGATGTCGGTGACCCGCACGAACGGCAGATCGGTGTTTGCGATCAGGGGAATGACGACGAGCGCCACGACGACGACGACGTGGACGAGGACGGAAACCGGGAGTGCCGAGAGGGGGCCGGCGGGGGCGGACGGACGGCCTTCGACGACCTGACGGAAGAGTTCGCGCGACATGGCTCACCTCCTGTGTCCGCCAGCCCTCGGGCCTCTGGCCGCGAGGGCGGAAACGATGGAGGAGAGCGCTCTCCGGTTCCTACTGTGTTGGACACCAACCCGGCCAGCGGAGTTCCTAGCCGGGTTGCCCTACTCGTGAATGCGCTGGATCGTCACGGTCTTCACGACGACCGGCGTGACCGGGCGATCCTCGGACCCTGTCTTGACGCTGCCGATCTTGCTGACGACGTCCATGCCCTCGACGACCTCGCCGAAGATGGTGTGCTTGCCGCTGAGCCAGTCGGTTGCGGCCAGCGTGATGAAGAACTGGCTGCCGTTGGTGTTCGGCCCGCGGTTGGCCATCGCGAGCAGGCCCGCCCGGTCGAACCGCAGCTTCGGATCGAACTCGTCGGGGAAGGTGTAGGCGGGGCCGCCGCGGCCGTTACCCTGGGGGTCGCCGCCCTGGATCATGAACCCGGCGATGATCCGGTGGAAGATCAAACCGTCGTAGAACGGCTTCACCTTGCCAGGCTTGCCCGTAGCGGGGTCCTTCGTCCCCTCGGCGAGATCCACGAAATTGGCGACCGTCTTGGGCGCCCGATCTTCGAAGAGCCGGACGGTGAAGTCGCCCTCGCTGGTGGCGAAACGCGCGTAGGTTCCAGGTGTCAACGTCTGCTCCTTGTCGGGTGATGACCCGACTTGCGGCTGGCGACTCGCGGCCTGCGGCATCTCGGTCACGGCCGCCCACGGAACGGCTGCCGCGCACAGGATCATCAGCAACGCCAGGGGGACGGCCAGCTGTCGCATGCGACTCGACTGTTACTGCGCGATCGTGGCCTTCTTGATGAAGTCCAGCTTGGGGTACGTCTTCTCCAGGTAGGCGTTCCCCCCTGACGCGATGTTGCCCTGGTCGTTGCCCGGGGTCGCGGCGTAGCTCGCGTTCAACTTGTCCACGACGTCCATCCCGGTGACGACCTTGCCAAAGGGCGCGAAGCCCTGCGAGTCCAGGTTGGCGTTGTCGTTGAAGTTGATGAAAACCTGCGTGGTCCGGGAGTTCGGCGCGTTCGTCTTCGCGAACGTGATGTAGCCGCGCTTGTTGCTCTCTTTCACCGGGTCGTCCGCGAACTGCGAGCTCGTCCAGGCGGCCTGCACGGCCGGGTCGCCGTGCATCCCGAACTGCACCATGAATCCCGGGATGACGCGGAAGAAGCGGACGTTGTCGTAATAGCCGTTCTTGACCAGGTTGTAGAACCGGTCGGCGCCCTTCGGCGCCCAGTCGCGGTGCACTTCGATCACGAACGTGCCGGCGCTGGTCTCGAAACTGGCCTTGTAGGTGGCAGGCGCCTGCTCTTTCATGCTGGCAGGGCTCTTCAGGCTCGGCGTGGCGGCCGGCTGCGCGCTCGCCACCGACACCGCCAGCGCCGCGACGACGCCGAACACGAACAGGGTGCGGAACATCTTCATGGTCACGACCTCCTCAATCTGACCGAATGTTCAGAAAACAACTCGCTATTCTATCAGACCCTTCATCAGTCCCGACTAGATCGTGGGATTCATCGTCCACCATTTCGTGTTCTTCTCGTAGGCCAGCGCGACCCGCAGCAGCGTGGCCTCTCCGTAGAGCCGGCCCGTGATCATCAGCGCGGCCGGCATCTTGTCCGCGAACCCTGCCTTCAGGCAGAGCGCCGGGTGCCCGGTCAGGTTGGTGGCCGTCAAGCTCGCGCCGCCCGTGGACGACAGGAACACGTCTACCTTCGACATCAGCTCGTCGTACCTCCGCATCAGCAGTGTTCGGGCGCGCTGCGCGCGGATGTACTCCACCGCCGGCACGAAGCGGTGCATGCGGAACTGGTTGGGCCAGTCGCCCTGGGCCTGCGCCGTCAACTGGTCGATGCCGTGCGAGCGCGTCAGGTCGTCGAACGCGGCCGCGGCCTCCGCGCTGAGGATGAAACGGATCGCCTGTGTGGGGAAGTCCGGCAGTTCGACGGGGACCAGCGAGGCCCCGGCCTTGCGGAACACGTCGAGCGCGTCCTTCATGATCGCCACGCGCCCCTCGATCCGCTTCTTCATCTCGTCGGTCATGTTCGGGCTCGGCGGCTGGGCCTCGAAGTCGGCCTTGAGGTACCCGATCTTCAGCGTGCCGAGCGGGACGTCGGGGTTCCAGGCGAACGGCGCGTCCACCACCGTGTCGTCCTTTCCGTCCGGGCCGTAGATCGCGTTGAACGCCACCGCACAGTCTTCGACCGTCCGACAGAGCGGTCCGATCTTGTCCATCGTCCAGCTCAGGGCCATCGCGCCGTAGCGGCTCACGCGGCCGTAGGTGGGGCGCAGTCCGGTGACGCCGCACGTGCTCGCGGGCGAGATGATCGAGCCGAGCGTCTCGGTGCCGATCGAGAAGCCGACCAGTCCTGCAGCGGTCGCCGCTGCGGGGCCGGCGGACGAGCCGCTCGAGCTGCGCTCGATGTTCCAGGGGTTGTGGGTGCTGCCGCCGAACCACACGCCGCCCTGCGCGAGCGAGCCCATCGAGAGCTTCGCCACGAGCACCGCGCCCGCCTCGCGCAGCCGCTCGACGACGGTGGCGTCGAGATCGATGATCTGGTTCTCGTACGGCTTGGCGCCCCAGGTGGTGCGGATGCCCTTGGTGGCGAGCAGATCCTTCGCGCCCCAGGGGATGCCGTGCAGTTGCCCGCGGTAACGGCCCGCGGCGATTTCCTTGTCCGCGAGCGCGGCCTGCGCGAGGGCCAGGTCTTCGGTGAGCGTCACCACGCACTTGAGCGTCTCGCCGTGCTTCTTCAGGCGGGCGAGATACATCTTCGTCAGATCCGTTGACGACACTTTGCGGGCGCGAACCAGTGGCGCGAGCGCAGTCACCGGCTGGAAGGCCAGCTCCTCGAGGTTCGACGTGACGCTGACCACGGGCGCCGAAACGCGGAGCGTCCTGGCGCGCGGCCCCGCCGCAGGCGGACGCTTCCCTGGCAGGTAAGGCCGGAACGTGATGGCTGGCTCGGTGTCGAGCGGGATGTCGAGCTTCCGGAGAGCCTCGTAGCTGTCGAGGTTGCGGTTCACGCCACGCAGCATCATCTCTTCTTCGGCGTCCTTGAACTCGAGGCCGATCACCTTCTCGGCGCCCTTCAGCGCGTCGGCGCCGAAGTGGAGGGGCGTTTCGGCCTGCTGAGCGCCTGCCGGCGCGGCCCCTGCGCGCGGCGGCGTGGCCTGGCGGGCGAGCGCCGGCGCCGCGGCTCCAGCGACGACCGCCGCCGGCACCGTGCCGAGGAAGGCCCTGCGCCCGATGCGCCGGCCGAGTAGGGGTGATGTCCGCTCGCTCATGCGCAAACCTCCAGCTGCTCGTGCGGCCTGCCTGTTCCAGCCGAACGGGCTAGAATACTACCCTATGCGCCCAGTCGATCCGATCGTCGCACTCGAACGCGGCACGAACCACGACCCGTTTGCCGTGCTGGGGCCTCACCAGGCCACGGTGGACGGCCAGCCGGCGCTCATCGTCCGGTTCCTCCACCCCGCGGCCCAGGGTGTCGAGTTGCAGGCGGCGGTGACGGGCGCGCCGGTGCGGATGAAGCGGCGCACCGGGACCAATCTGTTCCAGGCCGTGGTTCCCGGCTGGACCGGCGACCCGCTTACGCTCGACTATCACCTCCACGTGTCATGGAAGAACGGCAGCGCGGGCGACATCGAGGACCCCTATCGGTTCGGGCGGGTCCTCAGCGACTTCGATCTGCACCTGCTCAGCGAGGGAACGCAGCTTCGCGCGTACGAGAAGCTCGGCGCGCACCCGACGGCGTTCGGGCCGATCTCGGGCGTCCACTTCGCCGTCTGGGCGCCCAACGCGGACCGGGTGAGCGTGGTCGGCGACTTCAACGGCTGGGATGGCCGCGTCAACCCGATGCGCCTCCTGCTGCCCCACGGGGTGTGGGAGATCTTCATCCCGGGCATCGGCCACGGCGAGAAATACAAGTTCGAGCTCAGGGCGAAGTCCGGCGTGGTGTTCACGAAGGCCGATCCGTACGCGATGCACTTCGAGCTGCCCCCGCGGTCGGCGTCGATCGTCTGGGGCGCCGGGGACTTCGCGTGGGGCGACGAGGCGTGGCTGGCCGAGCGGCCGCGCCAGAACAGCTGGCTCGATCGCCCGATGTCGGTCTACGAGGTGCACCTCGGCTCCTGGGCGCGCGGGGCCGACGGCGAGAAGTTCCTGTCGTACCGTGAGCTCGCAGACCGCCTCGTGCCCTACGTGCGCGACATGGGGTTCACGCACATCGAACTCCTGCCGGTGATGGAACACCCGTTCGCCGGGTCCTGGGGCTACCAGGTCGTCGGCTTCTTCGCGCCGACCAGCCGGATGGGCGAGCCCGACGATTTCAGGGCGTTCGTGGACGCGTGCCACCGCGCCGGCATCGGCGTGCTGCTCGACTGGGTGCCTGGGCACTTCCCGAAGGACGCGCACGGCCTCGCGCGGTTCGACGGGACCGCGCTCTACGAGCACGAGGATCCGCGCAAGGGCGAGCACCAGGACTGGGGCACGCTGATCTTCAACTACGGGCGCAACGAGGTCCGCAGTTTCCTGTTGAGCAACGCCCTCTTCTGGCTCGAGCGGTATCACCTCGACGGCCTTCGCGTGGACGCGGTCGCCTCCATGCTCTACCTCGACTACTCGCGCGAGCACGGGCAGTGGGAGCCGAACAAGTACGGCGGCCGCGAGAACCTCGAGGCGATCGACTTCCTCCGCACGCTCAACACCCTGACGCACGGCGAGCAGCCGGGATCGATCACCGCCGCCGAGGAATCGACGGCGTGGCCCGGCGTGAGCCGCCCGGTGCACCTTGGCGGCCTCGGGTTCACGTTCAAGTGGAACATGGGCTGGATGCACGACATCCTGTCCTACATGCGCCAGGACGCGATCTACCGGCGATGGGCCCACAACCAGATCACGTTCTCGATGCTCTACGCCTACCACGAGAACTTCATCCTGCCGTTCTCCCACGACGAGGTCGTGCACGGGAAGGGCTCGATGATCGGGAAGATGTCTGGCGACAGCTGGCAGAAGGCGGCGAACCTGCGCGCGCTGTACGGCTTCCTGTTCGGTCACCCGGGCAAGAAGCTGATGTTCATGGGGAGCGAGTTCGGCCAGTGGCCGGAGTGGAACCACGACGGCGGCCTCGAGTGGGCCTTCGTCGACGCGGTGCCGCACCGCGGCATCGGACGGCTGGTGAAGGACCTCAATCAGCTCTATCGCAGCGAGCCGGCGCTGTTCGATCTCGACTTCGATCCCGCCGGCTTCGAGTGGATCGACTGCAACGACCACGAGAACAGCGTCGTCTCCTTCATGCGGCGCGCCCGCGACCCGCTCGACTTCCTCGTCGTCGTCCTCAACTTCACGCCCGTCGTCCGCGACGGCTACGTCGTGGGCGTGCCCGAGCCGGGCGTTTACCGTGAGCTGATCAACACCGACAGCGAGATCTACGGCGGCTCGAACAAGGGGAACGGGGGAGCGGTGGCGTCGCAGCCGACGCCCGCTCACGGGCATCCGCACCGCCTGCAGCTCGTGCTCCCGCCGCTGTCGTGTCTGATCCTGAAAACAGAATCCAGAAGCCAGAATTCAGAATCCAGAAGATAGAAGACAGAAGATAGAAGGTCGGACCCGGTGATACAATCGTCGGACTGCTTCCACTGCGACGTTGGGCGCGTGTCGATTCGCGGAATCTCGTGGCGGACGATCCCCGACGCGGAGAGATGGCCGAGAGGCTGAAGGCGCACGCTTGGAAAGCGTGTGTAGGGGAAACTCTACTGCCTGAGCGGGGCGCGATCTCGGCACGACGAGCGGCTGCTTCTGATAGCGCGGGTTACGTTAACTCGCGAGCGGCAGACGAGCGGAAACCGCGCTAATGCTTCGTCCTATTGGGATCTCCGTGCGGAGGTGGAAGCCGAAGGGACGATCGGCGGCGGGGCGGCCGGACGTCCCATAGCGGCGTCAACCAAACCTCCTAAGACTAGTCCGGTCTTCGACGGGTCGAAAGCGAACGAAGGAGCTGCGCCTTAGT
>Ga0209048_10001526_pt1 | contig 23694 bp, 25 predicted proteins | sample FrelakmetCRP12CR_FD_187146 | JGI IMG/M metagenome (GOLD analysis project Ga0209048, IMG submission 187146) | Freshwater lake sediment microbial communities from the University of Notre Dame, USA, for methane emissions studies - CRP12 CR (SPAdes)... | ecosystem: Environmental > Aquatic >... | reverse complement strand
GGTCTCTACATTTGCCGGTCCTAAGGCGGCGTCGGCCAGGATCGAGCTTAACGACCGGCAAAATTTTAGTGGGGTCAGGTCTCTACATTTGCCGGTCCTCAGGCGGCGTCGGCCAGGATCGAGCTTAACGACCGGCAAATGTAGAGACCTGACCCCAGAGCAGGTCGCCGCGGCGAATCGTTCCAGCCCGCGCCGCCGTGACGTAGAAGCCGCGGGTGCCCTCGTCGAGGAACTGCAGGGCTGGCTTCAAATCCGCCGGCGCGGCGTCCTGGTTGCGGATGGCGAACTTCGAGAACTCGACGCAGGGCGCGGCGACGCGGAGGGTGGCGAACTCGAGAGTCTCGTCCCCCTGCGCGCTGGACAGCCCGACCCTCTCGCCGAGATCCGAGAGCCGCAGGGGCGCGATCGTCTCGACGAGGATGTTCTCGCCCGCGCAGCCCTCGACCATGTGCGGCCCGAACCGCTCGCGCATCCGGGCGTAGTGGCTCGTCAGTCCGAACGACACGGTGTTGCCGTCGGTGTAGCGCGTGGCCGGGTGCGCCGTGTTGTGGACGTCGAGGATCCGCGCGCCTGCGCCGTCGATGCCGACGGCGCCGTCGGGAGTCAGCAGGAGCTCCTCGACTTCGACGATTGCGGCGGGACTGTAAACCCGGTTCGGCTTCTCGCCGCTCTTCAACGGCGCGGCCTGCACCTGGAGCCGGACGACGCGGCCGAGCGGGGTCATACCCGGCTGATTTTCTTCAGGATGTCCCCGTCCCACGTGTACTTGAGGCGCTTGCGGCCGCGGGCGGCGTTCTTCTGCAGGGCGTTGCCGTAGATGAGCGGGAGCGCCACGGACGTCTCGACGAAGGCCATCTCGTGCGTCGCCTTCTTGGAGACCTTGCCCCACGAGGTCGCCTCGGAGAGCGTCGAGCCCCCGAGGCCGCCCCAGTGCGGCGCGTCGGTCGTGACCTGGATCGCGTACTTGTGGCCGCCCGTGTCGAGGCCGAAGATGTAGGACATCACGATCGAGTCGTTGATGAAGTTCTTCGGCACGCCGCCCGAAACGTAGACGGCCGCGGTCGCCGGGCTCTGGACCACGATCTGCGTGAGCTCGTAGTTGTCGCGGATCGAGCTGATCTCGAACGGCTTTTTCCCGGCCTTGCGGAAGCGGTGGTAGTGCTCGGTCAGGCCGATGCCGATCGAGGAGTCGTTCAGGGCCGGGACGAAGAGCGGTACGCCGTGGCGCGCGCACGCGCCGAGGATCGAGCCCTTGTCGTGGCGCGCCCCCTGCGCCAGCAGCGCCAGGAACCCCCGCGAGGACAGGCTCTTTCCGCCGAGCGCATCGGCAAACCGCGAGACCGCGAGGTCGGTCTCCCAGTACTTCTCTTCGTCGATGAAGGTGTCGTAGAGCCGATCGATGTAGAGATCGCGCAGCTCCCGGTCGTCCGCGTCGGGAGTCCCGTGGTAGTGACGGCCGCCACGCACCTGGTAGTAGTCCTGCGAGATGATCGCGCCGGTCGAGACGACGACGTCGACCATCCTCTGCTCGATCAGGTCCACGATCACCTGGCGCATGCCGGCGGCGATGAGCGAGCCCGCGAGGCCGAGGAAGATCGTCGGACGCTTCCTGTCGCGCAGCATCTGCTCGAAGACGCCCGCGGCCTTGCCGAGCGCGCGCGCCTGGAACGACGCGTCCTTGTAGGAGTCGATCAGCTGCGAGACGGTGGTGGTCTTTGTGAGCTTTATCGGCGTCGTCGGGCGGCCGAGGAGTGCCTTCTTCCTGCGGCGGTTGACGCCGACCGCCGCGGCGTGGACGTACTCGTCGGCGGTGTGCGCGGCGCCTTTTCTTTTCGATCCCATCGGCGTGGCCCTCCCGAAAGAATGCGGTACGCCGCCATCGCGGCGGCATAGCCGGAGTCGATGTTGACCGCCGTGACCCCGTTGGCGCAGGAGTTCACGGCGGAGAGCAGCGAGGCAAGCCCGGAGAAGGCGGCGCCGTAGCCGCGCGAGGTCGGCACGGCGATGATCGGGCGCCCGACGAGGCCGCCGAGCACGGAGAAGAGCGACCCTTCCATGCCGGCCACGGCAATGAGGATGTCGGCCCGCTCGATCTCCTCGAGCCGCGAAAGCAGGCGCAGGAGGCCCGCGACCCCGACATCCGGCACGAGCGTCGACGAGACCCCGAGATACTCGAGGGTCCGGCGCGCCTCTTCGGCAACGACGGTGTCGGCCGTACCGGCAGTCACGACGACGACGCTCGCTTCCACGCGGGGCATGGGCTTTCCGATCGAGACGTAGAGGGTGCCGGAGCGCGGGTCGTAGTCCGCGCGGCCCGGAAGCGGCGAGAGCGCCACTTCGTCCCACAGGTCCGGAGGAAGGCGCGTGACGAACACGTCGTGGGCGCGCGAGAGCTGCCGGCAGATCTCGGTGATCTGGGCGGCGGTCTTGCCCTCGGCGAGCACCACTTCCGGGAAGCCGACGCGGCGTCTGCGGTCGAGGTCGAGCGTGTAATCGGGTCCGCGCATGGGCCGCATTCTAGTCCCAGGTTGCAGGCGGCGAGTGAAGGCGGTATCGTCGCGTCCCTTCGACGTTCTTTGGAAATCGTCTGGCCAAGGGAAGCGGGTGAGAATCCCGCGCGGCCCCCGCCACTGTCACCGGGGACGCCTCGGGCGGCAAACCACTGGACGCGAGAGATCGGGAAACCGGTTGCGCGCCCGGGAAGGAGCCCGAAGGCGGAAGATCCGGAAGCCAGGAGACCTGCCGGACGACACGCTTCTCGGACGGGGCACACGAGAGAGGACGCGTCTTCCGATCCCCGGAACGCGGGACGCCTCCCGAACCGCCCGAGATCTTCGTCGGATCGAACGGGAGGTTCGAATGACGGCCGCAGTCCTGCTGGTCTTTCTCGGTGCCCTGTCCCGGCTGATCCCTCATCCCCCCAACTTCGTCGCCCTCGGAGCGGTCGCCCTGTACGCGGGCGCGCGGCTGCCTCGGGCGTGGGCCTTTGCCGTACCGCTCTGCGCGATGACGCTCTCGGACATCGTCATCGACTTCGGGTCGGGCCGGACGGCGATCTCCCCGATGCGGCTCACGATTTACGCCGCCTTCGCCCTGATCGTGTTCGCGGGGCGATTCGCCGGAGAAGAGTCCGGGCCTGTCCGGCTGGCCGGGCTCGCGGCCGGGTCCTCGGTCGTCTTCTTTCTCGCGTCGAACTTCGTCGAGTGGCTGTCGGGCCCGCTGTACCCGAAGACGCCCGCGGGCCTCGCGCTCTGCTACGGCGCGGCGGTCCCCTTCTTCTGGAACACCCTCTTTGCGGACCTGCTCGGCACGGCGGCGCTTTTCGGCGTCGGTGCGCTCGCGCGGCGCGAGCGAGCGTTCGTCACCGCTGGCGCCGTTCTCGCGCTCCTGGCCCTTCCCACCGCGCTCTCTTCGCAGGAGCTGCCTCCGGCCTCGGCAAGCGTCGTCGTCACGGCCACCGCCGGGCCGGAGGAGGAGAAGGAGCTCGGCGTCGCGACGACGGTCATCACGCGCGAGGACATCGAGAAAAGCGGCCGCGTGTCGGTCCTCGAGCTGCTGCGCTCGGTCCCGGCGCTCGACGTCGTGCAGTCGGGCACCGACGGGTCGCTCACCTCGCTCTTCCTGCGCGGGACGAACTCGACGCAGACGCTCGTGCTCGTGGATGGCGCGCGGGTCAACTCGGCGTTTTTTCCAGGCTACGACTTCTCGGGCCTGACGACCGAGAACGTGGAACGGATCGAGATCGCGCGGGGCCCGTTCTCGGCGCTCTATGGCTCGGAGGCGATCGGCGGCGTCATCCAGATCTTCACGCGCCCGCCGCAGGACGGCTTCGCGGGCGCGGTCACGGCCGAGGGCGGCAACGCCGAGACGGCAAGTGCCTCGGCCTTCGTGAGCGGCGGTGCTGGCCCCTTCTCGGCCGCCGCGAGCTACCGGTTCGCCAACACCAACGGCGACGTCCCGAACTCGAACTGGCGCGAGAACAACGGCTCGGCGCGCGTGGACTGGCAGGCGGGCTCGGACGCGCGCATCGGACTCGAGGGCTCGATTCTTTCGGGAAAGGTCGGCAATCCCGGCCCGGCCGGCGCCCTGAATCCGGAGGCCTTCGGGATCTTCAGGGAGGAGCGCATCGCCCTTCCCGCGAGCGTCGCGCTCTCCCCGACGAACCACCTGAACGGGTTCGTCGCCTCGGTCTGGTCGAAGCCGGAGTACGACGACCCTCCGGGCGGCTACTCGTCGCAGACCAATGCGCGCACGCTCCAGGCGCAAGTCACGGATTCGGCCACGCTCGGGGTCCACACGCTGACCGCGATCGCGATGTGGAACCGGTCGGACGTCACGAACACCGATACCTTCGGCACGAACCTCGACGGGCAGTCGACGACGATCTGGGGCATCGGCGTCCAGGATTCCGTGACGCTCGGACAGTTCTCCGTCAATGGCGGCGTCCGCTACGACGGCAACTCGCAGTTCGGCAGCGCCGTGAGCCCGCGCGGATCCGTCTCCTGGCTCTCGAAGGACCAGCGCTGGAAGCTGCGGGCCGCGGGCGGCAGCGGGTTCCGGGCGCCCACGGTCGGCGAGCTCTATTTTCCGTACTACGGGAATCCCGATCTGAAGCCGGAGCGCTCGGTGTCCTGGGAGGCCGGCGGCGAGGCCTACGTCGGGCGGGGCGGGCGCGTCGAGGTGACGTACTTCTGGAACGACCTGAAGGACCTGATCGTGTACGACTTTGCGTCGTTCCAGACCGAGAACATCGGAAGCGCGCGCACGCAGGGGGTCGAGGTCGGGTACCGCCAGCAGATCCTGGCGCCCCTCGCGCTCCAGGCGACGTACACCTACCTCGACGCGGTGAACCGGACGGACGACTCGCCGCTCATCCGCCGGCCGCGCAACCGCGCGTCCGTGACGGCGGTGTGGCAGCCCCTGCCGCCGCTTTCGATCGAGGCGCGCGGGGTGTATGTCGGAAGCCGGCCGGACAGCGACCCGGTGACGGGCGCCGCGGTGACGGACGCGTCCTATTTTCGCCTCGACCTCTTCGCGAGCTGGCGTCTGGGCAGCGTCGCGCCATACATCCGCCTCAACAACCTCACAAACGCGAGTTACGATGAGGCGGCGGGTTACCCCGCGGCCGGCATCCGCGCGACGGGCGGAGTGGAAGTGAAGTTCTGATGCCTCGCATTACGAAGGTCTACACGCGCACGGGCGACGACGGCACCACGGGCCTCGGCGGCGGGCAGCGCGTCGGCAAGGACACGCTGCGCATCGAGGCCTACGGGACCGTGGACGAGTTGAACAGCGCCATCGGCGTCGCGCTCGCGTCGGGTTTGAACGCGGACGTCGCCGGCGCGCTCGGCGCGATCCAGAACGAGCTCTTCCATCTCGGATCCGATCTCTGCGTTCTCGAGGAAGACAAGGCGAAGATGCCCGTGCCCCGGATCGAGGAACGGCACGTCGTCGCGCTCGAGACGCTGATGGACCGGCTGTCGGAGGAGCTTGCGCCGCTCGAGAATTTCATCCTCCCCGGCGGCACCGCCGGCGCGGCGCATCTGCACGTTGCGCGCACGGTCTGCCGGCGCGCCGAGCGCCTGGTCGTCGCGCTCTCGCGACAGGAGGCGGTCGGCGCCTGGACGGTGCGCTACCTGAATCGCCTCTCCGACGCCCTCTTCGTCATGGCCCGCCACGAGAACAAGCGCCGCGGCGTGTCCGACGTCCTCTGGGACAGCCGGGCGTAGAATCCTTGGCCGTGCGACGGCTCTCGGGAATCTGCGGGCTGCTCCTCTTCCTTGCCCCGGTCGGGCTGCGCCTGGCGACGGCCTCGGCCGACTCCGCGGCCCTGCGCTGCGCCATCGCGTGCGGCCATGCGATGGGCACGATGAAGGGCGCGGCCTGCTGCCCGATGTCGGACGCGCCGGACGCGGGCCCGGTGTTCAAGGCGTGTTCGCACGGCGCCGATGCCGCGGTCGCGCCGCCGGCGCCCGCGCCCATGCTGGTCGCAGTCGGCGAGTGCCTCCGGGCGCCCCGCGGATCGCGCCCGTTAGAATTGACCGCAAGCCCCGCCGCGCGCCCGGCCTTCCTCCGCCCTGCGGACAAGGTGCCTCTCCTCTCTGGCTGATCGTTTCGTGTCCCGGATCAGCAACAAGAAAAGGAGAAAGCACTGTGAACTGGCATGCGCCTTCTTTGCGGCGTGCGTGCGCCGCGCTCGGTCTCGTGGTCCTCTGCTTCCTCGTGCCGCAGCCCGCTCGGGCCTGCTCGATGTGCCGCTGCAGCGACCCTGTCTTCAGCGCCCTCGGCGAGGGCCTCTACAGCTACGGTGGCTTCCAGGTCGCCCTCGACTGGAACCGCCTCAACCAGAGTCAGGGAGCGGGAGAATTCCTCGAGGCCCAGGTCCGCAACTCGCTGACGGCGACCATCTCCTACGGGTGGCACGAGCGGCTGACGTTCGTCGCGCAGGTCCCGTACACGTTCAACCACTTGACCGCCGACGGGGGAGTCGAAACGGCCGACGGCCTCGCCGACCCGGCCTTCTACCTCTACGTGCGCCTCTGGTCCTCGCCGTTCACGCAGGGGCTCGGCCGGCGCGCCTGGATCTCCGCGCTGGTCGCGGTGAAGACGCCGTGGGGCAGAAACGACGTGACGGTGGACGGCGAGCGGCTCGACGAGCACGTGCAGCCGGGGACGGGGGCGACGAACCTCTCGGGCGGGCTCTCGGGTCTCTACCTGCTCGACGACAAGTCCTCGCTCTACGCCTCCGTCGCCTACACGGGCACGGGGCGCAACCAGTTCGGCTACAAGTACGGCGACAACGTGCAGGCGAACCTCGTCTTCGACCGCAAGCTCACCGACTGGCTCGATGGCCTGCTCGAGGTCAACCTCCTCGACGCGAAGCGCGACCAGGTCGACGCGCTCGGCGTCCCCGACCCGGACACCGGAGGCCGGACGCTCTACCTGACGCCGCGCGTGGGCGTGCACGTCGTCAAGGGCCTCGTGCTGCGAGCGGCCGCTCAGTTCCCGGTGTGGGAGAGCTTGAACGGGATTCAGGACGTCAAGCCCGCGTACACGGCGGGGCTGACGTACGTGTTCTAGAACCGAATGTCAGTCGTCGCCGTTGCCGTTGGAGGCAGGGGCGCGGCGCTTGGGGTGGATGGCGTAGCCGAGAAGAAAGAGGGCGCCGAGCCCCGCGTGGAAGAATCCCGTCGCGCGGATCGTCCCCGTCTCGACGAAGACCTGGATGAGATAGCCGGTGAGTGTGAGCGGGAGGAAGAGCCAGACCATGAGGGCTCCGGTCTTCCTCCCGCTCCGCTCTCCCTGGCGCAGGCGCGCCAGAGCGTGGCGCCGCAGGAGGAGTCCGACGCCGAAGACGGCGAGGGGCGCGACGAGGACGTGGGTCTTGAGAAAGAAGGGCTGCCACGGGCTCCCGATGCGCGAATCCGGATCGGGGCTCACGACCCAGTACTTGAAGATCCCGTAGACGAGACCCGTCAACGATACGGCGACGAGCGCGGCATGGTTCCACCACGCCTCCCAGCGCTTCACGGCTTGCCGCCCTGCAGGACCTTGTGGAGGGCGAGAACGCGCCGCGCCGCGTCCGTCGTGGCGTGCGCCGTCAGGGTCGCTCCGGTGACTGCGCGGACGCCGCGCTTCAACGAGAGCTCGTCGTCGAGCGGCTTGCCCTGGAACTGTTCGTACCAGTGCGCGCGAGGCAGGTACTCCTCGGGCTCGGAGAACGAAAGCACCTCGATCCGGGCGATCGCGCCCGCCGGATCGACGACGACCATGATGGTCTCGGACATGGTCCGCACGGTGTGCGTGTCGAAGTACGCGGTGCCGGCGACGCGGCCGTCGCTCGATCCGACGTAGTACGTCGCGAGCGCGGAGGGCAGCTCCGCATCTGCCGAGAGCTTCTGCGCCGCCTTCTGCTGTGCCTCCGTCAGGTACGCCGTGCGGCGCTCGACCTTCGCGCCGGGGAAGGCGAGCTTCAGGGCTTCCTCCTGCGTGAGGAAGACCTTGGCGTAGAGCACCGCGGCCGCGCAGAGCCCTGCCACCGCGGCCAGAAGTCGCGCCTTCCTCAAAAGACGTATCCGAGGGAGGCGTTCCAAAGGTTGACTCCGGTCTTCGCGGCGTTGTGCCGCTGCTGCCAGTCTGCCTTGAAAATGAGCTGGGGAATCGGCTGGAACGCCAGGCCGAGCGTGAGCTGCTTGACGTCGTTCTCGGGGTTGCGCTCGTAGCCGACCGGCACCGCCGCCTGCGTATCGTACTGCTCGTACCGCGCGAACGGGATCAGGTTCATCTTCGATGCCGCAACGAGCGACAGAACGTCGAAGCCGCCCTGGAGATACCAGCCCTCCTGCCTGCTGCCGACCGACTCGTCGCCCTCGAAGTTGTTGAGCTGGTTGACGAGATCCGCCTGCGCGACCGTCGTGTGCGCGTAGAGACCCCGCAGCCAGAGGCCCCGCCAGCGCCAGTCGGCGTGCGCGTCGAAGACCGTCGTCAGGGCGTTGATCTTCTGGCCCGACGGCGTGTAGCGGCCCTGCCCGGCATCGCCGGAGAAGACCGACGCGCCCACGAGAAGCCCCGGGACCGCGGTGAAGTCGGCGCGGCCGGCGAAGGCCCAGCTGTTGGCGAGGGCTTCGGAGCCCTCCTGGCGGCCCTCGCGGATGCCCTGGTCGGCGCTGAAACCGGCGGCGTTCAGGCCGTTGACGCCATAGGCCTGGTAGGAGATCGGGCCGACCGTGCCGTACGCGCCGGCGCCGAGCTCGCGCCAGGTGGACGGGATGATGAGCTGCTCGACGTCCGGCCGGCGCGCGCCGAGGAAGGCCGTCGGCTCGTGGAGCTGGTTGACGAGACCGGACGGAATCAGCACGAGGCCGGACCGCGCGTTGAAGGCCGCCGAGTGCAAGTAGTCGATGTAAGCAAACTCGACTTCGGCCTCGCCGCCCTTGTCGGCGGCGACGACGGCGTTCTCGTACTCGATCTCGGTGTTCAGGACGAAGTGCTGGTCGAACTTGTAGCCGACGTAGAGGACGGCGCGCAGCAGCGTGATCGTGTCGTCGCCGCTGGCAGGCGCGCCGCTCTGGTCCTTCGACGCGAAGTTGTTGTAGAGCACCTCGCCGTAACCGCCGATCGAGAGGCCCTTCCTGCTGACGTAGATCTTGGCCGCCGCAGGGCCGATGCCGTAGCGTTCGGTCGAGAGCTCGCCGGCCTTCGCGCCGGCCTCGAGGGCCGGTGCCGCCGGGGCCGCCTCGCCCATCTTCAGGTTCTCGATCTCCTGCGCGAGGATGTCCATGCGGCGCGACATCTCGTCGAGCTTCGCGTTGATCTCTGCCGACGAGGACGCCGCTTTCATCTTCGCGAGCTCGGCCCGCGTGTCGGCGAGCAGCTGCTCGAGCTGCCGGATGCGTTCTTCCTGGGAGACCGCGGGAGCCGGCGTCGGGGTCGGCGCCGGCGCCTGGGCTTGCGCGGCCGCGGCCGCGCCGAGGGCGAGGGACAGGACGGACAGGAATCGGAGAACGGGGCGCATGAAGTGTTTCTCCTCCCGAGGCTCAGGGGGTTGAAGGGGAGAGGCCGTGCACCGTGTTCGGGTCGGCCGAAAGAATGAGGTTCGCCATGCCGGGGCTCGCGGCCGCTTCGAGGCCACTCCCGCGCACGGTCAGGAAGAGGGCCTCGTTCTCGACGCCTTCCTGGCGAAGGGTCTCCGAGAGACGGAGGCCCTTTTCGGGGCCGAGCACGAAGAGGGCCGTCGAGAGGATGTCCGCGACGAGCCCCGAGGGCGCGACGACCGTCACCGCGCCGAAATCCGGGGCGGGCTGGCCCGTGCGCGGATCGAGGATGTGGCCGATGCGTCGGCCGTCCACCTCGCGGGACCGCTCCGAGTCGCCGGAGGTCGCAGCCGAGAGGTTCGCCAGTCCGAGCTCGACGACGGTGCGCTGGCGGTCGCGCGGATGAGCGACCGGCACGGACCAGGGCTTCTCGGCCGTGTCGCTGCCGAGGGCGAGCACCTGCCCTCCGAGATCGAGGAGCGCACTCGACACGCCGGCCTTCTTCAGGACGCCTGCCGCCTGGTCGAGGCCATAGCCCTTGCCCCACGCGCCTTCGTCGATGCCCGCGCCGCCGGAAAGCCGCGTCACCGTCCGGCCGCGAGGTGCGACGCGAAACTGCCGGGCTCCGCATGCCGCCCGCGCCCGGTCGAGCTCGGCCGCGGTGGGTATGCGCCCCGCGCGGCGCAGGTCCCACGCTCGGATGAGCGGCGCGATCGTGGGATCGAAGGCGCCCTCCGTCCTTGCGATCCAGGCGAAGTCGAGGGCCAGCAACCGGGCGACCTCGCGGGAGACCGTAACGGGGCTGCCCGGGGGGGCGCTGTTCACGCGGTCGAGCTCGCCGCCCGGCTTCCAGGTCGTCAGCAGCGCTTCGACCCGGCGGACCTCCGCGAGCGCCGCCTCGGAGGCATCGAGCGCCTGCTCGCGATACTTCGTCCGCACGACGAGGTCGAGCGTCGTCCCCATGGCCTCGACGCGGCGCTCGACGGTCGCGACCGTCGGCTCGTACGAGACGCTCGCAGCAAGAACAATGGCGGCGGACAGGAGCGGCATCGGTAAGAACTCCCGTGTGGGTAATTGAGATTTAGTCTCAATCGCAAACGATACGCATCCGGGCTGGCGGCGTCAAGGGGTTCGCGGTGGAGTCGCCTGCAGGCAGGCGACGTCGCCGCCAACTGTGGAAGCACAACGGGTTACGCCTCGGCGGATAATGCTCGCCATGCGCTCCACAGCCTCGCCCCGCTCCGCGTTCGCCGCCCTGGCCGGTCTGCTCGCCCTCGCGATTTCGGCCTCGGCGGCTTCGCCGTCGCACAAGAGTCCGTTCGTCCAGATCGTGGGCGAGGGCGTGGTCGCGACCGCGCCGCGCGAGACGGTGCACAAGAACGGGCGGAGGTTTCTCGAGTTCGAGATCACGCTTTCGACCGCGCGCCCCGCGGCCGACCAGCCCTCCGGAGCCGACCGCAGTGTCGCGCTCGATACGCAGGGGCGCGTGAAGGTCGTCCACGATTTGTCCTGCGGGGGCGCGAGCGTGTCGCTCGCCGTCGGCGACCGCATCGAGATTGGCGGCGAGTACGTGCACGTTCCGAAGGGCGGCGATCTCATTCATTTCACGCACCCGGCCGACGGGAGCTGCGGCCACGGCGGCAAGCACCCGGCGGGCTACATCCGGAAGATCCCGGGCAAGCCGCTGCCGGCCTCGCTCGTGCCCGAGCAGCCCTACACGGGACCTCCTCCGGCGGGGGAGAGACCCTATGGGGCGATCGTGGCAGCGAAGGAAAAGGGCGCGTCCGACGCGGATCTGCTCGCGAAGATCGAGCGCGAGAAGACCGTCTATTCGTTGACGACGCCGGAGATTCAGAAGCTGCGCGCGGCGGGCGTGTCCCAGGCCGTGATCGAGGCGATGCTGCGGTCGGGCCGCGCTGCGACGCCCGCGGCCTCACCGGTCGCGCGCTAAGCGGCGTTGATGCGCGTGGCGGGCCCGCTGCCCGGGGCCGCGCGCCGGCGCTTCCACCAGAGGCCGGCGAGCCACGCGGTCGGGATGACCGCGAGGGCATAGGCGAGCAGATGGCCGATGAGGCCGTCGGGCCCGAGGATCTCGGTGGCGTCGTGAATGGCCTGCGATGCCGGGAAGAGCCGCGCCTCCGCGAGTTCGTGGATCCCGTAGAGGACGAGCTGCACGAGGAAGATCGCGAGGAAGACGGCCGAGACGTTCAGGATCGTCTTCAGGTCGACACCCTTGCCGAGGCGGCTCCAGAGCAACCCGATGGCGGCGGCGGCGGCCAGTCCGAGAGCGAGCCCCGCGACGACGGCGGCGGACTTGAGCTGGAAGAACGCGGTCGCGATCAGGAGCGCCGTCTCCATCCCCTCCCGCGTGATCATCAGGAGCGCGAAGGCGAAGACGCCCCAGAAAGCGCGCGCGGGGCTGCCCGAGCCGGCGCGGGACTCGATGCGCGACTCGATGTCCGATTTCAGATGCTTCGAAGCGCGCTTCATGTAGAAGAGCAGGCTCCCGACCAGACCGGCGGCGACGAGGGCGAGGATGCCCTCCCAGAGCGGCTGGTTGGCGGCCTTCGAGAAGAGCAGGCCGGCGGCGGCGCAGGTCACGACAGAGACGCCGATCGCGGCGTACACGGCCCGGGCGAGCGCCGGGCGGCCCGTCCGGCGCAGGTAGGCGAGGGTCAGGGCGACGATGAGAAACGCCTCGATCCCTTCCCGCAGCGCGATCGTGAATCCCTGCCACATCGAACCCTCTCCTTGCCGGCGCTTGACATCCGCCGGGATCAGGAAGACTATCGCAGTTGAGACAGAGTCGCAATCCAATGAACCGCCGCGAGCTGCAGATGTTTCGCAAGTACCTGGAACGACGGGGCCTTAAGCTCACGTCGGAGCGCCAGGCCCTCTTCGACGAGGTCTTCAGCAAACACGAGCACGTCGAGGCCGACGAGCTGCTGGTGCGCCTGCGGTCGAAGCACAAGAAGATCTCGCGGGCGACGATCTACCGCACGCTGGAACTGCTGGTCGAGGCCGGCGTCGTGGGCAAGCTCCGCGTCGGGGAGGCCGGCTACCGCTACGAGCGGCTCCACGCCGGAGACCACCACGACCACCTGATCTGCGACCAGTGCGGGCGCGTCATCGAGTTCTTCGAACCGCGCATCGAGGCAATGCAGGACGAAGTCGCCGTGCGCCACGGCTTCCTGCTGCTCTCGCACAATCACCAGATGCGCGGGATCTGCCGGCGCTGCCGGCCGCGGGAAAAGGCGGGGCGCGCGCAGACGGGCGTTGCGGGCCCGGTGCCTATTTCGTCCAGGACACGCGGATGAACTTGCGGCCGAGGCGCAGCACGGCGCCGCCGGCCGCGGCGAGGCCTTCCTCGGGATCGCGGACCTCGCGCGCCTCGCCCGCGCCGTCCACGTAGAGCTTCAGCGCGCCCTCGGCGATCTTGCGGCGCGCCTCGCGCATCGAGGCCGCCAGACCCAGGGCGACCAGCGTCTTCGCGGCGGGGCCGCCGTCGGCGGCCGCAAGCGTGCGCGTGGCGACGTCGTCCGGGACCTCGCCGCGGGAAAACGCGCGGCGAAAATCCTCCTCCGCGCGGGCCGCGGCCGCGGCGCCGTGGAACTGCGCGACGATCAGGGATCCGAGGCGGGCCTTGGCATCGCGCGGGTTCTCGACGCCGTCTTCGATACGTTTCTTCCGCGCGGCGATCTCGCCGAGAGGGTCGTCGGTCAGAAGCTCGTACCAGTTCCAGAGCAGCGCGTCCGGGATCGACATCACCCTGCCGAACATGTCGCCGGGCGGGTCGAGCACGCCGATCGCGTTTCCGAGCGACTTCGACATCTTCTCGATGCCGTCGGTCCCGACGAGCAGGGGCAGGGTCATCACGACCTGGGGCTCGAGCCCCTCGGCGCGCATCAGGTCGCGGCCTACGAGCAGGTTGAACAGCTGATCGGTGCCGCCGAGCTCGACGTCGGCCCTCAAGGCGACGGAGTCGTAACCCTGGGCGAGCGGGTAGAGAAGCTCGTGGAGGGCGATCGGCTGCTGCGCCTTCCAGCGCTTCTGGAAGTCGTCGCGCTCGAGGATGCGGGCGACGGTGATGCGGGAGGCGAGGCGGACGAATCCGGCCGCTCCGAGCGCTCCGAGCCAGCGGTCGTTGAACTCGATGACGGTCTTGTCGGCATCGAGGATCTTGAAGGCCTGCTTCGTGTAGGTCCGGGCGTTCGCTTCGATCTCCTCGCGCGAGAGCTGGGGCCGTGTGGCCTTCTTGCCCGACGGATCGCCGATCATGGCCGTGAAGTCGCCGATGACGAAGACGACGCGGTGACCCGCGTCCTGGAAGTGCCGCATCTTGCGCAGGACCACGGTGTGGCCGAGGTGGATGTCGGGGGCCGAGGGGTCGAAGCCCACCTTCACGGTGACGGGCCCGCGCGCGATCTTGCGGGCGAGGTCGGCCTCGTCGATCAGGTCGACCGAGCCGCGGCGCAGGCGTTCGAGCATGGAAGGATCGGTCGTCACGGTGGCCGGGGATTATAAGTGCCATCGGCACGCGTTAGAGTGCGCGGCATGGCACCCGGTTTGCGCGCGGCGCGCGCCACGTTCTTCCTGTTGCTCTGCGTCGTTGCCATCGCGTGCGACAACACGATGACAGGCCCGACTCCGACGCCCACCCCGGCGACCGGGCCGACCCCGACGCCCGCAGCCCCGCGGATCGTGTCGGTGGGAAAGGGGGAGCAGGGCGAGCTCTCGAACGTCTTCCTGGATTCCGTCAGCGGCACCGCGACGAGCACGATCCACGCGGGCGACGCGATCCAATGGACCTGGCTTTCCGGGTACCACTCGACGACCTCGGGCACCTGCCCGCTCGGCTGCGTCCCGGACGGCATCTGGGACTCCGGCATCGGACAGGGGCTGACGTTCCAGCGGACCTTTCCGACGGCGGGGACCTTTCCCTACTTCTGTTCGGTCCACGGGACCATGATGCAGGGAACCGTCGTCGTCCAGTAGCGCCGACGGCGGGGAAGCCGCGGTTAGAATGGCGCCGTGACCGAGACGAAGGAAAAGCCCGAGGCTTCCGAAGAAGACGCTGCCCGCCGGAGCGAGGACGACCGGCGCGCCGCGGCGGCCGCCATCAACCGGAAGCGGGCGCTCGACGACTGGGAAGCGAAGAAGAAGCAGTGGCGCTCGATGGGGGTCCCAAAAGGCCTGCCCGCCAAGAAGTGAGGCTCGCTTCCTGCCGCCGGTGCCCTCGGCTCGTCGCCTGGCGGGAACGAGCCGGGGCGCATCCTCCCCGCCGTTTCGAGGGACAACGCTACTGGTCGCGACCCGTCCCGGCGTTCGGCGAGCGCGGCGCCCGGATTCTTCTCGTCGGACTCGCGCCCGCGGCGCACGGCGCCAACCGCACGGGGCGGATGTTCACGGGCGACGAGTCGGGCAACTTTCTCTTCGAGGCGCTCGCCGCGGTTGGCCTCGGGAACCAGGCGACATCGGTCGAGAGGGGCGACGGGCTCGCGCTCGAGGGGGCCCTGCTCTCGGCCGCCTGCCGCTGCGCGCCGCCCGGGAATCGGCCCCTTCCCGAGGAGCTCGACAACTGCCTCGGCTTCCTCGTCCGGGACTTTGCCAGGATGGCGCGGCCCCGCGTCCTCGTCGCGCTCGGGGCCCTCGGGTTCGACGCCTGCCTGCGCGTTCTCGCGACCTCGGGCGTCGCCGAGCCGAAGCCGAAGCCGCGCTTCGCCCACGGGGCGCGGGTTCGGGTCGGCGACGACCTTCTCTTCGCGGCGTATCACCCGAGCCAGCAGAACACCTTCACCGGCGTGCTGACGCAGCGCATGCTGCGCGACGTGCTGCGGCGCGCCGTGGCGGCGGCGCGGTCTTAGCGGGGGTCAACCCCGGACTCCCGTACTTTTCGACCGAAGTCCAGCGGTGCAGGGTTGACCCTGAGTTACTTCTTGTTGAACAGCGCGTCGAAGGCCGAGCGGGCGTCGTCGGGAGTCGCGACGACGCCGCGGCTGCCGGTCAGGTCGAACGCTTTCGCCGGGGCGTAGAACGTGCAGTCGTTGGCGGCCTTTTTCGACGCGAAGCGCGCGGGGACGGGCCTGGCGCATTCGAAGCGGGCCGACGTGTCGAAGTACGCGCACTGGCTGCACGCGTGCAGGGCCTCGCCGCACTTGCGGCAGAGGGCCGCGAGGCCGATCGCATCGAGGTCGAGCACCCGCTCGCCGCAGTGTTTGCAGCGGAAGACGACGGCCTTGTCCTGATCGACGCCGCGGCCCCGCGGGCCCTCGTCGCGGGGAGGGCGGGGGCCGGACGGGCGGCGGGCGCCGGGCTCGGTGCCCGAGTCCTGGTAGCCGCGGTGGCGGTACTTGCGTTCGTCGCTCATGTTCGGATCGTTCGAATTGTAGCCCCCGGGGAGGATAATCGCGGGTGGTGATGCCCGACGGATCGGACCGCGCGCTCGAGCTCTGGCAGGAAGGCACGGCCCGCCTGCTCGCGGGCGACCTCGACGAGGCGATTCTGCTCTTCACCCGTTCGCTCGAAACGCGGCCCACGGCAGAGGCGTACACCTTCCGCGGCTGGGCGTACTCGTTCGCGGGCCGCCTCGACGACGCCATCGTCGAGTGCCGGAAGGCCATCGCCACGGACCCGCGCTTTGGCAACCCCTACAACGACATCGGCTGTTACCTGATGGAACAGGGGCGATGGGACGAGGCGATTCCCTGGTTCGAGGGCGCGAAGCGGGCCTCGCGCTACGAGCCGCGTCACTTTCCCTATCTGAACCTCGGCCGCCTGCGGGCCGCTCGCGGCGAGGTGACCGAGGCCATCGCCGAGCTCGAGGGCGCCCTTGCCCTGAATCCGGGCGACTCGGTGGCCCTGGGCCTGCTCGAGGCGCTGCGCTACAAGGTTCACTGACCGCGGCGGACCGGGGGTAGAATCCCCCTCCTCGGAGGAGATAAACCATGGACCAGATTCAGATGACCCCGCAGTCTGCCCTCGCCTCGGCCGGCGCCGTCTCGGCGGAACGGGTGACGGCATTCCTGCGCAAAGTGTACGGGTGGATGTGCGTCGGCCTCGGCGTGACGGCGGCCGTCGCGCTCGGCGTCGCGGGCTCGCCCACGCTCGTGCAGGCGGTTTTCGGCAACAAGATCTTGTTCTTCGGGCTCATGCTCGCGGAGCTCGGCCTCGTCTTCTACCTTTCGGCGCGCGTCGACAAGCTCGCCGCGAACACGGCAGCAGGGCTCTTCCTGCTGTACTCGGCGCTGAACGGGGCGACCCTGGCCTTCATCTTCCTGGCGTACACGGGGACCTCGATCGCGACGACGTTCGTCGTGACGGCCGGCATGTTCGGCGCCCTCGCCCTCTACGGGACGGCGACCAAGCGGAGCCTCGCGGGAGTCGGCCAGTTCGTCTTCATGGGCCTGATCGGCGTCGTGATCGCGTCGGTCGTGGGCATGTTCTGGAAGTCCGCGGCCCTTCAGTTCGTGATCTCGATCGTGGGCGTGATCGTGTTCACGGGCCTGACCGCGTGGGACGCGCAGCGGCTGAAGACGATGGCGGCGACCTTGCCCGAGGAGCGTTACGGCTCGTACTCGGTGGTCGGCGCGCTCGCCCTCTACCTCAATTTCATCAACCTCTTTCTGTTCCTGCTGCGTTTCATGGGCGGCCGCCGCGACTGATTGGCGCGGCGTACCCGCGCCAATCATCCTGAGGGCCCGCAGGCCCGAAGGATCCCTTTCTTGAGTCTCTCTGCGGCTCCGGGATGTCATCCCGAGCGCAGAGAGGGATCCCGAACTCGTTACGGCGAGCCCAGCATCCGCTGCAACTCCTCGGACTGCCGCCCGGTCATCTCCCAGCGCAGGAGCGAGGCGGGAATCAGCCCCGCGGCGTTGAAGTCATCCATGAACTGCTTCATGCGGAAGCCGTTTCCGAGCTGTTCCCTGCGCTCGGCCAGGAGCTTTTCGAGCTCGATTTTGCCGATCAGATAGCTCGGCCCGTAGCCAGGCTGCTGCAGGTAGAGGTGCTGCTCGGAGCGGACGAGATTGCCTCCCATGCTGAACCAGCCTCGCGGCGTGTTGGCGCACGCGAATGCGGCCGCCTGTTCGAGGGTCATCACGTTGGCCTGCATGAAGAGCTCGCCGAGGGCGCGGGCGGCGCGCTGGGCCACGAGCATGTAGATGAGCTCCCGCGTGCGGGGGCGCGCGTCGAACATTCCAGCCTGCATCATCAGCTCTTCCCAGCCCGTCGCGTGCCCCTCGGTCCGGGTGTTGAAGATGTTGTAGAGCAGAGCCTCGCGCCGGATCGGATCCGGATGGGGCTCGTTGGACATCTGCGCCTTGTCGAACCAGTGATACCCGTGCGTGCGCATGACCTCGGGGTCGCGGTAGTCCACTTCGGCGAAGAACTCACGGGGGCCCGGGCTGTAGCTGCCGATCCGGGCATGCAGCGCGGGTTCCATGTAGGCCTTGACCGTCAGGATCTGGCGGTCGCGAAGAAAAGCCATGTACTCCGTGACCGCGGCATGGAAGGCCCGGTCGTACTCATCGGCGCTCGTGGCGACGGGGGCCTGCTCGGGTAGCTTCGCGTTCCTGAGCTCCTCCATGGCGAGCAGCGCGCGGGACCGGGCGAGCTCGCGCTCCATGAGCGCAACTTCTTGCGCCCAGGTATACGGAACGAGCTGGACGTTCTTCAGGTACCAGTCGTAGTTTTCGACTCCGACGCCGGACGGCCCCGTCTTCGACGCCGCTTTGGAATCGAGCCAGGCCGCGAACTCGTCCGTCGCATGCCGGGCCCGCTCGACGTCGCCTTTGAGGCCCGCCGAGGCGCCGTCGAGCGTCTTCGCGAGGCTCGCCAGGTCGGCGCTCTGCTGCCGGATGGCCTTCGCGCCGTAGATCCAGAGGTCCCGGCCGTTGCCGGTCAGGTTGGCCCTGGCCTGCGCCAGCAGCCGCGGGATCGCGCGGATCCGGGCGCCGACCTCGGCGGCATGCTCGGCGGACAGCGGAAACGGGTAGGCCCAGAGCTCGACGGCGCCCTCGGCGAACGGCCCCTCGCGCGCCGGCTGGTCGCTCTCCTCGGTGAAGACCGTGACGTAGAACCCGGGGTTGTTGGCCCACGGCTTCAACACCCGGTGATCGAACTCGAGGCCGGCAAGCTCGGCGCGCACGATGAAGTAGTCGACCTGCTGCGGGATGGGCCAGCCGCTCGGATCGATGGCGGCCAGGCGCTTGCGAAAGCTTTCGAGCTCGCGCTGCTGCGCCGCCATGGCGCTGGCGCCGTAGTCGGGAACGCCGTCCACGAGCTTCGGCTTCTGGAATGCCCGCCATTCCTTGAAGAAGGAGACGAGGTCGTCGTGGCCCGAACGGGCGGAAGCGGAAGGCGACGCGTTGGCCGTGCCGCCTCCTGCGAGGAGGGCTGCGAACAGGCACAGGATCATCGCGGAGGCGGACGGTTCACTCGTAATCATGGCGCGATTCTATGTGAGCGCACGACGCCCGGCGAAAGACTGGAGCGGCAATTCCCCGATCTCTAGAGTCGGCCGAGCCGCTCCCATTCCGAACGGGAACGCTGGACGCAGTCCTCTATGGAAAGGCCCGCAAACCAGTTCCCGGTGACGGCCAGTGGCATCCCCGCAAGAAGCCGGTCCACCTCGCGGATCACCGCGTGGTGGCCGAGCACCGGCGAGGGCAGCACGCTGCGTCGTTCGACGGCCGCGCCGACATCTCCGGTCGCGACACCGAGCACCTCGACGGCGCGGCGCAGCCGGTCGCCGCCGGAAAGACCGGGCTTGAAATGGAAGGTGAAGGCGCGCCACGCCGGGTCGGGCACCACGTCGCGCGTCACGATGGAAAAGAAGACGTCGTCGAGCGGAATCAGGAAGGTGGACGGCGGCAGGTGGGCCACTTTCTCCGCGCGCACCGCGAGGCCGAGCGTATCGACGCAGGTCTCCTGGATGCGGGCGATCGTGGCGGCGAGCTCGGGCGCGGCCTCGCCGAGCAGGGCCGCCGCTTCCGCCGGCGGGGTCGCGAGCGCGAGCAGCAGAGTCTCCTCGCGGCTTCCGTCCTCCAGCGTCACGGCGAAGCCTCCGGTGTTTCTCTCCACGCGCCGCGCCGCGGTTGCGAGCCTCGCGGTCACTCCCGTCGAGCGGGCCGCCGCCTCGGGAACGTTCTGCAGCCCGCCCTGAACCGTGAAGCTGCGGATCACGTCCTTGCGCCGCGGCCGTTTCTTGAAGAGCATGTCGGCCGGGAAGGCGTCGGCCTTCTGGGAAGGCACGGCCGAAAGCATGGGCCCGAGCACCCGGGCGTAGTTCTTCGGTCCGACGATCCGCGAGTAGTACGAGCGGACCGTCTGTCCTTCCTGCCGCGCGCCGAAGAGCCGGGGCAGCGACCGGAGGAGCTCGCTCTTGTCCATCAGGCCGAGGAGAAGGCCGAGGTTCTCGCCGGCGAGCACGCGGTTCCCGTCGAGAAAGCGCAGCCTCGGTTTCGCGCGTGGCTGGAGCGAGCCGAGCAGCCCGCACCCGCCGAGGACGTCGATCAGGGCGCCATAGGAGTTGTAGCAGGTGTGCGCGCCGAGCTCGAACCAGAAGCCGGTGGAGTCGCGCGCCGTGTGGAGGCAGCCGCCGAGGCGCTCGTCGCGCTCGAGAAGCAGAACGCGACGCCCTGCGCGGGCGGCGTGATGGGCCAGAGTCGTTCCGCTGACCCCGCCCCCGACGACGATCAGATCGTGCCGCGGCATCGGCCCCTAGCGTGGCATGGAAAGGACGCGGCGCCAAGAGAGGCCGAAGAGAGGTTCGACCGGCCCCCGCCCGCGCCGGCCCTCGCGACCGTCATCCGCCGCCGACGAGCGGGAGCCGTCCGACGGCCCCGGAGTCCGCGGCCGCGGCGGGGACCTTCTCCTCCTCCTCGACGCGGACCGCTTCGCCCGGGTTCAGGAAGAGGTTCGCCTCCAGTCCGTACTGGCGAGTGTAGAGGTCGGCATAACGGCCCCGCTGGGCGAGCAGCTGCTCGTGGCGCCCGCGCTCGACGATGCGGCCCTCCTCGACGACGAGGATCGCGTCGGCGCGGCGGATCGTCGAGAGGCGGTGCGCGATGACGAAGGTCGTGCGCCCCTTCATGAGCTCCGAGAGGCCCTCCTGGATGAACGCCTCGCTCTCGCTGTCGAGCGAGGAGGTCGCCTCGTCGAGAATCAGGATGCGGGGGTCGGCGAGGATCGCCCGGGCGATCGCGACCCGCTGGCGCTGGCCGCCGGAGAGCTTCACGCCGCGCTCGCCGACGATGGTGTCGTACCCGTCGGGCATGCGCTCGATGAATTCGTCACAGCGGGCGATGGCGCCCGCGCGCAGCACCGCCTCGCGGGGAGCGTCGGGCCTCGAGTAGGCGATGTTCTCGAAGACGCTTCCGTCGAAGAGGAAGTTGTCCTGGAAGACCACGCCGATCTGGGCGCGGTAGTCCGAGAGGCGGACCTTCGAGAGATCCCGGCCGTCCACGAGGATCGTGCCCTCGGTCGGTCGGTAGAAGGCCGCGACGAGGCCGATGATCGTGCTCTTGCCGGCCCCCGAAGGGCCGACGAGCGCCGTCACGGTCCCGGGCGAGGCCGCGAAGGAGATGCCGCGCAGGACCGGAACGCCCTTCTCGTACTCGAAGGACACGTCGCGGAATTCGACACGGCCGTCGAGCCGGTCGAGCGCCTCGCGCGCCGCGTCCCCGGCGTCCTCGGCGAGCTCGTTGCGCAGATCCCGGATCCTTTCCAGGCCGGCGAACGCTTCGGTGATCTGGCTTCCGATCGAGACGATCTGGATGACCGGCCCGACGAGCAGGCCGAGGTACAGCGTGAACGACACGAAGGAGCCGATCGTCATCCGCCCGGCCTCGATCTCGTGGGCGCCCACCCACATGATCGCGACGCCGACGACCCCGAGCAGCAGGGTCGAGAAGGCCGAAACCGCCGAGAACCCGGTCATCGTTTTCGCGACGTTGCGGAACAGGCGGTGCGCGCCGCGCGAAAACACCAGCGCCTCGCGGCGCTCGGCCCTGTAGGCCTTCACGACGCGGATGCCGGAGAAGGACTCGGTCAGCCGGCCCGAGACTTCGGCGTTGATCCTGGACCGCTCGCGAAAGAGGGGCCGCAGCGTCCGGAACGCAAAGAGCAGGACGAGGCCGAAGAGGGACAGCACGCCGAGAGCGATCAGGGTCAGCTTCGCGCTGAAGTAGAAGAGGATCCCGAGGGCGAGCAGGGCCGTCAGAATGCCCCCGGCCAGTTCCACGAGCCCGGTTCCGACGAGGTTGCGGATGCCCTCGGCGTCGGTCATGACGCGGGAAAGAAGCACGCCCGTCTTGGTCTGGTCGAAGAAGGCGATCTGGAGACGCCCGACGTGGCGCTGGACGGTGCGGCGCATCTCGGTGATGGAGCGCTGGGCCGCCCTGCCCAGCACCTGCGAGAGCGCAAAGCCCGTGATGGCCTGGATCAGGGTGGCGCCCCCGGCTGCCAGGACGATCCAGACGAGCAGGTCGCGCCGGCCCTTTCCGATGACGTCGTCGAGCAGGATCTTGGTCGTGCCCGGCAGTACGAGGCCGGCGATGCGCGACAGCAGCAGCAGGCCGAGGCCGAGGGCGAGCCTTCCCTTTCGCGCGTGGAGGAGCTCCGCGGCGTCGCGCAGGATGACGGAGAGGGGAAGGGGCTTCTTCTTTTTCGCCTCCTCTTCCGGCCGGGCCGGGCCCGAGCGGCGCCGTTCGGCGCGGGACGATCGCCCCGAAAATCCCCCTCCGAAGAGTCCGAGCTTTGCCATCGAGTCAGGCCTTTCCGTTGACGGAACCGAACTGGCGGCAGACCACGGGCCGATTCTATCGGTGCCGTTTCCGCAGGCCGGGACTCTCGTCCACCCACGGCAATTACGCGCCAGCAAGGCAGATGGAGTCAGAATACCCGACGATTGACAATAGTTAGTGTCTAGACGAATAATACTGTCAATGGAAAGGCCCGCCGAATCGACTGGAACTGACCTTGAGAACATTGGGAATCGGAGGCGCGCAGGTACCCTCCTTCACCCTCTGCGCCAAAGGCTCCTGTCTCTTTCTCGAGAGCCGATATCGGCGAGCGAGTTGGCGAGGAGGTTGGGGCTTCCGCGGCAGCGCGTGAATTACCACGTCCGAAAACTCGAGCGCGAGGGCTTCTTGAAGCCGGCAGGAAGGGCTCGAAAGGGCAACATGATCGAGCAGAGGTACGTGGTCACGGCGCGCGCCTTCGTCCTTTCGCCCGCCATTCTCGGTCCGGTCGGGGCGGACTGGCGGGACATCCCCGACACGGCCTCGGCCGACTACCTGCTGGCCCTGTCCGAGCAGGTCCGCGCGGATGTGGGGCGGGCGGCGGAGCAGGGGCAAGCCGAGGGCAAACCCATCGCGACCCTGTCGCTGAAATCCCAGTTCCGGTTCGAATCCCCTGGGCAGCGGGCCGATTTTGCCAATGCGGTGCGCGCGGCCGTCGTGGATGTCATCGCCCGGCACTCGTCGCCCAACCGCCTCGAGAACGGCCGCCCCGGGCGGGGCAAGCCCTTTCGGCTCGTCCTGGCCTGTTATCCGGTGCCGAGCGAAGCGGACGAGGCGCCGAAGCCGGCATGAAGGGGCCCGGTGCGTTCGAAGAGAAGGAGGAAACATGATCGGCCAGGCCATTTCGCTCGTGGGTGCGGCCTTGATCCTCGCGGCCTTCGCCGCGCAACAGGGGGGCCGGCTCGTCCCGACCGACGCGGTCTATCTGGGCCTGAACTTCGCCGGCTCCGTGATCCTCGCCTACTTCGCGATCGAGGCCAGGAGCCTCGGACTGAGCGTCCTCGAGGGTGCCTGGGCGCTGATCAGCCTCTGGTCGCTGGCGAAGGTGTGGATGAAGCCTTCTGCGCCACGATGAGCAGGCGGTGGGAGCCGAGCGCGAACGGTTCTTCGCGCGGCGAGCCGAAAAAGCCCGTCGTCTCGAACCCGGCCTCGGCAAGCAGCCGCACGACCTCATTGAGCGTGTAGACCCTCTGGGAGGCGAGCTTCGTCTCGCTCCCGCCGTCGCGCGAGAACGTGAACCGGTTCTCGATCCGTCCGGAAAGCGGGTCGTAGACCGTGTCCTCGACGAAATGGAAGCCGGCCATGTCGGCTTCCTGCCGCGCCTCGAACCTCGGAAAGATCGACTCCGCCGCCTGCCCGTA
>Ga0209048_10001525_pt1 | contig 23695 bp, 23 predicted proteins | sample FrelakmetCRP12CR_FD_187146 | JGI IMG/M metagenome (GOLD analysis project Ga0209048, IMG submission 187146) | Freshwater lake sediment microbial communities from the University of Notre Dame, USA, for methane emissions studies - CRP12 CR (SPAdes)... | ecosystem: Environmental > Aquatic >... | reverse complement strand
CTTGCGGATCACGTTCTTGACCGACGAGGCCTTCTGCCCGATCGCGACGTAGATGCAGATGAGGTCCTTGCCCTTCTGGTTGATGATCGTGTCGATCGCGACCGCAGTCTTGCCCGTCTGGCGGTCGCCGATGATCAGTTCGCGCTGGCCGCGGCCGATCGGCACCATCGCGTCGATCGACTTCAAGCCGGTCTGCACCGGTTGCGACACCGATTTGCGCCAGATCACGCCCGGCGCGACCTTCTCGATGACGTCGGATTCCTTGGCGTTGATCGGGCCCTTGCCGTCGATCGGCTGGCCGAGGGAATTCACCACGCGCCCGATCAGCTCGGGACCGACCGGCACCGACAGGATGCGCCCCGTGCACTTGACCGTGTCGCCCTCGGAGATGTGCTCGTACGCGCCCAGAATCACCACGCCGACGGAGTCGCGCTCGAGGTTCAGGGCGAGACCGAAGGTGTTTCCCGGGAATTCGAGCATCTCGCCGGCCATCGCGTCCGACAACCCATGGACGCGGGCAATGCCGTCGGAGATCGAGACGACCGTCCCCTGCGTGCGCACGGTGGCGCCCGTATCGAGGTTCTGGATCCGGCTCTTGATCAGTTCGCTGATTTCGGAAGGGCTCAACTGCATGGTGTCCTCGCGTCGCACCGGCGCTGCCGCCGGCGCGCGGTAGTTTTGGAATCAGGCGCGCAGCTGGGTGGCCATCGCCGCGAGCTGCGCCTCAATGGTGCCGTCGATCACGGCGTCGCCAACGGTGATCCGCGCGCCACCCATGAGCGCGGGGTCGACGCTGACGGTCGCCTCGATCTTCTTGCCGAAGCGCTTCTCCAGCGCCACCACGAGCTCGGAGAGCTCGCCGTCGGAGAGCGGGAACGCGCTTTCGATCCGGGCCTTGGCGACGCCGTCGGCGTCGTTCTTCAGCGCCTCGAACAGCTCGCGGATCTGCGGCAGCACCGCGACGCGGTCGGCCTCGACCAGCACGCGTACGAAGTTGCGGCCGGTCGCATCGAGACGCTCGCCGCCGATGGACAGCAGCAACGCCGCCTTGTCGGGTGCGGTGAGCTTCGGGTTGTCGAGCGCCGCGGCCACCTGGGGGTCGGCCACGACGTCGCTCACGAAGCGCAGCATCTGCGACCAGACCGGCAGCGCATTGGCGTCGCGCGCGATGCGGAACGCAGCTTCCGCGTAGGGCCGGGCGATTGTCGTCAGTTCGGCCACGGCGCGCTCGTCAGAGTTCCTGCCGAATCGCCGCCAGGAGGTCGGCGTGGGCCTTGGCGTCGACTTCGCGCTTCAGGATCTTCGCCGCGCCGGCGACGGCGAGGTCCGCGACCTGGTTCCGCAGCGCCTCCTTCGCCCGCATGATTTCCTGGTCGATCTCGGCCTTGGCGGCGGCGAGGATCCGATCGGCCTCGGCCTTCGCCTGCGCCTTGGCGGCATCGATCGTCTCGGTCTTGAGCTTCTCGCCCTGCGCGATGATCTCGGAGCTGCGCCCCTTGGCCTCGATCATCAGGTCCGCGATCCGCTTCTCGGTGGTCGCGAGGCTCTGCCGTCCCTGCTCGCCTGCCGCGAGGCCGTCGGCAATCTGCTTCTGGCGGGTCTCGATCGCGCGCATCAGCGGCGGCCAGACGAATCTCGCCGTGAACCAGATGAACGCGGCGAACGCCGCGGCCTGCATAACCAGCGTGAAATTGATGTTCATGACTGCCCTCCGGTGGTCCCGGTCCGCGCGATGAAGCCCCTCAGTGGGCGGCCTGGACGACCGCGAGCAGCGGGTTGCCGAAGGCGAACAGCATCGCGAGGCCCACGCCGATGATGAACGACGCGTCGATCAGGCCGAGCAGCAGGAACACCTTGGCCTGCAGCTGCGGCATGAGCTCCGGCTGGCGCGCGGCGCCTTCGAGGAAGCGCGAGCACATGATGCCGACGCCGACGCACGCGCCAAGCGCGCCGAGACCGATGATGAGGCCGATGCCAATGCCGGTTCCGGCCTGGATCATCGCCAGCATTTGAAGCTTGTCCATTGTGTCTGTCCTTTCTGAACGGTGTGGGGCGGTTGAACGAGTGAAGCGGGGTCAGTGATGCTCGTGCGCCATCGAGATGTAGACGATCGCGAGCATCATGAAGATGTAGGCCTGCAGCGCGACGATCAGGATGTGGAAGATCGACCAGCCGAGATTGAGCACGCTGCCGAAGACGACTCCCGCCACGCCGGTCGCGGCCCACAGGCCCAGCAGCATAAAGATGATCTCGCCGGCGTACATGTTGCCGTACAGCCGCAGCGAGTGGGACAGCGGCTTCGACACGTACTCGACGAGGTTGAACAGCAGGTTGAAGGCCCACAGCAGCGGGTTGCTGCCGAACGGCGAGCAGAAGAGCTCGTGGATCCAGCCGCCCAGGCCCTTGACCTTGATGCTGTAGAAGATCATCAGCGCGAACACGGACAGCGCGAGCGCGAACGTCGTGTTGACGTCGGCGGTCGGCACGCCGCGCCAGTAGGGCTGGCCAAACACGTGCTCGTAGATCCACGACATGATGTCGACCGGCAGGAAGTCCATGGCGTTCAGGAACAGCACGAGCACGAAGGTCGTGAGGGCGATCGGCGCGACGAGCTTGCTCTCGCCGTGGTAGATCCCCTTGACCTGGTCGTTGACGAAGTCGACGGTCAGCTCGACGAACGCCTGCGTCCGCGAGGGCACGCCGGTCGTGGCCTTGCGCGTGACGAGCCAGAGGAAGCCGAACACGAGCACGCCGATGACGCCGGTCGTGACCACCGTGTCCCAGTTCACGGCCCAGAACGAGCCGGCCTCGCCGACCGGCTTCGTCAGGAAGGTCAGGTGGTGCTGGATGTACGAGGTCGGGGTCAGTTCATGCTCGACGGCCATCGGCTAGTCCCTGTCTGCTCTCTCGTCACGAACGAAAAACGCCATGCTGAACACGATTACCGTAATCACGAACGCGGCAAAGAAGGCCGCCGGCACTACGTTCCGGTAGGTCGACAGCGCCAGCCAGAGCCCGCCGAGGATCGCCAGAACCTTGCCCGCTTCCGCCCGGAACATCGCGGCGAGCGTCGCCGCGGCATCCGGCACGGGGGTCGCCCCGAGCCGGACCCCGAGCAACCACGCGTAGATCACGCCAGCCACCACGTTGACCATGCCGCCGAGCACCGCCGAAACCGCGCCGTGCCCGCCTGCCCACAACCCCGCGACCGCCGCGACCATCGCCGTGGCGTAGAGCTGCCACTTGAGGACGGTGCGGATCGGTTTGGTCTTGAGCGGCGGGGTCACTCGGGCGTGCGGCGTCGGCTCGGACGGGCGCTTGCGCCAGAAGCAAAGCCTGAGAATTATATCGGCCTTCGCCCCCGTCCCGCAATGAAATTGCTGCGGCGCAATGCATCGCGCCCGCGGGGCACGGCGCCCGGTCAGCCGCCGGAAAGCGCGCCGACGATCATCAGTTCCCTGACGCCGCCCGCAGGTGCGGCAAGATGCCGCGCAAGATCGCCGTCGACGAAGAGCTTGATGTGCGGACGGATCGCGCCCTGCTCGTCGACGATCCGGAAGCGCAACCCCGGAAAGCGCGTGTCGAGCGCCACCAGCGCGTCCGCGACCGTCGCGCAATCGGCGATCTCGACCGCGTCGGCGCCGGCCGTGTAGGACCGCAGCAAGCCGGGGATGCGGACGATCACCGGCGGAGCGTGTTGCGTCCCTTGCCTTCGGCCGGAGCGCTCACGAGCACTCCACCGAATAGACGTGCGGCAGGTGCCGGGCCAGGCACTTCCAGGTCCGGCCCTCGTCGCGACTGCCCCAGACCTCGCCGCTCGTCGTTCCGAAGTAAACGCCCACTGTCGGCGCCGCATCCACGGTCATGGCCTGGCGCTTGACCGTCCACCACGCCTGCGCCTTGGGCAGGCCGGTCGCCTGTCGCTGCCAGGTCTTGCCGCCGTTGACCGAGCGATAGGCGGCGGGCTTGCCGCCGGGCGACACCCGGGGCCAGACGTCGGTCCCGTCCATCGGAAACACCCACAAGGTGTCCGGATCGCGCGGGTGGACGACGAGGGGGAACCCAATCGCGCCCACGGATTTCGGCATCGTCCCGCCGATGTCGACCCAGCGTTCGGCAGGCTGGTCGAGCCGGTAGATCCCGCAGTGGTTCTGCTGGTACAGCCGGTCGGGCTCGGCGGGATGCATCCGCACGCAATGCGGGTCGTGCCCGAACTCGGGGTCCGGCTGCGGCAGGAACAGGGCCCGTACGCCGCGATTGACCGGCTTCCAGTCGCTGCCGGCATCCGTCGATTCGAAGACGCCGCCGCTCGACATCCCGATGTAGAGATGCCGCGGATCGCGCGGATCGACGAGGACCGAGTGCAGCTTCGCGCCATCCGGCGTGCCGTCCTGGTCGCCGCCGCACCAGGCCTTGCGCTGCGGGTGCTCGTTGAATCCGTCGACCCCGGTCCACGTCGCGCCGCCGTCCGCCGAGCGGAACAGCCCCTGCGGCGACGTCCCCGCGTACCAGACACCCGGCTCCGCCGGATGGCCCGGCGCAAGCCAGAACGTGTGGTCGACCGTGCGCCCGCTTCCGGGCTTGAAGGCCGGCGGCTGCGCGGCTTCCTTCCACGTCCGCCCGCGATCGGCGGAACGGAAGACCGTCGGGCCGAGATGGCCCGTGCGCGCCGCGGCAAGCACCGTCCTGCCATCGCGCGGGTCGGCCACCGCGTGGTGAACGATATGGCCGAGGAAGTGCGGTCCCGAAAGCTTCCACGTCCGGCGCGACGCATCGGCGGCGAGCGTCCACAATCCCTTGCGGGTGGCGATCAGCAATGTCGTGCGGCGCCGCGCCGCGACAGCAGTCTTCCTGGGTGAAGCCATGACCCCTCCTTCCACGCCCGGTACCGGGAACGCTACCGCGAGAATGCGGGCGGAGCAAGTCGCCGCTGCCGTGCCCCGGCGCAGCGTGGGGTTGAAATTCGGCCCAAGGCCTGCAATCCTCGGAGGTTCCCCGCGGCGACTCGCGGCCGAACGCACCCCAAGGAGAACGCATGACGATCAAAGTGGGCGACAAGCTGCCGCCGGGCACGCTGTCCGAGTACATCGAAGTCGAAACCGCGGGCTGCACGCTCGGGCCCAACGAGTTCAAGGTCGAGGACCTGACGCGCGGGAAGAAGGTAGTGATCTTCGGGCTTCCCGGCGCGTTCACGCCGACGTGCTCGGCCAAGCACGTGCCGAGCTACGTGCAGGGCATCGACCGGCTGAAGGCCAAGGGCGTCGCCGAGGTCATCTGCATGTCGGTCAACGACGCATTCGTGATGGGCGCCTGGGCCCGCGACCAGAAGACGGGCAACAAGATCCGCATGATGGGCGATGGCAGCGCCGCCTACACCCGGGCGCTCGGCCTCGAGTTCGACCTCACGGCGAAGGGGCTCGGCATGCGCTGCCAGCGCTTCTCCATGCTGGTCGACAACGGCGTGGTGAAGGTGCTGAACCTCGAGGCCCCTGGCAAGTACGAAGTGTCCGACGCCGAGACAATGCTGAAGCAGCTGGGCTGAGCGAAGCGTCGCCCGTAACGACAACGGCGCCCCGCGGGGCGCCGTTTTTCGTGGGTCGGGCGGCTGCCGGTTCAGCGCAGCTTCGCGAGGATCCCGTCGAGCTGTTCGAGGCTCGAGTAAGCGATCACGAGCCGGCCGGAGCCGCCGGCTTTCGCCTCGATCGTCACCTTCGCACCGAGCGTGTCCGCGAGCTCCTCCTGCAGGCGCGCCAGATCGGGATCCGCAATGCGCGCGCGGCGCGGCACCTGGCGCCGCCCGGGGTGCGCGAACTGGTGGACCAGGCGCTCGGTTTCCCGCACCGACAAACCCTGCGCGACCACGCGCGCCGCCGCCGCCGTCTGCTGCCCCGCGGGAAGCGCGAGGAGTGCACGCGCGTGGCCCATGTCCAGCTGGCCGCCCATCAGGTAGGCCTGCACCGGCTTCGCCAATTCGCGCAGGCGGAGCAGGTTGGTGACCGCGCTGCGCGAGCGGCCGACGGCCCTTGCCGCCGCGTCGTGCGTCAGGCCGAATTCGTCGATCAGGCGCGCGATCCCGTTGGCCTGCTCGAGCGGGTTCAGGTCCTCGCGCTGGATGTTTTCGATCAGCGCGAGCGCGAGCGCCGACTGATCGGGAACGGCCTTCACCAGCGCCGGCACCTCGGTTAACCCCGCGCGCTTCGCCGCGCGCCACCGCCGCTCGCCGGCAACGATCTCGAAGCGTCCGCCCTCGACCGGCCGCACGAGGATCGGCTGCATCACCCCGTGCTCGCGGATCGACGCGGCGAGGTCGTCCAGCGAAGCCTCGTCCATCTGCGTCCGCGGCTGGTACTTGCCCGGCTGCACCCGGTCGATCGCGAGCGCCTGCAGCGCGTCCTTCGCGCCCGGCTCGTCGACCCCGGCGAGCAGCGCGTCGAGACCGCGTCCCAATCCCTTGGGTCGAATCATTGCCGCGTCTCCCTGCGCAAGAACGTCATGCCGGCACCGCGGCCGCCGGATCGGCATCGCTCGCCGCCGCGTCCATCCGGCGCAGCATCTCGCCGGCGAGCGCCAGGTACGCCTGCGCGCCCTTCGAGCTCCGGTCGAGATAGAGCGCCGGGATGCCGTGCGAAGGCGCCTCGGCAAGCCGGATGTTCCGCGGAATCACCGTCCGATAAAGCTTGTCGCCGAAGTGCTTCTCGAGCTCGGCGGCGACGTTGAGGGCAAGCGTATTGCGCGGATCGAACATCGTCCGCAGCAGCCCCTCGATCTCGAGCTTCGGATTGAGGTGCGCGCGCACTTTCTTCAGCGTCTGGACGAGATCGGACAGCCCCTCCAGCGCGTAGTACTCGCACTGCATCGGGATCAGCACCGAGTCGGCGGCGCAAAGCCCGTTCAGCGTCAGGAGCGACAGCGACGGCGGACAGTCGAGGAGGATGAAATCGTAGTCGGACGCGACTTCGGTGATCGCCGAGCGCATCTGCTGCAGCGCCTCGGCGAGCGCGTCCTTGAGCCGCATCTCGCGCTCGGGCAGGTCGACCAGCTCGACCTCGGCGCCGGCGAGCTCGCGGTTGGCGGGCACGACGTCGAAACCTCCCGCCGGCGACGCGACGCGGGCGTCGGCGATCTTCCGCTCGCCGAGCAGCACGTGATAGACGGTGGCCGTCAGCGCGCGCTTGTCGATGCCCGCGCCGGTCGTCGCGTTCCCCTGCGGGTCCAGGTCGACCAGCAGAACGCGCCGCTTCATCGCCGCGAGGCTCGCGGCGAGGTTGACGGCCGTCGTGGTCTTGCCGACGCCGCCCTTCTGGTTGGCGACGGCGATGATCCTCGTCATGCCCTCTCCATCACGATCAGGTGGCGTTCCGCGTCGAGCCCCGGCACCTTGAGCGCCGGCGCCGCGACCACGCGGAACGCCGGCGGCAGCTGCGCGACTTCCTCGTCCGGATAGACACCCTTCATCGCGACGAGCCGCCCGCCGTCGGCAAGATGCCGCGCGCTCGATTCGACGAACGTCGCGAGGTCGGAGAAGGCGCGCGAGATCACGACGTCGAACAGTGCCGGCGGCGCATAGTCCTCGACGCGCGCGATCACGGCCTCGACATTGGCGAGCGGCAGCTCGATCACCGCCTGCTGCAGGAACGCGCCCTTCTTGTGGCTGCTGTCGAGCGCGACGACCCGCCACGTGGGCCGCGCGATCGCGAGTGGTATCGCGGGCACGCCGCCGCCGCTGCCGACGTCGAGCAGGCGCAATCCCGGATGCGCGGACTCATCGGGCAGATGCGGCAGCACCGCGAGCGCGTCGAGCACGTGGTGCGTCACCATCCGCGCGGGCTCCCGGATCGCCGTAAGGTTGTACGTGCGGTTCCACTCGGCGAGGAGGTCGAGGTAGCGGGCGATCTTGTCGCGCGCGCCCGGCGGCAGCGACACGCCGGCCTGCCTGAGCTGCCGCAATCCCTCGTCGAGGCCCGTCGCGGCACTCACTTTGCGGCCTCTCTGGACCCGTTGCGCTGTGGATACGTCGCCGTGTCGGCCGCCGCAATCGCCGGCAGCGTCAAGCCGCGCTTCAGATGCACGAGCAGCAGCGAGATCGCCGCGGGCGTCACCCCGGAAATGCGCGCCGCGTGACCGATTGTTTCGGGGCGGTGCAGATTGAGCTTGTGCTGCACCTCGGCCGAGAAGCCGCGCACCGTGCCATAGTCGAGGTCGGGCGGCAGGCGCAGCGCCTCGAGCGCCCGATGGCGCGCGATTTCTTCCTGCTGCCGGTCGATGTAGCCGGCATATTTGGTCGCGACCTCGACCTGCAGCGCAACGACGGGATCGGCAACCGGCTCCCCGGCGCCCGGAAGGGTCATCAGCGTCGCGTAGGTAACACCAGGCCGGCGCAGCAGATCGGTCAGCGAATACTCGCGCTCGATCGGCTGCCCGAGCACGCGCTCGGCGTCTTGCGCCCCTAGCGCCGTCGGACTCACCGTCGCGGACCCGAGCCGTTCCAGTTCGCGTGCGACGGCGTCCCGTTTGCGCGCAAAGGCGTCCCATCGCGCATCGTCGACGACGCCGAGCTCGCGACCGCGCTCGGTCAGCCGCAGGTCCGCGTTGTCCTCGCGCAGCTGCAGCCGGTACTCGGCGCGCGACGTGAACATCCGGTACGGTTCGGTCACGCCGCGCGTGATCAGATCGTCGACGAGGACGCCGAGATACGCCTCGTCGCGGCGCGGCGACCAGCCTTCATCGCCGCGGACCAAACGCGCCGCATTGATCCCGGCGAGCAGCCCCTGCGCCGCCGCCTCCTCGTACCCCGTCGTGCCGTTGATCTGGCCGGCGAAGAAGAGGCCGCCGATCGCCTTCGTTTCGAGTGTCGACCGGAGGGCACGGGGATCGAAGTAGTCGTACTCGATCGAATAGCCGGGACGCAGGATGTGCGCCTGCTCGCAGCCGCGCATCGACCGCACCAGCGCGAACTGGACGTCGAAAGGCAGCGACGTCGATATGCCGTTGGGGTAGATCTCGTTCGTGTCGAGACCTTCCGGCTCGAGGAAGATCTGATGGCTCGAGCGGTCGGCAAAGCGCACGACCTTGTCCTCGATCGACGGGCAGTAGCGCGGCCCCACGCCCTTGATGACGCCGGTGAACAGCGGCGAGCGGTCGAGGCCGCCGCGGATGATCTCGTGCGTGCGCTCGTTCGTGTGCGTGATCCAGCACGGGACCTGGCGCGGGTGCATCGCGCGCGTGCCGACGAAGCTGAATACCGGCGCCGGATCGTCGCCCGGCTGCACTTCCAGCGCGGCGAAATTGACGGTGCGGCCGTCGAGCCTTGGCGGAGTGCCAGTCTTCAGCCGGCCAGCCGGAAGCGTGAGCTCGCGCAGCCGGGCACCAAGCGTCTTGGCCGGCGGGTCGCCCGCCCGCCCCGCCTCGTAATTGCGGAGGCCGACATGGATCAGGCCGGACAGGAACGTGCCCGTCGTCAGGATCACGGCGTCGGCCTCGAATCGCACGCCCAGCTGCGTGACCACGCCCGTGACGCGCGCGCCCGCGCCGTCGCCGTCGAGCGTCAGGTCGTCGACCGCCTGCTGGAACAGCGTGAGGTTGGGCTGGTTTTCGAGGCGGCGCCGAATCGCCGCCTTGTAGAGCACACGATCCGCCTGCGCCCGCGTCGCGCGCACCGCCGGCCCCTTGCTCGAATTCAGCGTGCGGAACTGGATTCCGGCCTCGTCCGTCGCAATGGCCATGGCCCCGCCCAGCGCATCGACTTCCCTGACGAGGTGCCCCTTGCCGATGCCCCCGATCGACGGGTTGCACGACATCTGGCCGAGCGTCTCGATGTTGTGGGTTAGCAGGAGCGTGCGTCGACCCATGCGGGCGCTGGCGAGCGCCGCCTCGGTGCCGGCATGTCCGCCACCTACGACAATGACCTCGAAGCGCGTCGCAAACAGCATGATTTTATTGGGTTTTGGAGAAGCCCTTCCGCATCGGACAGGGCCCAAGCGGGGTTGCAATGATACGTGAAAGCGCAACCCCGCGAAAGCGGCCATCCGGCCGATGTCGAAATGACGTCTTCCCGGGACGGACTGTTTCACGTGAAACATCGAACCCCGACGTCGTGGCCGGCCAGCCGTCCACGCGCCGCCACTACGCAACTGCGTGGCAAGCGGGAGCGGCGCCCACGACTTTCCCGGCCAGCGTCCTGCCGGTCGCGCCGCTAAGCCGCCCGTCGATCGCCCTGCCGCGGAGCGCGATAGACGCGGCATTCCTTTCTTCGCCTGGCCGGTCTGCCGAGGCGCCACGGCGCGAATGCGCCCCGATGTCCGCCGTCCCGCTTCCGTCCGGTCCTGGCGGGGCGACGCTCCACCGCGTTCCTGCCGTCACGCCAACGTCCAATGACGGGAGGTCCCCCGTCGACCCTTGCGGCACCAGCCCTCGCCGCAGGCCGGCCGGACACTGCTGACAGACGATGCCGCCGTCATGTTCCACGTGGAACCACCGTGACCGGGCATGCTGGTCCGCCTACAATCCCCGAAACGGCTCCAGCTTCTCCCGCCCCCTACTTCCGTGACGGCTCGGATTCTCTGCCTCGGCATGTCGGCGCTCGATGCCATCTATCGGGTGCCCACCATTCCCGCGACGCCGACCAAAGTGCTGGCCACGGGATTCACCGAGTGCGGCGGCGGGATGGCGGCCAACGCCAGCGTCGCGGTCGCCCGCCTCGGCGGGTACGCGAGCTACTGGGGACGGCTCGGCGACGACGACTTGGGCACCCGCATTCTCGAGCAATTGGCCACCGAAGGTGTGGACGTTTCAGTGGTCCGACGAATCACGGGCTGCGTGTCTCCGTCCGCGGCCATCCTCGTTGCCGATGACGGGGAGCGGCTGGTCTGTGCCTATAACGATCCCCGGCTGGACTCCGACGCTTCCTGGCTGCCGCTCGCGCGAATCCCGGAATTCGACGCGGTCCTTGCGGACGTGCGCTGGCCTGCCGGCGCGGCGGCGGTACTGGACGCGGCCGTCACCGCACGCCGTCCGGCAGTGCTGGACGGCGACGTCGGACCGCGGGAGGCGCTTCTGGATCTGGCGTGTCGGGCAACGCACGTCGTCTTTTCGGAGCCCGGTCTCGCACAGGTTGCCGGAAGCGGCACCCCTGGCGAAGGGCTCGCGCAATTGGCGAGTTCCATCCCGGGCGTCATCGGCGTTACGCTCGGCCCCGGCGGATTCCTCTGGCGCGACGGAAACCAGGAACGCCGCATCCCGGCACCGCGAATCACTGCTGTCGACACCCTCGCGGCCGGCGACGTGTGGCACGGTGCATTTGCGTTGGGGCTGGGCGAGGGGCTCGATGTCGCTGAGGCCGGCCGCTTCGCCAATGCCGCAGCCGCCATCAAGTGCACCCGCGCAGGCGGTCGTCGGGGGGCGCCGAGCCGCGCTGAAGTTTCGGTGCTGTTCTCAGCGCAAAAATTCGAATACTTCTTATAAACAATGACTTACATCTAGTCATTGCCTAGGCTTCGTCGCCGCGGCGCAAGCCCGCGCCGCAGCCCGGCGAGCCGGCCTACGCCCCGAGCCGGCTGCCCAGCCGCTTGCGCTCGGTCATGAGTGCCGGCGGCTGCTTGGCCCCGAGCTTGCCGAACAGTTCGTCGTGCGCGGAGAGCTCACGCGTCCACATCGACGCATTCACCTCCATCACCCGGCGGTACTTTTCGGCGCTGAATTCGAGTCCCTTCCAGTTGAGGTCGGCGTAGTCGGGCTCGTAGCCAAGCGCGGTTTCCGCCGCGTTCCCGCGCCCGTGGCAGCGCCCGACGATCCAGGCGAGCACGCGCATGTTCTGCCCGAACCCCGGCCACACGTACCGGCCGTGCTCGTCCACGCGGAACCAGTTCACGTTGAAGATCTTGGGCGGCCTGGCCACCGCCGTTCCCATCCGCAGCCAGTGCGCGAAGTAGTCGCCGACGTGATAGCCGCAGAACGGCAGCATCGCGAACGGGTCGCGGCGCACTTCGCCGACCTTCCCGGCCGCCGCGGCAGTGGTTTCCGAACCCATGGTCGCCGCCTTGTAGACGCCCTCTTCCCATGTCCGCGCCTCGACGACCAGCGGAATCGTGTCGCTTCTTCGCGCTCCGAACACGAACGCGTCGATCGGCACTCCGTCGGGATTGTCCCAGTCCTTGTCGAGCGACGGACACTGGATCGACGACACCGTGAAGCGCGCGTTCGGGTGCGCCGCCTTGCGGCCGCAATCGGGGGTCCACGAGTGGCCCTGCCAGTCTATGAGGTGCGCGGGCGGAATCTTCGTCATCCCTTCCCACCAGACGTCGCCCTCGTCGGTCAGCGCAACGTTGGTGAAGATGACGTTCGCCTTCAGCATCTGCATCGCGTTCGGGTTCGATTCGTGCGAGGTGCCCGGCGCGACGCCGAAATACCCGGCCTCGGGATTGATCGCGTAGAACCTGCCGTCGTCGTGCGGCTTGATCCACGCGATGTCGTCGCCGATCGTCGAGACCTGCCAGCCTTCGAATCCCTTCGGCGGAATCAGCATCGCGAAGTTGGTCTTTCCGCACGCGCTGGGGAACGCCGCCGCGACGTAGCTCTTCTCGCCGACGGGCGAGGTGACGCCGAGGATCAGCATGTGCTCCGCGAGCCAGCCCTGGTCGCGCCCCATCACCGATGCGATGCGCAGCGCGAAGCACTTCTTGCCGAGCAGCGCATTGCCGCCGTAGCCGGAGCCGTACGACCAGATCTCGCGCTGCTCCGGAAAATGCACGATGTACTTGTGCTCCCTGTTGCACGGCCACGGCACGTCCAGCTGCCCCGCCGCGAGCGGCGCGCCCACCGAATGCACGCACGGGACGAACGGCCCGTCGTCCCCCAGAACGTCCCACACCGCCCTTCCCATCCGCGTCATCAGCTTCATGTTGACGACGACGTACGGGCTGTCCGAAACCTCGATGCCGATGTGCGAGATGTGGCTGCCGATCGGGCCCATCGAGAACGGCACGACGTACATCGCGCGCCCGCGCATGCAGCCGTCGAACAGCCGATCGAGCGTCTTGCGCATTTCTCCCGGCGCGACCCAGTTGTTGGTCGGTCCCGCGTCCTCCTCCTTCTCGCTGCAGATGAACGTGCGGTCCTCGACGCGCGCGACATCGGACGGATCCGACAGAGCCAGGAAGCTGTTGGGGCGCAGGACCGGGTTCAGTCGCCGGAGCGTGCCGGCGATCACCATCTCCTCGCACAGCCGGTGGTACTCGGCTTCGCTGCCGTCGCACCAGACGATGCGCTCCGGCTTGGTCAGGCGGGCGACGTCGCGCACCCACGTGAGCAGGCGTGCGTGGCGCAGATACGAAGGCGCATTGACGGCGGTCGCGATGGCGGACGGCGTGTCGGCTTGGTTCATGGTGGTCCTGCGTGGCGTGGAATGCGGCGGGAGCCCGACACGAATGACGTTCTCGTGCCGGGACATGCAACACAAATTTTACACCCCGATGGACCCTTCCCGTAATCCGTCGCGAGGCGGCGGCCCCTGGCGCGGTGGCCTCACCCGAGCGGGCACACCGCGGCATCGCCGCCGCAGGCCGTGGCGCGCCGGCGAAGCCGACAGAGGATCGTGGAGTCGCGGTCCGGCTTTGGGTAGACTACAGAACGGACGCCTGCCGCAGCAGCGGACCATCGACAGGCAGGCGCATCGGGCAGAACGGCAACACCCGTGCCCACGGGCACCGAGAGATCCGACCTTGGACTATTACGCGATTCTTGGGGTTCATCCGACTGCCGAGGATATCGTCATCCGCGCGGCCTACAAGGCACTCGCGCAACGCTACCACCCCGACCGGTCCACCGGTCCGCAGGATGCAGCGCACGCGAAGATGTCGGAGTTGACCAAGGCGTACGAGGTCCTCGCCGATCCGGTCCGGCGCAAGAAGTACGACCGGCGCAGGCAGGCGTACACGCAATCGGTCGCGAACTACTTCAACGGCGTGCCGCGGGATAGTCGACTCGCCATCGACCCGCGCAATCGCCGCGCCCCGGCGGCAATCCCCAGACGATTCCGCGTGGCGCTGTCGGCGCTGATGATCGCCGTCGTCGTTCTCTCCGCCTTCAATGCCTACCAGTACTCGGCGCAGCTGCGGGACTGGGTAACCCCCGGCTCGGCCGCTCAAACGGCCGCGGAGGGAAAGCCGCGAACCCCGCCGGATGCTTCCGCCGCGGTCGCTGCCGGCGGCACGCAGCCCGGTTCCGCCAGCGCCCGGAACCTGCCGATCGGCCAGGCCGGCACGAGCGTGTCCGGCACCGTTGCCGCCGAGGAACAGGCGCCATCGGCGCAACGTCCCGATGCCGCAACGGCCGTCGAAATCCCGATGCCGAAAGAAGACGCCGGGACGCCGACACGCCAGATCGCCGCAGAAGCGGCTCCGGTAGCCGTTACACCGGTCGCCGCGCCTGCCGCAGACGCCGCTTCGATCAAGGAGCTGAAACGAACCCCCGCCCGCTCGGCCGCCACCGAGACCGCGCCGGCCAGCCGCCCGACCGTCCCCCCGCAACCGGCCGCGGGAAACGCTCCGTGCAGCGATACCGTCGTGGCGCTCGGGCTATGCAGTCCGCCCACAACCGCAAGGAACAAATGACATGCGCAGATTTCTGGCAGCCGGCCTCGCAGCCGCGGGATTGATGTTGCAGGGTGCCGCGGCGCTGGCCGCGGTGGAATTCAAGATCGTCACCGCGTCGGAACGGGGCACCTACATCCAGATCGGCCGCAACCTCGGCGAGTTCGTCGCGCCCCAGGCGGACATCTCGCTCGAGGCGCTGCCATCGGCGGGATCCGCCGAGAACGTCCGCCGGCTGCGCTACGAGCCGGGCGTGAAGCTCGCCCTGGTCCAATCCGACGTGTACCAGGCCTTTCTCGACCAGGCCGCGGGCGGCAATGCCGAGGCGAGGGACATGATCCGCCCGCTGCGCGTGATCATGCCGCTCTACAACGAGGAAATCTATTTCGTCGTGCGCGAGGACTCGCCGCTCAACTACGTTCACGACATCCGCAACGCCAGGATCAACGTGGGCGAGCTCGGCAGCGGCACGGCGCTCACGACGACAACGCTCTACCGGCTGATGTTCGGCGGCCCCGTCCCGCAGGCGAATGCGACCTTCCTTTCCAACGAGGACGCGCTGGTCAAGCTGATCACCGACAAGTCCGTCGACGTCGTGGCCGTCATCGCGGGACAGCCGGCAAAGCTGCTGGTCGACATGAAGCCGGAGGCGCGAAAGTTGATCCGCCTGCTCAAGTTCGACCCGACCCAGCCGGCAAGCCAGGCAGCCCTCAAGACCTACGTCGCCGCCACCGTCCGGGCGACCAGCTACCCGAACCTGCTCGCGGAAGACGTTCCCGCGCTGGCCGTGAAGGCGTACCTCGTGACCTACGATTTCAGCCTGAAGGCGACCGAGGACGCGCTGCGTCGCTTCGCGCGGTCGCTCTGCCAGAATTTCGCCACGCTGCAGGAGAAGGGCCATCCGAAGTGGCGCGAAGTCGAAATGGCGCTGCCGGATCTCGGCCGTGGGTGGAACTACTATTCGGCGACCACCGGTGAGCTGCGCTCCTGCATCGCCGCGAGGGCGAAGCCGAAGGCACCGCCCCCGAAGCCGTGCTCGCAGCAGGAGCAGATACTGGGATTGTGCAAGTAAGCGCGCGCGGAACACCGCCGCACGATCACTTGCCGAGGCAGAACCGCGAGAAGATCACGCCGAGCAGGTCGTCCGGCGTGAACTCGCCGGTGATCGCCCCGAGCGACGTGTGCGCCGCACGCAGCTCCTCGGCGAAGAGCTCGAGGGGCGGCGCAGCCGCGGCGATCTGCGCTTCGGCGGCCGCCAGGCGCGCCGCCGCCTCGCGCAGCGCAACGAGGTGCCGCTCCCGGGCCAGGAACGTGCCCTCCATGTCTTCGTGCGCTCCTGCGATCGCAAGGATCGCATCCCGCAAAAGCTCGAGCCCCGCGCCGGTCTTCGCCGACAGGAAGACGTGGCGTTCGGTTTCCGCCCTCCCCCTGTCGGACCCCGCCGCCTCGCGCGCTTCGACGCTTGCCGCAAGCCCCGCAAGATCGATCTTGTTGTGCACGATGAGCCGCCGCAGCCTTGCCGGCAGCTCGGCCAGGATCGCCGCATCGGCGTCCGTGATGCCGTCGCCGGCCGCCGCGTCGACCAGCACGAGCGCGAGGTCCGCGCGCTCGATCGCCGCCCACGTGCGCCCGATGCCCAGCGTCTCGATCGGGTCGTCCGTCGGACGAAGGCCCGCAGTGTCGACGATCGCGAGTGGAATGCCGCGAATCTCGATCTGCGACTGCAACGCGTCGCGCGTGGTGCCCGCGATCGGCGTGACGATCGCGACGGCGTCGCCCGCAAGCTGATTCAGCAGGCTCGACTTGCCGACATTCGGTCGGCCGACGAGCACGACGGTGAGGCCGTCGCGCAGCAGCGCGCCCTGCGCCGCCCGCGCGAGAACGCCCGCCAGCCGCGCCCGGACCTCCGACAGCCTGCCCCGGGCATCCGCGGCGCGCAGGAAGTCGATGTCTTCCTCGGGAAAATCGAGCGTCGCTTCGGTGAGCATCCGCAGCTCGATCAGTGCATCGGCAAGCTCGTTGATCTCGCGCGAGAACGCACCGGAGAGGCTGCGCGCCGCGGCCCGCGCCGCGGTCGCCGTCGCCGCATCGATGAGGTCCGCGACACCCTCGGCCTGCGCGAGGTCGAGCTTGCCGTTGAGAAAGGCCCGCTGCGTGAATTCGCCCGGCCGCGCGAGCCGCGCCCCCAGCTCCACGCAGCGCGCGAGCAGCAGGCGCAGCACAGCCGGGCCGCCGTGGCCGTGCAGCTCGACGACGTCCTCGCCGGTGTAGGAACGCGGCGCCGGAAAGTACAGGGCGACGCCCTGATCGAGCGTCTCGCCCCGCGCGCCGCGGAATGCCGCGAGCGTCGCCGCCCGCGGCGCGAGCTCCCGGGCGACGATGCCGGCGACGACCGCCGGGACCGCGGGGCCGGACACGCGGACGACTCCGATAGCTCCGCGCCCCGAGGGCGTCGCGATCGCGACGATCGTGTCGGGCGTCGCTGCGCGAGGGCCGGTTGCGGTCATGCTGCGCGATCTCGTGCCCGCCGCGCCGAGCCGTCCGCCCGCCGCGCGCAGGGCCGCGGCTACCGGCGCTTGGCGGCAGCCGCTGCCGCTTCCTTCTCCAGCACCCGGTTCATGTGCCACTGCTGGAAGATCTGGATCAGGTTGTTGATCAGCCAGTAGAGCACGAGCCCGGACGGAAAGAAGACGAACATCACCGAGAACGCGATCGGCATGATCTGCATCACCTTCGCCTGCACCGGGTCGGAGATCGGCGTCGGCGACAGCCGCACCTGCAGATAGGCGGTGATCGCGTAGACGACCGGCAGCACGAAGAAGGGGTCGGGCGCCGAGAGGTCCTTGATCCAGCCGATCCACGGCGCGTGGCGCAACTCGACCGCCGAGAGCAGCACCCAGTACAGCGCGATGAACACCGGGATCTGGACGAGGATCGGCAGGCAGCCGCCCAGCGGGTTGATCTTCTCCTGCTTGTACATCTCCATCATCTTGATCTGCAGCTGCTGCTTGTCGTTCGCGTACTGCTCCTGCAGCGCCTTCAGCTTCGGCGCGATGACCTTCATCTTCGCCATCGACCGCGCGCTCGCGTGGTTCAGCGGGTAGAACGCGCTCTTGATGAGGATCGTCATCGCGATGATGGCCCAGCCCCAGTTGCCGATGATGCCGTGCAGCCACTTGAGCAGCCAGAAGAGCGGCGCGGCGATCACCGTGAAGATGCCGTAGTCGACGACGCGGTCGAGGCCCTTCGCCAGCTTGGCGAGCGCGTCCTGGTCCTGCGGACCGACATAGAGGCTCGCGCTCACCGTGCCGGTCGCGCCCGGCGCAATCGCGCCGGCGGCGAAGCGCACGCCGGCCGTATAGACACCGCCGTCGAGCTTCGACGTGTAGAACTGGCGCGCAGTCTTCTCCGGAGGCAGCCATGCGGCGACGAAGTAGTGCTCGATCATGCCGACCCACCCGTTGTCCGCGCTCTTCGTGTAGGGCGACTTGCGCGACGGGTCGGCCGCCATCTTGTCGATCTCCGAGAACTCGATCTTCTTGAATTTGTCGTTCTCGTTGTAGACGACCGGCCCCACGAACGCCGCGGGTGCCATCGAGTTCTGCGCGACCGCCTGCTTGGCGTCGCGCATCAGCTGGAAATACGCCTCGGGCGTGATCGGCGTCGTGCCGGCGTTCGTCAGCTGGAATGCAACATCGATGACGTAGCTGCCGCGGTGGAAGGTCAGCACCTTGACGACCCTGTCGCCATTCGCCGCCGTGGCCTCGAGTTTCACGTCGAGCGAATCGGCGCCGGGGGCCAGCTCGCGCGGGCCCGGCAGCACCGTGTAGAGCGTCTGGTGATTCGGCATCCCTTCGCCGATCAAGCCGGACTGCGCGACGAAGGTGCGCTCGGCGTTCCGCTGCAAAAGGAGATACGGCTTCGCCGTGTCCTGCGCGTCGCGGTGCTTGTCGAGCGCCACCAGCGTAACCACGCCGCCGAGCGTGTCGACTTCGGCACGGAGGAGGTCGGTGGTGATCGTGACCGTGCGTCCCGACGCGGCCGCCGGCGCCGCAGCTCCGGCGACGGGCGGCGCGGCGGGCCCCGGGGTCGCGGCCGGGGTCGCGGCGGGCACGGCCGGCACATCGGCCGAAGGCGCCGACTTGGCCTGCTGCGCCGGGACGGCGGGCGCCGGCGGCCGGTTCTCCTTCTGCCACGCTTCCCAAAGCAGCAGCGCGGAGAACGAAAAGATCACGAACAGGATGAGGCGTTGGGTATCCATGACAGCCCGGGTGGCCGCGCGCCGCCGGATGCGGCGCACGGAACAAGGATCGGAAATCGCTCAGGGAACGGGGTCGTATCCGCCCGGATGATACGGGTGACAGCGCACGACCCGCCTGGCCGCAAGCCATGTGCCTTTGAGCGCCCCGTGCTTGACGATGGCGTCCCGCGCGTAGTCCGAACAACTGGGGGCGAAGCGGCAGTTGGCCCCGAGCATCGGGCGCAGCAGGTACTGGTAGCCACGGATGAGCGCCAGCAGGATCGAATTCATGCGGTGCCGTTTCGCGGGGCGAGGGCCGCGAGGAGCCGCGCGGCCTCTGCCGCGACCATCGGGAATTCGGCGCGCGCGGGCCGCCGTTTCAGGCGCACGATCACGTCATGGCCCTCGATTGCCGGGCGCGCCTGGTGCAAGGCGGCGCGGAGCATCCGGCGTACGCGGTTGCGATCCACCGCGAGCGGCAGCGCGGCGCGGCCGATCACGAATCCGACGCGGCCGCATTCCCGCGCAGCCGCGACGGATACCAGCTGCAGGAACTCGCCTTCTCGTCGGACGCCGCTGCGGAAGACCTGCTCGAACGCGCCGGTCCCGGTGAGCCGGTAGCGGCGACTTCCACGGACCATCGCCGCGGCGCGGTCAGCAATCAGGGCGCGAGCCGCGCGCGGCCCTTGGCCCGCCGCGCCGACAGTACCTTGCGTCCGCCCACCGTCTTCATCCTGGCGCGAAAACCGTGCGTGCGCTTGCGCTTGACGACGGAAGGTTGGAATGTGCGTTTCATGATGTGCGGCCCTGGACGTGGAAAAAGCCTTACATTAGAGCCTGTTAAGGCCTTCGCTGTCAATGGCGGCGTACCCGCCCGGCGCGGCCTGTGGATAACTTCGCGCCGGCGCGCTACAATCCGCCGCAACGACGGGTGCAAGGTCCCCGCCGGGGCTGGTGAGAGCCCGCCGGTCTTCCGGGCTCCCGTTCCCTGCCTCCTGGCTGCGGCAGCGCGTCCGTTCTTTTTCCTCGGTGCCGCCGCCACGCCCTCCCCCGGGAACCACGATTCCCGGCCCGCAGGACGGCGATGCCACCACCCCCGGGTCGATGTTCCGCATGTCCTCAGGTCCGCTTTTCTGGCAACGCTGTCTCGCCGCGTTCCGCGAGGAACTGACGCCGCAGCAGTTCAACACCTGGATCCGCCCGCTCGCGCTCGAGGAAGCCGACGGAGGCTACCGGCTGCTTGCCCCGAATCGCTTCGTTCTCCAGTGGGTGAAGGAGCGCTTCCTCGTCCGGATCGCGGATCTCGCCGCCGACGGCGAAGGGCATCCCGTGCCGATCGCGCTCGCGATCGCCGACGGCGCGGCGGACAACCCGCGTCCACCGGCCGCGGCCCAGCCGACGCCCGCCCAATCGACGGCGGTTCCCGCGCCACCGCGCGCCGAGCCCGCGTCCACGATGTCCAATCCGCCGGCGCCGGCGCGCCGGCACGAGCAGACGAGCCTCAACCCCGCGTTCACGTTCGCGACGTTCGTCGCCGGCAAGGCGAACCAGCTGGCGCGCGCCGCCGGCATGCAGGTCGCCGAGTTCCCGACGTCGTACAACCCGCTGTTCGTCTACGGCGGCGTGGGTCTGGGCAAGACCCACCTGGTCCAGGCGATCGGCAATCACATCCTGCAGCGCGATCCGGCGGCGAAGATCCGCTACATCCACGCCGAGACCTACGTCTCCGACGTGGTCCGCGCGTACCAGCACAAGGCGTTCGACGACTTCAAGCGCTACTACCGGTCGCTCGACCTGCTGCTGATCGACGACATCCAGTTCTTCAGCGGCAAGAGCCGGACGCAGGAGGAGTTCTTCTACCTCTTCAACACGCTGATCGAGGCGCACAAGCAGGTCGTGATCACCTGCGACACCTACCCGAAGGAGATCTCCGGGATGGAGGAGCGGCTGATCTCCCGCTTCGGCTGGGGGCTCACCGTCGCGCTCGAGCCCCCGGAGCTCGAGATGCGGGTCGCCATTCTGCTGGCCAAGGCGGCGGCGACGGGCTTGAAGCTCGACGAGCAGGTGGCGTTCTTCATCGCCAAGCACATCCGCTCGAACGTCCGCGAACTGGAGGGCGCGCTGAAGCGCGTGATCGCCTACTCGAGCTTCCACGGGCAGGAGATCACGCTGACCGTCGCGAAGGAGGCTCTGCGCGACCTCCTCGCCGTGCAGAACCGGCAGGTCTCCATCGAGAACATCCAGAAGACGGTCGCCGACTACTACAAGATCCGGATCTCCGACATGCACTCGAAGAAGCGCTCGCGCGCGCTCGCGCGGCCGCGGCAGGTAGCCATGGCGCTCGCGAAGGAGCTCACGCAGCTGTCGCTGCCGGAAATCGGCAGCAATTTCGGCGGCCGCGACCACACGACAGTCCTCCATGCGTGCCGCCAGATCGCGAAGCTCCGCGAGACGATCCCGGAGCTCAACCACGACGTCAATTTTCTCCTTCAGGTCCTGCGCAACTGAACACCCCGCGCGGCGCCCGCGCCGGCATGCTCGCGGGACCGGTTTCATGCGCCCGCCGACCCTTTTTTTAGCTGGATAACTTCGGGTTTCGACGCTATAATTTGTGGATTGGACGGCCCGGATCGATATTCCCAGAAAAGTCCCCAATCGACCCACCGGCGCTACACCGTTTGTCCACAAGGTTTGCCCAACTCCAACCCGCTGACCCGCCGTTGTTTTTTCGACAGAGCCCGGAAATCCGTTCCCTCCTATTAGTTGTTATACGGTTTAACCAATGCAACTAAAACAGATTGCCCGCGACGCGTTACTGAAACCTTTGCAAGCGGTCTCCGGCATCGTCGAACGCCGACATACGCTGCCGATTCTCGCTAACGTGCTGCTCGAGCACCGGGAAGGCCGGCTCTACGTCACGGCGACGGACCTCGAGATGCAGATCACCGCGCACTCCGATCTGGCGGGCAAGGAAGCGCAGGCGGTGACGGTCGCCGCGCGCAAGCTGCAGGACCTGCTGCGCGCCCTTCCCGACGACGCCGTGCTGAACGTCGACGGCACCGGCAGCCGGATGACGCTGCGTGCTGGCCGCTCGCGCTTCAACCTGCAGACGCTGCCGGCCGCCGACTACCCCCGGATCGGCGTCGGCGACGAGCAGGTGCAGGCGCTGACGCTGCCGCAGCGCGAATTGCGCGGGCTCCTCAAGTCCGCCGAATTCGCGATGGCCCAGCAGGACATCCGCTATTACCTGAACGGCATGCTGCTCGTGATCGAAAAGGGCTCGCTGCAGGCCGTGGCAACCGACGGCCATCGCCTCTCGTGGGCGCGCCTCGACATTCCCGGTGACTTCGCGCGCCAGGAAGTGATCCTGCCGCGCAAGACGGTGCTGGAACTGGGGAAGCTCCTGGCCGACGTCGACGACCCGGTGACGCTCGACGTGCTGGCGAACCAGGTGCGTTTCCGCTTCGCCAACATCGAGCTCGTGAGCAAGGTCGTCGACGGCAAGTTCCCCGACTACAACCGGGTGATTCCGGCGGGCCACGGAAAACGCATCGAGCTCGCGCGCACCGAACTGCTCGCGGCGCTGCAGCGCGCGGCGATCCTCTCCAACGAGAAGTTCCGCGGCGTGCGTCTCGTGCTGGGCAGCGACCAGTTGAAGATCATCTGCACGAACAGCGAGCAGGAGGAAGCCGAGGAGGAGCTGGAAGTCGCCTACAAGGGCGACGCGCTCGACATCGGCTTCAACATCACCTATCTGCTCGACGTCCTGCAGAACATGGCGATGGAGCGCGTGCAGCTGGCGTTCGGCGACGCCAATTCCAGCGCGCTCGTCACCGTCCCGGATCGCGACGACTACAAGTACGTCGTGATGCCGATGCGCATTTGACGACGGGAACGCGATCCCGGCAAGGCGTCGGCGCCGACCGCGGGTCGGCGCCGGTGCTTTGAGCGGAACGAAACACTACCGAAGGCCACGATGACTTCAGCAATGCCCAAGCCGAAAACCAACGGCGAAGACTACGATTCGACCAGCATCCAGGTGTTGAAGGGCCTCGACGCGGTGCGCAAGCGGCCCGGCATGTACATCGGCGACACCTCCGACGGAACGGGCCTGCACCACATGGTGTTCGAGGTGCTCGACAACGCCATCGACGAAGCGCTCGCCGGCTACTGCGACGACATCAAGGTCGTCATCCACGCCGACAATTCGGTGTCCGTCGTCGACAACGGCCGCGGCATTCCGGTCGACATCAAGGAGGACGACGAGTTCAAGCGCTCGGCCGCCGAGATCGTGATGACGGAGCTCCACGCGGGCGGCAAGTTCGATCAGAACAGCTACAAGGTCTCGGGCGGCCTGCACGGCGTGGGCGTGTCGGTCGTGAATGCGCTGTCCGACTGGCTGCGGCTGCGCGTCTGGCGCAACGGAAAGGTGTACCAGATGGAATTCCGCCGCGGCGTGCCCGTGGCCCCGCTGGCGGCGACCGGCGCCACGGACCGCCGCGGCACCGAGGTGCACTTCATGGCGGCACCGGAGACGTTCGGGCGCATCGAGTATCACTACGACATCCTGGCCAAGCGGATCCGCGAGCTGTCGTTCCTGAACAACGGAACGAAGATCGAGCTCGTCGACCAGCGCGACGGCAAGAGCGAGAACTTCGCGTACTCGGGGGGCATCCGCGGCTTCGTGGAGTTCATGAACCGCAGCAAGTCGGTGCTGCATCCGAAGATCTTCCACTCGGTCGGCGAGAAGGACGGCATCACGGTCGAAGTCGCGATGCAGTGGAACGACTCCTACGCCGAGAACGTCCAGTGCTTCACCAACAACATCCCGCAGCGCGACGGCGGCTCGCACCTGACCGGCCTGCGGCAG